>Ga0308169_10000895_pt1 | contig 38458 bp, 31 predicted proteins | sample PhyBR1_2_FD_202139 | JGI IMG/M metagenome (GOLD analysis project Ga0308169, IMG submission 202139) | Phyllosphere microbial communities from UC Gill Tract Community Farm, Albany, California, United States - DLSLSB.R1 | ecosystem: Host-associated > Plants > Phyllosphere > Unclassified | place...
TCGACCCCCACCCTCGTCGCCCGCCGCATCTCAACCGCCCCCTCTGCCGCCTCGACAAGGCACCGACCAGGACCTCAAGCCTCAGCCCTTTGTCCTGCGCCCGCGGTCCCGCACCTACCAGCTCGAGTCGCTGTCGACCTCGCCCCACTCGCCCCTCTCCGACTCGACCCTCCACTTTGTCAACCCGGCAGACCCAACCAGCAGGCGCACCTTGTCCCTCCCCAACCTCTTCCTCCGCGACTCCTCGATCCACCCAGACCACGTCCACCCGGCATCCCAGCAGCGCCTCTTCCGCACCACCGACCTCCCGCTCGACGGCCAGCTCGTCGGCTACGGCGTCCACGACATCCCCGGCAACGGCGACTGCCTCGTCACAGAGTGGTCCACCCCGCTCGCCCACGCCTCGCCCTCGTCCAAGGCCGCAAAGCTCAGCGTCGTCCCGCTCGACCTCCTCGTCGGCATCCTCGAGGGCGACCTACTCGCGCACGAGAAGCAGGGGCACCTCCCGCCCGCGACGCCCTGGGACCGCGCCCAGCTCGAGCGCACCCTCGTCCGCGTCCCCTACGCCGACTTCCAGCAGTCGGACCCGGCCCTCGAGCGCACCCTCGCCGGCCTCATCCGCGACGGCATCTGCATCGTCACGGGCGTCCCAACCGCCGAGCGCGAGGGGCACGACAAGCCCGAGCTCCGCAAGCTCGTCGAGCGCATCGGCAGTCTGAGGAGGACGTGGTACGGCGACCTGTGGGACGTCAAGGCCGAGGAGGGCAGCCTCAACATCGCCTACACCAACCTCGACCTCGGCCTGCACATGGACCTCACGTCCGTCCCTCTCTCTCCTTCTTCCCTCCCGAACACTCTCTCTCAGATCGAGAGCTGACCCCTCGCTCATCGCGCGCGCAGCCACTTCGACAACCCGCCGCGGTACCAGTTCCTCCACTCGCTCCAGAACCGCCACGTCGTCGGCGGCACGTCCTACTTTGTCGACACGTTCGCCCTCGCCGAGCACCTGCGCGCGACCTCGCCCTCGGCGTTCGACACGCTCGCGACCGAGCGCGTCACGTTCGAGTACCGCAACGGGCCGCACCACACGCGGTTCGTGCGCCCGACGCTCGAGCTCGCGCACGACGCGCACGGCCAGGGCGCGAGCAACGGCGCCGCCAAGGTGCACGCCGTCAACTACAGCCCGCCGTTCCAGGGCCCGCTCACGCTCGAGCGCACGACGCGCGCGGCGGCGGGCGGCGGCGGCGGCGGCGGCGCAGTAGAGACGGTGAGCGACGACGCCGAGCGCCTCGCGCGCCTGCACGACGCGCTGCGCCAGTTTGCCGACCTGTGCGACGACGCCGAGGGGCGCTGGAGGTGGACGCACCAGCTCGAGGAGGGCGAGTGCGTCGTGTTTGACAACCGCCGCGTCCTGCACGCGCGCACGGCGTTCGAGTTTGTGCGGCCCGAAGGCGTTCGAGCGGGCGAGGGAGAGGCGCAGGGAGAGGGCGACGAGGCGGGCCGGTGGCTCAAGGGCGCCTACATGGACGGCGACGAGCTGTGGAGCCGGTGGAGGGTGCTCAAGGCGCGGCAGCGTGCCGAGCGCACGAAGGGCAGGACCTTGTTCGTTTAGCTCTCTGCGCAACGACGAGGCGAGCGAGTGCAACGAGGAGCTGCAGGAGCGGCCAGTGCGAGAGCTGTAGCGAGGCGACAGAGCGAGAGCTGGGCTCGAAAAGGACGAAGAGGTCCGAGCGCCGCTTGCACGGCGTCTGGGTCGCCTGCGCTCGCGCTTTTGCCCGCTCGTCGAGCACGTACAGCGTGCGATCAGCAGCGCTGCTGGTGCGACGACTGCGAGAGCCGCACCGGGAGGAAAGCGGCCGTGAGCGAAGAGAGGAAAGGAGAGGTCCGAGAGCGGTGGCGGCGTCGCTCGCGCTCATGCTTTCTCGCTCGTCGACGCTGGAGCGGTTTCAGCAGTATGTTGCACGTGCGACTACGACTGCCCGAGCATCAAGGAAGAGAGAAGGAGGGAGGAGGCGGTAGAGAGGGAGGAAGAGGTCCGTGAGCAGCACATGGTCCGGCTCTCGCTCTCGCTCGCTCTAGCGCTCGCTCGCACGGGCTCGAGGACCGAAACAGGGAGCACGTTGACAGACGATAAGGAACGAGAGAAGAAAGACTACAAGGGTGTGCTCACGCCGACGAGCTCTAGTTGACCCACCTCCGGGCGTTGACGAACATCGAGAACCACGGGCCGACGCCCTTCCACTCGTCGCGCACCTCGCGCGGGTACCAGCTGTTGCTCGTCTTCTGCGTGACGCGCTCCGAGTGCGGCATCATGGCGAGGACGCGCCCGCCGAGCGCGCTCACGCCCGTCGCGCCCTCGGGCGAGCCGTTCGGGTTGAACGGGTACCGCTCGGTCGGCGCGCTCGTCGCCGGGTCGACGTACCGCAGCACGACGCTGTCGCGGCCCGACGCGACCGAGGCCGGCGCGGCGTACGTCGCGCGGCCCTCGCCGTGCGCGACGGCGATCGGGAGCGTCGAGCCGGCGAGCGACGACAGGAAGACGCTGCTGCGCGTCGCGGCCGTGTCCTCGACGCGCACGAGGCACGCGCGGCCCTCGAACCGGCCCGACAGGTTCTGCTTGAACAACGGCCAGTGCTCGGTGCCGGGCACGAGCTCGGGCCCGAGCTGCGCAAAGAGCTGGCACCCGTTGCACACGGCGAGCGCGAACGTGTCCGAGCGGTCCTTGAAGAAGTGCTCAAACTCCTTGCGCGCGTTCGTGTTGAGCAGGATCGAGTTGGCCCACCCGTTGCCGGCGCCGAGCACGTCGCCGTACGAGAAGCCGCCGCACGCCGCGACGCCCTTGAAGTCGGCGAGCGACACCCGGCCCGAGATGAGGTCCGACATGTGGACGTCGACCGACGCAAAGCCGGCTTGAGCAAACTGCGAGGCGAGAGAGGGAGGAGGAGAGAAGGAAGGAGGAGAAGGAGGGAGGAAGGCGAGAGAGAGTCAGTCCCTGCGAGCGCTCGAGCAACGACGACGAGGAGCGAGAGGGAGAGCGACGACGCACCGACCATGCCATCTCGATGTGGCCATTGACGCCCTGCTCGCGGAGGATGGCGACCTTGGGGCGGTCGTTCAGGCTCGTGAGCTTCTCGAGGAGCGGGTCGGCGAGGACCTCGGCCGGGTCGAACTTGAGGTCGTAGTACAGGCCGCGGTGCTTGTCGTCGGCGATGTTCTCGAACTCCTGGAGCGCGCCCTCGGGGCTGTCGCGCAGCGCCTGCATGCGGTACGACGTCTCGGCCCACTGCTGCTGGAGCGCGGCGCGCGTCGACGACCACAGGAGGGCGCCGCCCGACGCGATGCTGACGGCCTGGTCGTCCCGGCTCGAGGCGACGCGGCCGATCGGGTGGATCGCCGTCGAGGGGACGCCGGCCCGGATGAAGGCCTGCGAGAAGGCCGGGACGTCGGCCTGACGGACCTGGAAGACGGCGCCGAGCTCCTCGTTGAACAGGGCGGCGACGGCGTCGTCGTCCTTCTTGAAGGCGTCGACCATGATCTCGACGCCGACGCGACCGGCGAAGCACATCTCGACGACGGACGTGAAGAGACCGCCGTCCGAGCGGTCGTGGTAGGCGAGGACGAGGTCGGGGTGCTCGAGGCGGATCTCGCGGCACGCCGTGAGGAAGGCCTTGAGGACCTGCGGGCGAGAAGGACGAGGCGTCAGTCATCGGCTCAAGCGAGAGGGAGAGGGATGGAGGGAGAGGTCCGAGCGCACCTTGGCGTCCTCGACGTCGGGCGCGTCCGAGCCGAGTTGCTTGAAGACCTGCGCGAGCGCCGAGCCGCCGAGGCGCTGCTTGCCGGCGGCGAGGTCGAGGAAGACGAGGACGGTCGGCTCGTCGAGGACCTGGAGCTCGGGCGTCCACGTCTTGGCGACGTTGACGACGGGCGAGAAGGCCGTGACGACGAGCGAGCTCGGCGCCGTCACCGTCTTGCGCTCGCCCTGGGCGTCGTTCCAGCCCATGGCCATCGACATCGAGTCCTTGCCGACGGGGATGCTGACGCCGAGCTTGGGGCACAGGTCCATGCCGATCGCCTCGACGCCCTCGAACAGGGCCTTGCCCTCGTTGCCGCCGTTGTGCGACGCCGCCGTCATCCAGTTGGCCGACAGCTTGACGTGCTCGAGCGTCGGGATGTCGGCGGCGACGAGGTTGAGAAGCGACTCGGCGACGGCCATGCGCGCCGACGCCGCGGGCGACAGGAGCGCGAGCGGCGTGCGCTCGCCCATGGCCATGGCCTCGCCGGCGACGACGTCGAAGCCGTACGTTGCCTGCGTGACGGCAACGTCGGCGACGGGCACCTGCCAGGGCCCGACCATCTGGTCGCGCGCGACGAGGCCCGAGATCGACCGGTCGCCGATCGTGATGAGGAACGACTTGGACCCGACCGAGGGCAGGTGCAGGACGCGCTCGACGGCGAGGTCGAGGACGTCGCGCGCCGACTCGGCGGCGGGGAGGTACTGCTTGAGCGACGAGTCGAACGCGTCGCGCGGCTGGTCGAGCGTGACGGCCTTGCGGTGCATGCGCGGCGGCTTGCCGAACAGGAGCGACATGGGGAGGTTGATGGCGTCCTCCTTGAGGAGGCGGTCCTTGACGACGAGCTTCTGCTCCTCGGTCGCCGTACCGACGACGGCGTACGGGCACCGCTCGCGGCGCGCGATCGCCTCGAACCGCTCGAGGTCGGCCGGCCCGACGGCGAGCACGTACCGCTCCTGCGACTCGTTGCACCAGATCTCCATCGGCGACATGCCCGGGTCGTCGACGAGGACGTCGCGGATCTCGAACTCGCCGCCGAGGTCGGCGTCGTGCACGAGCTCGGGGAGCGCGTTCGACAGGCCGCCGGCGCCGACGTCGTGCACCGACTGGATCGGGTTGTGCTCGCCGAGCGAGACGCACGTGTCGAGGACCTGCTGGCACCGGCGCTGCATCTCGGGGTTCTCGCGCTGCACCGACGCAAAGTCGAGGTCGGCCGACGACGAGCCCGACGCCATCGACGACGCCGCACCGCCGCCGAGGCCGATGAGCATGCCCGGCCCGCCGAGCACGATGAGGCGAGCGCCGGGCGTGATCTTGTCCTTGAGCGCGAACTCGGGGCGGACCGTGCCGTACCCGCCGGCGATCATGATGGGCTTGTGGTAGCCGCGGATCTCGCTCGCGCGGTTGCCGTCCTTGTCGAGCGCGGGGACCTCCTCGGCGAAGGTGCGGAAGTAGCCCGTGAGGCCCGGGCGGCCGAACTCGTTGTTGAAGGCCGACGAGCCGAGCGGGCCCTCGAGCATGATGTCGAGCGACGACGCGATGTGCGCCGGCTTGCCGAAGTCGGTCTCCCACGGCTGGACGAAGTCGGGGATGAGGAGGTTCGAGACGGTGAAGCCCGAGAGGCCGGCCTTGGGGCGCGAGCCGCGGCCGACGGCGCCCTCGTCGCGGATCTCGCCGCCCGAGCCCGTCGCGGCGCCGGGGAACGGCGAGACGGCGGTCGGGTGGTTGTGCGTCTCGACCTTGATGAGGATGGGCATGTGCTCGTCCTTGGCCTGGTAGACGGGGAGGGCGGCGGCGTCCGAGGGCCCGGCGGCGAAGCGCGGCACGACCGAGCCGTCGATGACGGCGGCGTTGTCCGAGTAGGCCGAGATCGTGTGCTGCGGCGTGATCTTGTGCGTGTTGCGGATCATGGCGAAGAGCGAGTTGTCCTGCGCCTGGCCGTCGATGACCCAAGCGGCGTTGAAGATCTTGTGCCGACAGTGCTCCGAGTTGACCTGGGCGAACATGAAGAGCTCGACGTCGGTCGGGTCGCGGCCGGACGCCGCCGACGCGAGGAAGCACTCGACGAGGTAGTCGAGCTCCTCGCCGCCGAGCGCGAGGCCGAGCTCCTGGTTGGCGCGCACGAGCTTGGCCTTGGCCTCCTGGACCGTCTTGTCCTTGAGGACGATGGTCGTGAGGGGCGCCGGCGTGCCGCGCTCGAACAGGGCCTTGTCGGCCGGCTTGCTGTCGGCGAGCATCTGCGTCATGCGGTCGTGCAGGTGGTGCGCGACGAGGCCGAGGTCGGCCGCCCGCAGCGCCTTGCCCGCGGTCTCGACGACGAAGATGAGGCCGCGCTCGATGCGGCGGACGGTGCCGTCGAGCGTGCACATCTTGGCGATGTCGGTCGCCTTGGACGACCAGGGCGAGATGGTGCCGGCGCGCGGGACGACCCAGATGACGCCCGGCGCGCAGGCGAGGTCGATGGCCGTGTCGACGGCGCTGCGAGTGCCCGGGAGCGCGTAGTCGTCGCCGTACTTGAGGAGCGCGTCGAGGACCTTGCGCTCCTTGGACTGCTTGTCGGCGAGCGCCTTGCCCGCCGCGTCCGAGGCCGGCTCGACAAAGTGGGCGTAGACGGCATCGACCGACGAGATGTGCGGGGCCGCGGCGTGCACGCGCGAGAGGAGCGCGGCGCGCTGAGGCGGGTGGAAGACGGAGGCGCCGGCGAGGACGAGCATCTGCAGGGGGCGGCAAAGAGTCAGCACCGGTTCTGTGCAGCGGAGTCTGCGAGTTCGAGCGCACATTGTATGTAGGTCTGCAGGGAAGAGCGAGTCAGCTCTGTGCGGCGAGGAGGGAGAGAGGGCGAGAGATGGAGACGCACAGGTGCTCGAGCGAGACGAAGAAGGGTGGACCCAGAAGCAGACTCGACCCGACCGGCTGTAGCGAGGAGGCAGAGGGTCAGCTCGATGCTCCTGGACGGTCTCGATGTGCTCCTCTGCTGCTGCCGCTGCTCCCCGTCGTCTGCGCCAGAGTCCGCCCGCCGACGAGAGCCGCTCATGCCCACCGCCCTCTGCGGCTACCGAGCCAAGCCGAGTCTCCCGAGAAAGCTGCACCTGCACCACTGCCGCCCTTAGCCCTGCACTGCCCGAGTGTGCCGCCCGCTGCGGCGAGCCGAAGAGGAGCGCCTCATCTCCCCCTCGCCGCCGCCTCTCCCACAACACGCGGGACGAGGTTGAGCGGATGACGAGACGCACCTGTAAGACTGGCGGGAAGTGTCTAGCTAGCTAGGCGAAGGCTTGTCGAGGGCGAGGCGAGCGAGGCTGAGCTTGAGCTCGCGGCTCGCCGCCGACTCAGCGAATGCGGGGTCGCTCTCTTGACTCCGCGGCGCAATGCACTCGCTGCTGCGTGGAGACAGGGTATGTACACAAGTAGCACGCAGCTACTGCAGCGCGAACGCAGGCGGAATCGCGCTGCAGCCGCCCAGAGTGTCGCAGAGATCCGCGACAGCTCGACGCTCGCCCTCTGCTCACTCAAGGACGCTTCTGCGCCTTGTAAGCCACTCGCGATGCAGTCATTAGTGCCTAGAAGCTTAGAAGTCCCGCTCGGGACGAGGAGAGGATGGACGAGGTCGCGGCGAACGAGTTGACATCAGTCACGGCTCTCTGCTCGCCTCCTTCGCCGCCAGGACAGCTGGTCGCAAGCTCGAGCAGCTCACAAAACGACCTACAGCAGCCCATCCGCTCACGCCGTCCACACGCGCCTCGGTCGCCTCGCTCGCCCAACCGCGTCAGCTCGTCGTGTTTGGGCACCTCGTCGCGGTCACCAGCGGCGCAGGCGCCTGCGAGCGAGCGTCGAGTGGATCAAGGTACGCTCTAGAGTCTCCTCTACGGCGCAGCACATCCCCCTGGGCTAGCCTTGGCCGGCTCGGCCCTCCCCCTCTTCGACCCGGGCTCTCGTCCGCCTCGCCGAGCGCAGCTGACGCAGCTCTGACCGCCTGCAGCTGTGCGCACCATCATGGTCAAGTGGCTGTGCGTCGCCGAGAAGCCGTCCATCGCCAAGGCCATCACCCAGATCCTCTCGGGCGGCGAGTTCAACACGGTGCGCTCCCTCCTCCTCCTCCTCTCTCGCCCGCACGCCTCCGCGAAGACAGCTGACTTGGATCTCTTGCTCGCAGCGAGACGCTACACGCCCGAAATGGATCAAGAACTACAGCTTCTCGTACCGCATGGGCGCAGGCCCGGCGCATACCAACTTCACCGTCACGGCCGTCGCCGGCCACCTCACGGCCAACGACTTTGACGACGCCCACCGCAAGTGGCACAGCTGCGAGCCGATCCAGCTCTTCGACGCACCGGTCAAGACCTTCGTCAACCAGGTGCGTCTCCTCTCTCTCTATCGCCAAGCCCTCCTCGACCCGGTGCTGAGCTGACTCGCCCTCGACCGCCCGCAGGACGCCGACCAGCGCGGCATCGAGCAGAACCTTATGCGCGAGGCGCGCACGGCGACGCACCTCATGATCTGGACCGACTGCGACCGCGAGGGCGAGTTCATCGGGTCGATGGTGGCCGAGGTGTGCCGCAAGGCCAACCCGAACATCATCGTCAAGCGCGCCCGCTTCAGTGCCATCATTCCTGCGTGCGTCCCCTTCCACCTCTTCCTCCTACTCGTCGATCGCAGGCTGACGTCGTCGCCGTCCTGCAGCCAGATCAACCAGGCCGCCCGCAACCCGGTCGACCTCGACATCCGCCAGGCCCAAGCCGTCGCCGCGCGCATGGAGCTCGACCTGCGCGTCGGCTCGATCTTCACCCGCACGCAGACGCTCGAGCTGCAGCGCCGCATCAACGCCGTCGCCGACAGCATCATCAGCTACGGTGCGTCCTCGCTCGCTCCCCTCATCCGCCTTCTCGCGCTCTTAGCTGACTCCGTCCTTGCACAGGTCCGTGCCAGTTCCCGACCCTCGGCTTCGTCGTCGACCAGTACGAGCGCGTGCAGGCGTTCGTCCCCGAGCCGTTCTGGTTCATCCACGTCGGCCTCGTGCGCGAGGAGGCGACCACGTCGTTCAGTTGGCGCCGAGGACGGCTCTACGACCACGACATCGCCGAGGCCCTCTACTCGATCGTCGAGGACGACCCTGTCGCGACCGTCACCAAGTGGGAGACCAAGCCGACGCAGAAATGGTGCGTCCGGCTCGCTCGCTCCCCTCTCCCTCACATGCTCAAGGTCCTGACGCTCGCCCTTCCCAGGAAACCGCTTCCTCTCACGACGGTCGAGCTGCAGAAGACGGGCTCACGCCTGCTCCGCATGACGCCAAAGCGAGTGCTCGAGGTGCGTCCCTCTCACACAGCCTCGTCTCCCTCGCCGTCTCACCCGCTCACGTTCCTCCTCCACCGCAGATGGCCGAGGCGCTCTACCAGCGCGGCATTCTCAGCTATCCTCGCACCGAGACCGACCAGTTCGACCGCGACTTCAACTTCCACGAGCTCATCGAGAAGCACACGGGCGACGCTCGCTGGGGTCCGTTCGCGACCAAGTGCGCCCTCCTCTCCGTCGACCCCTCTCTCTCATGAGCTCTACCTTGACGCCTGCTCCCTCCCCCTTGCAGCCTCCTCAACAACAACGGCTTCGAGCGTCCTCGCAACGGCAAGAAGAACGACAAGGCGCACCCGCCGATCCACCCGACGGCGCACGTCAACAACCTCGCCGGCGAGGAGAAGGCCGTGTACGAGCTCATCGTGCGGCGCTTCCTCGGCTGCTGCTCGAAGAATGCGCGCGGCCTCGAGACGACCGTCGAGATCGACATGGTGGGCGAGGTCTTCTCGGCCAAAGGTGCGCTCGAACCTCTCTCTCCTCAACCGCGCCCGCTCGCCTTTCCGGCCCTGACCCGCCTTCTACTTGCTCCCTCTCGCAGGCCTCGTCATCCGTGAGCGCAACTACCTCGACGTCTACGTCTACGACAAGTGGAACGGCAACCACCTGCCCGAGTTCGCCGTCGGCGAGCAGTTCGAGCCCGACGAGCTCGCCCTGCGCGAGGGCCAGACGACCCAGCCCTCGCTCCTCACCGAGGCCGACCTCGTCTCGCTCATGGACAAGAACGAGATCGGTGCGTCCCGCTCTCGCGCGCGTTCCTCGTCGTCCTCGGCAGGGCTCACGAGCTGACTCTGAGATCCGCCTGCAGGGACCGACGCTACCATCGCCGAGCACATCGCCAAGATCATCGATCGCCAGTACGTCATGAAGCAGCGCGAGGGCGCCGTCGAGTACCTCGTGCCGTCGACGCTCGGCATCGGCCTCGTCAAGGCGTACGACGCGCTCGGGCTCGACAACTCGCTCAGCAAGCCGCACCTGCGCCGTCTTGTGCGTCCCTTCTCACTCTATTGCTCGCTTTTCTTTCGAGAGAGCGCGGCTGACGGGCTCAAGTGTGCGCGCAGACGGAGCAGCGCCTCGTCCAGGTCTGCGAGGGAACGCGCACCAAGGCGCAGGTCGTCGCCCAGTCGCTCAACGAGTACCGCGACGTGTTCGACCGCACGAGAGCCCTCATGAACACGTTCATCAATGTGCGTCGTCCGTCTCCCTCGTCATCGCTGAGAGCTGAAGCACGCCGACCGAAGCTCACGTCCTCCTCGCGCGCGCACAGACCGTCCGGCACTACGTCGAGGGCGCAGCAGGTCAAGGCGGCAGTGGTGCAGGAGGCGGCGGCGGTGGTGGAGGAGGAGGACGTCGAGGAGGAGCGGGCGGTGGAGCCAACTCGGACGAGTCGGACGGGTCGGACGGCGGTGGCGCTCCTGCCGCTCGCGGTCGAGGTCGCGGACGCGGCGCGGCGCGAGGCGCGGCGGCCGAGCGAGGACGAGGTGCGGCTCGCGGCCGAGGACGTGGTGCGGCGGCCGAGCGCGGAGGGGCGGCTCGTGGACGAGGTCGAGGAGGTGCGGCGGCGGCGAAGCGCAAGAGGGACGACGACGACGACGGTGCGTCTTGACTTTCTCCTTCCCCTCCTTCGCTTCACCCTTCTGCACATCGCTCACGCTCGTGCCTGCAGACCTCGACGACGACAGCGCCGCCAACGCCGACGCGCCGACGTGCAACTGCCCCGAGCCCGCCGCCGAGCGCACCGTCACCAAGGAGGGCGTCAACAAGGGCCGCCGCTTCTTCGGCTGCGCCAAGCCGCGCGACGAGTCGTGCGGGTTCTTCGCTTGGGCCGACGACCAGGGCCGAGCCATCGTCGGGCCGCAGGCGGGCGGAGGAGGCGGTGCCGCGCCGCCGAAACGGCGAGCGACCTCGGATGTGCGTCTCGCTCTCCCTTTTCTATCCAAGCCTCTCGAGCACTTTCTGACGGATGCGTCTTCCTGCAGCGCCAGCCCGACCGCTCCTACGCCGCCGACGCCGACGAGCCGCAGCGCTGCCAGTGCGACCTCACGCCCAAGCTCCTCACCGTCTCGAAAGAAGGTGCGCTCCTCTCCCTCTCCCTCTTGACGTGCACATCGAGAAGTAGAGCTCACGCACCACCAACCTGCAGGGCCGAACCAGGGGCGCGGCTTCTACAAGTGCCCGAACGTCAGCAAGGACGCGCAGTGCGGCTTCTTCGCCTGGGCCGACGAGGCGCCCGGCGGCGGCGGGGGAGGGTCCGGGTCCGGGATGGGTGGTGCGCGAGCGAGCGGGAGCGGCGGCGGCGGCGGTGGAGGAGGGTGCTTCAAGTGCGGCGCAGGTGCGTCTTCTCCTCTCCCTTCTCTCCCCCTTCCTCTTCGCTCGAGCTTTCGAGCTGACTCGAGCCCTTGTGCAGATGATCACTGGTCGAGGGACTGCCCCGACGGCGGCGCACGAGGCGGCGGCGGCGGCGGCGGCGGTGCGGGCGGCTCGCGCTCGGGCGGAGGAGGAGCGACGGGCGAGTGCTACATCTGCCACGAGGGTGCGTCCTCCTCTCCTCTCGCTCTTCTCATCCGCTCGAACCCGAGCACTGAACCTCGGCCTACGCTCGCAGAGGGCCACTGGTCCAAAGACTGCCCGCAGCGCAACGGTGGAGGAGGAGGCTCGAGAGCCGGCGGCGGGTCGAGAGGCGGCGGCGGCGGCGACTCTGACTACTCGTGCTACAAGGTGCGTCCTCTCGCTCCTCCTATCTACATCTACGACGCCTCCTGACTCGGACTTCCTGCAGTGCGGCGAGCGTGCGTCCTGTCCCTCCTCCAGGTCCCTTCCGATCCCGCTCTGACGCCTTCTCGCTCGCTCGCAGAGGGCCACTACTCTTCCTCCTGCCCGAACGACGACGCATCGACTTCGTCTCGCGGTCGAGGCGGCGGTGCACGCGGCGGCAAGGCGCGAGGCCGAGGGCGCGGGCGGAAGAAGGCCGCCGAGTGGGACTAGCGCTCGAGGAGGAGGAGCTTGCACGACTCTCGGTACCTGTACTCGCTGTTGTTGTAGCTATCACGACGTGCCTGCATGCTGTCGTTCTGTGCTTCCTCTCTGTCTCGAGCTCGAGGCTCGTCCGAACGAGCTGCAGGAATAAGAGAGTTGCACGAGCGAGGCTACGCAGGAGAGGTCCGCTCACTCGTCGTAGTACGCGTCGCGGATCGAGAAGATGCGGATGTTGAGCACGACGAGGTCGACGAGGAGAACGGCGGCGAGGATGACGGCGCCCGCGACGAGGACCCGCCGCTTGGTCCTCGAGAACCCGTCGGCGGCCGAGCGCTGCGCGACGACGTTGCCCGAGTCGAGAGCGCCGGGCTTCTCGCTGTACGCCGGCGATGCGAGGGCCTGACGACGTGCCGAGCGAGGCGAGAGCGCCTCCCACGGGCAGAGGTAGAGCCTCTTGAGCCGCTCGGCGGGCGTCTCGCGGCGCTCGGCAGCGGCGCGTGGGACGGCGACCGAAGGGTATGACGGCGGGAGGGCGTTCGACGATGCGTGTAGCGGGAGGGAGGAGAGGTGCGGCTGGGAGGGGTAGTCGGCCGTGGGAGGGGGTGCGAGCGCGAGGGACGAGGTCGAGGCGAGCTGGTGCATCTGCACGACGACCGACGCTGACGCCGCCTTGCCGACTCGACGAGGTGCCGCATCGTCGCTGGACGGGCGGTCGACGAGCGCCTCGCAGGTCGCCGTGCGCGACAGCTGGTCGAGCGAGAGGCCTGAGCACCCACTCAGGTCCGGCCGGAGGTAGACCTGCTGTCGCTGCTGCCCTTCACCCGAGGGCGCCATTCCGACGACGCCGGCCGAAGACGACGCCGAGTAGACCGAGGCGGTGCGGCGGGTCTGCTTGAGCGAGGAGAGGGAGGAGGGACCCGCCGGGCGAGGGCGAGCGGGAGGACCGACGGCGCCGGGCGCCGCTGCGGCGGCACGAGCCGGTAGAACGTCCGGCGTCGGCGGCTGGATGTCGACAACGGCTGCGGCCGGCCGTGCGCGCAGCCGAACCATTGCGCGCTGGCTGACCTGCGCCGCTGCGATCGCCCCGAGCTCGTCGTCGTCGTCGCTCGCGCCGGACTGGTCCTCGCCGGGATCATCGCCTCGCTCGCGCGCGACGAAAGAGGGCGTGGACGTCGAAGGGTGCTGGCTCGCGGGGAGGCGGTGCGAGAAGGTCGGGATGCGGCCGAACGCCGGCGCGGTCGTCGTGCGCGCTTGACGCCCCGAGACGCGGATGGGCTGAGGAGGGGCTTTGCGGGTCGACATCGTGACGGGGAGGAACGAGTCGGACGAAATGTAGAGGAGGGAAGACTGCAAGGGCGAGATAGTCAGCGCCGCTGAGCGAGGAGGATGAGGAGAGGAGAGACGAGGGCGCACCTCGATTGGCGACACCAGGTCGATCGAGTCGAGGGCTTGCAGTCGAAAGGTAGAGAGAAGAGGAAGCTCAACCAGCGAGAAGCGAGGAAGGAGTGCAGCGAGGGCGACGTCGGCGAGAGAGCCGGCTCGAGGACGACACAGGCTTGCTCGAGGACAAGGGGCAGAGCTCGGTGTGCTCGAGCACGAGGCCGAGCGCGCTCGCCGAGTAGGCGTCAGCGCGTAGAACAAGCGCTCGCGCAGCTCGGCGGTCCTCGACGAGGACAAGGGGGAGGCGCAGGAGGCTCGCGCGGGCGGAGAGGCCCCGCCGGAGCTGGGAGCGAGCGATCGGCTTGGCCGGCGTGCGAGAGGAGCCTCGCAAGGTGCAGCCTAGGCTCCCGATAGGCGCTTCGAGGTGCGGCCGTGGTGGGGAAAGCGCAAGCGAACGAGCTGCTCCTCCGCTCTCCTCGACCATCTCGACGCTCGCCATGTCCGGCTTCGGGTGAGCTGCGCGCTCGCTCGGGCTATAGTCACACCCTCGCTGACTCCCATCCACCCCTACAGCGACCCATACCGACACCCGCGCGACGACCGTGGAGGACGAGGGTTCGACCAGCGCGATGAGCGAGGTGGAGCAGGACGAGGGCGAGGCGGGTCCGGCGGGGGCCGCGGCGGCGGTCACGGTGGTCGCAGAGACTACGACGACCGGGCGCACGGCGGCGGCGGCGGCGGGCGAGGGCGAGGCTGGGACGACGACGCCGGGAGGGACTCGAAGCGAGGGCGGTACGAGGTGCGTCGCCTTCTCCTGCTGTGCGACCCACTCGTACAGGCTGACGAAAGCCTCTGCAGGACCACGACCGAGCGCGCGGCGCGCCGTACGGCCGGGACGACCGTCAGCGCCCGCCTCAGCCTCAGCACGGCTACTCGGCTCAGCCTTCGCACGCCTACCAGCCTCACGCCCCGCCCGCCTACCCGCCTCAGCAGCAGCACTACCAGCAGCCGCAGCCGCATGCCTACGCCGCCGCGCCCGGCGCCCAGACCGAGGCGGCCGCCGCACCTCCTCCTCCTCGCGCCAAAGGCCCCGTCCAGCCCGAGCCCGTCTCTGCCTCGGTCATCTTCCTCGGCCTGCCGCCTCACGCCGTCGACCTCCACCTGCGCCAGTTCCTCGAGAACCTGGGCGCCTCGGTCGACTCGACGACCGTCATCATCGACCGCGTCCTCGGCGTCAGCAAGGGCTTCGGGTTCGCCAAGTTCAGCTCGGTCGAGCATGCGCGCGCGTTCGTCGAGCCCAACTTTCCGAGCATCCCCTGGCGCGAGCCGAGCGGGCCGGCGCAGTACGACGGCATGCGCATCAAGATCAACTACAGCCAGAAGACGGGCGGCTGGCGCGAGGACCAGGGAGCGTCGGCTCGCCTCACGGACGACCAGCGCAAGGCCGAAGGTGCGTCCTCTCTCTCTCGCTTCCTCTCTCTGTCCATTGCGCCTCTGGAACGTCGCGCTGACTCGTCGTGCGCCCGCAGGAACGAGCCAGAGCTTCTACGTCAACGACGGCACGCGCGACATCGGCTCGGCGCCGAGCAGCACCCTCCTCTTCCGCGGCCTCGACCCGCTCACGGCCGAGGACGAGATCTTCAGCACGCTCTCGCGCGTCGGCGGCCGAGCCGACCAGGAGATCGCCAAGGGCGGCGTCCGCCGGGTCATGGTCGCCAAGGACCGCGCCTCGAGGAGCAGCTGGGGCTTTGCCTTTGTCCAGTTCGTCGACGTTCGGGTGCGTCGACATCTCATCTTTCTCCTCACGGGCCGGCGAGATGACGTGTAGCTGACGTCGTCCCCTACCTGCAGCTCGCGACCGACGTCCTCGGCGCCATCTTCAACCCGCGCTTCCACCCGGCCGGCTTCCGCATCCGCTCCGCCATCGTCGCCGCCTCGTTCGCCCACGAGAACTCGTTCATCCCCGTCTACGCCGCCTCGACCTGGTCGTTCCGCGGCGACGGCGACACGCAGCTCGCGTACTGGGACGACAAGGGCTTCCTCGCGCCCTGGACGCCGCCGCCGCCGGTCGAGCTCGCCAAGGCGATGCAGAACGTGCCCAAGGGGCCGCGAGCGCACGAGGAGGCCAAGGCCGACGCCGACCTCGCCGCTTTCTTCGACGACCTCGAGGCCGAGCTGCCGCCCGCCGAGCTTGACGACGAGGCGACGCCGACCGTCGAGTCGGCCGCTGCACTCGGCGCAGACGCTGCAGCCGCCTCCGCTGCGACGTCGGACATGGCGACGTCGGCACCACCCGGCGCCGCAGCACCGCCGCCGCCGCCCAGCGAGGCACCTCTCGACGCCGGCGCCGCCTCGCCCGCAGCACCTCTCGACCGCCCCAGCTCGGCCGCGCCCATCTCGATCAAGCCGATCAGTTCAGCCGCAGCAGCGACCGTCACCGCAACGCCGACCGCCGCCGCCGCCGACTCGTCGAGCTCGTCCGACCCGTCGCCGTCCAAGCCTGGTGCGCCTGTCGCAGCCGCGACAGCGGCTCTTGGCGGTGCGTCTCACCTTCCGCTCTCGATTTTGTCTCTTCGAGCCGACGCTGACGCGAGCTCGACGACGTGCGCGCAGTCAAGGAGAAGAAGAGCGACCTGATCGCGCGGCGCAAGGCGGCGCCCAACATCGCCAAGTGGAACGACAAGGCCAAGGAGATCCGCAAGCCTGCCGTCCTCAAGAACCCGACGGCGCCAAGCTCGTCGAGCGCGAGCACCGCTGCCACCGCGCCGGCCCACCTCGTACTTCTGCTCGAGCACGCTCATCTCCCGCTCCCGAACGCGTATTGACACGCCTTTCCTTGCTCCCCTCGCTCGCTCCAGCCTTCTCTCGATGCACCGCCGGCCGCACCTGCATCGGCACCGGCATCGCCGACCGCCGAGGCGGACGACGAGTTTGCGCACGGCGACCCGGTCGCGTTCGTGTGCCTGCTGTGCCAGCGCCAGTTCAAGGGCATCGACGAGCTGCGCAAGCACAACAAGCTCTCGGCGCTGCACAAGGCACATCTCTGCACGTCCGCCGACTCCTCGAACGTGCGCTGACGTCGCTCTCGCCCTCCCCTTGCCCGTCTCCTCCCTCGCCCTCCCTCGTCCTCGCCCGCTCGTCCCTCCCCGCAGACGAACCTCGCCAGCACCGACACCGTCACCGCCAGCACCGCTCGCAAAGCCGCCTCGCTCAAGAAGCACGCCGCCGCCGCCGCGCCGGCCAAGCCCAAGTACGTCGACCGCGCCGCCGCTCGGCGCGACGTGCACGGCGCGACCGACGATGGCCCCGCCGGTGGTGCGGGCGCCAAGAAGCGCAAGTTCGACGGGCCCGAGCCGCCGGCGCCGGCGCCTGCCGCGCCCAACAAGGACGGCCTTGAGGAGAGCAACGCCGGGCGCAAGATGCTCGAGAAGATGGTGCGTCCGACTTTCTCGCTCTCCTACCGCTCCTCCTCGCTCGAGTCCGTCTAAGTCCTCGGCGCGCGCAGGGATGGACCGCTGGAGCAGGGCTCGGCGCGACGGGCGACGGGCGGGTCGCACCGGTCCAGGCGGCGCAGTTTCAGCAGGGCGCCGGTCTCGGCTCGACCAAGGGTGCGTCCCTACTCCTTCCCTCGACCTTTCTCGTGCTGTCGAGGGTCACGCTGACGTTCCTGCTCGAGTGCTCGCAGGCGTCGCCGTGGGCGAGGAGGTGCCGACGAGCCACGCCGAGCGGATGCGGCTCAAAGCGTTGGAGCGGTTCGAGAAGTAGCTGCGCCTCTTGCATACTCAGTCATGCACTCCTAGACCGTTCTGCGAGGTCCTGGAAGTATGAGAGAGCCACTTGAGCGAGCGAGTCTCGGAAAATAAGCGGGCCGCCCGGCCGCTCGCAGCTCGAGGTGGACCTGCTGTTCGTCCTCCCGCCTCACAGCCTCGCGAGGCTGCTGTTTCACGTGGCTCGCTCCAGCAGCTCCAGCACAACCCTCGCAAGCGCGCTGTGCCTTGCCGCATGTGCACGCTCCTCCTCGGTCGCCGAGCGGAGGCGGCGCGTGCGATCACTTGCTTTGCTCTCCCTCCTCGCGCTCTGCGGTGAGCTGCGCACCAGGCAAGGGCCTTCAGCAGAACTCTCGACGCGCCGCCCGCACCTGCGCCCCGCCCGCCGCCCGCCGGCTCGCCTCGCGACCCGTTCCTCCTCATCCGCCCTCCTCCGCGCCGCTCCAAGGCCTACCTTCGCGATGGGTCGCCGCCCCGACCCGCGACGCATCTCGAGCATGTACGGTGGAGGGCCGAGCGCTGCAGCACCGGCGCGCGCACCCGACAAGGCGACCTACGCCGTGCGCTCGCTCTCGTTCGGCAGCTTCCCCGCCGAGTCCACCTTCGCGCCCGAGTACACACGGCCAGGGCGAGCGGTGGACCAGGTGTGGATCGAGCGGCGGGCCAAGGACGGCCAGCGGCTGCTCATCGTCAGGACGTGGGACCAGGCGGGCCCGACCGTCCTCGAGCCCGAGGCGGCTTCCTCTGTCCGAGTCGTTGTCGAGGTGCGTTCTCCTTCCTCCCCCTCGTCTTCGCTATGCACTCAGCTGACCCGGAAACTCCTCGTGCAGCTCGACACTATCGACCGCGCCTGCACGACCTCGGACGGCGTCTCGCTCTACCTGCGCCTCTCCCGCCCGCCGACCTTCGAGACGATCGCCGTTCGCCAGCCCTACGAGCGCCCGCCGTGGCCTCGCCAAGCCGCCTCGCTCGACGCCGAGCATGCGGGCGTCGCCGACTTCGCCAGCATCTCGCTGCGCCTCGAGCTGCGCACGGCGGTCGAGCTGCGCGCTCTCCTCGTCGACGTCGCCAAGGTCGGCGCGCCGCGCGTCGTCAGCTCCGCCATCTCGCTCGCCTCGACCAGGCGGTTCGACGATACGGCACTCACCGTCCTGCAGAGCTGGCTGCTCGTCCTCGACTTCCGGGTCGCGTTCCAGCTCGAGAAGCTCGTCCGCAACGGGCTCGTCGACGCCATCAAGGCGGTCGGCCTGCGGGATCAGGTCGACTCGTACGTCGTCATCAAGGGCGCTCCTGCGACCGAGCGCATCCTCGCCCTCTTCGCCGAGCGCCTGAGTGCGCGCGCGCCGTCGTCGTTCTCGTCGGGCGGGGCGGCCGGTCCGGCGGGTAAGGAGAACGAGGACCCCGCCTTCGCGTCAGCACGAGCGCGCCGTCGACGGTCCGACGCAGTTCTCCTCGCGCCGCCCGACCGGCCGCAGGTCAAGCGGCGCAAGACCGAGCCGGTCGTCCTCGTCCTCGACTCGAGTGACTCGAGCGCTTCGAGCGGGTCGAGCGACGAGGACAGCGACGAGGACCTCTCGGCGCGTCGTCCTCCTCTCGCACTGCGTCGCGTCGTCCCCGAGCACCCCTCCCACCTCTCCCTCGACGACCTCCTCGCACATCTCGACGACGCCGCGGCCGACTCCGCCTCACTCGGCCAACTTCTCGCGAGCGCCGACGACACGAACGTCGTGCGCCAGGTCACCGTCACACCTACACGGCTCATCCTCGACGGCCCGTTCCTCGCCGACACCAACACCGTCGTGCGCGGCTCGAGCCGCCCGGACCTCTTCCTGTCAGTCTGGGTCCGCAACGAGGACAGCGCGCGCCTCACCGACCGCAACGAGAACCTCCTCGAGTCGCGCTTCAAGCCCCTGTTCCGCAACGGGTTCGAGGTCGGCGGGCGCACCTGGCGGTTCCTCGCGTGGTCGTCGTCCGGCCTCAAGAACGGGTCGTGCTTCTTCGTCTCGCCGCACACGCACGATGGGCATCTCGTCACGCCGACGTCGATCCACCGCAGCATCGGCGACTTCGCCGGCACCGAGACGGCGCTCATCCCCGCCAAGTACATGGCTCGGATCGCGCAGGCGTTCTCGTCGTCCAAGCCGACGCTCGAGCTCTCGCCCGACCAGGTCCTCCTCCTCCCCGACATCGAGTCGACGTCGGGCTCGTGCTTCAGCGACGGCGTCGGTCTCATCTCGTCAGCGCTCGCGGTGGACGTCGTGCGGGCGCTCAAGCTCAAGCTCGGCTCGAGGCAGAAGGCGCCGACGTGCTTCCAGTTCCGGATGGGTGGTGCCAAGGGTACGTACTCTCTCTCTCTCTCTCCTGCCCTTCGCATTCGCTTGGCGAGCTCGAGCTGACTCCGCTTCCTCGAAACAGGCATGCTCCAGGTCGACCCGTCGCTCGACGGCAAGGTCGTCGCGCTTCGCCCGTCGCAGATCAAGTTCAAGTCTTCGTCGGCCCAGCTCGCCATCGCAGGCACGTTCGACGCCGGCCAGGCGTTCCTCAACAGGCCCCTCGTGACGCTCCTCGAGGGCCTCGGCATCCAGCCGCAGCGGTTCCTCAACCTGCAGCTCAAGGCGACGAGGTCGATCCGCAAGGCCCGCCTCTCACTCGTCGGTGCCGTCGCCCTCCTCGACGACTGGAACCTCGCCCCAAGCACGAGCCTGTCGTCGACCCTCGCCTTCCTCGCCGAGCTCTCGCCGTCGACGTCCAAAGCGGCCTTCTCAAACTCGTTCATCGCGCGCTGTCTCGACGTCGTGGTCGTCCACGCCCTGCGCGACATCAAGTACTCGGCGCGCATCCCGCTCTCGGGCTGCTACAACCTCGTCGGCGTGCTCGACGTCGACGGCTTCCTCGCCGCCGACCGAGTCTACGTCCGGCTCGCGCACAAGGACGGCAAGACCGAGTTCCTCAAGGGCACGGTCGCCATCTCGCGCTCGCCGACGAACCACCCGGGCGACGTGCGGCTCGTCGAGGCGGTCGGCCAGCTGCCGAGAGGCGTCGGCGAGCGCATCCGCGGGTTGACCAACTGCGTCGTCTTCAGCTGTCACGGTGCGTCGGGCTCTTCTCTCGTCCTCGCAGGCTCCGGCGCTTGTCTTTCTACATCCTCTTATGATGGAGCCTGAAGCTGATGAGCTCTCTCGGCAACAGGCGAGAGGTCGCTCCCCTCAAAGCTCGCCGGCGGTGCGTCTTCCCTCTCCCCACTTCCTTCGTCTCTCGCCTCCTGCTGACTCGCCGACCTGCTACAGGTGATCTCGACGGGTGCGTCGCGCTCGCGGCACACTTCCGTGACCGTAACTGATGCCGTGCGCCCGCAGGGACGTCTACCTCCTCCTCACTCAGCAAAGCGGCCTTCTCCCCTCGCCGCAGCGCATCTCGGCCCCCGCAGCCTACGACCCGTCGCCGACCGTCAAGCTCGACCACGAGGTGACGATCGACGACGGCGCCGACTTCTTCTTCGACTGTGCGTCCCTGCTCCTCCCCCGCTCGGACCCCTTCATCTTGCGCTCGCGCTGACTCTGCCGCACGCGCTCGCAGTCGTCACTCAAGACCGCACAGGGCTCGTTGCGACTCGGTGCGTCGTTCTGCGCAAGCTTCGGCGCCGTTCGCAGCTGACCCATCCTCGTTGTCCGCAGGCAGCTGCACCTCGCCGACGCTCACATGGAAGGCTTGTTCCACCGAGACTGCCTCAAGCTCGCTCAGCTCCACTGTGCGTCACCCTCTCTCACTCACTTCCTGCAGTCGAGGTGCACTCTGACCCATGCCCATCGTCCGCAGCCGACTGCGTCGACAGCGCCAAGAGCGGGTCGTTCGTCCCCTACGACTCGATCCCCCGCAAGCCTGCTCGCGGCTTCCCTGACTTCCTCGTCAACGACGCGCCCGACTCGTACCGCTCGCCCCGAGCGCTCGGCCAGCTGTACCGCGCCATCGGCGAGGAGACGGTCTCCTCGGCAGCGCTCGCAGGCTCGGCCGACAGCCCGCTCGACGACGTCGACCCGTACCGGCGCCTCATCTCGGCGCTCACCTCGACGACCTTTCCCTACCTCGCCGACTCGCGCCTCCCCTCGCCCTCCCGACCCCTCGTCGCCTTCTTCCGCGCGCACCTCCCCTCCTTCTCCTCCGAGCTCCTCAAGCTCCTCCCCTCCCCGCCCACCTCCGCCGCCTCCGACGAGGAGGCGCTCTTTATCTCCGTCTCGCTCGGCGCGACAACGGCCAAGCTCAGCACGGACGAGAAGCTGCGCCTCGGGCGGCGCAGGGAGCAGGCGGGCGCGCTCTTTGGGCTCGTGAGGAGGCTCGTGCGCGAGGGCGAGGACGGTGCGGTGGGTGCAGCGGGCGCAGGGGCAGCAGGCGGAGCGAGAGCAGCGGTCGGGCGCGCCTGGGCGGCGTGGCATGCGGCGGTCGAGGAGGGCGAGGACCGTGCGCGGGCGGCGGCGGACGCGCGGCGCGGACGGCGTGCGGGCGACGCTGAGGGCGCGGCGGCGGGCGCGCGAGGGCTGAGGACGTGGGCGTGGCTCGCGCTCGGGGTGCTCGTCGAGGAGCTGAGGGTCGCAGAGCTTGAGAGCGTCAAGGTCGTCGTCGTCGAGTAGAGAGAGCTGCGAGGAGGGACCAGATCTGCAACTCGCTCGTCTCGCATTCTCGCACGTTCGGTGACACGCAGGGCAAGTGAAAAGCTGCTGGAATGCAGTGCGAGCGCTGCACGTCCCGCTCGTCCTCCTCGCCTCCCTTCTCCCTCTCACTCAAGCGCCTCGCCCTCGCTCCCTCCTCCCGGCCCCTCGACGCCGACGACGCCCCTCCTCAGCGCCTCCTCGACGACTTTGCCTCGTCGTACTGGCGCTCCTTTGCGCCCTCGACGCGGTCGAGAAAGTCGCGCCGGTCGAGGTAGCCGTCCTTGCGCGCGTGCGTGAGCGTGTCCGAGAGGCCTTCCTGCGTCGAGACGTAGCTGCGCGCGACGAGAGAGGGGGAGAAAGCGTCAGTGAGGTGCTCGTGGCAGTCTTGGGCGCAGCATGAAGAAGGAGAGGGAGGGGGACGCACCTGTCCCAGTCGAGCTTGCTCTTCTCGAGCGTGTTGAGCTTGGCGGGCTTCTTGCCCACGCCGAGCGTCGCTGCCATGCCGGCGAGTCCGCCGCCGGCCTTGCGCTTGGGCGGTGCGCGGCTTGGCGCGGGTGTTGGAGCTGGTGCGGGTGCGGTCGAGGAGGAGGAGGAAGCGGCGGGCGGGTCGGCCGATGAGGAGGACGGGCCGAAGAGGGCGTCGAGCGAGGCCGTCGTCGGGTCTGTAGGTGCTGAGGGAGCGGCGGCGGCGGGCGCGGGCTGTGCGGCGGAGGACGAGGCGGACGAAGGTGGGGGAGGGTGCGTCGCAAAGTACGCCTGCGCCTCGATCGACGAGCGCGGGACGCGCTTCTTCTGCCTGCGCGCGAGACTTAGGGCGTCAGTGTCGACTAGTAGACGCGAATGAGCGCCTAGGAGCGGCACAGCGAGTGCGAAAAGCGAGACGCACTTGATCCACTCGCCGGCGAAGCCATACTCGACCTCGATCTCGACGAGGTCGTCGTCGGCGCTCTTGCCCTTGCCCTTAGTGTCGACCGTGCTCTTGCCCGCGGCCGTCGAGCAGGAAGAGGCGGCTGCGGTGGAAGCCGAAGGAGCGCCGAGAGCGGTGGACGAGGTCGAAGTCGAGGGCGCGTAGGGGTCGGCGGCCGAGGGGTCGTTGAATGCGGCCCAGAGGTCGTCGACGGCGGCTTTGTCGAGGCTGTGCGGGGGCTCAGAGTCAGCCAAGAGAAGCAGGAAGCGAGCGAGAGGAGGGGAGAGAGGGGAGCTGACGCTGGTTTGGCCTCTTCTGCGCCCTTGTGACGCTTTGCGGCGGGTTGCGCGGCGTCGTTGTCGTCGTCCGAGTCGTCGCCCGAGTCTGAGCCACCGTCGCCGCCGTCCGAGAGGTGAAAGTCCGAGTCGTCGTCGTCGTCCGAGGGGAGGAGGGTCGGGTCGTCCTTCTCGAGGCGCTGGGCTGCGACTGACTTGGGCGGGGCCATGGCGAGAGCTGTGCGGGTGGCTCTGGCACTCGAGTAGCTCCGTCGAGTGAGAGGAGAGAGCGAGAGGACGAGTCGACCCGGTCCAGCTCCTTCGCCTCGGCCGCTCTCCCTAAGCCCGCCTCGCTCCCGCTGAGCCGACGTGTGGTAGCGCGCAGTCGATCAGCAGCACCACTCAGAGCTGCCTCGTGCCGCCGCAGCCCCGCCCCGTCGTCCGCCCGACCCTCATCACCTCGTCGTCCCGCCTCGCTTTTCGGTCGCCATCTCTCTCGACCACCACAGCACGCGGCGACCTGTACGGCCCCTCAACACGCGCAACTAGTCCCAGGTAACAACCCGAGCCACCTCTGACACCGTGCGTCCCCTCCCTCGCTCTCCTGTCGCGTGCGTCAACAAGTGCTCACCCGCGCCAAGTCCTCCTGCCTCGCTCTCCCTCGTCCTGCAGCTCTTCCACGCGCCCACTCGACCCACCTGACGACACCTCGACCCAGCACAACCCCACCATGCCGCCCTCGCCGTCCAAGCGCCGCTCTGACGACGACGACTACCAGCCGCCGTACCAGCCTAAGCCCAAGACGGCCGCGTCGTCGACCAAGAAGGACAAGCACAGCACCCCGACCACCAAGGCCAAGAAGCCCAAGAAGGAAAAGGTGCCCCCGACGCCCGCCACCCCGGCCGACATCGCCTTCGGTCGCGAGGTCGCAGCGCGCGCCCTTGCCGCCCTCACGGCCGCCCGCCAGGCCTCGGCCTCGGGCACACCGCCCGTCGTCGCCGCCTCGCCCGCACCCGCACCTGCGCCGGCGCTTAAGAAGCGCGCGCCGCCGACCGTCAAGAAGGCGGCTGCGCGCGCCACCGCCGCCGCCGCCGACTCGAGCGACGACGAGCGCGACGCCGAGGTCGTCGTCGGCGTCGCCGTCGACAAGAAGGACAAGGCGCAGAAGAAGGTCGTGCAGCCCGTTGCTGCACCCGCGTCGGCGCCGCGGGGCAAGGGCAAGGCGCCCGTGCTCGAGCAGCTCGAGGCCGAGGACGAGGTCGACCAGCTCGCGAGCCAGAGCCAGGTGCGTCTCGTCGTTCACTCCCCTACTCGTCGACTCGTCGCTTCGATCGTGGCTGACTCGCCTTCCCTTCGGTCCCGCTCGCAGCGTTCGCCCTCGCCCGTCGCTACCCCTGCACCGGCGCCCAAGAAACGCGGCCGGCCGCCCAAGGCCAAGCCGGCCGCCGACACTACGCCCGCGCTCGCTCCTGCTGCGGCCGACGACTCGGACACGCCCGAGCCCGCTCCCGCGCCCAAGAAGCGCGGCCGCCCGCCCAAGGCCAAGCCCGTCGTCGAGGCGGCACCCGCACCCGCACCTGCGCGCTCGCCCTCGCCCGCCGCCTCGCCTGCTCCAGCGCCCAAGAAGCGCGGCCGCCCGCCCAAGGTCAAGCCCGCCGCCGAGCCGACGGCCGCTCCTCTCGCCGCCGCCGCCGACGAGTCGGCCGCGCCCGAGCCGGCGCCGGCGCCCAAGAAGCGCGGTCGGCCGCCCAAGGCCAAGCCCGTCGAGGACGCGCCTGCACCCGCAGCTGTGCCGGCGGCCGCTCCAGCAGCGGCCCCTGTCAACGAGCAGGAGCCGAGCACGTCGGACGGCGAGGCCGACGCCGACGCCGAGGCCGAGCGCAAGAAGGCCGAGAAGAAGGCGCGCAAGCGCGAGAAGAAGAAGGAGCGTAAGGCGGCCGAGAAGGCGACGGCGGCGGCCGCGGCGGCGAGCGCGACGGCCGACGAGGGCGCTGCCGAGGACGACGAGCCGCAGCGCAAGAAGGCCAAGAAGGACAAGGGCAAGGGCAAGGCGGTCGAGGTGCGTCTCTCGTTCTCTCCTCTCCACGCGCGCTGCTTCGAGTTCTCTCCTGACTCACCCAACGTGCTTGCAGTCGCTCCCCTCCTCGCCTGCGCGAGCGAGCCAGTCGGCGTCGCAGCCGCAGCGCGTCGTCGCAGCCGCGCCCTCGAAGAAGCGCAAGCGCGCCGACTCGCCCGACCCGGCGCCCGTCGCGTCGACGAGCAAGGCGACGCTCGGCCCCTCGCAGACCCAGAGCGCGCGCTCGTCGCCGGCCAAGAAGAGCAAGAAGCGCAAGGTCGACGCTCCTGCCGCCGCCGCCGCCTCGGCCGCTCCGCCCGGCCAAGCACTTGTCCTGCACGCCTCGTCGGCGGCCGCGCTCGCCTCGCGCCCGACACCCGCCGCAGCCTCGCTCCTCGGCCTCGTCCTCGCGCCGTTTGTCGTGCCCGCGCTCGGCGTCGACGCGCAGCAGACCGAGGCGCAGGTGCGCGCGCTCGTCGACGGCCTGCGCGACGCCGGGTTCGGCCACGTGCTCGAGGCGAGCCTCGAGGGCAGCAGGGGCACGAAGCGCGCGAGGAAGGTGCGCGAGGAGGAGGACGAGGTCGAGGTCGAGGCGACGCCGGCGCGCGTGACGGCCAAGGACAAGGGCAAGGCGCGCGCGCGCACGCCCGAGGCTGAGGACGACGAGGAGGAGATGGCCGACGTTGAGGACGAGCAGGTCGTCGAGCGCGAGCAGGCCAAGGAGCTCCACGACGCGACCGTCGCCGCCGCGCCCGTCGCAGCTGCGGCGCCATCGACCTCCACGACCGGCGCCGCCCCGTCCTCGCCGGCTCGTGCCGCAGGCTCCTCGGCCGCCGCTCCCGCCGCGACGCCGACGGCGATCAAGCCGCCGCCGTCCTCGTTCGACCCAAAGCCGCTCACGTCCGCCGCTCGTCCCGCCGCCGCCTCCCCCGAGCCCGCCCTCGCTCCCTCGCAGTCGCAGCGCAAGCCCTTCCTCGCCCCGTCCTCGACCGCCGGCGGCGCGCGCTCGTCGTCGCCCGACAACGCCGACGACAGCGAGGCGCCCGGCGGCAGTGGCGCCCGCGCTGGGCGCAACAAGCGCCGCGTGCGCCTCACCAAGGCGCAGCGCAAGGCCGCGCAGGCGAGTCGCAGCCAGAGCCGCGCCGGCTCGGCCCCTGTCGACGACGACGAGGGCGCCGAGACGCTCGAGGTGCCCGAGACCATGCCCGCCGACGTCGCGCTCGAACAGGACGACGAGCGCGAGCCGTCGACCGAGCCCGAGCCCGAGCAGGAGTCGGTCGCCGTCACCGACGCCATGGACGTCGACGAGCCCGCCTCGGCCGAGCAGGCTCCCGCCGCCGCCGCCGCCGCCGAGGCTGCCAACGCCGACGAGCTCGTCTCGGTGCGCCACCCGGCGCTCGACCGCGCGAGTGCGGCGCACACGCCGGCGGCCGAGAGCTCGGACGAGGAGGAGATCGCGGCGAGCCTCGGCGCGACGAGCAGCCCGCGGCAGAAGGCCAGGCGTGACCTCGACGAGGACGAGGTCAAAGCGCGCGACGAGGAGGACGTCGACGAGGTGCACGAGGCGCCGCCGTCGGCGCAGAAGCCCAAGGCGGCAGCAGCTCCCGCGCAGGACGACAAGCGCGACGACGACGATGTCCTCGCTCGCGCCGCCGAGACGGCCCTCCCGCCTTCCTCGCCCGTCCTCGAGGCCGCCGCCAACACTCGCCTCCCCTCGTCGTCGCCCGAGCCCGCCCTCCCCCGCATCGGCGGCGACTCGGACTCGTCGTCCAGCTCGGGCAACTCATCGTCGTCGGACGACGACTCGTCCTCGGACGACGATGCCGCCGCCGCGCCGGCCAACTTCCTGTCGGGCCGGGCGAGCCGCCTCACACACGGTCCGCGCCAGTCGCTCTCGCAGCTCGCTCTGGACGCGTTCGGCAAGGGCAGGAAGTCGGCCAAGCGCGCGTCGCTCCTCCTCGCCTCGGGCGGCTCGTCGTCGTCGCAGGGCCGCTCGCGCCCGCTCGCCGGCTCGGCAGCAATCGGCAGCCCGCTCAAGTACGCGTCGATCACGGCCGCGAGCTCGTCGCCCGTCGCGGCGGGGCGGAGCGGCAGCGCCGTCGACACGGCCGACGAGGTCGACGAGCTGCTGAGCCAGACGCAGCGCAGCACGCGCCGCGCGAGCGCAGCTGCGTTCGACTGGGAGGCGGCCGAGCGCGAGGAGGAGGAGCGCAGGAAGCGCAAGGGCAAGGGCCGCCGCGCCGAGTCGGACGACGAGGACGAGGCGGACGAGCCTGCGCTCGCAGCGGCGCCCGTCATCGACGAGGCCGTCGACCTCGCGCCCGCCGAGGCGTCCGAGACGGCTGCCGTCGGCGCACCGACCGCCGGCGAGCCCGTCCTCGCCACCTCGCCCGGTCCTGCGCCTCGCCGCACCGCCGACGACGGCACCGCCCCGCCCATCACGACGGCCGTCGACGCTTCGCCGCGCCGGCACCACATCTCGCCCTCGCCGCAGCCGCTTCCCCTCCCCACCAGCACGGCCCTTTCGGCGACCCAGCGCTCGCCCAACGGCCGCGCCGCGGGCGGGTACCGCGACCTGTCGAGCATCGGCAACATCCCGTCGAGCAGCCAGCGCGGCTCGCCGCCGATCGAGGTCGACAACCTGTCGCACGTCGTCGACGAGAGCGAGCCCGAGGAGGAGCAGGACGAGGGAGACGAGGCGGCGGCGGCGGCGGACGTTCCGGCCGAGAGCCAGTTCGTGCCGCTCGTCAAGGACAAGCCGCTCTTCCTCGAGACGCAAGGCGGCGACTCGCAGGAGACGGTCGGGCAGCAGGAGGAGGACGAGCCGGCGGCGCAGGACGAGGACGTCGACATGCTCGACGCGACGCCCGAGGTCGACGCCGACAAGGCGGCGCAGGTCAACGGCTCGCCCGACGCTCAGGTGCGCCTGCTCTCTCTCTCTCTCACTAAACCCTCTCACTCGACCGAGCACCGGGAGCACCTGACTGACTCGTTGTACCGACCGCAGCAGGCTCCCCCGACCCCCGACGCCTCGGCACCTCCCTCCCCCGCGCCCGTCAACCCCTCGTCGCCCGTCGCAGCCGCCGCGCCCTCGATCGTCGAGCCCGAGCCGACGGCCTCGGACGGTACCGGCGTGCGCGCGTCGTCGCCGCTCGCCGCGGTCGTCGAGGAAAAGGACGACGAGGAAGAGCCCGCTCAGGCCTCCTCCTCCGCCGCTGCCGCCGCCGCCGATCCCGCGCCCGCAGCGCCCAAGCAGCGCCTCCTCGTCCCCGGCGCCGCGGCGCCCTCGACTCCCGCGCGCATGACGCGCGCGTCGTCGGCGCGCCTCGCGAGCCGCTCGCCCTCGGCCGAGCCGTCGCACCAGCACCGCCTCGGCGCGGCGAGCCAGGGCGCGAGCGGCACCCTCCCGACCTCGGCGCGCGCGCCGCGCGCGAGCAGGGCCGTCATGGCCAACGGCGCGGGCGGCAAGGCGGCGACGCCTGCGCGGGCGGCGCCGGCCGCTCAGGCCGCCAAGGTGGCTGCGGCGAGCGCGGCGGCGGCGACGCCGGCGGGCGGCCGCCGCGCGAGCATGATGCCGTCGCTGTCGCAGCTCGGGGCGACGCCTGCGCGACGCACGACGCGGCAGAGCCTCGCGCCGGCGGCGAGCGCGAGCCAGGGTCCGAGCGCGAGCCAGCCGAGCCACCTTGCGCGGGCGACGAGCGACGACGAGGACGACGAAGACGAGGACAGCGAGGGCGGGAGCGACAGCGACAGTGAGGAGGAGGGCAAGAAGGGCAAGAAGGGCAGGAAGGCGAGGCCGAGCATGTCGCAGCCGGTCGCAGGGCGGAACGGCGGCGCGGCGAGGAAGCGCAACAGCCAGGCGGCTCTGTGGAAGTGACAGGGCGATCGAGCGGCTTTGTCAGGTAGTGCAGTGCAGCGTTCTCTCTCGTTGCGCTCGCTTCCGTGCTCTCGAGAGGACGAAAGCGCTCGAGGAGGAAGAGGAACGTCTAGGTTTCCAGGCTCGGGCTCGCTCCAGGGGCTCTACAGGGTCTCGCCCATCTTGCACACGACGGCGTGGGGCGTAAAGTAGCCCGTGAGGAGGAGCTCGTCCCTCCAGGGCGCGGCCGTCGTGACGGCGCTGACGACCTCGCCGAGCGGGTCGGCGAGCGCGACGGCGTGACGGTACTTGCGGCCCATGTAGCGCTCGGTGATGTCGGTCTCGTTCGAGATGCGCCAAACCTCGACCGGCGAGCGCTTGTGGTGCGGGTTCGACGGCGACGAGGGGAGCGGGGCCGACGAGGAGAACGAGAAGAACTTGGGGAAGGTGGCGGCGTAGACGGACCCGGTCGAGGGCGACACGTGCAGGTTGTCGATCGGGCGCTCGAGCTGCGGGAGAGAGAGCCGAGTCAGCTTTTGTCCCGAGCGACGAAAGAGAGAGGGAGAGAGGACGGACCCAGATGTTGCCGACGGGGACGAGCGACATGTCGCCGTGCTGGATCTCGTACACGCTCACCTCGCCCGTGTAGGTCGACGCGGCGTACAGGAGGTCGTTCGGGCCCTTGGCGAGACCTGCGAGAGGGCGAGTCAGCTCGTGAGCGAGAGGAAGGGGGAGGGAGAGAGAGGAGAGGACGCACCGTTCGGGTAGGTCTGCTCGGCGGCGACGGTGCACTCGGACTCGCCCGACTTGAGGAGGGTGCAGTGCGCGATCTCGGACGTCTCGACGTAGGCGACCTCGAGCTTGCGGGTCCAGTGCACCTTGCGGCGGTGGTCGTTCGAGACGTAGAACGACCTCGGGCCCGTCGCGACGGGGCTGTTGGGCGTGCGCACGAGCTCGTGGCTGACGGTGCCGACGTAGCGCGCCGAGCTACTGCCGAGGACCGTCTCGAACAGCTCGACGACCGAGGCGGCGCCGACCTGGGCGGCCGTGGTGCGGTCGGCCGGCGGCGGGTGCGACACGAGGAAGAGGGTGTACAGGTTGGGCTCGGCGGCGGTCGGGGTGTGGAGGGCGTCCATGCCGTGGAGGTACAGGCCCGGGTGGCCGGCGGGGAGGCCGACGAGGTCGACGGGCGAGTGGGTGCGCTTGTCGAACGAGAAGAGGCGCAGGTGGTCGGTCGAGACGGTCGGGAGGGCGAGGGCGTCAAAGTTCTCGAGGGTCGGCGACCAGTGGGCGCGCATCTCGACCGACGAGCAGGCGCTGCATGTCGTAGGTGAACGAGGTGAGGCGCGAGAGGAGGAGGTTCGGGTGGGGGAGGGCGAGGAAAGAAGGTCAGCTGGCGCTCTCGCTCGAGGGCGGGTCGCTGGGGCGGAGATGTGGACGCACAGGTAGGCGAGGCCCGAGTCGTGGTGGACCCAGGCATCCTCGCACGCCTCGAGTCCCGGGACGGGCGAGCACTGGTCGATGTGGAGCGCGGACGAGAGGACGCGCTGGGTGCCGAGGACGTTGAGCCGCGGCTTGGCGATGGCGGCAAAGGTGGCCAGGATGGGCAGCACGATGAGGAGCGTCGAGGCGACCATGGCGGGCTGGGTGCTCGAGGCTGAGGAGGAGGACGAGCGAGACCAAGCTGTCGGCCCGCTCGGCCGGTCGGCGATGAGGTCGACCTTGTCGCACAAACTCGCGCACCTCGCTGCTGCTGCTTGCTCTCCTGGTCACCCTCACGAAGCTCTCGAGTGCTCCTAGCGAGACCAAGCAACAGGCTGCGTCGAGAGCGAGATGGTTGAGGACAACATCCAGCATCGTCCGCTCTCGAGCTGTGTACTCGGCGACCAGGCCAGTGGTACCGTGGACGGGCGATAGACTGCAACAGAGGCGCGATCGGGTCGCAAATGGGCGGCAGGAAAGAGTGCGACGGTCGGCTGTCTCGGTGGGCAACGAGCGCGTCGCTCGCTCGGAGCGCCTGGCCCTCGCCTCGTTCCTCGCCCTCGAGCTCACCTCGCTCGACTGCAGCGACCTCGACGCGTGCTTAGTTCGACAGCACCGGCACCCACCCACCTCCGGGTCCACCCAGCCCGCGAGCCACGGCACCCACCCTCGCGGCTCCCTCCTCGCCCTTCATCGACACTCGACCACGCGCACACCGCGAAACAACTCGCCAACCCCTCGCCTTGGCCAGCCCTCGAGCCGGCGAGAGGCGCGCCGCCACCACGAGCAGCGCACCACTGCGCGCCCCATGACCGACTACTCGGCCTACGCCCCCTCGCTCCCGCCAGCAGCACCCAGGGCCGCCGCCGCCAGCTCGTCGTCCTCGTCGTCGCACCACCACCACCAGCAGCAGTACGGCGCAGGGCAGCAGCAGCACCACCGTCCTGGGTACGGCAACGGCGACGCACTCGCAGGCCAGTTCGGCAGCCTCAGCATGGCTCACCCTGAGCAGCCTCACCTCGGCGACCCTCGCGCCCGAGGCCCGCTCGCTCCTCCTCCCCCCGAAGGAGCGCGCTCGCCCGCCCAGTCGACCTTCCCCTCGTCCACCTCGTCGTCGTCGTCGTCCTACTCGGCCGCCAACCGCCCGCGCCCCCAGCTCTCGCCCGTCCTCACCTCGGCCCCGCCCCGCGCCTACCAGCTGCGCGACGGGCCCTCGGCGGCGTACGACCACGGGCCCGATAGTGACGCGCCCCGCGTCCCGCGCAAGAGCTCGCTCGCGGCGACGCACTCGAGCAGCGCAGGCGCGCCCGGCCTGCAGCAGGCGCACTCGCCGCTGCCTCGGCTTCCGCCCTCGGGCTCGTCGTCGGCCTCGCTGTCGCACCACGCGAGCGCGAGCGGCGGCAGCTCGCAGCAGCGCGACTCGGCCGGCGGCGAGCAGGTCTTTGACGGGACGGCGTTCGCGGCGGCGGCGGGCGAGGGACCGAGCGGCGGCTTCGGCGGCGGCGCCCAGGGACCGAGCAGGAGCGCGTCTTCGGCGACGGCGACGCCGGGCAAGAAGGCCAACCCGCTCGCCGACTTGATCGCGACCGAGACGGCGTACGTGGCCGACCTCGGCGCCATCATCAAGGTGCGTCTCTCGCTCTGTCCTCCTCGCTCGGTCCTCCTCGCCTCGCACGCGCACAACGAGCTGACCCTCAACGCTTCTTCGTCCCTCGCAGCGCGTCGCAGCAGCATGGAGCCGCGCCAACTTTCCTCCACCTGTCCTCGACTCGATGTTCCGCGCCGTCGAGGCCGTGTACCGCGTCAACAAGGGCCTGCTCGCCGTGCGTCCTCCTCCCTCTCCCTCTACTTTCTCGGCGCCCACTTCACGTACTGAGTCTTTCCTCTCTTCGTCGACTGCAGCAACTGCTCGAGATCGGCCCGTCGCCCTCGTCGCCCAAAGCGCTCGGCGACCTCCTCATGCGCTGGATCGACGAGATCGAGCCGGCCTACTCTCGCTACGCCGCGACCCTCCAGGACGGCTACGACACGCACGCGCCCGTCCAGTCGAACGAGCGCCTCGCGCCCATCCTCGCCTCGCTCCCTTGGCCCAACACGCTCCCCCCACCGTCCTCCTCACCGAGCGCCCCTCTCGTCACTCTCGACACGCTCTTCACCCTCCCTGTCGTGCGCGTCGCCTACTACCAGCGCCTGTACGCCAAGCTCCTCCGCTCGACTCAGGAAGGCCGCAGCGACCACGCCCTCCTCGTCAGCGCCAACGACAAGCTGCGCCGCCTCGCCGCCATGTGCGACGACGCGCAGGCGCGCTCGCTCGACGGCGACGTCGTCGGGACGACGAGACCGCTCGTGCTCGCGCCGGCGGTGCCGGTCGTGCCGGCGCCGGCGCAGTCGAGCTCGAGGAGCGAGGAGCGAGGCGCCGAGGCGCGCAGGCCGGGAGGAGGTGCGCCGCCGCCGCCGAGGCTCGAGCTCGACCTCGGTCGGGACGTGCACGAGCGGGGCAGCGATCGGGGCAGCGGCAGCGGCGGTGGATCGGCGGGCGGAGGAGCGGGCGGCGGCGGCGGCTCGGCGGGGCTCGACAGCCCGTCGAGCAGCAGCTACCGCTCGTCGGGCGCGACGGGTATCTCGACGGCCAACACGTCGGCGATCCACGGCGGCGGGTACGCGGCGGCGAGCCCGCTCAGGGTCGAGGACCTCGAGCACCGGCTCGACCCGTCCAGGGCCCTCGACATCTTCACGATGAAGCCTCGGGTGCGTCCCTCTTCGCCTCTCTACCTCTTCCTCTCGAGCCGCACGAACTGACTCTGCATCCTCCTGCCCTGCCCGCAGAAATGCAAGCTCCAGATGCAGCCGCCGTCGCTCACCTTCCAGCGCCAGCTGCGCAAGGCCGGGCCCGTCTCGCTCTCATTCGTCCCCTCGTCCGACCCCTCGGGCCGCGACGTGCGCATCGCCCGCGCGCACCTCGTCCTCCTCACCGACCTGTTCCTCGTGTGCGCGCCGGTCGAGCCCGCCGACGAGCACGCCGCGAGCCCGGGCGCCGACTTTTGGCTCTTGTACCCGCCGCTCGCGGGCAAGCACCTGCGCGTGCGCGACGGCGGCGCGGGCGCGCAGCAGGCGCCGGGCGAGTTCGAGGTCGCCATCATGGGCAAGGAGCGCCTCACGTTCCGGGCGCTCGACGCGCAGGGCGCGCAGGGCGACGAGCAGCAGGCGCGCGAGTGGCGCGCCGCGCTCGACGAGGCGATCCGGTTCGGCACGGCGCAGGGCAGCCGGCAGAACTCGGCGGCGAGCGGCAGTGCGGCGGCGGGAGGGGCGGGAGGAGGCGGCGCGTCGCCCATCTCGCCAACGTACCGCAGCAGCCCGCTCTCGCCCAACTTCCAGGCGAGCGTCCAGCCGCCGACTGCGCCCAACTCGACCGCCCCTTCGCCTCACCTCGCCGCGCCCTTGTCGTCCTCGGCGGCGAGCGGCAACTACGGCGCCGCGCCGCCGCCCTCACCCGGGTTTAGCTCGGCCGGCAGCAGCAGCGCACGCCCGGCGCTGCAGCTCATGCCGCCCGGGAGCCAGGCGCCGCCGCCGAGGACGTACTCGACCTCGAGCAGCAACGGCGCGCCGGCGGCAACGGTCAGCAGGCCTGAGCGCAACGCGAGCATGCTCTCGAGCGCGTCTCACGCCGCGCCGCCGCCGTCAGGCTCCGCCTCGGCGTCGTCGCACGGCGGGTACACGGGCAGCGCGTTCGTGCAGAGCCCGACCGGGTCGGGCTTTCCGCACTCGCCCGTCGGCAACGGCAGCAGCTCGCGCGGGGCGTCGCCGTACCCGGGCAGCGACTCGAGCGCCTACGGTCGCCAGTCGCCGTACGGGCAGCAGCCGCAGCTCCAGCAGCAGCAGCAGCAGCAGCAGCAGAACGGCGGCTACCCGGCGTACCCGGTTCCGCCGCGCTCGCCGCACTCGGCGCACGACTTCTCATCGTCGTCGCGCCCGAGCTCGTCGCGCCCGTCATCGCGCCAGTCGAACGGCTCGTACCAGTCGTCGCAGGCCTACCCCGAGTTCGACCCTCGCGCCGCACCGCCGCCGCTGCCTAAGGAGCGCAGCTACAACGGCGTCGACATCAGCGGGCGCGGCGGCCCACTCTACCCGACGAGCCTCAACGGCTCGGCGTCGCGATCCGGCAGCGGCATGCTCGCGCCCGCCTCGTCGCACCAGCAGGTGCACCGTGCGCGCTCTGCCGAGGGCCTGCGCTCGTCGCCGCCCATGTCGTCGTCGGCCCAGTTCAACCGCGGGCACCACGCCGGCGGCGGCGGCGCCGATGGCACGGCCGGGTTCGGCTCGCAGTACCGCATGCCGTCGCAGACGCTGCTCGAGGACCGCAGCGCGTCTGCGCCGGGCTCGTCGCGCACGTCGGGCGTCGCCGAGCGAGGCGTCGGGCTCGACTTTAGCCCGCCGACGAGCCCGACCTCGGACGACCGCGAGCGGCTGCAGCAGCAGCAGCAGCAGCAGCGCGCCGACGACAAGACGAGCGTCGTCGCCCAGATGAGGTGCAAGATCTTCCTGCAGCAGCACCACTCGGTGTGGAAGAGCCTCGGCACGGGCAAGCTCAAGCTGTTCCACTCGATGCCGAGCGGCACCAAGCAGCTCGTCGTCGACTCGGACAAGGGCGGCGGCAAGACGGTCATCTCGACGATCGTCCTCACCGACGGCGTCGAGCGCGTCGGCAAGACGGGCGTCGCCATCGAGCTGAGCGACCAGGGCGACCGCACCGGCATCGTCTACATGCTCCAGGTGCGTCCCTCTCCTGCCGCTGCTCGTCCTCGTTCCTCCCTCCTGACATCTCTTTGCTCGTGCGCGCAGATGAAGACGGAGCAGTCGGCGACCGGCCTGTTCGAGCAGCTGCTCGTCGGCACCGACCGCGCCAAGCGCTAGGACCTCTTCCTCGCCTCGCCTCGCCCGTCCCCCCTCCCGCCTGTACCACTCCCCGGACCCCTCCCCCTCGCCCTACTACATAGACGCGCGCCCGCCAGATACCCCTTACCTTCCCTCTCCTCGCTCGCTCGAGCTGCATCCTCGTCCACGACCGCCTGCCCCTCGCATCTTCGTCGCCATCCCTCGCTCTCTCTCTTCGGTCTTTCACGCCCTCTCCCCTCCCTTCTGGTGTAGAGACATGCCTCGCGCCGCGCTGGAACGCCGTTGCCCGGCCGTGCACGCTATTTCCCGACGTCGCCGACGGCTCGCGAGGAGCGGGGAGCTGTTCCCCACAGCTCGGCCTCTTCGGCTCGCGCCTCGTCCTTCTCGTCCTCCTCGCCAGCCTCTCGCACCCGCTGCGACTCGCACAAGATGAGCTTCCTCACGCTCAAGCGCTACAAGGTCGGCACGTTCGCTCTCGGCGCCGCCTTCCTCGCCGTCATCATCGGCCAGAAGCTCGACCGGGCAGGCGTCACCCGGACCGTGTCGCCGCTCAACAACGACAACTGCTACGCCGTCCCAGGTACGCTCTCTTCCACCTTCTCTCGAGTCTGCTTGAGCGCGAGCTGACCCCGAGGATCGACCGGCGACAGGGCTCGAGGCGTGCGAGGATGCTCGGTGGGTCGACCAGGAGAGCGGGCTCGCCTACCTGTGAGTCCTCCTGTGCCCTCCTGCTCCTTCTCTGTCCTTCTGGGCACTCAGTGGGAATGCTGAGCGGCGAGCTGACCCGGAAGTACGTCCTCGCAGAGCCTGTTCGTCGCGCGAAGCTCGCAAATGGTGGGTCCCAGCAACGCTGCACCTCAACGCGACAGAGCTCCCGACCGTCTCGACCGACTACATCGCCCTCCTCGACCTCAACACGCGCCAGCACAAGCGCGTCCGCCTCGACGGCCTCCCCGCGGCCGCCAACGGCATCTGGGTCCACGCCATCGAGCTGTACCGCTCGCCCTCGAACCCGAACAAGCTCACCATCTTCGTCAACTCGCACCGCCCGCCCTCGGACCGCTCGCTCGCGCCGACCCAGGGCGCCGACTCGGTCGTCGAGATCTTCGACACCGAGGTCGGCAGTGACTCGGCGCAGTATGTCAAGACGATCCAGCATCCGCTCGTGCGCACGCCCAACAGCATCGCCGCCGTCACCGACCGTTCGTTCTACGTCTCGAACGACCACCGTCACAAGGTGCACTGGTCGCGCAAGTTCGAGGTCCTCAAGAGCAACCCGAGCGACATCATCTTCTGCGACGCGTCGGGCTCGGGCGACGCTCGGTGCATCATCGCCGCCGACCAGGTCATTTACCCGAACGGTGCGTCTGTTCGCTCTCCCACTCCTTCTCGGCGAGCGACGCTGACTTTCGAGCCGCTCTCGCGCGCAGGTCTCGCGAGCGGCCCGAACGGCCTGGTCTACCAGGCGTCGACGATCGAGGGCCTCATGCGCGTCTGGCAGGCGCAGCCCAACCACACGCTCACGCCCGTCGAGGAGGTTCACGTGCGTCCAGCCTCTCTCATCGGCTCGTCGCGCCCGTCTCGCTCTTCGCCCCTCTCTGACCTTCCCAACTCGCACTCGCTCGCAGATCAACCGCCACTTCGACAACGTCCACGTCGCCGTCACGCCCAAGGGCGTCGACGTTTACCTCACGGCGCTTACAAAGCTGTTCGACTTCATGGCGGCGGGCAAGGACGGCGGCAGGAGTGGGCCGCTCCCAGCCGTCGAGGTGTTCAGGGTGCGCGAGCAGGCCGAGAAGAAGAGGTGCGTCGACTCTCTCTTGTTCATGTCACTCGCTCTCTCTCCATCGCCCGCTGATGAGCAACACGGCGCCACAGCGGCGGCAAGAAGTACCGGTCCGAGCGCGTCTTTGGCGACTCGGGCGAGATCGTCATGGGCTCGACGACTGCCGCGCCGTACCAGGACAAGCTCCTCCTCACCGGTGCGTCCTTCTCTCGTCGCTTTTGCTGCTCCGAGCCATGCTCACGTTGTCGTACGCGTCGCAGGGCTCTTCTCGAAGGAGGTCATGGTGTGCACGCTCAAGCAGTGAGGCGTCGTCGGCCTCGTTGCGCCCCTCTTTTCCTCCTACCCTCCTTACCCTCATGATTCTGCAAGGAACAACTGCAATGAAGTCTAGCTGTGCTTGTCGAGCGTGCGCGTCCCAGAGTGAAAGCGAGCCTCGGATCCAGCTGCTCCTCCTCGAGCGCAGGGTCGCACGGACCTGTTCCGGGAGTGGGTCGAGGTTACCGGTCCATCGTCGAGAGCACGTCTCAACGAGGCTGCCGATACAGTCGCAGCAGGAAAAGAGCGCGCCCCTCGAACGCAAAGCGAGCCTCGGATCCAGCTGCTCCTCCTCGAGGGCAGGACCGCACGGACTTCCTGCGTCTAAGCGATTGCGTGACCGGTCGCCGCCGAGCGTGGACGTCTCCACAAACAGGCCGCCGTGTGGTTCACCGCCGGCAAGGCAGAAGACAAGGCAGACGAGCAAGCTCAAGAGGTCGAGCCGGCGCGTGCACGGTCCGCCTCCCTCAGCGCGTTCGCCGCGGCACGTCGCGGATCTTGCGCATCGCCTCCGAGCGCTCTCCGAGAACACACCGACCGATGGGCAGCCGCAGAAGGCGCAAGAGCAAGCGCTCATCGCCGTCGACGCCGACGAGGAGCGGAGAGCGCAAAGCTATTCAGTCAAGCAAAAGTCAAGCGAAGGTGCCATGCATATTAGTATTGCGTTTGCGTTAATGCAGGGGTAATCCAGCCGTCGCCCTTGACCCTGATTAGCTTTGGTCGCTTAGCTTTGGGCTTGACTTTCGCTCGCTTCCCCGCCCGCCTGGACTCGTCGCCCGCCACCTCTGCTCACTCGACAGCAGACCAAGCGCCATGCTCAGCGACGCTCCGCCAGCCTATCAAGCTACACCGCAGGCCACTCGAACACCGCCCAAGCTCGACGCGCTCCCCTCGCACCTCCTCCTCCGCATCCTCGCGCACCTCGCCCTCCCCGACCTCGTCCTCGCCCTGCGGCCAGCAAGCCGCACGCTCTACGTCCACGCCA
>Ga0308169_10000896_pt1 | contig 38421 bp, 41 predicted proteins | sample PhyBR1_2_FD_202139 | JGI IMG/M metagenome (GOLD analysis project Ga0308169, IMG submission 202139) | Phyllosphere microbial communities from UC Gill Tract Community Farm, Albany, California, United States - DLSLSB.R1 | ecosystem: Host-associated > Plants > Phyllosphere > Unclassified | place...
GATGACCAGCGAGCGAAGAGACGAGCTTTCGAGACGAGAACGGAAGAGGGTGCCATCGAGGGCTCGACTAACCTGCGCGCAGGGAGAAAGAGGTCAGCGCGCGGCTCATATGTGCGCGAGAACGCGTGCTCGAGCCTGTGGCTTGAATAGAGAGAGCAGGCGAGACGTACAAGGACCGAGATGAAGCGCTCGAGGTCGCCCGCCAGCTCCGGCACCGCCCGACACGCCCGTCCACCCGTTCTGCGTGCTCGTTCTGCGGGCAAGGGGCTTGAGTAAGCTCATCGTCGCGTCTACACACCGGCTCGAGGAGCTGGAGAGGGCGGGGGACCGTCGAAGAGGGGGGCCAAGAGGAGGGGGCGGGGAGGAGGAGGACGCACCTGCTCTCCCACCGCAGTAGGCCCTACTCGCAGTACACCGAGGGCGTGCTGCACCTTCTTGAGCCCCGATGAAGGGCATCCGCCAGTCGCCGAGTCGCCGCTGGTGTCGAGAGAGGTCGGTCCACGAGGCTCGCTGATGAGGACGCGCCGAGGTCGCTCTGGGCCGTGGGCGAGGGCGGGCGGTGGCGCGGGCGGCGCACAGAGCTGTCGATAGCTGGTGCAGGTCGCCAGCCGATGCCCAGGTCGAGTGCCCAGTCGTGAGGGCGAGTGGGAGCAGCGCGAGGAGAGGGGTAAGCCGGGCGGTGCTTGACTTTCTGTAATCGGCATTAGCTTTGCTCGCTCGCCTTATCAAAGCTTAGGCGCGCGTTCCTATTCTCGATTAGCTTTCCTTGACCGCGCGCCGACGACGACAGCGCCGCCCACAGCCCGGCGCGCGCCTCGCCCAGCGCAGGGCGTACTCGGAAAGGTCCAGAGAGCACGCTGGAGCGGAACAGGGCCGGCAGGAAGAGCACTTCGCGCCTCGCTCTTCTCGTCAGGGCGAGACGATGCAGCTCTCCTGGTGCAGATGCATGACAAGGCAACAAGACGAGCTACAGGACCAAGGCCACGCTCTTTCTGCGCCCGCCCTACTTGACCTGACCTTTGAGCGGGAGCGACGACGAGCGCGGGCCGAACGACGCCTGTGAGCTCGCCCAGCTGCTGCTCGAGTCGACCGAGCCGTAGGGTGATGCTGAAGGCGAAGGCGTGCGGTAGCCCGGGCAGAAGGCGGATGAGGGCGAGGGCGAAGGGAGGAGGGAGGGGAGGCTCGTGCACGAGAGGTCGATCGGCGAGGCGAGGCTGATACGCGCGTCGAGCGCCGAGGCGGCGTCGTCGAGGGAGAAGGTCGAGCTGGCGTAGGAGTGGGAGCGGGCGCGGGACGAAGACGAGGTCGAGGTCGAAACCGAGGAGGCAAACAGGGGTGGGGGAGGGCCGCGCCGGGTGCGAACGTCGAACCCGCTGCTCTCGTCGTCGCTCGACGGTGCGCTCGACATGTCGGAGTCGGCGCGACGGCCGACGTGGACGCTCGCCGTGTCGCCCTCGAGGTCGTCGTCGAGCAGGCCTCGGAACTCCTCGGCTTCTCGCCACGCCGCCTGCTCGCGCTCGTCGCGCCTCCTCAGCCCTGCACTCCCGCCGACGACGCCCTCCTCGAAGGCAACATCCTCGTACCCGCCCCTCATCGCCTTGGCCCGCCGCGGCGTGATGCCGAAGAAGCGGTCGAGCTCCTCGACGTTGATCCCATCGACCGCCCGAGCTGCGCGCTCGGCTGCCGCGCGGTCTCGCTCTGCCCGGGCCGCGCTCTTGGCGGCTCGACGATCCCGCTGTGCTGCCGCGGCGCGCTCGGAAGCGGCGGCGGAGGCGGCAGCGCGCGCAGCCTCGCCGGGCCCGAGCGGCTTGGGCGGAGACGTGCGAGGGCGGATTAACGAGCTCGAGAGGGAGGGGAGGGGCAGGCCGAAAGGGCCGAGCTTCGGCGGCGGCGGCGGCGAGCGGTGGGGCTGGATGGGCGAGGTCGGGTCGAGCTGGAACGCCTCGAGGGCGGGCGAGGTGAGGGATGTCTGGGTAAGGGCGCAGGCGGGCCCGGCGAGTGTGCGTGGGCGAGTCGGGCTGTCGCAGGGTGTCGACTTGCGCGGCGACGGGCGTCGAGGGGAGCGCTTGGGCGAGTAGGACGCCGACGCCGTGGATGATGCCGCTGCCGAGCGACCGAAAGGATGACGAGGCGACGACGTCGCCGCCTTTCGAGCTCGGCGCGGCGAACCCGCCGACCCGCCCGCACTGCGCCGCAGCTGCTCGGGTGACGGCGCCTGGAACGACAGGCGCGGGATGCGCGGCGGGAACGCCGGCTCGACCGGCGACGACTCGGACAGGCTCGAGTACAGCTCGTCCTGCCATGCCGAGCTCAGGTCGGCCTCGCTGTCGAACCCGAGCGCTGCGAGGCTCGTGTCGAGAGCCGATGAAGCTGTGCTCGAGAGGCCCGGGCCGAGCGAGGCGCGGAGGAAGAGCGCGTCGGCGGCGCCGTCGAGGTCGTCCTCCATGGTCGGGCCTCTAGCAGACGCCGACACACCCAAAGGCGACGACGCCGCCGTCGACGACGTGACGTCGCTCGAGGCGCCGCTCGATGACGGTGAAGCCGACGACCCGCTCGAGATGCCGGACCCGTCGCCAACGAGAGCAGCGAACGGGTTGCGGCTGCTGAACGACCCGAAGCTGCTCGCCAAGTCGAAGCCCTGCGCCTGATGCGCGTCCTCGTGCGCCGACGACTCGGCCGGCTTCCTTGCGCGCCGACGAGCGGCCGGTGGCGGCTCGAGGCGAAAGGCGGTGCGGGTCGGCGGTGGGTCGAAAGCGAGCTCGCTGAGCGGGTCGTACCTGCTCGCCTTGGGGGTCGCGTCGCCGTTGGGGGAGCCGATTGTGCTCGAGAGGGGCGTGCGAGGGGTACGGGGCGCCTCGGGCGAGAACGAGAGGAAGGACGAGGCGACCGAGGAGACGGGCGTGAGAGGCGGCGAGAGGTGCGAGGAGTCTGCGGGCAGGGCCAGGGTCAACGCCTGCTCGACTGCGGGATGAAGGTTCAGAAGAGTGAGTGCAGGACGTACCGCTCATGCTCGAGTCGCTGCCGGCGCTGGAAGAGGTCGGACCTCGAGGTCGGGGTGATGAGGGCGAGTCGAGAGGCGAGGGCGGGAGCGCAGCGGCAGGGCGACTAGCGCGCGTGCTCAGGCTCGCCGTGCTCGAGTACACAAGCCCTCGTCACTGGCTGCGCGGCGTGCGGAGCCTTTGTGCGCCGGTCGAGCTGCGCGGAGGAACAACGCCCCTCGCGAGCTCCGAGTCGGGCTGCGAGGCGCAGGGTGCGCGCGTCTGGGTGCGCAGGCCTAGAGCCACACTCCATGCCGAGTACCGGGCGAGCAGGAGTGGGGCCGGCGGCGCATTGTGGGTGAAAGGGAGCGGGAGAAGGGCGCGGCGACGACGACGACAAAGGGAAGCTGCCGCTCGTCCCCGCCTAGATCTGATCGTGCACGGGCGACTCAGACAATACAGCCAGGCGGCTGCGACGACCGAAGCGCAGCAGAGCGAGCAAGATACAGAGCGTGACGCTGGCGAGGAGGAGTGAAGGTCCGAGGTATCATCGGCGAGCGACAGGGCAGAGCTACGGCAAAGGTGGGTATCGATTCGAGCCGTCCGGCAAGACGGTATGAAGAGTGACAGGGACGGCAAGGGGTGATGAAGAAGGGGAGAGAGAGAGAGAAAGTCGAAAGGTCACGAAGCACCCGCTCCACCTCCTCGTCACATGGCCCGCCCGAGCCCGCCCTTCTCGTCGATGAGCGACTCCTGCGAGCTCGCACCCTCGAGCTCCCTCGCGCCCGCAGCGAGCGCCGACAGGTGCTCGTCGTGCACGACGTACGCCGAAGCGCGGCGCCGCCGCCGGTCCTCGTCGTCGTCGACCTCGAGCGGGTCCTCGAACGGGCTCCGGGCCCGCTCGCGCTTCTCGCCGACGTCGTCGTGCCCGTCCTTGTCGCCCCTGCTGCCCGCTCGAGGCGCCGCCTTGTCCTTGCCGCCGGAGGCGAGCACGCCGGCGATGCTGCCGCCGGTCAAGCTGCGCAGGAGCTTGCCCGGCCACGACAGGCCGCCCTTTGCGGCGCCGCGCTGCTGCGACGCTGACGGCGTTGGGCTCGTGACGTCGCGCGCGTACGACGCGAGCGCCTCGTCGGGCGACAGGATGCGGCTCTCGCGCGCGGTCGACGTGCCGAACGCTCGGGGCATGGTCGAGGTCGAGATGGGCGGCGGGAGGGCGAGCGACTCGGTCGAGAGGCTCGCGAGCGAGGGCTTGGGGCGCAGAGAGGACGAGGGCGAGGTGCGAGGGTGCTGGGCGGTCGAGAAGGGGTCGGCGGCGGACGACGCCGGCGGGGTGCGGTCGCCCGCGCCCGGGACGCCGCCGTGCGCCCAGGGCATGCCGTTGAGCTCGTGCCGGAGCGAGCTCGTGACGCTCGGCTTGGCGGCGTGCCCGTACGGGCGCGAGAAGGACGCGAGCGAGCCGCTCGACGGCGACGGCGACGCGAGCTCCTCGCGCGTGCCCGAGCGCGACAGGTAGTCGCTCTCTGGGGCCGTCACGGCGAGGCTGAGCGACGACGAGCCCGAGCGCGCGAGCATGCCGTTGCCCGAGCCGAACGTCGGTCCGGCCGAGCGCGACAGCTGCGGCGAGTGCTGCGGCGACGTCGACGCCGGCACGGGCTCGCCGCCCTCGCCGGGGAGGAAGGCCGAGTGCCGCAGCTGGCTCTGGTGCATCGACGAGCGCGTGCCGCTCGCGAACGACGGGCGCGGCTTGTGCATCATGTCGCCGGCGGCGAACGAGACGCGGCTGCTGCGCTCGCCCTGGCCCGTCTGGCGCATCTCGGCGGGCGGTGGCGGGCGGAGCGGCGAGGGGACGCCGACGCCCGAGCCGGCGTACGAGTAGGTCGACTGGCGGTGGTCCGGGTTGGCAAAGTACGAACCGCGGTTGGCGCCCGAGTACGACCCGGACGGGCGGTGCGACGGGTGCATCGAGCCGGGGCGAGACGCCGCCATCGAGGGGCGAGGCTGCCACGTGCCCTGCGAGATCATGGACATGCGGTGGTCGACGACCTGTTGCGGGAACGAGAGCGTCAGCCTGCAGCTCGAGCGAGTCCAGGGTGAGGGAGGGGGTGAGGAGGGAGAGGGACGCACGGCGCTGAACCGCTTCTTCTCGGGCGCCTTCTTGCGCTTGTAGAAGAAGACGTAGCCGATGGCGGCGGCGATGACGACGAGGATCGGGACGAGGACGGCCGCCGCGAGCTTGCCGCCCGAAGGAGCCGACGAGCGCGACTTGGTGTCCGAGACCGACTCGACCGACGGGCCCGTGTAGGTCGACTGGTCGCCGGTCGACGTAACCGAGGGGTACCTGTCGGCGAGGGAGGAGGGAGAGCGTCAGCGAGCTGTGCGGCGAGTGCTCGAGAGCGCAGGAGGGGGGAAGAGAGACGAGCGACGCACGAGCCGTTGTACGAGATGGTGAAGAGGGGCCCTGCCGGTGCGGGCGTGTTCCAGCTAGGCTGACCGGACGGGACGAGCGAGAACTGCGCGCGAGGGGAAGAGGGGGTCGTGGGTCAGCTGTTTGCCGAGCGGGGGAGGGGGGGGAGGTGAGGTGAGGAGGGGAGAGCGGGACGGACCTGTGCCGAGACGGAGCCTGCGCCGGTGCTCGCGTTCCACCACGAGGGCTTGAACTGGGTGTCGAGCGAGCCGGGCGAGTAGGGGACGTCCTCCCACTTGTGGACGAGCGTGAGGCCCGTCGTCTCGACGACGCTCAGGTAGAGGTCGACGGTGGCCTCGGTGACGGGGACGCAGGTCGGGTCCCACGTGAGGGTGAAGTCCTCGTAGACAGGGGTGGTGCTGCCGGCCGAGGGGAAGGTCCACAGGGCCGAGGTGGATGAACAGGCCCTGGGCGCGAGCCGGGCCTTGGAGAGGGCCGCGTGGGCCCTGGTCGGGGCGTGGGCCATCGTCGTGGGCCTGCTGTGGGTGCTGAACGAGCGACTTGAGCGGAGTGCGTGGGTGTGAGAGGAGGGAGCGGCGACGACCAACACGGAGGAGAGCGCGACGAGGAGCGCACCTCTCGCTCGCTCGCTCGAGGGCTTGGATGAGCAGACGCGGGGCTCGCAAGCGTGTCTACCAACCCACTGGCACTGTGCAAGAGCGGGCGAGCCTTGGCCCTCGAGTGCTCGCTCCTCCTCCTCTCGCCGCCGCCGCCGCTCTGATCCTCGTCCGACGCGACTTGGGTCGACTGCTGGCGCACTCGCCGCTCACTTGCTGCAGAGCAAACCGGCACAAACTACACAGCTTGTCTCTGTCCGCCGCTGCCCCCCGGCTCGAGGTCTCGCCTTTTCGAGCCGCTCGCTCCCTTCTCCGCCATCTCGGTCGCCGCCTCCTCCCTCCTCTCTCCTCGTCCTCACACACGCTCTGCACTCCTCGTCGACACTGCATCGAGCTCTCGACATGACCACCACCGCCTCCACCACATCGCCCGCCCTCGACACGCCCGCTCTCGACCAGGACCCGCCCTCGCTCGCCGACCTCGACGACCACCCCGACTCGCGCAAGCCCGCCTCGTGGACTCGCCTGCCCGTCGAGCTCAAGCAGCAGATCGTCGACGACGTCCTGCACGCCGTCCTCACGCCGCCGAGCTTCATGGTGCACAGCCTCGAGTCGACCTTGGCCGTCACCGTCGGCTTCTTCCAGCGGCGGCAGGCCCGCAGCTCGGTGCGTCTTGTCCAGTCGGCACCACCTCTCGCGCGCAGGGCTGACCAGCTCCTGCATCGCGCGCAGAACTCCATCGGCACCATGAGCGACCGCCGCGCCGAGCTCAAGCGTCTGCAGCGTGTCGACCGCGAGCTGCACCGCATCTGCACGCCGCTCCTGTGGCAGGTGAGCACAGCCGCATCTTCTCGTCCCTTCAGCCCTCAGCGACTGACTCGGGACACACACCGACCCGCAGAACGTCTCCGCCGCCAACGCGAGCGATGCCGCCGTCGCGCGCCTCGCCGAGGTCCTCCCTCGCCACTCGCGCGACGTGCGCACCCTCGAGGTGTGCGGCGCCCGCCGGGGCCGCATCATCAACTTCCAGGTGACGTTCGAGCGGATCGCCCAGGACGACGTCGTCGGGACCTGGCTGCCCGAGTGCAACAAGCTCGAGGAGCTCGTGCAGCACAGCCCAACCGCCGCTCAACTCGCCGTCACGGACCTGCCCAAGCTCGTCACCCTCGTCACGCACTCGAACCCGCCCATGCACCACCTCGAAAAGCGTCCCTTCGTCCGCCAGTTCTCGACCCTCGTCTCGCTCTCCCTCACGACGACGTCCGCCTTCAGCACGCCGTCGGCCCTCGGCGCCGCCTCCATCGTCGACCTCCTGTGCGACCTGTCGAACCTCAAGCACCTCGAGCTCGCCGACGAGGCGTCGATCTCGAACACGACCCTCGCGCTCGCAGACGGTCAGGGCGCACGGATGCCGCCGCTCGAGTCGCTCGAGCTCGCCGCCGGTCGGACCCGCCTCACGTGGCCAGTCCTCCGCGAGTTCGTCTCGGCCTTCTCCAGCACCCTCACCTCCCTCCGCCTCGTCTACACCCAGAGCGCCGACATCGCACTCCCTCCCAACCTCGAGCTCGTCCTCCCTCGCCTCTCCGCTTTCGCCATCGCGACCGACCTCCCCTCGTCCTTCTTCGGCCACCTCCTCGCACCCAGTACGCCGATCTCCCTGTTCCGCCTCGACACGGTCCCAGGCCTGCGCGGCCACGTGAGCGACCTCGTCGAGTTTCTCGAGGCGCACGAGGAGACGCTCGAGACGGTCTACGTCTCGGAGGACGCCTTCCTTGACGGCGACGGCAACTTCATCCTCGATCGCAACGACGTCGACGAGATTTTCGTGGCCTGCGACGAGCTCGGCGTCGGCCTCACGATCGACGACGACCTGCTCGTCGAATGCGAGGAGGACGGCGACAACGAGGCCAAGTACGACGGCTGGTGCGAGGAGTGCGGCGGTGAGAGTGAGTGCGAGTGCGACGGATGGGCTTGAACGCGCGGCACGGCGACCATCGAGGTCGTCGAGGAGGGGTTGCTTGAGCAGGTGGCAGCTTTTTTCGCTTTGGTGGAACACGTCTCTCCCGGCCAGTCTCTTTCGTACGTCCTCGGGAGAGCACGTATTCCAAGCGAGAGCACCTACACTGAGAGAGAAAGGCGGAGCAAAGCTCGACGCGCTCTGCTCGACCCGGTCCAGCCGGCCTTCTCAACCGACGCACTCGCGCCTAGCGCGAGCTCCACGACGCTCCTCCTCCTCCACCGCCGCCGACGCCGCACGCCCTCGCGAGCGACGAGTACTCGAGGTGCGCCTCGCACGCCGACGAGTGCTGCGCGACGGCCCTCGGCGCGCTCCCCTCGCACGGCTCGAGCACCTTGGCGTACCACGCGCCGTCGAAGCGCTCGGCGTACGCCGCCGCCCAGCCGCTCGTCACGACGTCGACGGCCTGCGCCGCCGTCTCGTGCGCGCCGTACCCGCCGGGCGCCCCGCCGTCGCCGCCGAGGTGAAGAGGTCCGTGCGCGTGCGCCGGCGCGAGCTCGCTCGCGACGCAGTACGACTCGAACGGCTCGAGCGAGTGCGTCGCCGTGCCGGCGGCGCCCTCCATGAGGTAGTCGCCGACGAAAGCCGGCTCGACGACGACGGGCGAGGCCGAGACGTGCGAGTCGAGGCGCAGCTGTGCCGGGGCGAGCTGCTCGTCGAGCTGCGGCGGCGCGTCGGAATGCGGACCGTCGTCGAGCGGCGTCGAGTCGACCCACTCGGCGGAGGAGGAGATGGCCGCTTGGCGGATCGACGAGGTCGGCGCAGTGAGCGTGAGGGGGAAAGTCGGCAGGAGGCGGTCCGGCTCGAGCGGCGGCGACAAGTCGACGTAGCTGGGCCCGGCGAGCGGGCGCCACTCGCAGCGCTCCTCGTACGTGTGCTTAGAGCGCGTGCGAGGCGTGCGCTGGCTGTGCGAGGCGGCGGGAGGCGTCTCGCCCAGCCGGCCGAAGGGGAGCGACGAGGAGGGGGCGAGGTCGTAGGCGAACGAGGCGAGGTGGAGCGGGGCGGCGTAGGTGCTGAGCTCGTCTGCAGCGAGCGCGAGGGAGAGAAGCACGTCAGCCGGCTGAACATGCTCGAAGAAGAGGAGAAAGAGCTCGACGCACAGTTTGAGCCGCCGAGGTCCTGCACGCGCTTCTCGAGGAGCTTGCAGACAGAGGTCGTCGACTCGAGGCGCTGCTGAGCCTCGTTGAGCTGCGTCGAGAGGCGGCGGCAGTCGTCCTCGAGCTGCTCGACTCGGCTGCGCTGACTGCGCTCGTCGGCGCCGCGCCCGCCGCCCTCGATGTCGCCGAGGCTCGCTACAGCTGCGCTGCGCTTATGGGCACGGCGCACTTGCGCAGCGTCGGACGGCGTCGGCGGCTGGGCCGGCGGGCTCGTCGGAGAGGCGGGCGCGGTCGAGACGGCCGACGGGCCGGCGCGGTCGAAAGGGTCGAGCGTCGAGTAGAACGAGTTGCCGACGTTGGAGACAATGCCCTTGCCGTCGTGTGCACCGTGGAAGGGCAGCAGGTGCGAGCGCAGGACCGACTCGCGGCGGTCGGCGTCCTCGAGGCGAGGCTCGTTTGGCCGGAACCAGGCTGGGCCGCGCAAGTGGTGGGACAGTACGCCGCCGCGCTCGCCGTAGAGGCGGATCTGGGTCTGCGCGCGGAGAGATAAGGTTCAGCCAGCTGTCAAACAGGTCTTGACTGCACGAGGAAAGGGCCGAGGCGAGAGGAGGACGACGGCGACGCACCCTCGAGAAGCCGTAGCTGTAGAGCTGGCGCAGGAACGACGTGTACTTCTGGCTGACGAAGTAGTGCGGCAGGACGAGGGTCGAGAAGCGCTCGACGTCCGGAATGATGAAGCCGTCCTTGGCGAAGTTCCAGTAGACGAGCTCTTGCAGCTGAATGTCGGCGAGCATGCTGCGAGCACGAGCGAGGGCAGCGTCAGCGCAGTCGATGTGGAGCTTGTGAGGGTGAGGGAGAGGGACGCACTCGTAGACCTTGTCGATGAATTTGAACGCCCTCGCCTTGCGCTCCTGCGGGTCGACCGTCATGAAGCCGTCGTCCTCGGCCGCCGCCGCCGCGTAGCCCGGCCACGCCTGCTCGTCGTAGCGCTTCTCGCTCCCGCGCCGAGTCGAGTAGCGCTCCTCGTGCGCGGTCGGCGGCGGCGAAGGTCCTGCGTCGGCTGCGGCCTGAGAGAAGAGGTCGGTCGAGAGGGGCGCGGGAAGAGGGCCGGGCGCGTTGATGGCGGACTTGCTGTTGGTCTGGGTCGCCTTCTTCTTGACCTTGAGCGGAGGACGAGAGCGCTGGCGCTTCTTGGGCTCAGGCGAGACGCTCGACGAGATTGGCGTCCGGGGAGCGGCGTTCTCGCGCCCGTCGAGTGCGTCGCGAGCGGCTTGGCGAGCGAGTGCACGAGTGCTACGACCCGCTGCAGTATCGACCTTGATCCTGGGGCGACCCGTCGGCGACGCAGAATCGCTCATCGAGGTGAGGGAGGAACAGGACGGGCTCGACGAGGCTGGGCGACGGCTGGGCATGGCGCCGGCGCTCGACTGCGCGCTGCGACCGGCTCGAGGGTCGCTGCCTGGTGGATAGGCTGCGCTGCCCTGCGACGGCGGTGTCGTGGTGGGAGCAAGAGCGAAGCGAGCGAGGAGAAGCGGGGCCACTGCGAGACGGACAGGTGAGGCCGAGCGACGGACGCTCTTCTCGCTCGAGCCGCGCAGCCGAGATGGACTGCGGAGCGTCTTCTGAAGGGTCTCCGATCGAGACAAGCGCGAAGAGCCCAGCAGCCGGCGAGTCGCCGCGTCCGTCCCACGAAGACGGCGGAGCGAGAGGAGAGCCTCTCGTACACGCTCAACCCGTGTCGCTCGAGACTGTGCATTGCGTACCTGCGGAAGCAAGATTGTGCCGGGCGGGTCAGCTCGCTCAACGGCGCAGCGGTGGAGGAGGGAGAGAGAGCTGAGACGCACCGCCGGATCGTCCACCGCGGAGACTCCTCGGAGCGGGAAGCGGAAGCGGAACCGGGCAGCAGCGAGCCGCCGATCTGGAAGCTTGCGGAACGTGCTCTTGCGCGAGGTGCACGTTGTCGTACGTCGAGACGAGCTTGCGATGTCGGCCGGCGTGTCGGCGTGACGAGGATGGGCGGATAGAGAAGCGCGAGGGGGACGGGGCGGCCATCGAGTGGCCGAAGCAGGGCTTGATGGGATCTGCACAGCAGCTGCGAGGCGGAGAGCAGCGCACGCAGCGAGAGGAGGAACGTTGACCGGCTCTCGCCGCCGAGCGTTGATGAGGAGGAGAAGCGGCCGTGTCGGCTCCCCTCGCGCTCTGGCTGGACGGTGGACCTCACTATCCGATCCACTGCGTGTCCTGAAACTCACACAGCCCGAAAGAAGCGGGCCGAGCCTCTGAGCGGTTGCCCGTACGGCCGCTCTCCAGCTCGAAGCGGAGCTCGCAGCGCTCTTTCGCACGACGAGACGGTCTCTGCGAGGACTGAACCAATCTCTGCGGGGCTGAACCAATCATGTACTGTGACAACAAGGACTGCAAGACTCTACGATGCGGAAAGAGCGGGACCAGCCCTGCTACTCGAGCTCGAAGTCGTACGAGACGAGCGGGTCGTCCCGGTTGACGAGGCGCGCGTACTCGAGGAGGAGCCGCAATAGGTACGCCTGCATGTCGACCCATCGCCTGCGAGGGAGAAAGAAAGGAGAGTGCGTCAGCGACGTGGGAGAGTGAGCGCGAGCGCAAGCGGCGAGCACGAGAAGGAGGAGGACGCACCAGTTCTCCTCGGCCCACTGCTTGCCCTGCGCCGCGATGCGCTCGGCGAGCGCGTCGTGCCCTCCACGGCCGTCCTCGGGCGCGCCCTTGAAGAAGGCGAGGATCGGGTGCAGGTCCGTGTAGTCGGTCTTGACCGGGACGTAGTGGACCCAGGGCTGGATCCGGTCCTGGTACCACTCGGGGAAGACGGTCGACTTGAGCACGAGCGAGTTGGTCGACATGAGGCTGCGAGCGCGAGGCGAGAGAGCGCGTCAGCGGCGAGCTCGTGGTGAGCGCGAGAGGCGGGGAGGGACGCACCGGTGGAAGCGTCCGGACCAGCCGTTGCCGTCGACGTCGAGGATGTACTTGTACTGCGAGAGCGTCACGAACGAAGGGTCAGCTCGATCTTGAGAGGCGCAGGGAAGAGGGCGACGAGGAGACGCACCTCGTTCTGCTCGGCCTCGGACATGTAGCCGTCCCACTCGAACTCGCGCTCGATCTTGGCGCACGTCGCCTCGTCGCCGCACTGCGCCGGCCCGCCGCTGAACATGACGTCGAGGTAGGCGTCGGCGAACTCGGACGCCGGCGCCGTGTGCTGCACGACAGGTCCGGGAGCGCCCTCGCGGTCGTGGAGCGCGAGCGGCACCGTGACGGTCCCGGTCGCGCCGGGCAGGCGAGCGAGGCGCATGCGCTGCGAGTACTTGCGCGCGTGCGCATTGGTGAGGTCGCCGCCGGTCGTCGAGCCCCTCCACAGGGCCTTGTCGTGCTTCTTGTCGCTCCAGCTCGGGTCCGGACCGGGCGAGCGCTCGTACTGCTCGAGCGGCGGAAGGAGGATGTCGGACGTGAGGGACGAGGTCGTGAAGGAGAAGAGGGGGAAGATGACGCCGGGACGAGGGCCGGTCCTGCGAGGCGGGCGGGAGAGAGGGTCAGTGCGCGCTCGAACCGAGGAGGAAGGGCGAGAGCGACGCACCAGGAGGTGAAGCCGTGCAACGCCTGGTTCTCGGGGTGGTAGCAGACGTCCATCGCCTGGGCGTGGTCGAGGCCGATGAAGCTCGTCTTGGCGGGCCGCTCCCAGTCGAGGCGGTCGAGGAAGGTGCCGGCGGCGCGGATCGGCGAGCCCGGCGGGCACGACAGCGTCCAGCCGTCGAGGTCCCAGTTCTCCTTGAAGGTCGCGGCGTCATCGAGGTCTGCACGAGCATCGAGAGCGTGAGCGAGAGGCTCTCGGAGGGAAGGAGAGGGAGGAGCTCAAGAGAGAGAGAGGGAGACGCACACTGGCCCTCGTCGGCGGCGTCGACGAGCATCTGCTTGTGCTCGCCCGTCATGACGACCCAGGGGACGTCGTGCCCGGTGATGGTCATGTTGAGGTCGGGGAGGAACTGCGAGATGCCGTCGAGGAGCGCCATGAGCTGGTCGGCGCGGTTGTTGGCGTGGCGCATGGGCCCCTCGGCCTCGACGAGTCGGCCCTCGTCGGCGACCTTGATCGTGACGGTGAGCGGGTGCATCCAGAACGTCTGGCCGGCGTCCCACTGCGAGACGTTCTGCAGGATGGCGTCGCGCTCGCGCAGGACCTCGGGCCGGATCGCCGCAAAGGGGCGCAGGCGCGAGTGGATCGAGTCGTACTCGTCGAGGAGCTGGACGTCGTTCTTCTTGGCGAAGGCGAACCAGACGTCGAAGCCTCGAGGAGGAGGCTGGCGGTACCGGCGCTTGTACTCGGCGACGGCCTCGGCGAGCGTGCGGCTCTGGCGCGCGACCTTGTCCTGCCATGACGCCTCGGCCTCGCGGATGAGGTAGTGGATCGGGTGCGGCTGCGCATGGACGGACGCCGAGCCCGACGCCGCCGGATACAGGAGCTCGCCGGCGTCGGCGTCGAACCGCAACTGGCGGAACGGGTCGGCGCACTTGGCGAGCCCGGGCACATACTTGCACCGCTGCTCGCCCAGACGTTGCGCGAGACGTGCCGCATGACCTCGAGCCTGGCGCACGACGGCGTGTTCTCGGCTCTGGACGAGGAGGATGGTTGCGGTGAGGGCGAGGGCGAGGAGGGCGGCGAGGCGGCGAGGACGAAGAGCGAAGCGGCGCGGTCGGTGCGCGGCCCTGGAGGACGGCGAGAGGGTGGGGGAAGGCGGTGGCGAGCGGTTCCAGCCGTACAGGAGCGGGCTGTGCATGTCGACGTTGTCCGGGCTGGTCGGCGACGCCGGGCGAGAGTCGTACGGGTCGAACGCGCCGAGGTCGAGGCGGACGTCGCGGGTGCGTGGCTCGACCATGTCGCGCTGCCGCATGAGCGGCGTGACCGGTGAAGGCATGGCGGCCGAGAGAGGTCGACGAGGCGGAGGTCGACGAGGTGGACGAGCGCAGGTCGAGGCGCGGCTCGGGCGAGGTGGGCGAGGTGGGCGACGAAAGGGGTGCTGAGGGACGCCTGTGCGAGCGCTGCTGCAGCCGACAAAGCAGAGCAGGGAGAAAGGGAGGAGGTGCTGCTCTCGCCGGTCGCCGCTTGTCCTGCGCGAGAAGACGCACCGCGCTCGGCTCCTGACCCGGGACAGCGGAGTTGCGACCGACGCCTGTGTTGCAGTGTCTCGCCCTCGCCGGCCCTGCTGCACCTCGCTGCCGCCGACGACCCGCAACGAGCAAGGTCCACCTCGAGTGAGGAGGAGAGGAGAAAGGGGCAAGACAAGGTCGACCGGCCGTCGCTACCTGCCCCACTCGGCAACCGAGCGCACCCCGGAAAGGCGATCGCTCGCGGCTCATTGGCCTTCGTAACCGGCCGCCGCTTCCTCGTGGGACCGCATGAGTCTCTCGTCGCAACTCTGCCGCCCGCAGACTGCAAGCCGCACCGTCTCGAGCGCAGAGCCGAACTCTCCCTGATATTGCCAAGCTCGAGGAGCACGTGCGCGCGAGCGAGCATGGTCCGCCCAGCTCTCGCTCTCGTGGGACCGTCGGCGAGGAGACTCGCTCGAGCGCGCTGAGCGGGGAAGTCTGGGTGCGCATGCAGGTCTACAGTATGTACAAGCTCCTCGACGACGCATGCATCTACTCGCGCTCGCGCTCGCCCTTGAGAGCCGGGTCGAACGGCAGGTTCTCGACCTTGAGCTTCCAGCGCGACTTGGTGCGTCCACCCTCGCCGAACCGCTCGAGAAGCTGCGCGCGACGGTCGAGGTGTCAGAGGTCGAAGTGCGAGGGCGCGAGGGAGGGTGCGCGAGAGGGTGAGAACGATCGAGGAGGAGGAGGGGAAGGGGGAGGGGGAGGGCGAGCGAGAGGAACGAGCGCAACGCACGAAAGCTTCGAGCCAGGCCATGAGCTCCCAGTACGCGCCGCGCGTCCGGATCGAGTGGTCGCTGTCGGTGAACATGCGGAAGCGGAAGCGGCTGCGGGCACGAGCAGGCAGGTCGGTCAGCCTCGGCGTGCGAGGAGGTCGAGAAGGGTGAGGAGGTCGAGGTCGGGGAGGACGATGCGGCGGTCGAAGTCGAGCGAGCTCGAAGGCAGGGGAGAGGAGCAGGAAGAGGACAAGGACGGGGACGTACCGGATGTGCGCGAGCGTGAAGCGGTCGAGGAGGTTGGCCGTGTTCTGGAAGTGCACGTTGTCGTCGCCCGAGCTGCGCGCGACGAGGTGCAGGGTCAGTGAAATGATGCTCGACGAGCGTGAGGAAGAGGAGAGGAGAGGACGCACCCGTGAGCGAGCGCAAAGTCGGCGTTCGAGAAGCCCTCCATGCTCGACACGCTCGCGTTGACGTACCCGAGAGAGTTGTCGTCCTCGGTCGGCAGGGCCATGTAGCGCTCGGTGTACACGCTGTCGTAGAAGCGCCAGTCGGTCACGGGCGCGACGGCCATGCCGAGCTGGAAGACCGACGAGTTGGCCTCGATGACCTTGGAGGTGAGGAAGCCGCCGTACGACTGCGCGACGAGGGTCGAGCGCCGTCAGCTGACCGCCTCGGGAGGAGAAAAGCTGTTCAGGAAGAGCGAGATAGGAGGGACGCACCCAGCCCCAGATGCCGACGCGCTTCTCGTCAATGTACGGCCGCTTCGCCCACTCGCTCGCCGCGGCGACGACGTCCTGCGCCTCGACCTCGCCGAGGCGCTTGCGCACCGTCGTGCGGAACTTGCGGCCGCGGAAGCCCGTGCCGCGAGGGTCGACCCGCACGACGACGTAGCCGAGCGAGACGGCGAGGTAGTGGTGCCAGTCGCGCTGGAACCGGGTCGTGACCGTCTGCGAGTTGGGCCCGCCGTACCTGTTCGAGAGGTGCGCAACATCAGCTCGAGTTTCCTCGTCGTGCAGGAGGGAGAGGGAGCGAGAGCGGGACGTACACCTGGAACAAGACCGGGTAGCGCGTCTTGCCGCTCAAGTCCATCAGCGGCGGGCGCAGCTCCATCGCGTCGAGCTCGACGTCGCCCGTACCGGCGCCGAGGGCGTCGCACGTGCCGGGAAGCGTGATGCGCGAGTGGACGAGCTCGGCGTGAGCGTACTGCGCGTCCCGAGCGGCGAGGGCCGAGTTGTTGGCGAGCGTGAGGGAGAAGCCTGCGGGCGGGCGGCGAGGGAGAGAATCAGCATCCGCTGCGGGAACTCGAGAGCAGGGGAAGATGTGCGGAGGAGGAGAGGACGAGGAAGGGATGAAGGAGGGGGCGAGAGCGAGCAGGTCGACGCACCCGGGTCGTCGGCCTTGAAGAGCTTCTGCCACGGCACGCCTGGACCCTCTGCACGCACACGACGAGTCAGTATCACCTCGATCGAGGTCGAGCGGGAGAAGAGGGAGCGCGAGACGCACCGTAGTTGAGCTGGTAGACGCCTCCGCCCGGACTGACGCTGACGGCATAGTGCGCGAGCTCGTCCTCGCCCTCGCCCTTGCCGCCGTGCGCGTCGCTCAGCCGCTTCATCTCGATCGTGCTCGCGGTCGACGCCCCACCGCGCAGCGCATCGAGCGCGTCCTGCGTCGTCGGGAGCGGCACGGCGTAGACCTGCCGGGCGACGCTCGGGTTGGCGGCGACGATGTAGGCGAGCCCGCGCCGGGCATCGACGCGCTCGATGCCGCCGTCGATCTCCCACGAGCCGTTCGTGAGCCAGACCGGGTTCGGCGACGAGGCGGGCGAGAAGTAGGCGAGGTGGCGGAACCCGAGCGGGTTGGGGAGGACGTCGAGGTAGCCGGGAGGGTACGACGGCGGGATCGGGGCGCGGGATGCGAGTGCCGAGCCGTCGCTCGACGAGGAGGAGGAAGAAGAAAGAGGAGGGAGCGCCGCCGCGAGGAGCACGGCCGCCTCGACCCCGACAACGTTCTGATCTGGCTCGGCCCACCCGCCGTCGACGTCCTCCCAGTCCGTCTCCCTCACGACCTTGCCGACGACCGTCCCCTCCTTGCCCCTCGCCGCTGAGCCGCGCAGGCCCTGCTCGCTCAGGTCGAACAAGCCGACGCGCTCCCACCGAGCCGTGCGGTCCGTCATCTTGACGAGGAGCTCGTCCCGGCCGACCCAGGCGACCTGCGTCACGAGGACGTTCGACTCGGGGAAGGGCCGCTCGAGGACGAGCGTGTGCGTCGCGGCGCGGATGCGGGCGGCGCGCGAGGAGGACGAGGTCGAGGTCGAGGCGAGGTAGGTCGAGAGGGAGAAGACGCGCAGCGAGACGCGCGGGTTCGGGTAGCCGGGCTGCAAAGGAGTAAGGCGGCGTCAGCCATGGACACGAGCTACGAGACGAGCTCGAGCAGGAGGAGCAGGAGCGAGAGGAACGACGACGACGCACCTTGGGGTACCGCATCGCGACCTTGCTCGGGTACGGCTCGCCGCCCGCCTTGGCCGAGTCGACGTTGTACACCGGGTACTCGTACTCGGGCACGTCCGTCTCGTCGAAGCTGAGGAAGGCGAGGTAGTCGCTCGCCGGGGACCACCACAGGGCCGAGTCGGAGCTGAAGATCTGCGAGGAGGCGATGGGCGTCAGGAGACCGTGCAGAGGAGCGAGGAGAGTGCGAGGGCGGACGGCGGGAGGCTGAGAAGGGAGCGAGGGCGAGGCGGAGGGAGGGAAGTCGAGGGAGGGGGAAGGGCGAGAACGACACGAGGGACAGGCTCGACGCACCTCCTCCTCGTAGACCCAGTCCGGCGCGCCATTGAAGACCGTCTCGCCGCCGTCCTCGGTGACCCTGAGCGCGCTGTCGCGCATCGCCTCGGCGTCGCTCGCGCGCCCGTCCTCCCACGCGCCGGCGGGCAGGACAAACAGGTCGTGCCCGTCGACGTAGGCGAGGTGGTGCGACGTCGGCGAGAAGGTGGCGAGCGAGGTGCGCGGCGGCGACGAGGGCGGGAGGAGAGGGATCGTGCGCGGCGCGAGCGAGGACGAGGTCGAGTTGAGCGGGTGAAGGTAGAAGTTGGCGAGCGTCGAGTGGCGCCAGACCTGAGGTCGAGGAGTGCGTCAGCCGCTGCTTGACCGATACGAGCATGAGGGGAGGGGCGCACCTTGGTCCACTCCGAGTCGAGGAGGAGGAAGCGCATGTCGGCGCTCAGCTTGAACCTTGACCACGCGAGCTCGTTGCCGTTCTCCTGCGATCGCCGTGTTCGCATCAGGTCGAGCTCGAGTGAGAGAAGAGACGAGTAGGGACGCACATCCTTGATGTCGGAGCCGTTGATGAGCGTGCGGGACGAGTTGGCCGAGAGGTCCGTGAGGACGATCGAGCCGTCGTCGGTGCGCTGGCTGAAGACGCCGTCGCCGGCTGCAAGAGAGGGATTGGAATCAGTAAGGCTCGAACTGCACGACTAGCGAGTCCCACAGCGCTCGAGACCCGGACGCAAGGGCGACAAGACGGACCTTCTGCGACCCACTCGAGCTCGACGCCCTCGGGCCAGAACGTGCCGTTGGCGAGCTCGTCGCGCGTGAGGTGCTTGAGGCCCTCGCCGCGGTACCGGTGGCTGCCCGTTGCGGCCGAGAGGACCGACGACGAGAGGAAGGCGACGAAGAGGAAGCCGACGATGCCGGCCGGGATGAGGAGGAGGCGGCGGCGAAGCTGCGGGCGGGCGTGGAATGAGCAGGAGCTCCTTCGCAAGCGAGGAGGTAGAAGAAAGGAGGACGCACGCGGTTCTTGCGGCCGGTGCTGAGCGGGTCCCACCCGTCGTCGCTGTCGTGGTCGTCGGCTTGAGGGCGGCCGCTCTCGGGGTCGACGAGGTAGGCGCGCTCCTTGTCGCTGTCGTCGGTCGTCGGCTGGTCGCGGTCGGACTTGTCGCCGTACACGGTGCGGTCGTCGTCGTCGTCATCGTCGTCGTGGTCGAAGCTCGAGTCCGAGTCGAGCGAGGGGCGGTGCAAGAGGGCGAGCGGGTCGGGGAGGACGAGGGCGGGCGGGCGGCTGTCGCGGTCGGATGCAGGTGGCTGGCGGGTCCTGGGCTGCTGTGCGAAGGGCGCGACTGGCTCGGAGGCGGCGAGGGGCGAGTAGGCCGGCATGGCGGAGCCGACGGGGAGCAGGTGGGCCGCACTCGACGCGATGGGGCCGCTGCCGGGCCGCGGAGGTGCGCAAGCGCAGTCACTCTGTGACGAGTGCCGAGCTGGGACGGCTCGAGGGATAGGGCGAGTCGAGCGAGAGCAAAGGCCTGCGGAGCGGTGACGGCCAATCTGAGCCCGCTCTCCCGCCCCTCGTAGGGCCGTCTGGGCGAGTTCATTCTCCGTTTGAAGCTGTAGTACGTGCCCTAGAAGCAGCAGCATCTGCACCACCAGCGGCGTTCAGCACAGAGAGCGGCGACCTGTCGGGCCGGGAGCTGGACGTCTCCGCGGGCAGCTCGCGCCTCTCTCCCTCTCGCTCCTCACCACCAGCACCGCCATGGCAGACACCAACGTCGACGACATCCCCCAGGTGCGCCCTCCCACCCCCGCACCGACCCTCTCGAGCGCCCCTCGTCGCGCACCCTCGCCTCGCGACCGGGCGACCGGGATGCGCATGTGGGACCTCAGCATCGCGCCTGTGCTGCCGCCCGAGGCGCACCCAGCTCCTGCCCGGCACCCTCCTTTGGGCGGCACCGCGCCAGCGACGGTCACGCCGCTCCAGCAGTACTCGTCCTCGTCCCCACCTCCGAGTTGGCTGACCCCGAAGCCCTCGTCCCTCTCTCGTTCTCCGCTCACAGGCCCACGAGACGGTCTACAGGACCTTCCTGTCCGGCAAGACTCGCCCTCTCGCCTGGCGCAGGAACCAGATCAAGCAGCTCGGCTTCCTCGTCGTGCGTCCTCCTCCTCCTCGTCCTCCCCCTCCTCGCCTCGCACGCCATGAGCTCGACAACTCGGGCTGACCAATAACTTCCCCTCGCGCAACAGCAAGACAACGAGGACGCCTTCTGCAAGGCGCTCGAGCAGGACCTCGGCCGCCCGGCGTTCGAGACGATCACGGCAGAGCTCACGCCCATCAAGGCCGAGATCAACGACGTGTGCGACCACTTCGAGAAGTGGGCCAAGCCGCAAAAGGCCAAGACGGTCTTCAACTGGGCCGCCGCAAAGCCCACCGTCTACTCGGAGCCCAAGGGTGCGTCCCTCGCTCGCTCGTCGACTTGCTCGAGCGCGCGCACTGACCCCTCGTCTCTTGCCCCGCAGGCGTCGCCCTCATCATCGGCACCTGGAACTGTGCGTCTCCCTCACCTCATGTCCAGCTCTTGTGCGCTTCTCTGACCCTCGGCTCGTCGCAGACCCGATCACGCTCCTCCTCACGCCCCTCCTCGGCGCCATCTCGGCCGGCTGCACCGCCCTCGTCAAGGTGCGTTCCGCGCTCTCTCTCTAGCTCGAGATGAGCAGAGCGTCCTGAGGCTGACTCTCGCAAACACCTGCAGCCCGCCGAGCAAAGTCCGGCGACGGCCGCCCTCATCGCGTCGCTCCTCCCCAAGTACCTCGACTCGTCGGCCTTCATCTGCGTCCTGGGCGCCATCCCGCAGGCGACAGCGCTCCTCAAGCTCCGCTACGACCACATCTTCTACACGGGCTCGGGCGGCGTCGGCCGCATCGTCGCCAAGGCGGCCGCCGAGCACCTCACGCCCGTCACGCTCGAGCTCGGCGGCAAGAGCCCGGCCGTCGTCCTCGACGACGCCAACGTCGACGTCGTTGCGAGGAGGATCATCTGGGCCAAGTTTGTCAACGCCGGCCAGGTGCGTCCCACTCTGCGCTCCCTCGTCGACTCGGCCGTGTTTGTCGCACTCGCGCTGACTCCTTCCCTGCCGCGCCCGCCGCACAGATCTGCATCTCGACCGACTACGTCCTCACGACCTCTGCGATGGAGCCCAAGCTCATCGCCGCCATGAAGCGCGCGCTCGCCGCCTTCTCGGCCGCCCCGCCCGGCGAGGCGTCGACGTCGCTCCTCCACAACTCGGCCTTCTCGCGCATCGTCAACGCCAACCACTACAAGCGCATCTCGAAGCTGCTCGACGGCACCAAGGGCGACATCGTCGTCGGCGGCAAGCGCGACGACAAGGAGAACAAGATCGAGGTGACGATCGTCCGCAACGTCAAGGGCGACGACACGCTCATGTCTGGTGCGCTCCCTCTCCCTCGACTCTCGCTTCCTCCTCCTCCTCATGAGCTTCGCGCTGACGTCGAGGTGCTCGACTCGCAGAGGAGATCTTCGGCCCGGTCCTGCCCATCGTCACGCTCCCCGACGTCGACTCGATGGTGCGGTTCATCCAGGACCGCGAGACGCCCCTCGCCCTGTACGTCTTCACCCAGAGCGACAAGAAGAGGCAGTACAGTGCGTCTTCTCCTCCCTCTCGAGCTCGAGCACACGCGCAGGCGCGACGACGAGCGCTCTCGCCGTCGAGCGAGGGGTCCGCCGTAGCAGATACGCCTGCGGCCCGAACAGCTCGCTGACGAAATCTTCGACGCACCTCCTCCGCACGCAGTCTTTGAGCGCACGCGCTCGGGCGGCTTCGTCCAGAACGACGTCCTCGTCCAGTTCCTCATCCCGGGCTTGCCGTTCGGCGGCACGGGCCAGGCGGGCTACGGAAACTACCACGGCAGGCGGTGCGTCGCTGCTCTCGTCCTCACGTCGGCTCCGGACTCGGCGGCGAGTGCGGCTGTTGGTCGTCGCCCTCGTCGTCGCAGGTCCCCATCACCGCGTGCGGCCGACTTCAGCTCGCTGACCCTCCCCTCCTCGTGCCCGCAGCACGTTCGACACGTTCTCGCACGAGCGCGCCTTTGCGAGCGTCCCGACGTGGATGGACTCGATCCTCGCGCTGCGCTACCCGCCCTACACTCGTACGTCCCTCCTCGCCGCTCGAGCCTCGCTCCCTCTCGTCCTCCTCGCTGACGCTCTCTCCCCCTCGCCTCGCTCGCTCCTAGCCAAGAAGCTCAAGATGCTCGTCCTCTTTACGGGCGCGACGATCCGCCGCGACAGCCGGTACGGCGCCGGCTTCCTCGCAAAGCTCTTCGCCGTCATCGCCGCCGTCTTTGCCATCCGCGCCAAGCTCTGACGAGCTCTCCCCTCCGCCCTGTTCCTCTCCTCCTCTCTCTCTTCGTGTGTGTGCCTGCGCTTGTGTAGCCTGGGGTTGTCTGCGAGGTGAAATGCGTGCTTTGTACCGAACGCTCGCCCGCGAGGAATAGCTTTCGAGCCGAGCCAAACCTTATCTCGATTAGCAATGTTTCGTATTCGAGAGGTTAGGGCAAGCATTGCTCGCTCTCCTGCGTGCGAGGAGGGCCTGAGCGCTTGAAGCGTCACGACGCTGAAGCTGCGCAGCACCCTGTCTCGAGGCCGCTCGCACGATCCGCGAGCGTGACGGCAAACGGACGAAAGTGAGCTTGTCGCGCCCCACTTTGGTGCGGGGCCGAAGGGCCGTGCGGGACGAGCCGTTCGTCGAGGCTCGGTGCCTCACTCTTTGACTCCGTTCCCACCACTCGCCCTCGCCCTCTCGCACCTCACCCTCCACCTCCAGCTACTCGCACCATGTCCTACGAGGGTTTCAAGAGCTCCATCGCCGCCCTGCGCGTCGCCCCTGCCGCCGTCGCGCCGCCCAAGGACGCCCAGGCCTCGACGACCCGCCCGATCTCGCCGCCCGAGTCGGACGCCTCCTCGGTCGACGGCGCCGCCCTCGACAACGACGACAAGGCCATCTACGTCGAGGACTGGGACGGCAACATGCGGTTCGCGCCCGTCAAGGAGCACTATGTTTCGCGCGGTGCGTCGCCTCGCCCCACCTTTTTCTCGAGAGCGACGACGACGACGACGACGACGACGACGACGACGAGGCTGACTCTGCCCTCCCCTCCTCGCAACAGCCATGACCAAGCGCCACGGCGAGGACCTCTACAACACGGCCGTGTCGGACATCGTCATCGGTGCGCTCTCTTCCACTCCCTCTCCCGGGTGACTTGAGAATGGATTTCTCTCTCTCTCTCTCTCTCTCTCTCCCCCGGGTCGTCGCCCCCCTTCTCTCGACTGACCTCCCTCCCCCTCTCGCTCGCAGTCGGCGCCGGCTCTGCCGGTCTCTCGGCCGCCTACGTCCTCGCCAAGGCCCGCCCCGACCTCAAGGTCACGATCATCGAGGCCGGCGTCGCTCCCGGCGGCGGCGCGTGGGTCGGCGGCCAGCTCATGAGCTCGATGTGCATCCGCAAGCCGGCGCACCTCTTCCTCGACGAGCTCGACGTCCCGTACGAGGACGAGGGCGACATGGTCGTCGTCAAGCACGCCGCCCTCTTCACGTCGACGATCCTCAGCAAGGTCCTCAGGGTACGAGCATCGAGTTCCCTTTCTCCTCTCTCTTCGACTCGCTCGCTCTCGCAGAGCAGCGACGACATGCCGCCATGTGCACCGTCACTTTCTCGAACTTTTCCCCTCTCTCTTCGCCCTCGCCTTCGCCGTTCTGCCGCCAGAGGTCGAGGTTGCAGCGCTCCACTTCGTGCACGAGCCCTGCAACCCCTCTGCGCGCGCTAGACGCGCTCCACGCTACCGGTGCTGCTCTGTTTCGGCAGGTCCGCCTCTCTCGCGCCGTGGTCGTCTCCTCGCTCGTCCCTCGGGGCGAGAGAGGAAGCGGCTCGGCGCTCACAGAGAGGTCGGCTCCTCGCCGCGACGAGTATGCTGAGATTATACGGTCACAAGCTGTTCCGGGATAATGCCCGCGTAGCCATGCGTCGAACGTGTTCCCCACCAACCCCCTAGTCCTCCCCTCGCTGATGCGCTCGTGCTCTCGGTCTCCTCCTTCTCCCTCGGTCGCCTGTCTCGCCCGCCTCGCCTCGACGACGTTCTCTCTCCATAGTTCCCCAACGTCAAGCGTGCGTCTAACCCTCTCTGCGCAGCTCGTCGCTGCCGTCGGCGGCGAGCGGCGCGACTTCGGCCGCCCGCTCGGACCCTCGCTGACTCCTCTCCTCCTCCCTCTTCCCTCGCCCTTCCTCCTCCCGTCCTACATCTCTCCCTCTTCCTCGTCGTTCCTCCCTCGCCGTCGCACCGCCTCTCGTCGCCTCCCTCGCACAGTCTTCAACGCCACGGCCGTCGAGGACCTCATCACGCGCCCGGACCCGCTCGCCAAGACGCCGGGCACCGTCCGCATCGCCGGCGTCGTCACGAACCACACTTTGGTCACCCTCGCTCACGGCCTGCAGAGCTGCAGTGCGTCCTGTCCCGAGCTTTCGTCGTCGTCGCCGTACGACTCTCAAGGACTCAGCTGACCTCTTTCCGCCGATCCTGCCCGCAGTGGACCCGCAGACCATCACGGCGCCAATCGTCCTCTCCTTCTGCGGCCACGAGTGCGTCCCGACCGTCCTCTCATGCTCTCACCTTCGAGCGTCGGCGTCGTCGTCGAGAGCAGCATCGCTGACCCGCCTCGCCCTTCCCCTTTCGCGCAGCGGTCCCTTCGGCGCCTTCTCGGTCAAGCGCCTCGTCGCTACGGGCCTCATCGAGAAGCTCGGCAACATGCGCACGCTTGACATGCGCACCGCCGAGGACGCCATCGTCAACCGCACGCGCGAGGTCTTCCCCGGCCTCATTACGGGCGGCATGGAGCTGAGCGAGATCGACGGTGCCTCGCGCATGGGCGCTACGTTCGGTGCCATGTGCGTCCACCTCTCCCTCACCGCTGTCGTCGTCGCTGTCGTCGAGCGCTCGCTGACCCTTCCTCCTCATCTTCCTCGCAGGCTCCTCTCGGGCAAGAAGGCCGCCCTCGAGGCGCTCAAGCTCTACGACGCCGTCGAGATCGACGACGGCGAGATCGTCGGCTGGAAGAGCGGCGACAAGAAGCTCGCCGCCTGAGCGTGCGCGTCGTCGTCGTCGGCCTCGGCCCAGTCCTCTTCTCTCTCTCTCTCTCGCTTCGCCTCTCTCTCAAGAAACTCGAACACGCAAAGTAGTCTCTCTCTCGCTTCGTCCGTGCAATAAAGCGACTCAACTCGCCACCTCGTCTCGTCGTTGTCCGTCTGCGAGGCCGAGAGCGTGCGCCTCACGTGCGTTTTGCTCGCCGAGCTCCCTTCCGCGTCTAGCTCGTCGGCGTGCCCCTCTTCATGCTTTCGAGAGCGCCGGGCGAGAGCAGCGAGAACACAGGCGCGGAAGGCGCGAGAGACTCGGAGGATCAGCTCGCGCAACAGCATGTCGGCCTCTCGGCGTCCAACTCACCGTCGGCTTATCACATGCTCAGAGATGCATCGTGGTCCTCTCGCAGTGCTTCTCGCCGAGAGAGGGAAGCCGCTAAAGCTGCGTGCAACTCGACCTTCTCAACTCGCATCTCCTGCTCGATCCGCCGTTGCGATTCGTTTTCTTCGAGCCCAACTACCTAGGCGGATTGTCCCAAGTTCTCATCAAGATCACGACCAGATGCTGAACGAAGACGAGCTAGCTCAGGAGCGCGAGAGGATGGCGGAAGTGAAGGAGCAAGGCCCGCTCAGGCCTCGAGGAGTCGCGCCGCTTCAAGTTTCTGCGCACGTTCCGCCGCCGCTGTCGCAAGTCTGTCTTATCGTTCGTCGAGCACTTGCAGCGCATCCGCACCGGAGTTGCGAACCTGCGAGAGCCGTTGGCGCTCGAGGCAAGCTTGCGTCGGAACCTCCGGCGCGAGACGCTGCCGCGGTCTTGCGCGCAGGAAGGTCTACCAGCTTGAGAGGACGGCTTCGACGAGTTGCGGCCAGCCAGCGTCGAGCTGCGCGGCCGATGCGCTCGGACAGCGAGAGCCGGCGCGATGCTAATCGAGTATTAGGGGCTCGCGGTAAGGCTTTGGTAGTGCCGCGGGCCGGCCGGGCCGCTCGGCCGGGAGCTTGGCGCTCGTTCGACGTGCTTGGCCGCGCTCCTCCTCCTCGTCCTTCACCTCTGCGACCTGGCGCCGTGCGCTGCACTCGCCTTCGCAGCGTGGACAGACCGCAGCGGGCGCATGCATCGCCGCTCACTCAACTGCTAAGAACGCGTCTCTCGCGCGCGGAGCTAAACTCGATCGACGACGTCGTGCGGGCCTGGCCCTGGACGGCGGCGGATGCCCGTTTGTTGCTCGCTCCCTCTCTCTTCCCCCGCTCCTTGCTCCGTCTCCCTCTCCTTCTCCAGCTTCGACCGACCCACCCACACTCGTTCCACCCCGCCGCCATGAAGACCTCGCTCACGGCGCTCTCCCTCGCGACCGTCCTCTCGTCGACGCTCCACACCGCCCTCGCCGGCGCCACGGTCAACCCGAACCAGCTCCCGCACACGAGCGAGAACGGCCAGTTTGGGTGCGTCGCTGTACCCTCCTCTCTCTCTCGGCGGGCCGCGGTGGACGAGGAGAGCGACGGTCGACTCGGTCAACAAGCGGGATCACGGCGGGCGCTAGGGGTGCTCGCGGCGCTGCCTCGGGACGAGCGTGCTCAAGGAGCCTGCAGCATGGAGCGGAGCAGCTGGGCAATGACGGCGTATCCAGCCCGTCGAGCCGACTCGTCGTCCTCGCCGCCTCGTCGTCGCGCTGCCGCCAAACTTGGCTCTCGCAACGGCTTTCCCGCTCCCTGGAACGCAAGCTGACATGCATTCTCTCTGCACGCAGCTACAACGACTGCCGCAAGTACGGCGACTCGCCGAACGCCAACTGCCAGACTCGTGCGGCTCGTCCTCGTCGACTCGACTCGCTCCTCGACTCGCTCGCTGACGCCCTCTCTTCCTGCACGCAGTCGTCATGGAGGGCATCGAGGACTTCTGCCGTACGTCCTTCGCCGTTTTGGAGCCGAGCGTGCAGCGCTGACCCTTCCCTCGCCGCCTCGCAGTCTACGCTCCGCCGCACAGTGCGTCCTTCGCTCAGCTCGACCCGACGTACGCCGCTCTTTGCTGACGCCCTCTCTCCGCAGAAGCGACGATCGGCGACTCTGAGCGTGCGTCGCCCCTTTCGTCGTCCCTCGCCGTCCCTTGCAGCTCGTCGCGCGCGGACCTCTCGCTGATCCTCCTCTTCCGCCTCCTCGCTCGCAGGCTACGAGGTTTCCTGGTGCACCAAGACCGGGCACGGCTCGCGTCTGATCCCCAAGGACACGCTCAAGGGCGTTCACGTCATCAAGACCCCCAAGTACTTGCAGTGGACCGGCCGCGGCGACCTGACCAAGGTGCGCTCGTTCTCCTTCTTCTCCCGCTCAATCTCCTACTGTTGCTCATGCGCGCTTCTCGAAACGCTGACGCCGAATTTATCTGCAGCTCAACATCCCGAGGGGCGACCAGGGCGGCGAGCTCGACCCTCACGGCGGTGCGTCCTCGCTCCTCTTCGGCCTCTCCCTCTTCCTTCCTCGCTTCCACGTCCTCTCAGATCCTGACGATCGAGTCCATCCATATGCAGCTGACGGCAACGGTAACCCGATCGGCGTAAGCAAAGATGTTCCTCGTTCTGCGATGTTGTCGGCGCGGCGCTGACTCTTTCGCCCTCGCCTTCCCTCCCCCCTCGTTCACCCGCACGCCCTCTCCTTTGCCTTTGCTTTCCCTCGCACGCAGGCCGTCGTCCTCACGTCGCAGTTCACGTACGTCCAGATCTCCTACAGCGAGTCCAGCGCTCTCAAGCACGTCGGCTGACGCTCCTCGACGCACTCCTCGCTCGCAGCGGCAACCTCCAGCAGGTCAAGGAGTGGCACTCGTTCATCTCGGACACCGAGTTCTGCATCCGCATCTGCAACCCGGCTGACCCGGACGCGTGGAAGTGGTGCAGTGCGTCCTCTTCCTCGTCCTCGTCCTCGTCCTCCTCGTCCTCCTCCTCCCCCTCCTCCTCCTCCTTCCTCTCCTCGCCGACCCCACACCTCACTCTGCGCCGTACTGACTCCTCGCACCTCGCAGACCACATCTACGACGTGAGCTCCTCTCATCGCCTCTCGCCGAGCCCGCTCGGGCCGCCGCCGCCGTTCCCTCGCTGGGGCTGCGTCGACGCTCGCGAGGACTCTTCGCTGATTTCTTGCTCCCTGCGCACAGACCGAGGGCTGCTACTGGAACGACCCGGGCAACGTGAGCTCGATTCATCACGGTCCTGCCTCTCTTCGCCTTGCCGAAGCCCAACTTCGGCTGGCTCGGACTCGTCCTGACTTCGTCTCTCTCCTGCGCGCAGTACGACACCGGCTTCGATCACTGCAAAGCTGATGATGTCGCGATGGCGCCCGGCGAGTGTAGGTCGTCTCGCTCCCGCTGATCATCATGAGCGCGTTCGGCGAGCTCGGCTGACTCTTCGCCCGCTCCTCCCTCCTCCCGCCTTTCGCTCCGTCTCTCGCCCGCTCGCAGACAAGCTGAGCAATGGCAAGACGTCGACGTGGCACCACGGCCAGGGCCCGACGCCGTCGGCGCAGGCGCCCGCCAAGAGCAGCAAGTGCACGTCGCTGCCGACCATCACGCCGGCGAGCTACACGCGCATCGCTACGACGACCAAGGCGGCCGTCGTCGTCAAGCCGACGACGACCAAGAAGGCTACTACGACCAAGAAGGCGACGACGACCAAGAAGGCGAGCACGGCCAAGAAGACGACGAGTGCGTCCCCCTCCCTCTCCTTCCTCGCGCTCGGATCCCCTCTCTCACCTCGACTGACGCTCCCTCGCTCTCGCTCGCAGCCAAGAAGAAGACGACGACGACGAAGAAGCCCAAGGCGACCAAGAAGGCCTGAGTGCCTCGTCGTCGTCGCGCTCGAGCCCCCCGCCTTGTCTTCCTCCTCCCCTTCTCTTCGCCTTTCACCTCGTCCCTCTTCGGTCCTCTCCCTCGTACCCCTCCTTCGCTCTTTCTCGTGCTCCTCGTCGCGACCTCGTCGCCTCCTGTGTAGCACCCCCACACTCGTTCTTCCTGCCGCACCGTGCGCAGCTGCCGCTCTCGAAGCGCAACAGACACTCGTTCATCTTCTCTCCAGACGTCGAGAGCGAGCGAGAGACAGCAAAGAAGGTTGTGTTGCGGTGGTGGTACGAGATCTACGAGAAGAGCGCGTCTAAGGATCTATAGGCCGACGAGGAAGCGCGAGAGAGGAAAGGTCTATCGGAAAGTCGCGACGACGAGCTCGAACACGGCGAAGGTGACCTGCGAGGGGGTCACGCGCGAGTGTCAGTGAGAGCTCTGCATGGTGAAGCTTCTGCGAAATCGCTGCGAGCGCTCGGGCCCTGTCGGGCAAGACGAGCGAGAAGGGGAGCCGACGCACCATGTTGACGGGCACGCTGCGCACCAGCGTCGGCGCGAGGCCTGTGACGAACCCTTTGGGGCCCGACTCGCGTAGGACGGCGGCGACGGTCGAGCGGAGCGTCGCGTACGGGTGGGCGGAGCGAGGAGACGAGGAAGGGGAGGAGGAAGGGTCGGGAGGGGGGAGCGACTGCATCTTGGTCTTGACGACGTCGATCGGGAAGCTGTGCAAGGAGGTGAGTCAGTCGATGTGAATCTGGTGCAGCAACCTCGAGCTGCAGAGAGGGAAGCTCGCGCCGCTCGAGACCGCACGAGGCGGAAGAAGAGGAACCGACGCACGTGCAGCCCCACCCGACGATGCCCGCCAGCCCGCCTGCAACGAGCACCCTCGTCGCGCTCGCCGCCACCTGCCCAGACTCGCCGCCGAGCGCGACCCGCTCTGCCTCGTCGACCAAGTCCGCCGCAGCCCCGCTCGAGCCTCTCCCTCCTCCTCGCTCCCTCTCGCCGCCGGCGCCGCCGAACAGCCCGAGCGTCCCTCCTCGCACGACGTACTCGTACACGAGAAAGTACGGGCCGTAGCCCGTGTCGCGCAGGACGGTCGCCGTCCAGCCGCGGTAGAGCGACGTCGGCGGGAGCGAGCGCACGAGCGACAGGAGCGACGGCTGGCGCGCTTGGCCGACCGAGGTCGACTGCTGCAGGATCTTGAGGCGGTCGATCGGCGTCGTGATGAAGCTGTGGGAGATGACATACAGCTTCAGCAGCGCCTTCCTGGGCCGCCAAGCGGTAGAGAGACGGCACGAGGGGGAGCGAGACGCACGAGGTGAAGACGCCGCTTGCGGACCCTGCGAGCGCGACTTGTCCGAGCGTCGCCTCGGCTTCTGGATGTGGCAGCATGGCGTTCATGGCGAACTTGTACGAGGTGAAGACCGAGGCGTTCATGAGTGCGACGCCGAGCTGCGAGACGAAGAGGATCTGGAGTCAGCTCTCCTCGCTCGCTGTCTCAAGGCCTCTAAGGGGACGGCACCGACTCACCATTGGCGAGGTCTGCAGGAGGTGGCACGGGCCGGCGGATAAGGGTCAGCGCTCGGCCTGCAGGCTGAGATCGAGGGAAAGAGAGAGCGAGACGCACGACGCCTTTGTACAGCCCCGCGATCTGCGCGCACAGGGTCAAGCGTCAGCTTCCTGCACGATGCCTGGTAGCGTTGGCAGGCGCAAGAGACCGAGAGAGGCGAGCGACGCACCCCTTCCTCGCGCATGACGCGGACGAAAGCATGCGCGGCGCCCTTGTAGTACAGCTGGCGGCTCGACACCTCGCACGCCGCCTCGATGCCGCCGCCTCGCCACAGGGACGTGCGCGGCTGGGTCTGCAAGCGGACCTTGACTGCGAGCGAGCGAGCGAGAGAGGGAGGCCCCACCCCCACCGAGGTCAGCTCGAGGCGCGAGGGGAAGAGCGAGGAGGGCGGGACGCACCGGTGTCGAGAGGCTGGCCGACGAGGAGGGATGCTATGCCTGTTTCGAGCGCGCGCCAGGGGGTCAGCGTGCTGTGCCGAGGGTGCATCGTCCTCATCAGTGCGAGCGAGGGGGAGGACGACGAGACGGACCTGCGCTGGTCCCGGCGGCAAAGTCGAGGGCCGGGCTGACGGCTGACGGTGCTGGTGGTGGTGCTACCGCATGCTCGGCGGGCTCAGCTCGAGCAGTCGACATGAGCTGGACGACGCCAACCTCCTCCAGCCCGAGTTCCCCTCGGCCAACCTCGCCCTCTCCAGTCGCACGCGCATGAGCAGCTCCAGGCGAGGGCATGGTCTGTGTAGCTTAACTTGGCACGAGCGTAGCCGCTGAATCCTCAGTCGGCCTTGCGAGAGCGAACACCTCGACAGCGGCGACCTGCCGACCAGCTCTTGCGCGACGAAGCAGGCCTAGAGCCTCTCGCAGAGCTAGTTAGAGACTCTCCTGCACTGCAGGGCACGCATCGAGCGCGAAGGAAGGGCGCTAAAGGACAAAGACGACGCAGAGAAAGGCGAAAGAGGGGACGAGGAAGGAGGGAAGGGATCGCTCAGACGGGAGCGACAGCGCCTCCCTAAGCCAGCGCGAGCACCACTGCGACGCCGACGAGTCCGATGACGCCTCCCGCCGCTGCACGCCCGACCGCGCCGCTCGTGCCCGACGCACTCGGCTTCGCCGCGCCCGACGCGCTCGCGCCCGTCCCCGCCGCCGCCGACGACGACCCAGCGCCGCTCGCGACCCTGCTCTCGAGCGACGCAAACGTCACACTCGTCGCCGTCTCTGCGGCCGCGGCCGAGGCGCGCACGCTCGTCGCCATGGCGGTTGCGGCGGAGGTGGCCGAGGCTGCGACGGCGGCGACGGGCGAGCCGGCGAGGGCAGCGGATGCGGCGCCGGACCAGGTACCGGTCATCTCGCTCAGCCTGCAGGTGCAGAGCGTCAGACTGGGAGAGAGCTAGGGCGCAGGCGTGAGAGAGAGGGACGCACGAGAAGCGGGCCGAGAACGCCTGGAGGGGCGCGCCGGCGGCGTCGACGCCGGCGACCGACTGGATGCGGATGAAGTAGTCTTCCGAGTCGGCTGCGAGCATAGGGACGGTGTCAGGGCCGGCTCGAGACAGGAGAAGGCGGGACAGAAGAGGGAGAGAGGTCGACGCACGGCCCCAAGTCGGGTCAATCGTGATGAGCACCTCGGTGTCGACGTCCGGGTCGGCGACGGTGCCGAGCGAGGCGAGCTGAGTCTGGACCGTCGACGTGCCGGTGTAGAGCGCGACGGTCGTCTGGCCGTACGCGCTCGAGAGGGGCGCCTCGCCGTTCTGCAGGAGGAGGACGACGTCAGCTTGGCGCGCGAGCCGCGAGCGAGGATGGAGCTGGGAGGGGACGCACATCGCGCCAGGAGACGGTGAAGCTGTCGCCGGCCCTGTAGTGGCTCGCCTCGACGGGCTTGTAGATGTACGGGTTGGCGAGGACGGCCGGGGCGAGCGAGAGGGCGAGCGAGGCGAGCGAGGCGAGGGCGGTCGAGAGGTGCATGGCGCGCGGGTGTGAGGGTCGTCTGTCGAGTGCTGGACGTGCTGTGGGTGCGGGCGGGACTGCTTGGCCGGCGAGAAGAGATCGGCGGCGCGTTCGAGGAGGGGGAGCCGGCGGGCGGGCGAGGGCAAGCTTGAACGAGTGACGAGGGTGGGCTGGTGAACGAGCGTGGGCTGGCGCGTAGCCGAGAGCAACTGAGCGGTGCGTGAGTGGTGGTGGGAGGAGAGCGAGGCGGAGGAGCTGGCCCTTGGCCGCGAGCCGAGCCGAGCGTGGGGCGACGCGTCGGCGCTCGCGAGGCTCGTGCCGTCCAACCTCTCCCATTCACCCCTCGAGCGCATCGTCTGCATGCTCGCGACGCTCTCAGACTGGCTGCGAAGGCGAGAGGCTGCGGACGCGGAACGAGCACAGCTCTCGGACCCGCCGGGCCTGCTCTCGAACCGCTCGCGCGCGCACAGCTGCGCCCGCAGCGAGCTCAGCCTCGCCGCAGACCTCGAGAGAGCATGTACAGGTACGTCGTTGCAGTCAGTCGTCGAGGGAGCGAGGCGCGGCTATGCCTTGATCTGCTCGAGGTACTTCTGCCGGAACGGGTTCGAGTCGGTCGACTCGCTCTTGTCGTGCGGCACCCACTTGGGCTCGTCCTGCAGGGCAAAGACAGTGTCAGCGTCCGTTCGATACGATGCACACCGCCCGAGACAGGGTCGACGGCTGCGCAGGGCTAGAGAGGAGAGCAGGGACGCACCTGGAAGAGGCGCATGGCGTGGATAAAGTTGCCCTCGTCGAGCGTGAAGCGGTGGTAGACGCCGGCGGGCACGATCAGGAGGTCCTTGGGCTCGACGGCGACCCGGATCCAGCGCTTGTCGCCCTTCTCTGCGAGCGAGCGAGCGAGAGGGAGGGTCAGCGAAAGCGCTCGAGGTGCTGCATGTCTTGCTCGCTGCGTGCAGGCCTGCCTCGCAGGGTCCGCCACCCCTCTGGACCGACATGCTCCTCCTGATGAAGGACGACGAGGAGACCTCGGCCCGCGAAGAGGGGAGGGAGAGAGCGGGAGAGTGGACGCACCTCGCAGGTCAAAGTAGCCGCGGCCGTCCTTGATGTACCGGATCTCCTCGTCCTCGTGCAGGTGTTCCCTGCGAGCGGGTTGCACGTCAGCTTGACCTTGGGGATGTAAAGCGAGAACGAGAGAGCGAGGGACGCACCGGAAGAAGCCCTTGATCTTCTCCTCGTAGATGTCGCCCATGCCCGCCTTGCTCACGTTGATCTCGTCGCGGTTCTTGTAGCCACGGTCCTTGGCACTGTGCGCTCGTAGCGACCGAGCACTCCCTACGTCAGCTCGCACGCGCGTGGAGGACACGGAGAGCTGGAGAGAGGGCGGACGCACATGGCCTCGACCTGGTCGAGCTCGATGCCTGGGTAGGGGAGGGCGCCGATGGCCTTGAGCTGGTCGAAGGTGACCTCCTCGCCCGAGTCGTGAGGCAGGCGCTGGTCGCCGTCGATGTCGTCGCTGTGGGGAGGGAGGAGGGAGGCGGTGAAGGAGGGCGAGAGGTCAGCGGGGCTCGGGAGGGGGGACTGCAGGACTGGGCGCACTAGATGTAGGCCTTCATGGCTGTGGAAGAGTGCTCAGAGGTGCTCGAGCGGTGTGGGAGGACGAGAGCGAGCCTGCTCCCGCTCGTCGAGAGATGATGCGATGCCGGTTGGCTCGTCTCGCTCGACACGGCTGGGCGCTACTGCAGAGTCTTTCACAGAGCCGCACGCAGAGCTCTTACCGTGCTGCACCGGTCAGCTCCTGGTCTGGCCTCGCTCCGCTGCCTCGTCCCGCTCGCCTCGGTTCGGACTCGTCGAGCGTCGGACCGTAGCCTGCGCCGCATCCCTGCCTCGTAGCTGCGGGTCTCTAGCTGTGCCACGCCGGGTACGCTCGCACTCGCCGAGAAGCTATCGTCTAAGATCTTCGGCGACGCTGAGAGCGACACTGAGAGGGAACGGCGACCGCGCCCAAGTTGCGAGAGCGAGCTACGGCAAGAGGCACAACAAGGAGAGGATGGGGCGAGATGACAAGTTGCGGGCTGGGTGCGTATGGACAAGGCCGTCGACGAAGACGAGGGGATGGGAGAGCGAGGTGCGAGGGGGGGAGGAAGGGGAGGCGAGGAGCTCACTGGAGCAAGTCGCGCTGCGGCGGCTTCGGCTCGGGGAAGGTCGGCGCGCGGCAGACAGGGCAGACGCGCGAGAGCCGGAACCAGGAGCGGATGCAGTGGTCGTGGAAGCTGTGCGGCGGCGAGGGAGGGAGGCAGTCAGCGCGGGCTCGAGCCTGCGGAGCGAGGAGCCGAGGGGAGGACGCACATGTGCAGGCACTCGGGCAGGACGACGGCGAACTGGTCGACCTTGAAGCGCGCGAGGCAGATCTGCAGGAGGGCGCGGAGAGCGTCAGCACGCTGTTCTACGTCGAGCTGTCCTTCGCCGGAGAGGAGCGAAGGACGGCAGAGGAGGCTCGAGCGCGGCGACGCACCGCACAGTCAACGCAGCGCACGCCGACGACGCTCAGCTTGCTCTTGACCTTGCCACTCTTGGTGACCCTGCGTCGCTCGCACTCGACCCGGGCGACCGTGAGCGTCTCGGCGAGCTCGGTCGCAGACGCGCCGGCGGGGACGGCTTGGCCGAGAACGTCCGAGAGGAGGAGGAAGTCCTGCGGACGCGCGAGACAGTCACATCTCGTCAGCAAACGGTCGGCGACAGCGAGCACGAGAAAGGAAAGGAGGAGAAGCGCCTCGGCGCGCACGCACATCGTAGCCCTCTCCCGCATCCCTCACGCCATCCTCGACCCGCTGCTCGTCGCGCCCCTCGAGCCGCGCGAGGAGCAGGTCGAGGTCGGTGTACATGCTCAATTCCGGGATCTGCGGCGCGCGGCCGTTCGAGCCCGCCGCCGCAGCCGAGCCGCTCGACCGGCCGAGCGACGCCTCGACGAGCGCGCGCGGCGGACGACGCGGCAGCGGCGGGCCCGCAGCGTCGTCTCGTGCAGCTGCAGGCGCCGAGCTGGGCCGGGTAACGGCTGCGCCCGAGGCCTGCGCGTCGGCCGTCTCGGCCTGCGACGGCGGGCCGGCGGCGGCTGCACCCTCGCGAGCGCGGCGCAGCGCCGTAAAGGCGTCGACGCGGTCGCCTGCGAGAGGTACAGGCGGTGTTGGCAGGGGCCGCCGCGCTCGAGGGGACGTCTGCGCCGGCGAGGGCGAGGAGGCCGGCGAGGACGGCTGAGGAGGCTCGTGCTGCTGCTGAGCGGGCGCGCCGAGGGAGGGTGTAGGCGAAGGAGGGGCGCGAGGGAGAGAAGCGCGTCGCGCGGCGAGGATGGCGGCCGCGTTGGGCGGCGGCGGCGGAGCTGGGCGCCGGATGGACGAGGTGCGGCCGAGGGAAGAGGGCGAACTGGGCGCGGGCGGCAGGACGGGGAGAGAGGCCGAGCTGCGGTGCCGAGAGGGCGGCGGCGGAGGTGGAGCGCGAGGCTTGTCGGACGAGGGCGGAGGAGGAGGTGCGCTGCTGGGCGCGGCGCTGGACGAGGCGGCGGGCGACACTCGGTCCTCCTCCTTGACGGGCGGCTGCGGCGCCGACCCGGCCGGCCTCGAGCCGAACAGGCCGCCGGCGCCGCCGAACGCAGAGAACGACGGAAAGAGCCGCTCGTAGAGCGCGCTGCGCGTCGGCGTGTCCGGCGCCGGCGCCGGCGCCTGCTCATCCCGCTCGTCCTCCACCTCCTCGGGCTCTGGCTCCTCGGCGACGCTCTGCGCCGCCGCTGCCGCCCTCAACCGAGCCGCCTTCTCTGCTGCGAGCCGCCGCTCAGCCGCCTCGGCGAGCATGCGGTGCCCGTGCAGCGAGATGCGGCGGGCGGGGCGGGCCGGTGCGGCGTCGTCGTCGTCCTCCTCAACGACGGGCGCGACCTCGTCGACGAGCGGCGCTGCGGCGAGACCCGAGAGCGGCGTCGACGAGGACGGCGGCGCAGGCTGCTGCCGCGCCCTCGCCGTCGGCGGGAGAGGGGCCGAGCGGCCTGCCGCGAGGTCGGCGAGCGACGCGCCCGCCTCGATCGCCGCCGCGACGCCGCCGTCGCCGCCCTCCTCACCCTGCTCGTTCTCCTCCCTGAGCGCCTCGACCGTCGGCCCTCCGCTGCCGCCGCTCACGCGGCCCCTGCGCTCCCTCGCCGCGCGCCCGGCCCGGCGCAAGCTCGAGCGCGTCGCGTGCACGCTCAGGGCGCGCACGACGCCGCGCGAGTTGTTCTCGCGCTCGGCGAGCGCGATGCGCCGCCGCAGGAGCGCGAGGTCCTCGTCGTCCTCGCGCTGACCGGCGTCGTCGACGTCATCGGGCGCTCGAGCGTGTGCGCCGGGTCCTGCCGCCGCTCGCCCCTCGGCAGCACCTGCTTCCTCGCCGCTTCCTCCCTGCACACGGCCCGCCGCAGCTCCCGCTCCATCGTCGAGCGCGCCCGCCGTGCCGGCCGAGTCGCCCGCCCCGCCCTCGGCCCTCCTGCGCCGCTCCAAGTCGCGCGCGATGCGCTCCTCGAGCGAGTACCGCCCCGCCGAGCGGTCGGCCTCCCACGCGAGGACGAGCGGGTCGCTCGCGGCGACGTCGAGCGAGCTGTCGTCGCTGTCGTCCGAGGACGACTCGGCGTCGTCGACGGCGAGGGCCGTCGAGAGCGGGACGGAGCGGGAGAGAGAGGGCGAGGTGGAGGTCGGGGGGTGCGAGGTTGAGCCGGCGAGGTCGGGCGCGCGGGCGTAGGCGCGCGACGGCGAGGGTGCAGGAGAAGGCGACGTCGCCCTCGAGCGCGATCCTCCCGCCGACGACGGCGTGCCCGCTCGCGCTCCTGCAGCCGCATGTGCCGGATGAGGCGGAGGCGGCGAGGCCGAGGGCGGAGGCGACGGCGGGGGGTGCGAGTAGCGCGAGCCGCTGATGCTGCGGCGCGGGAGCGACGGCTGCCGCTGCTCCTGCTGCCCGGACGGCTGCGACACGGACCCGCTCGAGCTCCCTCGAGCGTCCCTCGACGAGCTCGAGAGCGCTCCTGCGCCTGCGCTCGCGACCGAGCCCGATCCAGCGAGCGCCGCGCCCAGGCTCGCCGGCGGTCCCGCCGCCGCGCCGGGCAGCGGCCTCGAGTACGCCGGCGGCGGGCTCAAGAGGAGGTGCGACGGGTCGAGGAGGCCGAGCGACAGGTGGTCGTCGAGGAGGGCCGGGTCGGAGAGGTTGAGCGGCGGGAGCGTGCGAGGTGTCGAGGTTGGGGCTCGTGCGGGTGCGGCGGCGGGTGCGGCGGTCGAGGCGGAGGGTGCAGAGGATGAGATAGGGAGGGGCGGCGAGGAGCGTCCGGGTGTAGGTGCAGGCGTAGGTGTAGGGGAAGGCGCAGGTCGGGCCGAGGGCGAGGCGGCGGCTCCGACGGGCGGTCTGGAGGCGGAAGGAGGAGCCGGCCGCGCGGGCTCACGGTTGGAGGCGGCGCGCGGCCCACGAGGTCGCGACGGCGCTCCTGCGGCTGCCGGCGACGCTGAGGCGGCAGTCGGTGGTGCAGAGGCGGACGGTCGAGGCGGGGTGGGCCGAGCATGACGGGCGACCGGCTGCTGCGGTTGCTGAGCAGGCGGTCGAGGAGCTGCGTGCACGAGACCGAGTCAGTCAGGCGCGCTCTCGACATGGGAACGCTGTGAGAGAGATGGACGACGCACCTGGCTCGGCTGCGCCCGCAGAACGACCCTCTCCGCCCTGCGGCCGCTCTCGACTCTTCTTGCGCCGCTGCGGCTCGCGCTGCCCGGGCACCTCGAGCGAGCCGCCGCTCTTGCCCCTCGCCATGGCCGCCGCAGGCGAGGGGAGGTACGCCGCGAGCTGCGGCGCTCCTGCGCCGGGCGACGGCGACGGGGTACGGCCGGCATTGGCGACAGCCGAGGCGACGACGCGCTCGCGGCGCTGGCGCTCCTCGCGCTCCTTCTTGCGGGCCTTGTCGCTGCGCTTCTTGATCTTGGGCTGCTGCTGCTGCGGCTGGTGCGCGTCGGCGTCGTCCGAGTACGAAGGGACGCCCCACGAGCCGCGGGCGTCGATGGCCTGGTCGGGCGGGTCGCGGGTGCCCGGCTGGCGGCGCGCGCCGAGGTTGTCCGGGGCGACGAGGGTGAGGTGGCCGTGGTGGCGGGCGACGTGGGTGAGGTAGGGGGCGTCGCGCTCGACTGGAGGAGGAGGAGGAGGCAGGT
>Ga0308169_10000897_pt1 | contig 38374 bp, 42 predicted proteins | sample PhyBR1_2_FD_202139 | JGI IMG/M metagenome (GOLD analysis project Ga0308169, IMG submission 202139) | Phyllosphere microbial communities from UC Gill Tract Community Farm, Albany, California, United States - DLSLSB.R1 | ecosystem: Host-associated > Plants > Phyllosphere > Unclassified | place...
AGCCCGTCCCCGACACGGCCTCGTCGTCGTCCCTCTCGCCCCAGCGCGCCCGCCCTCGCTCCCACACCTCGTCCGAGGCCGTCTTCCGCACCGGCGCGCCCCTCGCCGCCTCCACCACACCGCACCCTCGCGCCGCCCGCGCAAGCGCAAGCGCGAGCGACGCCAACGGCCTCGACGCGCTCGAGGCCATCAACCGCGGGCCGCCGTCGCGCTCGGGCGGCGCGCGCTCGGGCTCGGGCTCGGGCACCGGCCCTGGCACGGGCACGGGCAGCGGCACGGCCTCGCCGCCGTCCATGTCGCGCGCGTCGTCGCGCGGCGCAGGACCCGCCCTCGGCAGCAGGCCCGTGAGCCGCTCCAACAGCATCAACTCGCAGCAGCACCCGCACGCCCAGGCGCACTCGGGCGAGCCGCACCTCGCGACGGCTGCTGCGACGCTGCGCCCAGGCTCGGCGTCCGGCGGGGCGCGCTCGTACTCGCCCGCGCGAGGGCGCAAGCCCGGCTCGGGCTCGTCGAACGGCGCCGGCCCCTCGGCCAAGGGCGGCATCGCCGGCGCGCTCGCCCTCAGCGGCGTGTCGCTCGCGACGCCGGGAGGGGCGCGCCCGCCGGGCGTCGCGCTCGGAGCTGGGCTCATGGCGGCGGCGGCGGCGGCAGCGGCAGCGGGCGAGGGCGAGCGGAACATGCCGGCGAGCCCGGGCGCAGGTGCGGGCGCGGCGGCGGGCTCGCCGACGCACGCCGCGCCGCAGCACGCGAGCGCGAGGACGTCGCTCGAGTCGCACATCGCGGCCGCGGCGGGCGTGCCGTACCAGGCGAGCGGCGGCGGCGGCGGGGGCGCGGGCGACGAGTCAGACGGCGCCGGGTCTTCGCCCATCTACCTCGGGCACCACGGCGGCGACCACGCGAGCGCGTTCCTGTCGATGGACCACCTCGGCGACTACGACGACGTCGTGAGCCAGCTCGGCACGGGCTACGCCGTCGCGAGCAGCAAGCGCAACGCCGACTTCCACGCCCTGTTCAAGAACGTCCCCGACGACGACTACCTCATCGAGGGTGCGTCCTCGCCCTCACTTTCTCAGTGCAAGGTTGTGTACGAGAGCGCTGCGGCTGATGGGCTCTTCCCTGCAGACTACGGCTGCGCCTTGCAGCGCGAGATCCTGATCCAGGGCCGGCTCTACATCTCGGAGCACCACCTGTCGTTCTACGCCAACATCTTCGGCTGGGTCACCTCGGTGCGTCGCTCTCGTCCTTGCTGTCGTCGTCCTCATCGCTGTCGCTGACGAAGAGCCCGACCGCTCGCAGCTCGTCATCCCCTTCTCGGAGGTGTGCTCCATCGAGAAGCGCATGACGGCCTACGTGATCCCCAACGCCATCCAGGTTGCGACCATGCACGCTCGTGTGCGTCCTCTCTCTCTCTTTCTCGAGGCGGGCTCAACGAGGCAGGAGGCGCGAGCTGACGGTCTCCTATTCACGCTCCCGCCCCTCGTCGTACGATCGCCTCGCCCTCCTCCTTGCTCGTTCGACTCGTCGACCCTCTCTCCCTCTCGACATGCACCACGCCCTGCACCGCCATGTCGCCGTCGCTCGTCCTCGCCCTCTCGCCCGCCGACGCGCTCGCCCCGACGACGCTCGTCGACCTGCAGCACACGTTCGCCTCGTTCCTGTCGCGCGACACGACGTACGACCTGATCGGCAACATCTGGCGCATGATCCACCCGGTCATCCCGCTCTCGGCGGCGCTCCCCGACGCGCTCAGCACGTCGACGACGCGCACGGGCCACGAGCACGAGAGCGACGACGAGCCGAGCCCGGTCGGCGGCGGCGGCGGCCTCGCGGCGACGGCCGTCAGCGCGAGCGGCGTCGAGGTCGCCCAGAGCAGCGAGGGCGTCGGGAGCCGGGCCAAGCGGCGGCTCAAGGGCTTGAGGAAGCGCGGCGGGACGGGCGAGAGCGCGCAGGGCGGCAAGGCCGTCGTCGACGGTGGAGCGCGCTCGTCGCCCGGCGGCGGCGGCGGCGCAGGAGCAGCGGCGAGGGCGGCGGACGGTGCACGGGATCGGGCCGACGGCGACGAGGACGACGAGGGCGGGTCGGCCGGCGGCAAGAAGAAGAAGAAGGGCGGCGGCGCAGCGACGCCGCCTCACGCGCCGACGACCGACTCGTGCCCGACGCTCAAGAACCTCAAGGAGGTGTGCATGGACGCCCAGTTCCCGGGCGCGCCCGAGAAGATCTACAACCTCATGTTCACGAGCGGGTTCATGAAGGGCTTTTGGGCCGAGAATCAGAAGCTCATGGGTGCGTCCTCCTTCCTCTCTTTCTTTCCTCGTGTGCATCCTCTCGCTCTCGAGCTGACGCACTGCTCGCACCGCTCGCAGAGATCCAGATCGGCGACTGGGCGCCTCAAGCTTCCGGGTCCAACCTCCTCGCCCGGTCCATGTCGTACATCAAGCCGCTCAACGGCTCGATCGGGCCTCGCCAGACCAAGTGCCTCATCACGGACGAGTCGGCGCACGTCGACTTTGACGACTTTGTGTGCGTCGTCACGACGACGAGGACGCCCGACGTGCCGAGCGGCAGCGCCTTCTCGGTCAAGACGCGCACGAGCATGACCTGGGCCAGGGGCAACCACTGCCGCGTCGTCGTCACGACCGGCGTCGAGTGGACCAAGAGCAGCTTTATCAAAGGTGCGTCGGCGCGCGTCCCTCTCCTCCTCGTCATCGTCGTCGTCGTCGTCGTCTCCGTAGAGCTGACTCTCTTCTCGCTCGCTCGCTCGCAGGCATCATCGAGAAGTCGGCGATCGACGGCCAGAAGCAGTATCACGGCGACCTCGAGAAGGCCATGCGCGCCTACATCGCGACGCACCGCAACGAGTTTGTCGAGGAGGGGCACGACCCGGACGACGACGAGTCGGACCTCGACTCGGTCGACGGCCTCGCAGCGACAGCCGCCGCGACGGCCGAGGACGGCGTCGATGCGTCGGTCGCCGCCGAGCTCGCCTCTGCGCGCGAGCGCACGGGCCTGCTCGCGCCGCTCTGGAGCGCGCTCGAGCCCCTCTTCGAGCACCTCGCGCACCAGTCGCCCCAGTCGCTCCTCCTCGGCGCCGTCGTCCTCATCCTCGTTCTATCCAACCTATGGACTCTCCGCACCGCGAGCCACGACGTGCATCCGGCCGAGCGAGCGCGGCGGCGTGTCGCAGCCGGCGAGACGACCTCGGGCTCGGGCGCAGGCGCGCTCGGCTCTCTCCCGCCCGCCGTCGCGCCCGTCGGCGTCGCTCCATCTCAGCAGGACCCGCAGGACGTCGCCAACGCCGTGCGCGACGTCCTGCACCACTACTTTGCCGCGCAGCAGCAGCAGCAGCAGCCGGGAGCGGCGCCGGCCGCAGGAGCTCTCGCGCCGACAGCTGCGCCGGTCGAGGTCGGCGCCGGCGGCAGCACTCCACCTGCCGAGCATGCGCACGTCGGTGCGCTCGCGCGCGAGCTCGACGCGCTCGAGGCGAGGGTGCGGGCGCTCAAGGAGCAGCTCGGTGCGCTCCCGAGCGGCTCGACCGAGTGAGCGCAGCAGAGCGGGCCGAGGACGGTACGAGCGCGTCGCCCTGTACTTAGAGAACTCGTTCAGTCTTCCGTCGGTGCCGTCGTCCATGTCCTGCCGTCCATCTTCTGTACCTCTGTAGCTCGCGCCGTCACTTCTCATCTCTCCTTGCAGACACTTTTCCCTCTCGCTCTCGCAGACGCCGAGTGAGTACGACACGGCGCAAGCGTTACAGGGACAGCTAGATACGGTGAGAGAGGCAGGGACGGTGTCTAGGTGCTGAGCTGCTTGACGAGATCCTCGGAGAGGCGCCACAGCTGCTCGGCGAGCTCCTTGTCTTGAGCGTACGCCGTCGGCGTCGCCGGCGTCGCGATCGGGATGAAGTACTTGCCCCTGCAGAGAGCGTCTCTCGTCAGCGAGACGAGCGAGGAGCGCACGAGAGGAGGGGGAGAAAGCGAGACGCACCGGTAGTCCTTCTCGTCGACCTCGGGCGAGGCGGCGAGGTAGATCTGCGTCTTGGCGCCGTCGTCGGGCGTCATGAGGAACCTGCTCGTGGTCGCCTTGACGATTTTCTGCGAGCGGTAAGAGGCGGCGTCAGGCGCCGCGCCGAGGAAGCGAGAGAGCAGGCGAGGAGACTCGCGCCGAAGAAGCCGTAGCTGGCGACGGGCCCGCGCATGAGCGACGTGTTGATGTTGCCAGGGTGGAGCGTGTTGACCTGCACGACATAGAGAGTCAGCGATGAGAGCGAGCACGGCGAGAGCTGAGCGCGAAGACGCACCCGGATGTTCTCGCCCTGCAGACGCTCCTGAAGCGCGACAGCAAAGTGGATGTTGGCCTGTGGGGAGCGTGTCTGAGTCAGCAGCGCTCACGTTACTCGGGCCGAGCAGAAAGAGGAACGCACAAGCTTGCTCTGGCCGTATCGCTGCCAGGTGGAGCTCATCTGGCGGTTGACGCTCTCGAGGCTGCTGTAGTCGGGCTTGGGGCTCATCTGGTGGGCTGCGTGCGGTGCATGAGAGTCGGTGTGGGCCCTGAGTATGAGCGCAACGGCGAGAGCTGGACGCACCGAGGGACGAGACGCTGACGACCCGGACGCTCGTTGCGCCTGGAGCCTGCGCCGTCTTCTTGAGGAGGGGCAGGACGGCCTGGACGAGGGCGAAGTGGCCGAGATGGTTCCAGAACTGGACCTCGACGCCGTTGACGAGCTCGTACGGCCAGGCCATGACGCCGGCGTTGCAGACGACGATGTCGAGGCGAGACTCGCTCTGCTGGAGGGTCTCGCCCGCCTTCTTGGCCGACGCGAGCTGGGTGAGGTCGAAGGGGAGGAAGACGAGCTTGTCGTCGCGGCCCGGGTGCTCCTTGGTGAGGCGCTCGATCGCGCTGCGCGCCTTCTCCTCGCTGCGGCAAGCGAGGTAGACCTTGGCGCCCTTGCGCCAGAGGGCGCGGACCGTGATGAAGCCGATGCCGTCGTTCCCCCCAGTGACGCAGGCGATCTGCGTGCACGCGCAGCTCTGGGTCAGCTTAACGAGCAAGGAGGACGAGGAGCGAGGAGGAGAGGGAGAGCTGGCTGGCGCACCTTGCCCGTGAGATCGGGGAGGTCTGCGTCGACGTCGAACGCGCGGGAGTTCGAAAACCCAGCCTTGGAAGCGAGTCCACCGAGCATCTCGTGAGCAGGTGCAGGTGAGCAAGAGCGAGAGTGATGAAGATGACGAGCCGCGGGCCCAGTTCAAGTCGCCGGCGAGGCGGTGCTGCCGACCCTGCTCCTGGGTGCACGCAGGTGTGCAAGAGTCGTACAAAGCTGTAGCAAGTACGCGCACTGCACTCTGCGGCGCACCAAGAGCGTGCGCGAGCGAGGCTTGCGCTGGAGCTCGCGCTCCGCCGCCGCGAGCTCACCAGTGGTCGGCCTCACCAGCTCACGGCTCGCCGACGCCGCGCTACAGCTGAACGCCCAGCTTGCTCCACACGCGCACGCCGCTCCTCGTGCGACTCGGGTGCGCCAGAGCAGGCCCCGCCGGCGCTGCCCTCGCCCGCGCGTTCATCAAGCTTGTCGGACGGCGAGGTCTCCGCTCGCTCTCTCGCCTCTCCCGGCGCACAGTGGTGGAGCTCGACGAGGGCCAGGGCATGCGCATCTGCCGCAGGGCTCCAGCAGCAGCGCCAGAGCTGCGATCGCACAGAGTTGAGCCCTCTGTCCTGTTGCGGCCAGCCTCCTCGTCCTCCCCCGCCATCTCGGCCACTGGCCCCAGCCGACCCAGGAAACCGCTCTTCTGGCTCCCGGCCCGGGGCCTGTGATGGCGGCGCATTGATGGAGCCCGTCGGCCGCTTCATCTACCGGGTCACCTTCCTCTCGCGGCGACGGCAGCCGCCTCGCCTCTCGAGCTTTCGCCCGCTTCGAGTGTCTCGAGCACGACCTCGACGTGCTGCAGGCGCAGCCGAGCCTTAATCTTGTGGTCGGGTCCCGCCTCTCAGGCACTCTCGTCACTCGCCGAGGTCAGACCCAGGCCGGCGGCGCCCTTCATCAAGGAGCAGGTCCGTTCGGGGAACTGGCGCTCGCTCTCGCCTCGTCCCGCCCACTCGGGTCTCTCTCCCTCCCTCCCTCCTGCTCCTCGTCCGACTCTCCCTACTCCACCGCACGCGTAGACCGCGCCCCGTCGCTCGTCGACCCCTGCGTCGTCGACCACCTCGGCCCTCTCCTCGACTCGACATCTCTGGCAGACGGTCGTTTCGCCTCACCCTCCCCGCCTCCCCGTCTTCAACTCATCGCCTAGCACGCCTCGGCTGCAGCGACCTCGTCACTCCTTCAAGAACCCGTCTCGCCTCGCCCTCTCGACATGCGCTCGACCCTCGCCCTCACCCTCGTCGCCCTCACGGCATGGCTCGCCGCCGCCGACCCGTCGGTCGCTGCGACGTCTCCCGCTCCCGCCAAGCACCTCGAGAAGCGCCTGTGCCTCCTCGGACTGTGCCTCGGCGGCAGCACGGTCAACCTGCAGACGGACCCGAACAACTGGTGCGTCCTCTCTCCCTCGTCCTCCCCTCGCCGCTCGTCGTCGTGCAGGTGCTGACTCTCGCCCTCCCTGCAGCGGCACGACCGGCAATAAGTGCGCGACGGGCTGGCCCAACGGCTCGGGCGCGCAATGCCTGAGCGGTCAGTGCGCACCTGCGTCGTGCAGCTCGGGCTACACGCTCAGCACTGCGACTCGGTCCTGCGTCAACACTGCGAGCGACCCGAACAACTGGTGCGTGCTCTTCCCCTTCCTCACGACGCCCGAGGAGGTCCTGACGCAGCTACTCCTCCCTGCAGCGGCTCCCTCGGCAACGTCTGCTCGATCAGCAACGGCATCGCGGGCTGCTCGAGCGGCTCGTGCACCATCGCCTCGTGCAACGTCGGCTACTCGCTCTCGAACACCAACTACCTGTTCGGCCTCCTCGGTTCGTACCAGTCGTGCACGGCCGTCAACACGGCCTCGGACGTCAACAACTGGTGCGTTCGCTCTCCCTCCCCCTCGAGCCCGCTCTCCTCAGGGCCTGACTCTCCTCTCCCTGCAGCGGCGCGATCGGCAAGGTCTGCGCGTTCGCCAACGGCGCCGGCACCTGCTCGTCGGGCACCTGCACGACGACGAGCTGCAACTCGGGCTTCTACCTCGTCGGCGGCCAGTGCGTCACGCTCAACCTCCAGACCGACGTCAACAACTGCGGCAGCGTCGGCAACAAGTGCACCGTCTCGAACGGCCTCGGCAAGTGCTCGTCGGGCACGTGCTCGATCGCGTCGTGCAACAGCGGGTACACCTTGACGTCGAGCGGCTCGCTCCTCGGCCTCTTCGGCTCGTCCCAATCGTGCTCGGCCATCAACACGGCCTCGGACATCAACAACTGGTGCGTCTCCTCCTCGCTCTTCTGGGCAAAGGCGTCGAGCGACTCTCGCTGACGCGCCTCTCGACCTCGCAGTGGTGCTCTCGGCCGCGTCTGCAGCTTCTCGAACGGCGCCGGCATCTGCTCGTCCGGCACGTGCACGACGACCTCGTGCAACAGCGGCTGGTACAACGTCAACAACCAGTGCACGGCCCTCAACCTCCAGACGGACGTCAACAACTGGTGCGTCGCCGTCCCTCTCCTCCTCCTCGGCAAACGACGAGCCGAGCCGAGCTGACCTCCCCGCCTCTCTCGCTCGCAGCGGCGCCGTCGCCAAGGTGTGCAGCTACCCGAACGGCAACGCGCAGTGCGTGTCGGGCTCGTGCTCGCTCGCGTCGTGCAGGGACGGCTACAAGATGACGACGACGAGCTCGCTCTTCGGCCTCCTCGGCTCGTCGACTTCGTGCTCGGCCGTCGACCTCACGTCCGACTCGCTCAACTGGTACGTCGCTTCCTCTCTCGAGTCGCTGTCGAGGAGGAGCAACTCCTGACCCTGCTCCTTCTCTCCCGCTCGCAGCGGCGCGGTCGGCAACATTTGCTCGTTCCAGAACGGCGCCGGCTCGTGCTCGAACGGCGTCTGCAAGCTGTCGTCGTGCAACACGGGCTACTACCAGCTGACGGGCAGCAACGTGTGCACGTCCCTCAACCTGCAGAGCGACGCCGCCAACTGGTGCGCTTCCTCCTTCCCTTTCTCGTTCGCCCTCGCGACACCCTCTCTCCTCTGCCTCGAGCACCCCCAGCTGACGTCTGTCCCGCCTCGTGCTCGCAGCGGCGCCGTCGGCAAGGTCTGCCCCACGACGCTCGGCTCGCCCGTCTGCTCGGCGGGCTCGTGCGCGTACGAATCGTGCAACTCGGGCTACACGCTCCTCAACGGGCAGTGCTCGCAGATCAACCTCCAGAGCGACATCAACAACTGGTCCGTCCCTCGTCGGCACCTTTTTCTCATGCTGCTGAAGAGCCGCTCTGACCTTCTCTCTTCCGCGCCCGCAGCGGCAAGATCGGCAACGCCTGCCCGTCCACCTATGCCAACGGCGGCTCGTCGACCTGCAACAACGGCGTCTGCTCGACCTCGTGCAAGTCTGGCTACGCGTTCGACACGACCTACAACTTTTGCCGCGACGTCTCGTGCGACACGAGCAACTGGTGCGTCCTCGCCGCTTTGACCTCCTCGCCCGCCTTCTCCGCTCCAGGGCTGACGTCCTCGCCTCTCGCTTCTTCCTCGCAGCGGCTCGATCGGCAACAAGTGCGCTGTCACGGGCGCGAGCTCGCAGATCTGCTCGTCGGGCGTCTGCCTCGCGACGTCGTGCTCGTCGGGCATGTCGCTCGTCGGCGGCTCGTGCAAGTCGTTCGACTTTACGAGCGACCCGAACAACTGGTGCGTCCTCTCCCTCTTCTCCTCATCAAGCTCTCGGCGAGCCGCAGCTGACGCTCCTCTCACTGCAGCGGCGCGCTCAACAACGTCTGCAAGTTCTCGCCCTCGGGTGCGAAGGGCACGTGCTCGCAGAGCAAGTGCGTCATCACGGGCTGCCCGACTGGCTACATCCTCAACGCCGGCGGCTGCGTGCTCAGCGCGTCGGGCAAGGCGCGCGTCAAGAAGGACAAGATCACCAAGCCCAAGACGCTCTGCCCGACCGGCGAGACGGCGTGCCCGATCGTCGGCTCGTCTTCGTTCGAGGGCGCCGTCAAGCAGCTCTCGGCCGTCGAGACCTCGTCGATGATGGGTGGCTCTGGTGGCTGTGCGTCGCTCGTCCTCTCCTTCTCGTCGTCGTCGTCGTCGACCTCGAGCTGACCTTCCTAAACTCGCAGACGAGTGCATCGACACGACCGAGGCGCTCGACTCGTGCGGCGGCTGCGCCTCGACCGGCGAGGGTCTCGACTGCACCAAGATCCGCGGCGCGGCGGGCGTCGGCTGCTCGGCGGGCACGTGCGTCGTCTTCAGCTGCAAGACGGGCTACCGGCCGTCGCTCTCGGGCGACCGCTGCGTGCGCATGCGCTCGTCGCACGGCGCCGCCGGCAACCACACCCGGAGCAGCAACGCGCAGCGACACATCGCCGCTCGCCACCGCACGGGCGCCGCCTTCCACTAGAGCCCGACCCGCTTTCTCCTCGAGCCTCGTCTCCTCGCACCTTGTTCCCTCTACGCATTTCTTCCCCAGCTGCGTTGTCATAGACTGCCTCGCTCTCTTCTGTAGCCTTATACCCGTCGGTGCGCCCATCCTGGCGCGTGTAGCTGTCGTCGCCCTTCCCTCCTGTGCACTTCCCGCCCTCCCTTGCTCCTCCTGCCCTCCTGTAGCGCGCCCATCGCGCAGCAACACGTTCGCTCAGCATTCGAGACTAGCGCGTGCAGCTGCGAGAGAAGCTGTCGGAGAGCTTGACAGCGAGTGAGCGTGGAGGCGGTCCGAGCCAGCCTCAGGGGAGGCAGCGCGCGCGCGGCGGACTTGGGCCTGGAGAGAGTCGTCGGGCCTCGTCACCTCCTCCCCACTCCCCCTCGCTCCACCCGCCACAGAGCTCGCAGCGCACCATGGCAGACTCGGCAGACCAGTTCACGCTCAACATCAAGGGGCCGAGCGACCTCAAGCTCTCGGTCTCGGTTCCTTCCACCGCCACGGTCGCTGACCTCAAGGAGGCGGTGAGTCCCTCGCTCGCACACTGTCCTGCACGGCCAGGGCAGGGTTGCTGATGGTCTACGCCTGCGCGCAGATCTCCAAGGACAAGGACGAGTTCCCCGTCGACCAGCAGCGTGTGCGTCCGCTCTCCCTCCTCCACCTCCTCCTCCTCGGCCCACCTCCTCCGTGTCCAGCTCGCTGACCCAGCTCTTCTCCGTCTGTGCAGCTCATCTTCTCCGGCAGGGTGCTCAAGAACGAGGACCTGCTCACCAAGTACGGCGTCAAGTCGGGCGTCGCCATCCACCTCGTGCGTCCACCCGCTCTCTCCTCTCCAGGTGTGGGCCCGGCGCGAGCTGCTCGAGCACTGCATCCAGTCTCCACGCGCAGAGCGACAGCTGACACTGGCTTTTCCCTCGCTTGCGCAGGTCAAGGGTGCTCGTCCCGCCGGCGCCGCCGCGACCGGCTCCACGCCCGCCGCACGCCTGCCGTCCGAGGCCGCCGGCGTCCCGTCCAACTTCGCCGCCGGGCAGCAGGTTATGGGCAACCCGCTCGCGCCCCTCATGAACGCGCAGTACGCTGGGCAGCTCGGCGGGTGCGTCCCCTCTCCCTCCTCTGTTCGCTCGACTCGCACAGGAGGCCGGTCGCTGACTCGCGCTGTCCGACAGGTTCAACCCGTTCCAGCAAATGGGCGTCAACCCGAACGACCCCAACTACCTCCAGAGCATGATGAACAACCCCGAGGTGCAGGCGCAGATGAACCAGCTCCTCCAGGACCCGGCCGTCATCGACCAGATGGTGCGTCCCCCTCTCTCCTCGCCGCTCGTCTCGTCTCGGTCGCACTGCTGACCCCTCTCTCGCACCCCTGCAGATCGCCTCGAGCCCCGAGCTGCAGCAGATGGGCCCCATGGTCCGCCAGATGATGCAGGCGCGTCCTCGCTCGCTTCGTCGCAGCGCTCGCACGAGCTCGCCTCACACTCTTCCCCTCTCGCAGTCTCCGCAATTCCGCCAGATGCTCTCCAACCCTCAGCTCATGCAGCAGATGACGCAGATGATGCGCAGCGGCGGCGGCATGCCCGGCATGGGCGGCATGGGCGGACTCGGCGGGCTCGGTGGGTTCGGCGGCGCCGGTGCGCAGGGCGGCGCCGGCGCGGGAGCGGGCATGTACAACCCTTGGGCGTCGACTGCGCCTGCACCTTCGTCGGACGCAGCTGGTGGTGCGGGTTCGGGCGCGACGGCGGGCGGCGAGGCGGCGGCGGGCGCAGGGTCCCCTCCGCCGGCGGCGAACCCGTTCGCGGCGCTCCTCGGCGGTCAGGGTGCGGGCGCAGCGCCGGGGCAGCAGCCCGACATGGCGCAGGCGATGGCGCAGCTGCAGCAGATGCAGCAGCTGTTCGGCGGCATGGGCGGCGGCGGTGCGGGCGCGGGCGGGCAGGCCGGCGCGCCGCAGCAGAGCCCTGAGGAGCGATACTCGGTGCGTTTCCCTCTCTCCCTCCCTAGATCGTGTATCTGCGTGCGCTGCATGCCGTACTGACTTGCCTTTCGGCGTGCCGCTCGCAGAACGAGCTCGAGCAGCTGCGCAACATGGGCTTCACGAACGCGACGAGGAACGTCAGGGCGTTGCTGGCTTCGGGTACGTTCCTTCTCCTTCTCGATGTGTACATCTCTGCACGCTCGCTCAACGCTGACTGTCCTCCTCCTGCGTGCAGGCGGCTTCCTCGAGAGCGCGATCGCCTGGCTCCTCGAGAACCCCGAGTAGTCGCCGCACTTCCCCCTCGTCCTTGTTCGCTGCAGTGCCTGTTGTCCCGCTTGCAATGTCGGTACTGGATCTACAACCGTGCTTGCGCGCGAGAGAGCGAGCGCTCGAGCGAGCGCTCTTCCGTCCAACGAGCCAATCACGTCGCTTCATCTCCTTCCGCTCGACCGTCTCGCCACGAGCGCGCCTCGAGCAGCTTTTCCAGGCTGCGAGTCGTGTTCTGATGCTATCTTGGGGCGGGTCAGGCCGGCGGCAGTCCGCTGAGCCGCCGCTACGACCCGAGTCCGCTCGCTGCTCGCCGCCATCTGCGAGCCGCTCGCCTCGTCCAACGGCGCCTCTCTAGGCTCCGGCTATGCACGAAACTGGATCGTACTCTTTGAATCATGGCTCGCTAAAGCGCATCGAGCAGTCGCAGCGGTGCACGCCGCCCACGCCGCAGCGAGCCACCTCGTCAGCCACCTCGACCCGCTCGTCCCGCGCTCCCGAGAGGACAGATGCAGGGCTCGAAGGCCGGTCCCGCTCGCTCTCGTACGTGTTGATCTCGGTCTGCCTCGCTGCGCTTGTACGGTGCTGAGCCGAGTGCACGCCCAGCCTGCCCGCTCGCTGCTTTTCTCTCTCTCCTGCGCTCGCCCACTCTCGCTGTACAGCCGCCTTACCAGTTTATGGACCAGCGCGCCGTGCGAACAGTCCTGCTCTTGCGTCTGCGTCTTGTCGCGCTGCTACTCGTCCTCTTCGCGCTCGCCGGTCGAGCGCAGGCCTCGCTCGCTCTCGAGGACACAAAGCACTGGTGCGCTCAGCTCGTTTTCTGCTCTCGCCCTCGCTTTGCAGCTGACTAGGACGCTTTGCAGGTTTGCATTCGGTGAGCGGAGCTGTCGAGGAAGCAGATCGGAAGCGCGAGACTGAACCTTTCGCGCTCGGTAGGCGACAGCTGGTCGGCAAACGGCTACCAGGTGGATCGAGGGTACAACCTCTCGCTGCAGCCTCTCAAGGTGCGTGCTGCTAGTCTTTTGTCGAGAGAGAGAGCTTCCGCTGACCGAACGCCTCGTGCAGACGAGTTCGGGCGGACGAGGTGAGCCGTCGAGCAGCTGCGCACGAGCCCCTTCAGACGACGACCTGATCCTTGCCCTCGCTGCGCAGTGTGGCTCGACTATCTCAGTCTCTCTTCGAGCACGCCGCACCTCGGCACCTCTCACTACAGCCTTGCCGTCGCCGGCGCCACCGTCCTTCACAGCGCAAAGGCGCCGATGCTCCCCAACGTCAGCCTGTCAAACCAGGTCGACTTGTTTGAAAGCTGGTTCGTGACGAGCTCGCGAGCTTCGAGGCCGAGATGGACCGCATCGACGACGCTCTTCAGCATCTTCCTCGGCTCGAACGACGTCGCGTTCCGGTGGTGGACGGGCGACTCGACCGCGCCGCACGTCCAGACGACGTTCGCCGTTTTCGACGCCCAGATCGAGCGCTTGTACGGCCTCGGAGGTGCGTGCCTCACTCGCTGCGTAACGATGAGCGGTGCGCGCTGAGCCTCTCGCGCCCGCAGCTCGCCACTTCCTCCTCTTCTCGGTCCCGCCCTACGAGCGCGCGCCCGTCGCCCTCGCGGTCAATCGCCTCGTCGGCGACGTGCGAGTCAAGCTCAGCTCGTCGATCGCAGCGTGGAACGCCGTCCTGCGCTTGTACGTGCGCGAGCTGCCGCGGCGGTACCCGGGCGCGAGTGCTCGGCTCGTCGACACGTGGACGTGGCTCGACGACTTGCTCGACAGGGCGGACGAGCACGGGTTCGTCAACACGAAGAGCTGGTGCCCGCTGTACGCCCGAGGGATCGACGTCTCGGGCGTGCCGGAGGAGCTCAGCCTCGAGGAGTGCGGAGGGTCCGTGCGTCGCTCTCTCACACTCTCGCTCGCAGCGTGCGACAGCTCACTTCCTTCTCGTCTCGTACGCTCGCAGCTCGCGCAGCACTTCTGGTACGACGGCGTGCACCCGACCTGGGCCGTGCACCGTCTCCTCGCCGCGAGCATCCGGCAGCAGCTCTCGCGCAGCGCGGCGGGCGCGTCGCTCGAGCTTCCGTCGCAGGCCGACCTCGACAAGCACTTCCCTCTCGAGCAGCTGACAGAAGAGGAGAGGGGCGAGCGGGAGCAGGAGTACCGCAGGACGGTCCTGAGCGGCCAGCAGGGAGCGTCGGCGGGAGCGGGCGAGCACGACGACGGGCTGCCGAGCTTGTACCCTGTCCTCGCTTGAGCGAGAAGCAAAGCAGTTGTAGCTGAAGCCGAGCTGCCCTTCGCGGAACTCGGCCTGACTCTCGTAGAGCGAGGTTGTGAGCAAGGGGAAGTGGCACTTTGCTTTGCAGCCTCGATACAACATGAGCTCGTCGATGCGGTGCGTCTACCAGTGGAGGAGGTGCTGCACGAAGAGAAGGAAGGCGTCAGCTATGTTCACAGGGATGAGAGAGAGTGCTCGAGAGCGATCCCGGGAAGGGAGAGCGGGGAGAGGGGACGCACAGAGGGGCACTCGTAGCCGCCGGGGTTGTTGTCGAGGTCTGTGTGCGCAGCCGAGATCAGTACACAAAGCTCGAGACTGTAAGGAAGAGTCAGGCGACGCACACTCCTGGTGGTCTGCGCGAGGAGAAAAGGAAAGCGAGGTCAGCTTTGGCGAGCGGCGAGGCCGAGAGCAAGAGCGAGCGAGGGACGTACAGTCCTCGGCGTCCCACCACTTTGCGACGGGCTCGATCGTCGTCGCGATCTTCTGGTCCGGGTAGTGCGCCTTCTGCACCTCGTCGCGCACCTTCTTGGCGATCTCGACCTGGGCGTCCGAGGTCGTGAAGATGGCCGAGCGGTACTGCGTGCCCGTGTCGGGGCCCTGACGGTTCACCTGAGCTGCGGGACGAGGTACGAGGGTCAGCGGCGAGAGGCGAGGCGAGGAGGACAGGGAGGAAGCGAGACAACGCACTTGGGTCGTGCATGCGGAAGTGGAACTCGGCGAGCTCGGCGTACGAGATCTTGGCCGGGTCGAACAAGACCTTGATGGCCTCGGCGTGGTTGGTCGAGCCCGAGCAGACCTGGCGGTAGTTGGGGTTCTGCGGGCGTGTGGTCGAGCCGAGGAGGTCAGCCAGGTCCGGGCGCGGTGCAAGGTCACGAGCTGAGAGAGCAGTGCGCACCTCTGCCTCGCCGCCGGTGTAGCCGACCTTGACGTCGTTGAGCTTGTCCTTGAAGGTCTTGCGGTACATGTGCTGCAGGCGGGGAGGGGAACGACGTCAGCTCGAGCTCGCGCAGCTTGCAGACAGAAAGGTTCCGGCTGCTGTCGCGGCCGTCCCTGGGTCCTGTAGACAAAGATCGACGCACCTCGGTACCCCAGAAGCAGCTGCGTGCGGCGAGAGAGGAGTTTCGTCAGCCGGGTGTGCCCTCGTGGTGGGGGAGAGCGGCTCGCCCCTCGGCTCGCCAGGCCACAGCAACCGCTCGAGACGGAGCGAGGCTCCAGAAGCTTGCGGCTGGTGCTGTAGCCCGACTGGCTCGAGGAGCGGAGGAGAGAGGAGGACGGACCCATTGGCGAAGTAGGCGATCTCCTCGCTCGACGACGAGGCGAGCTGGGCCGCCTGGGCGGTGGGGAGCGTAGGACCGTTGTACTGAGGCATAGGGCGGCGAGTGAAGAGCGAGCGGGCCTGTCTGAACATGCGAGGGTGGCGGGAGCGAAGGGGATGGGCTCGTCGCGGCGGAGTCCGACGTCGCTCCTCTCCGAGGTGGCGCAGCTCTCGGCCATCTCGTGCAGCAAATCCTCGCGCGAGCTGCTTGAGCTCTCGCGCACGTACATGAGAAGCTCTCACTGACAGGCTAGAGAGCACAGAAACGAGCGTCTAAATTCCGTCACCTCGTCCGCCTCGTCGTCGCCTCGTACACACCCTCGCAGCTCATCCCACCTACTGCGTCCCGGTCTGCGGGTGTTCCGGGTCGGCCGGCTGTCCGCCGCCGCCGTAGCTGCGCGCGAGAAAGCAGGGGAGGGAGCAGGGAAAAGAGTCAGTGCTGGAACAACGAGCTGCGGGCCGTGCGTCCGAGCGAAGGCGGCACGCCGCTCGAGAGGTCGAGGTGGCGCACGCCTCTTGGCGCCCTGTAGGCCCGGTCATGTAAAGCAAAGACGAGGCCGTCTCGTCGCTGACAGCCGGGCCAGTGCTGCCAGAGGCTGGGAGGAGAGAGGGAACGGCGAGAGAGGGGGAGCGACGCACCTCGCCTCGGCTCCCGCACCACCGCCGCCGACCGCCATAGCCCTCCCCCTGCCCTCGATGACGAGCTTGGGCGCCTCGTACATGCCGTTGACGATGGCCGCGCGCGCCATGACGGCGAGCTCGCCGAGCGACTCGGTGTACCACTCGCGCAGCCGGTCCTCGGGTGTGCGTGCCGGCGAGTCGCCCTCGGTCGCGGTCGCTGGTGCGCTCGACGTCGAAGCTTGCGCCGAGCTGGACGATGCCGATGAAGAGGACGGGGACGAGGTCGAGGTCGCGGAGGAGGACGAGGGGGAGGCGTAGGCGGCGTCGAGGAGGGCGGGCAGCTCGGCGCGGAACTTGTTGCGGGTGCGGCGGATGAAGTACTCGCGGAAGTTGTAGCTCCCGAACGAGTGGGCGACGCGCAGCTGCTCCTTGTAGAGGGCGAGGAGGTGGGTCCGCGAGATGGCGGTCGCGGGCGAGATGTGGAGCTGGCGCGGGAGGGCGGCGAGTGTGCGGGCGCGTGCAGACATGGTGCGCGGCTGTCGAGACTGGCTCGGAGGTGGCGCTGGTCGAGGGAGAGCGAGACGAGTGGCGCCGAGAGCTGGAGCAGATGAGGATCTCGCGCCTTCCTTCTCTCCACCCACAGCGCCCCTGCGAGCTCGTCTGCGCTGGACCGACTCGGCCTGTACTGCTGTAACGTAGCCCGCCCCACGCGAGCAGCACCCGGAGCGGTCGAGCAGTGCTCATCCTCCCCGCCGAGCCGTCCTCGCTCTCCGCCGCGTTCAGCTGCGCACGAGGAGCTTTCTGCGCGTAGGCGGCGGCTGCACGAGCCGCACAGCTACTCTGCTTCACGACTCGCCCTCGCTCAGAGTCGCATTTCGTCGCACTCGTCGCCGTGGAACGAGCTAGGAGGGACGGCGACGGCTTAGCGCTCTCGAGAGAGGGACAATGATACAGGATGCTCGCAATGCAGGACATGCAGATCAATGCTACGAGAGGGTACGCTACGTTGGCGGCAAGATCTTGGAGAACCAGGAGAGCATGTCTGCGAGCGAGCGTGCAGAGAGTCAGCTCGAGCCGTTCGACCGAGCACGACGAACAGGACGCACCCTCCTCCTCCTCGTCCCCGACCCAATGCACCAGTTCTGCATGCAGGGAGGAGGAAAGGGTCAGCCGAGCCCGAGGCAGCGTCGGCAAGCGCAAGGGGGAGGACGCACCTGGGTAAGTGTGGAACTGGACGTCCTTGAAGCCCATCTTGGTGAGGTGCCCGATGCTCTCCTCGGCCCACTGGTACCTGCGAGCGAGAGCGAGAGAAGAGAAGAGAAGGTGGAGGGAAGAGGGTCAGCGTCGAGCCGAAGGGGGCCGAGCGCGAGAGCCGTCGGCGCACTGGATGACCTTGTCGGCGGCGCCGTGGCCCCAGAACACGGGGAGCTCGTTGGCGTGGGGGCTCTGCATCTGCTCAGGGAGTGCATCGTCGTCAGCTCGAGTCTCTAGACGAGGAGAGGGACGCGCGAGACGGGCGCACCGGGTGCTTCTCGCTGCTGCCCTGCTTCTTGACGTCGTACGCCATCGGGAGCCACCCAGACAGGCACATGAGCCCGCCGAGCTTGCCCTCGCTCCACGAGAGACCCGAGAGGAGCGTCGTCGCGCAACCTGTCGCGAGCAAGACCGTCAGTGGCGGCGAGGAGGAGGTACGCCTTCGGCTCGAGCGAGGAGGACTGAGCGCACCTTGCGAGAAGCCGGCGAGGACGATGCGGTCCGAATCTATGCCGCGGTCGAGCTCCTTCTGGATGAGGCCGTGGATGCGGTCGACGGCGGCGCGCATGCGCGTCTCGTCCTCGCGCTTGGGCATGGGCGCGTGGTCGGGCAGCAGCAGCTCGTCCATGTCGAACCTGCGGGCGAAGCAGCACGTCAGCTCATTCTTTATCTCGTGCTTGACGTCGAGAGCGGGACGTCTGCTCACCATGCCGACATGGTCTCGCCCTGGGCGCCGGTGAACGCGAGTTGGGGACTGCGAGAGGAGCAAGCCAGAGTCAGCCTCGCGCTTGGACGGCACCCTTTCCCGAGAGGATGCTCACGTACCTGTTGGGGAGCACCCATGCGACCTGCCACAGCTTTGGCCGCAGCCTCGCGACGAGAGGAAGCCTGCGAGCGATAGAAGGAGACGGTCAGCTCACGCTCGCAGGCACGGCTCGAGAGGGGACGCTCGACGCACACGATCTCTGCATTGCCACCCAGGCCACTGTGAGCAGGCAGCGAGTCAGCAAGCGGTGCGAGGCGGCGAGGAGAGTCCGGACGAGGGAGGAGGGTCACTCAACTGGATGAAGACGATGGTTGCCGAGTGCCTGCCGACGCCGAGCACCTCGACGTTGGTCTCGGGGTCCTTGGCGTGCGCCCACACCTCGTCAGGGAACGGTGCGGTGTCGACGAGGTCGAGGCTGGCGGTGGACGACGACGATGAGGCGGACGAGGACGCTGACGGGCCGGCGAGGTGGTACAGGCCAAAGACGGCGAGTGCGCCGAGTGCGATCCAGCGCAGCTTGGGCGCGCGTGCAGGCTTGGACATGGCTGCTCGCCTGGGTGGAGGAGAAGAGCGAGCGAGCGAGCGAGAGCTGGAGCTTCCCTGAAACGGCGCGGCGGTGGGGCCGGCCAAGAGGGCCTCGACCCGCGCGGAGGGAGGTTTGTATTGCTGAATTAGCGCGACCAGTTGTAATCGCGCAAAGGTAAGCGATTGGCAGCCTTTCGGGCCAACCGGCGGCGAGCCGTCCGCTCCCTCCTCCTCCTCGTCCCTCGGCTCGAGCTCTCCACCACCTTCGCGCTCGTCAGCATGGCCGCCCCTCGTGCCATCCTCGCCACCGTGCGCACCGCCGCAGCCCGCCCGCGCGTCGCAGCCGGCGCAGCCCCGCGCTTGTCGTCGTCCGCCGTCCGTGGCTTCGCGTCGGCCGTCGACCAGCAGCAGCGCCCGGCCAAGCAATGGACCCGGGACGACATCCAGCAGGTGTACGACACGCCCCTCATGGAGCTCATCTTCCGCGCCGTGCGTCCCTCCCCTCCTCTCGACCGCGCCCCAACGCTGCCCCGCATCCCGGTTCGCCGCGCTGACTCTCGCTCCCTCGTCCCCTCTTGCCTGTGCCCCTGGGTTGTGCGCATCGATCTCTGCAGGCTACGGTCCACCGCCTCAACCACCCGCCCGACCAGGTCCAGCTCTGCACCCTCCTCAACATCAAGACCGGCGGCTGCTCCGAGGACTGCTCGTACTGCGCCCAGTCGTCGAGGCACGCCGACAAGGTTGGCCTCAAGGCCGAGAAGCTCACCGACGTCGAGACGGTCCTCGTGTGCGTCCCCTCTCTCTGCCTGTCGCTCGCCTTGCTTGACTCGGCGCTTCGTCGCGGCGAGCGGACCCTGGCTGATCCTCGATCTCTCTTCCTGCAACAGCGAGGCGCGCAAGGCCAAGGCCAACGGCTCGACGAGGTTCTGCATGGGTGCGGCGTGGCGCGACATGTCGGGCAGGAAGCGCGGCTTCGAGCGCATCCTCAAGATGGTGCAAGGGGTTCGGTGAGTCCCGCAGCCTCTCTCTCTCTCGCCGTCTCGACTCTGGCCGGCCTCTGCAAGTGCATCGACCTGTACTAGTGCAAGGACTGACTGGCAACGTCGCCCTCTTTTCCTGCAGCGCGCTCGACATGGAGGTGTGCACGACCCTCGGCATGCTCACGCCCGAGCAGGCGGCGCAGCTCAAGCAGGCGGGCCTCACGGCGTACAACCACAACCTCGACACGTCGCGCGAGTACTACCCGAAGGTGCGCCGCTCGCCCTCTACTCGCCGAGGGGATCCCGCTGACCTCGACCTCGCCCGCTCGCCCGCAGGTCATCACGACGCGCAAGTTCGACGAGCGCCTCGACACGATCGAGGCGGTGCGCGAGGCGGGCATCAGCGTGTGCAGCGGCGGCATCATCGGGCTCGGCGAGAACGACGGCGACCGTGTCGGCCTCATTTGGGAGATGAGCCAGTGCGTCCCCTCTCCTCGTCCTCTTCGTCTCGCCGGTCGAGCTGGCCGAGCCTCGTCGAAGTCGAGTAGGCCGCGTCGAACTGGAGCTGACGTTGCACCCATATAGGCTCCCCGAAGCGCCCGAGTCGTTCCCCGTCAACGCCCTCGTCGCCATCCCGGGCACCCCGCTCGAGGCGAACGAGCGCGTCACCGTCCAGGAGCTCCTCCGCACCATCGCCACCGCCCGCATCGTCCTTCCTACGTGCGTGTTCCTTCTCTCTCGGCTCGGCGCACGCTTTCGAGCACCGTGCGTCGCGAGGTGGCTCGAGCGCCGCGCGCGTCTCTCCCCGCTCGAAGGACGAGCGCTGACCCTCGCACCCTCCGGCCTTCCTGCACGCAGCTCCATCATTCGCTTTGCGGCGGGCCGCATCAGCTACACCGAGACGGAGCAGGCCATGGCCTTCATGGCGGGCGCCAACGCCGTCTTCACCGTGCGTCCCTTCTTGGGCTCGCGCGCCCAGGCCCAGAGCGCCGTACTGACTCTCCCTTTCTCCCACCTGCAGGGAGAGCGCATGCTCACGACCCCGACGTCGGGCTGGGACGAGGACCACGCCATGCTCGCGCGGTGGGGCCTCAAGGGCATGGGCAGCTTCGAGAGCACGACGGTGCGCATGAAGGAGAACCAAAAGGCGCTCGAGGCGACCGAGGAGCGCAAGGCGGCGGCTGCTGCCTCGTCGGCCGGCGCTGGCGCCGCGGCGTCCGAGGCGTCGGCGTAGACGGTCCGTCCGCAGCTCGTAGATTTTCCCAACCTCTCTCTCTCTTCGTCTCGTTCGCTCTTTCGTGCTTCCTTGGACTTGTACAGAGGATTCCTTCTCCTTCGCAGCTTGATCTTGCAGAGGGCGAGGAGCGACAGCTCGAAAGCATCGTCGTCGTCGTCGTCGTCGAGGCGCGAGCTCTCTAGATCTGTGGCTCTTCCCTCATCTGTCGATGGAAGCACCTCTCGCACGATGTCCCTTGAGCTTGAGCGAGACCTTGTTACCGCAGCCTCGAGAGAGCCTGAGTGAGCGGCAGCGCGCCTCGTCGTCACCGTCGCCCGCTCGGTCCCGCTCGCGCTCGAGACTGACCCAGACACAGTACTCCGGGCTGCGGCTCCCGCAGCATGTACAAAGGCGCAGTCGAAAGTCCCGCGACATGGCTCGGCATCGCCAGGGCTCATCGTCGGAGCGGAGCGGACAGAGAGCGAGCCTGGACGCAGGAGCGGTGACACCGAGTTGCGGGGGAACCGGCTGCGGGCAATCTTTCGACGACGGGGCGATCGCACCGAGCTGTCGCCGAGGATCTGCGCCCACGAAATGACCGATCTGCAGCGCCTCAAACCGCCGGCCTGACGTACGACAGCAGCTCGAGCCCGCGACCTTGCTCACCGCGGGGCGAGGGCCGCGCCACAAATGAGCGCCAGGGCCCAGTCGCCGCACTTCGAGCCTGGTTTTGCGCTTGAGCGTCGTCACCGCATCGACAGCTCGGCGTGCGTCGTCTAGCTTGAACCGCTTGCCTCCCTCGCCGCCTCTCTGCTCTGCTTCTCCACATCGCTCCGCTTCACCACCACACCGACCCTTTCCCCCACCGCACACTTTCATCGACAATGGACAAGATCAAGCAGGTGCGCGAGCGTTTCCCCTGTGCGACGCCGTCCTCGGCCCGGACGCCGAGGCTGACCTGCTCCCCCACCTCCTCCTCCTCTCGCAGGTCTTCTCGCACGGCGACAACAAGGAGACGACCGCTACTCACGAGGGCCGCGGTGCGCCGTTCAACACTGGCTCGTCGGCCAAGTTCGAGCAGACCCCGACCCACTCGTCGGCCGGCGACCGCGCCGAGCTCACCGACTCGTCCTCGCGCCGCGAGCACAACTCGGGCCTCACGTCCGGCTCGTCGGCGACGACCGGCGCGACGACCGGCACCCACCAGTCGACCGGCAGCAAGATCGCCGAGCACGTCAAGGAGCACGCTCACCCGCCCGCGCACAAGCACAGCCAGCCGCGCGGTGACGCCGTCCTCTCCGAGGCCGACGCCAAGGCGGCGACTCACGACCACCAGCACCTCGCCCCGGTCACGCACGAGACCCGCCAGCTGCACGAGGTCGAGGAGATTGAGCGCCAGCGCGAGGTTGACCGTCACGGTGCGTCCTCGTCCTCACCCTCTCTTTCGCCGTCCACCTTCTCACGCTGACGCCGCACGCTCCTCCTCGCAGTCCACCACGTTCAGCACCACGTCCAGCCCGTCCTCGACACCCAGCACCAGGCCGAGGTCCAGCGCGAGAACGTCGTCGCGCCGACCGAGATCCGCGAGCGCCACGTCGCTACCGACGAGGACAAGGCCCAGTTCGCCTCGCTCGCGTCGGGCGCCAAGGACACCGTCACTGAGGCGGCCAAGGAGCGTGTCATCATCGACAAGGGCGAGCGCGTGACCGAGAACGTTAGCCACCACGGTGCGTCCACCGTCTCCTCCCTCTCAAACCTTCTCCACGAGCACGAGCTGACCTCGCTTCCTCCCCTGCAGTCCACCACGTCGTCCAGCCGCAGATCGAGCGCGACGTCCACGAGCACCACCGCATCCACGTGCGTCCCGCTCTCCCTCTCTCTTCGCGCCGCTCGTCGCTGACTCGCCCTCCCACTTCTCGCGCCGCACAGACCGTCGTCCCGGTCCACCAGACGACTCACGAGGCGCCGGTCGTCCACGCCAGCGTCCTCCACGAGCCGCTCTCGCTCAAGGACTTTGTCGCCGGCGGCGGCGACCTCAAGTCGACGCTCAAGCACGACGCCGAGCAGCTTCTCAACCACGGCGAGGTGCGTCGGCTTCTCTCTTCCTCTCGCGCGCTCTCTCGACCTCGTTCTGACTCGGGCATCCCTCTTGCAGTGCGAGCGCACCGTCGACGGCCCGGCCGAGACCCTCGTCCAGCAGCTCGGCCTCTCGTCGCTCAACGACAAGTCGACGACCGGCACGACTGGCTCGACCGTCGGCTCGACGACTGGCGCGTCGACGACCGGCACGCACGCCTCGTCGGGCACTCACGGCTCGCACGACCCGACCGTGACGGGCACTCACCACTCGGAGAACCGCATCTGAGCGCACGTTCCTCCTCTTCCCCGCACTTGATCACCCCTAGGCGAGCCGTGACTCGCCAACACCTTTGTAGCCAGCTCTCTAACGACCACTAGCAATAGTCAAGCAGTGCCATCAGTCCCTCTCGTTCTCGGTCGTGTCGAGAGCGGCGAGAGGCTGCGGTACGGAAGCTGCATTGCGCTCGAGCCCTTCGCTCCCTCCTTCGCCCTCGCTCGCTCACCTGCTCGCTCGCGCTCACTTCTCCTCGAGCGACTTGAGCACGCCCTCCATCTTCTCGAGCAGGACCTCCATCTGCTTGTCGCCGAAGATGAGCATCGGCCGCAGGCGGATCGCCCTCTCGCCGCACCCGCCCATGACGACGCCCTCCTGCCTCATCGCGGCGACGAACCGGTCCCTCGCCGCGGGCGACTCTGCGTCCCACGCGATGAACGTGCCGTGGTCCTTGCCGCGCAGGTTCTGGATCGCGCCGGGGAAGCGGCGCGCGAGGGCGCCGAGGTGCGAGAAGAGCTCGTCGCCGATGACGGCCGTGTGCTGCACGAGGCCGTGCGACTTGACGAACGAGATGATCTCGCGCGCCTGCATCGCGATGGCGGGAGAGCCCATCCACGTGTTGTAGCTGCGGGCGAGCGAGCGAGGGGAGGAGGGACGAGGTCAGTGCGCGCTCTCGCAGACGGGGTGAGCGAGAGGGATGAGCGTGGACGCACTTGCGGTAGGGCAGCGAGGGGCGAGTCGACTCGGCGTGGTAGTACCCTGCCGCCTGCATCTTCTTCGAGAAGGTCACAAAGTCGGGCGGGTGGTCGAGCTGCCACTTCTCGTGCGCCCAGAACGAGCCGGTCGCGCCGACGCCCGTCTGCACCTCGTCGACGATGAGGTACACTGCGAGCGCGAGAGGAGGTGCACGTCAGCACGAGGAACGAGTGCGGCGAGAGCTGAGAAGGGAGAGGGACGCACCGCCGTGCTCCTGCGCGCGAAAGCAAGAAGAGGCTCGAGCGTCAGTACCGGACCTGCGCAGCCTCGCTCGCTCTCTCCTCAAAGTGAGAGCAGACGACGCACCCTCGTGACGGTCCTCAGCGCCTTGAAGAAGCTCGGGCTTGCGTGGTTGTCGCCGCCCTCGGCCTGGACCGGCTCGACGATGAGCGCCGCCACCTTCTTGCCCTTGTTCGCCCACTCGACGATGGTCTCCTCGACGCGCGCGATCGTGCGCGCCTCGGCCTCGGCATTCTCGGACGCGTACTCGTCGAGCGGGTACTTGATCGAGGGCCACGAGACGGCGGGCCAGTCGAAGGCGGGGATGTCGAGCTGCGAGCGCACGGACGAGGCGAGCGAGAGGGTCAGCGTTTCGACGCTCGGAACGAGTGCGTCTCGAGGGTGCAGAGAGACGCACCTTGTGGATGGCCTTGCTGCGAGTGAGCGACAGGCTGCCGAAGAGCCGGCCGTGGAAGCCCGACTTGAAGCTCATGGCGACGAGCTCAGGGCTGCCCGGGCTCGCGTTGTCCATGCACGATGCCATCTGCGGCGACAAAGAGATGTGAAGAGTCAGCACTTGTGCAAGAGGCGAGGTGTCGTCGGCGTGCCGTATGAGGGAGAGAGAGAGAGAGAGAGAGACTCGCCTCCTCAGCCGAGAAGTCGTCGATGCCCGCCTCCTTGCGCTCGCGCGCGCGGTAGGCCATGAAGGCAGCCTTGAGCGCGCCCTCGTTGGCGCCCGAGCCGTCCATCTGGGTGAAGAGGTGCGGGACGCCTTTGGGCGCGACCGTGAGGAGGCCCTTCTGGATCGTCTCGGCCCAGTCGGCGCCGGGGAACGAGCCGAGAGCGGGGCGGTTCATCCTGTAGCGCATACGTAGGTCAGCAAAGGCGGCAGTCGAGCACGCCAAGGAGAGAGAAAGCGTGACGTACGAGGCAATCGCGAACTCGTCCTGCTCGCTCGAGAGGAGGGAGGGTCAGTGCAAGCTCAGCAGCCTGCGCGCTGGACGAGGCCGATTCGACGTACCGTCTTGGCGAGCTCGATGAGTGTCGGGTGGTTGTAGCCGATGGCGATGCTGCGAGCGAGAAGCCGAGGGGCAGGTCAGTCGAGGCTGGGTGAGGAGGCTCGAGGACGTTCGAGAGGACGAGGCGCACCTGGCGATCTGCGCGAAGACGTCGAGGTGCTGGTTGCCGTCGACATCGACGAGGTAGTTGCCTGCGAGCGGGCAAAGGTGGACGGCGGCGAGCGTGAGCGTGCGGACGAGGAGGGTCGGAGCCGGCGGGAGGACGACCGACCCTTGGACTTGGCGTAGTCTGCGGTGCGGGCGCGATAAGATGGTCAGCTCGAGCTCGTGCGACTCGGCGGGAGGAGAGGACGGACCTGCGACGAGGACGTGAGCGCGAGGGTCTTGAAACTGGCCGATAACTTGCGACGCTTGGCGAGAAGCGGGGCCTGCGGGAGGGGGGAGGAAGACGGGTCAGCTTGCGCGCGCGCGCACAGCAGGAGGGCGAGGAGGGAGTGGAGACGGACCAGGGACCGAGTCGGAGAGGAGGGTTGGGTGTGCGGGCTCGTCGGTGAAGACGGTCGCGGACGAGAAGCGGGTGGGCGGGCTGTGCTCTGTGGCGAGGGTGCGCCTGGGCGCGGGTGCGGCGAGGGCGGACCTGGCTGAGCGTCTGGTAGCGCCGAGCATGGCGGGCGAGTCTCGTGGGCTGTGGGTGGCACGAGCGAGAGGAGGTGGGGGCGACTCGACTCGGCGGAGGAGGACAGAGGCGACGAGAGCCGGCTGCGCCTCGCCCTCGACTCGCCCTCGCTCCAGAGGCCTGCTTGCACCCTGCGAGCTCACCGGCAGCGCGCACACCACCACCATGGTCGCCCCCTCGGCCCAGCCGCACCCCTACCCAGCCGACACCCTCATCTCCCTCCTCCGCTCCCTCGCCGGCTCGCTCGTCGACTCGCGCACCAACCACCCGCCAGACACCTTCGACCCGCAGCCCTACCTCGCCCAGTCGGCCCCGCTCTTTGCCTCGCTCCACGGCCTCAACCGTGCCGGCCTCCTCGCCGCAAAGGAATGCCGCGCCAGCAGCCAGGACGCCCGCCTCGAGATGGATGCTGCCCACCTCCGCCTCCAGGTCCGTCCAACTCACTCTCTCCTGTGCCTCATCAAGACCGCGCTCACCCTTGCCTCGCTGCCCGCAGAACCTCCTCTTTGAGCGCAACCACATCGAGCGCGAGATCCGCTCGGCAGAGGAGTACTCGTGCGTCCCGCTCTCCTCCTCCTGGCACCCTTTCCCCGAGTGCACCAGCTGACTCTTGGCACGTGCAGGAGCGAGTACCAGAACCTGCCGCTGCACTCGGTCGACGACCTGCGCGAGCTCGCCGCACGACCCGACCCGCCCGCCGGCCTCGAGGTCCCGCTCCCCGCAGGCGACACGCAGGAGTCGGCCCACGAGCTCATGCTCGCACGGCTAGCGTTCGAGCTCGCCGAGCGGAAACGGTGCGCTCGCCTCTCTCCCGTCGTCTGAGCCTCCTTTGCGAGAGCGAGCCCCTGATGTTGCTCTTTGCGTGCCCGCAGGTTCGAGGAGGAGCGCAAGGAGCTCGGCGCCGCCAAGGCCAAGCTCGTCAAGGAGAACGAGGTCAAGAAGGCGCGCCTCGAGGACCTCGAGAAGCAGCTGACCGACTTTGTCGAGGTGCGTCCACTCGTCTCGCTCTCGAAGTCTGCGCTCGTACGCGGCGCAGGCTCGAGCGGCTCGAACGTAGTCGGCAAGAACCGAGCTGATACCTCTCGCCCTCCTGCAGAGCGCCAAGGGCATCCAGGCCAAGATGCAGGAGGAGCCGACCGCACCCGCCGCACCCGCACCTTGACTCGGCTTCCTCATTCCCTCCTCTTCTTCGCGCTCCCAGCCCGCCTCCCTCGTACTCGCATCACTCTCTGTGCCCTGTTGTAGCGCTACGCACCGTCTTTATCGCTCTCCTCGTCCGCCTCGCCTCGGGTTTCGCCGAAAGCGCTTTCGAGGCAGCGTTCGCTCGTCTCGCTCGCCTCATTCTGCAGCTAGCTGGACGAGGGAAAGAACAACAGCTCGAGCCTACGAGCGAGCAGCTGAGATCAGGTGTCGAGGAGGTGCGAGCGCGCGAGCGAGCGGCGCCGCTTCCTTCGCCTCCCCTCAGCCTGGCGCCGGCTCGCCTTCGCGCTGTCGCGCTCTCCGCCGGTTGACCTCTTACCACCCCTTCCATGCTCCGTGCCACCGCCCGAGTCATGTCGTCCTTCAACAAGATCCCCGCCGTCCTCCCCAAGCTCCCCTACGAGTACAACGCGCTCGAGCCGAGCATCTCGGCGACCATCATGGTCCGTCGCTCTCGCTCGTCGGGTCGGGAGGGGAAGACCGCAAGCTGACCTCGCCCCTCTCGCCCCTCTGCAGGAGCTCCACCACTCGAAGCACCACGCTACCTACGTCGCCAACTTCAACAAGGTGCGCACCCGCTCTCCCGTGGCCGTCGTCGACGAGGAGACGGAGCGAGGGTCGGAGGCTGATTCGTCATGAGCTCTCGCCGCTCCTTCTCGCCCGCTGCAGGCCACCGAGGACCTCCAGGCTGCCGCCCAGGCCCAGGACATCCGCAAGCAGATCGCCCTCCAGGCTGCCATCAAGTTCAACGGCGGTGGTGCGTCGGCGACTCCTCTCTCCTCCTCCTCCCCCTCCTTCCCTCGCTTTCCCCGCTTCCGGCCGAAGCCTCGGCTGACTCTGTTCCCCTTCCTCGCGCGCAACAGGCCACATCAACCACGTGCGTTCCCTCGTCACACCTCTGTTCTCGCTGCCCGAGCGAGCGAGCAAGCGCTGACTCCTCTCGCTCCTTCTCCTCGCTCGCAGTCGCTCTTCTGGGAGAACCTCGCGCCCTCGTCCAACGGCGGCGGCCAGTTCCCCTCGTCGGGCCCGCTCGCCGACCAGGTCCAGAAGGACTTTGGCGGCCTCGACGGCCTCAAGAAGGCGCTCAACGCGGCGGCGCTCGGCATCCAGGGCTCGGGCTGGGCGTGGCTCGGGTACAACCCGACGACCAAGAAGGTGCGTCTCCTCTTCAACTTCGAGCGCACTGAGACGAGGGCGTATGCTGACACGCTGAGGTGGACGGTGCGCGCAGCTCGAGGCGGTCGCCACGGCCAACCAGGACCCGCTCCTCGGCTACGTTCCCCTCATCGGCATCGACATGTGCGCCCCCTCTCGCTTCTCTAGCACTGCTCGTAGTCACTGACATGCGCTCTCTCTGTGCGACAGGTGGGAGCACGCCTTCTACCTCGACTACGTGCGTCGTCCGCCCTCTTCCTCCCTCTCCCTCTTGCGGACTCGGCGCTGAACCAGGCCTGGCGCCGCCTACTTGCAGAAGAACGTCAAGCAGTCGTACCTCGACGCCATCTACAACGTCATCAACTGGTCGGAGGCCGAGAAGCGCCTTGCGTCGGCCTAAGCAGGAGAAGGTCAAGGCGACGTCGAGGAGGAGGAGCGCGGCAGGCCGGGTCAGTTTTCGCTCGCCTCTTCCTCCTTCCCCTACACCCTCGCCGTCGGTCGCGTCTCTCTCTGTCCCTCGCTTGAAGCAGTGATCACAGTCGCTTGAAATCTCGAAATGAGTACCACGTTCGCCTCGTCGCAGCCTTGCTCTCTCACCGAGAGCTTTGCTTTTCGGCCTAGCTGTGTCCTCCTAGTGGTACCAAAGATGAGCGAGAGAAAGACAGAGACGACCCGAGCGAGGAGTCGAGACGAGACCCGAGATCCGGTCGAGACGGCCGACGAGGAGCTGATGAGGATGGCTCACCCCCTCTCGCCTCGACAACCCTCGCTGCACGCACAAGAGCTGCTCTCGAGCGCACAGCATGGCTCTAGTGAGCACTTGCGCTCGCGCGCACCTCCCACAGCGCCGGCGCTGACTCTCGCTCCCCTCCAGGCTCCTCGGACGGCCACGCTCTTCCTCATCGACTGCAGCTCGTCAATGGGCAGGGAGCGCGTCTTCACCGTCGGCGACAAGCCCAACCAGGTCACGACTCGCCGCTCGGGACTCGACGCGGCAAAGGAGTACGTCAAGGCCAAGCTCGTCCAGCGGGTAAGTGGGGCAGCAGCTCTCCTCACTCTCCACAGCCGCCGCCTGAGCGAAGCTGACTCTGTGCTCTCCTGTTCGCAGATCATGCGCGACCTCAGGACGACGCCCTTCGGCGTCATCCTCTTCGGCCACGCCAAGACCAAGAACCTCCTCACGACTCGAGCCAAGGAGCTCGCGAGCGCGAACGACGAGAAGTTTGACCGCTCGCAGGACCCGTACCGCCACTGCTACGAGCTCCTGCCGCTCACCAAGACGGTCGACATGAGCCTCGTCGACCGTATCGACGACGCCGTCGCCGGCGAAGGCCCCGACACGGACGCCTTCTCGGCCGCCATCCTCGGGCTCGAGACGCTCGACGCCGACGCGACGCTCAAGAACTACGCCGTCAAGGAGGTGTGCCTCTTGACCGACGGCGAGCACTACATCAACTGGGACGGCGCGAGGAGTGCGGCCTCTCAAATGAACGCAGTCAACATCGGCCTCACCGTCATGTGCGTCCCCTCCCCTCGACGGCACTCCCTCTCGAGACGACAAGCAGAGCTGACTCTGCACCTCTCCCGCAACAGCGGCGTCGACTTCGACGACGAGGAGATCGGCTTCGTCGAGGAGAACAAGTCCGAGATCAAGGTGCGCACTCGTCGCTCTCACCTGTGTACCTCGCTCTCCCTCTCGCACTAGCTGACGCCGTTCATCCTTGTACGCAGCGCGAGAACGAGGCGCAGTTTCGCTCCCTCGTCGACCTCCTCGACCAGCCCTCGCTCGTCGCTAACGCCCGCCAAGCGCTCGCCGCCATCGCTTCCCCGCAGGTCAAGGCCGTCGGCTCTCGCGCCGACCGCATGTCGCTCTCGTTCGGCAGCCCCGAGACGCACCCGGACAGCTCGCTCGTCATGCACGTCGACGTCAAGAAGGCCGTCGTCCCCGCCGCGGCGCCGACGATGAAGCAGATGAGCATGCGCGGGTTCGAGCGCGTGCGCTCGACGCAGCGGGCCCAGCAGCGCCAGAGCCAGGGTCAGGGCCAGAGCCAGGCCTTCTCGCAGCTGCTCGGCGGCGGCGGGCCGCACGGCGAGGCGCGCGGGACCAAGCGCGAGGCCGATCGGCTCGGCGAGATGGACGAGGACGAGGACGAGGACGCCAAGGCCGAGGTCAGGCGCAAGGCGCGCTTCGCCGCGCAGCAGAACCGCGAGCAGCAGGCGCAGATGGCGGCCGGGCAGGGCATGGACTTCGGCAAGATCGGCATGACGCTCGACCGCCAGCTCGAGAACGACGGCCTCGCCGTCGGCACCGCCGAGGACGCCGACCTCGCCGGTCACGGCGTCATCAAGGAGCGCCACTACTTCTACCGCCCGCCGCCCGTCACGACCGCCGCGACGAACGGCAAGGACAAGGCCAAGTCGGCCAAGGTCAGCGTCAGCCGGCGGCCTCGCGACGGCGGCATCGTCGAGGAGGACGTCTACGACGAGGACGACGACGACGAGCAGCTCGTCAGCATCGACCAGGACACGACCGAGCTCACCGACGCGTACCACTACGGCGGCTCGCTCGTCCCGATCGGCGACCTCGAGGAGGGCGCGGGCGTCCTCGGCGGGCTCAAGACGGGCATGGAGATCCTCAACTTCATGAAGCAGTCGGATGTGCGTCCCGACATCCTCGCCTTCGTCGCGCTGCGCGAGCTCGAACTGACGCCGACCTCCTCTCCCCCTCCCTCTCTTCCCCTCGTCCTGCAGCTCCACTACGATTGGCGCATGGGCGACGTCTTCTACGTCTACGCGACGCACGGCGAGCTCGGCTCGGAGAAGATCTTCTCGGCGCTCGTCAACGGCATGGTCGAGCGCGACTCGCTCGCTGTCGTCCGGTTCGTCAAGAAGGGCTTCACGCGCGACGGCAAGGTCCGCCTGCCAGATCCGCAGCTCGGCATCCTGTTCCCGCACATCGAGGACGGCATCGAGATCTGTTACTGGGTCCGAGTGCGTCGACGTTCCTCCTCTCGGACTGACTGCGAGCGCTCACTGACCCCGAGTGTCGTCCTGCAGATCCCGTTCGCCGAGGACGTTCGCGCTCTCACCTTCCCCTCGCTCGACCGCCTCTTCAACCGCAAGGGCCAGCCTCTCGCCGAGCACAAGTTCCTGCCGACCGCCGAGATGGGCGCCGCCATGGACGCCTTGGTCGACTCGATGGACCTCACCAAGGCAGGCCCGCCCGACGAGGACGGGTGCGTCCTCTCCCTCGCCTTCCTCTGCGTCTACATGAGCTTCTTCTGACTCGTGCATCCTGCAGCATCCCGATCGAGTTCTTCGGCACCGACGACTCGTTCTCGCCGGCCATCCACAACGTCCAGAACACGCTCGTCTTCCGCCTGTCGAACCCGGACGCCGACCTCCCTCCTATTCCTCCTGTCCTCACCAAGTACATGGACCCGCCGTCGGCCGTCGCCGAGGCTGCCGCCGCCGCCGTCGATAAGGTCAAGCGCGCCTTCGACGTCCAGATCGGTGCGTCGCCCTCTTCCCTCTCTTTCGCTCGCTCGCTCTTATGCCTCGAGCTGACTCAGATACACTTACAGTGCCGCCCAAGCCCAAGAAGATCAACAAGAAGACGGCCAACTACGCCCAGGCCGGCCTCGAGGAGGAGATCCAGCTCGACCGCATCTTCGGCTCGCGCACGGCGGCCGACCCGCTCGGCGGCAAGTCGACGACGCCGGCGCACCAGCCTCCGCCGTCAGCTTCGCTGCACAAGCCGGCGCACCTCGACATCGACAGCGACGACGACGACGTCATGATCGTCGACGCACGGACCCCTCCTTCAATCTCGCCCGCGCCTGCGCCTGCCGCCGCCGTCAAGCCGAGCGCTCCTGTCGCCGCTGAGGAGGACGACGAGATGGAGGAGGAGCCCGACACGGAGGAGGAGCCGGACACGGACGACGGCGGCGAGGAGGCTGACCGGCGCACGACGAGCGCGGCGGGATCCGCTTCGTCCAAGGACGTCGAGAAGGGCGTCGCCGAGGCCAGAACGCTCATCCTCCAGAGCTTCAGCCACAGCCACTACGGCAAGGCGACCGAGGCGCTCAGGGCCGCTCGCGAGCTCGCTCAGCAGGTGCGTCCTCCCCTCCTCGGCCTCCTCTCTCTCTTCAGCGCCAATGGCTCACTCTCCCGCTTCGCCCGCAGGCCCACTTCGAGCCGACGTACAACGCTGAGCTTCGCGCGCTCGTCGCCTCGCTGCGCGCCAACCCGAAGAAGCGTGACTTCCTCTCGCGCATCCAAGGCAACGACCTCGGGCTTCTGGTCGACGACGACACGCTCCCGCAGGAGGCCGAGGACTTTCTCGACGAGCTCGAGGAGTGAAGGATGGAGGAGGACCCGCTTTTGTGCAGTACTGCCGTGCCCTGTCGGTCCCTTGTTGTCAGTCTCGCCCTCCCCGCCTTTGCAATCTCGTTCGCTTCCTCGCTCGCTCGATGCCCAGAGAGAGATCGGGTACTGCTTTATTCCCTCGACAAGTATCTACAGCTTGGACTTGATCTGCTTGAGCACGTCCTTCTTGCGCTCCTTCTCGAGGTCGCGCAGCTCGACTCGGCGGATCTTGCCCGACACCGTCTTGGGCAGCGTCTCGACAAACTCGATCTCGCGAGGGACCTTGTACGGGCCCGTGTTCTGCTTAAAGGACGTCTGCAGAGAGGGAGAGCGTCGAGAGGAATCAGGCTTGAGCGAGTCGAGCGGGAAGAGGGAACGAGAGACGCACCTGGATGTCGACGATGAGGTCCTTCTCCTCCTTGGTGCCCGGCTTGATCATGCCTCGGTACTCCTCAGTGAGGATGATGAAAGCTTTGACGAGCTCGCCTCGAGCGAGATCCGGCGAGCCGACGGCGGCCGACTCGGCGACGGCGGGGTGAAGCTGCGGGGAGCAGGGGTCCGTGCGTCAGCTCGAGCGAGGGAGGAACGACGGGCGACGCGTCGAGGGCTCACCTTGAGCGCGCTCTCGACCCTGCGGGAAGACATCGTCAGCGCTCAAAGGTCTGAAGGAGGTGGAGCGGCAGCGGTGCAGGCTCAAGAGAGGGGAGGAAGGAGGGGAACGGCGAGAGAGGGAAGAGGAGACGCACTCGAAGGGCCCGACACGATAGCCGGACGTCGTGATCACGTCGTCGTCCCTGCCGACGAACCAGAAGTAGTCGTCCTTGTCGCGCAGGCCGCGGTCGCCGGTACAGTACCACCTTTTGCCGCCGTGCGACTTCTCGCGCTTGTCGATTTTGCCGTTCTTGACGTAGCCTGCCCGCTCTAGGGTCAGCCAGGAGCTCCTAGAGTGAACGAGAGAGAGTCCTCGAAAGGGAGAGGGCAAGAGCAGGAAGGCGACGCACCCTTGAAGATCCAGCACGCACCGCCGCCTTGGTCGACTCGGATCGCCAACTCGCCCTCCTCGCCCGTTCCGAGCTCTCGCCCGTCCTCGCCGATGATGCCGACCTGGAAGAAGGGGCCAGCCTTGCCCATGCTGCCTTCTCGAACCTGCGAGCGAGGGAGAAAGTGGTCAGCCCGGCGGGACCTTCTCAAACTCGAGCAGGCCGAGATGGCGCTGAGAGACGGCCCAAGAGAAAGACGAGACGCACCTCGACGCCCTCCCAGTTTCCGACGACGATGACGGTCTCGCTCTGGCCGTAGCCGTCCTTGACCTCGAGCCCGCCGGTCAGCTCGCGGAACTCCTTGATCACAGCGGCGTTGAGGGGCTCGCCGGCGCCGACGCAGTGACTCAAGGCCCGCGGCGGGTGCGACTTGTAGTAGGCCTTGGCCGACGACGTGACGAGCGAGCGGTAGATAGTCGGCGGGCAGCAAAGCGTCTCGATCGGGTACCGGTGGAGGGCGTCGATGAGCTGGTTCGGCGTGAAGTTGCCCGGCGGTGGCGGCTGGACGAAGTAGGTCGCGCCCATGTTGAGGCAGCCGATCGAGCCGTAGCTCGCTTTGGCCCATCCTGCGAGCGGGAGATCGAGAAGTAGGTCAGCTGCGTCGTCCTCGATGCGGCGAACGCGCGCGCCAGGTCATCGCGCTCGTGCAGTGCAGCCTCTCAGGCCAGCGAGGAGGAGGAAAAGCTCGGAGGAGGACAGCGAGACGAACGTACCGAGGTCGGCCATGCAGAGAAAGAGCTTGCCCGGCGTGAGGCGGTACCACAGGCCCGAAATCGTGTGCCCGAGGAGGTGCTCGGCCTCGAGGAGGACCATCTTGGGCGCGCCGGTCGTACCCGACGTGAAGAAGACGATGGCGAGGTCGGTCTTCGAGTGCTCGACGTCGCACTTGGTCCCCTGGGCGACGCGCTCGACCGCCGCTTGAAAGTCGATGCGGCCCTCGCCGAGCGCGCCGTCGCCGTCGGTCCTCACCTGAAAGATCCTCGACACGCCGACCTTGCGCGCGACCTGGCCGAAGCGCCCGCACGACTCTGCGTCGCCGACGAAGGCTTGCGCCTGGGCCGCCGTCGCGCGAAACTCGAGGTCCTTGCCGACGAGGAGGCTCGTCCCGGGTACAGGGACGGCGCCGATGCGCATGAGCCCGAAGATGGCCGTCCAGAAGTCGAGGACGCGCGGGAGCTGGATGAGGACGCGGTCGCCCTTGACGAGGCCCGAGTCGAGGAAGGCGCGAGCAGCGCGGTTGCTGAGGTCGGACAGCTCGGCGTAGGTCACCTTGCGCTCGGTGCCGAAGTCGTGCGAGACCCAGTGGAACGCGAGCTGGTCGGGCTGCGTCTGCGCCCACTTGTCGACGACCGACGAGGGGAACGAGAAGTCGTCCGGGCACGGGATGCCGTCGCCGTACTTGGCGCAGATCGTGTCGTAGTCGAACTCGGACGGCATTGCTGGTGCGTGCGTCGAGCGTGTGTAGAGAGAGCGAGAGCGAGACCGAGCACAAGGCGAAGTGCGAGGACAAGGGAGCTCGGTGTGGGGAAGAGGTGGGGCAAAGGCGGAGCCGAAGGTCCGGCACCGTGCCGACCGCGAGCCGCGCCAACGAGCTGGTGAACGTCGACGTTGCAGCACGCTCAGGCCCTCAACGCCCGCTTGAACTGCGCCCACTCGTCCGCCGCCATGCCCACGTCCTCGGGCGTCCACCCCTCGGTCTTCTCAGCCTCGTCGACCGCGAGCAAGACCTGGTCCTTCTCGTGCCGCGTCAACCCGCCCTCGCTGCCCTGCGTGCGCTCGACGACGTTGGCGAGGAAGCGCAGGCCCTTGTCGCGCAGGTCCGGGTCGATGTCGCCGCGCTCGCCGGACGGGCCGGACGGGACGGCCGTGCTCGAGTGGAGCGCGTCGATGAGGGTCGAGAGGGTCGAGGCGGACCGCAGCGAGGCGAGGAGGGTCGAGGGCGAGTTGGACTGGGACACGAGCTGCGAGAGGAGGAAGGCCGTCTTGCTGCGCATCTTGAGAGACGGGTCTGCGAGCGTGAGGGTGGACGACGTCAGCTGAGGAGGCGACGGCGACGAGGCGAGGAGAGCGTGCGCGACGCACCTTGCAGCGTCTGCGTCAGCGTGTCCCACCCCCCGAGCTCGGAGAAGCGCTGCACGGCGGCGTCCCAGTGCTTGAGCGACGACGAGAGGGCGTACATGGCCTTTGCGCGAGTGCCCGGCGACGCCGAGCTCGACTGGATGATGCTCGAGATGGCTGGAAGCGGGTCCTGGTCGAAGAACTGCAGGGGTACGACGTCAGCTTGGAGGCTCGTGTGCGAGGGAGAGGAGGGAGGAGGACGCACGGCCTTTTGCGCCTTGGGGTTGTTCTGCGAGCGCGACAAGGACGAGGTCAGCGACGAGGAGGCTGGACGAGAGGGGCGAGCGAGGGCGACGCACCTGAGTCGCCGTCCCGCACACCCAGCACGCAAACATGACCTGCTCGTCGTCGTCGTGCGAGAGGTACTTGAGGATGACGGGCCACAGGCCCATGTTCTGGAGGTCTGCGGGCGAGCGAAGAGCGAGGGTCAGCGTCGAGCGCTGCAGCGGAAAGGGCAAGGGTGCGAGGGACGCACCGTTGGCATTGTCGAGGTCCTGGACGAGCATCTCGAGGTCCTCCCACGCGCGGTAGCGGTCGTCGTCGGTGATGTCGCTCGCGTTCTTGACCTCGCCGTGGTTGTCGCGGTCGACCCAGGTGCCCTCGATGACCATGACGCACTCGCGCATCTTTTCGGCGTCGGACTGGCCCATGATGTGCTTGAGGACGTCGGTCGAGAGGTCGGGGCGCTTGCCGTCCTTGATCTCCTGGGCGGTCTCTGCGAGCGAGCCCGGTGCGGCGTTCTGGATGCCCCATCGGAGTAGGCTCTGGGTCGGGTCTTGTGCGCGCGGCATGGTGGCGTCGAGGGTGCGGGCGACGAGGGTCGAGGGGGAGAAAGTGGCGGTGAAGGTGGGTCTGGGTGAGGGGCGAGGGGCGGCGCGGGTGGTGGCTGTGGTGGCTGTAGCGGTCTATACGAGTGGTCGAGAGTCTAAGGAGGTGCTCGCCGGGCGGCTCGAGGGTGGTGCAAGAGCGAGAGCGAGGTGCGTCGTCCTCCTCGAAGCTTCCCTCCGCCGCACAGGCTCATCCTCGCCCGCCTACCGCCAGGGAGCTCTTGCTGCTGCTCGATCCAGTGCTGCTATACTGCACGGCACATCCACCCGATCAGCACACTCGACCCTCGCTCGCCCACCTCGCAACCTTCACAGCCTCGTCCTCATCAGCTCGAGCACTCTGGCACCCTCTTCACCCCACTCTGCGCCATGAGCGGTACGTCCACCTCTCTCAGACACTTGCAGGAAGTGGCATACCTGATGCAGATCCGCCCACAGACTCCGACTCGCCGCCGGTCGAGGTCGACTCGGTCCTCCCGCCCTGGATCTGGCTCACCCTGTGCACCCTCTCGCTCGTCTGCCTCGTCTTCGTCTCGTTCCGCCGCGCAAAGAGCCTCGAGCTGTACGAGCGCGCCACCACCTAGTGCGTCGCCCTTCCCCTCTCCCTCGTCTCGGCCCTCCTTCCTCCCCCCTCGGCTGACTCCTCTCGCCTCGACAGCCTGCGGCACAAGCTCCCCTTTGCGGCACCTCCTCGCGGCATCCACCTGTCCGAGCACGACCTCGAAGCTGCCACCCGCTCCCCGACCACTCGTCCTCGACCTCGCCGCGCTCGCGCCTCGCAAGACGACCTCTCCGACCTCTCGACCGGCGACGACGACGACGACGACGACGACGACGACGACGACGACGTGCCGCGCTCGACGCGCTCCCCTCTCCTCGCCTCGAGTCCGACTCAGAGCGGCAGCCCTTTCCCCACGCGCCGCGCCTACACCCTCGACACGCGCCCGGCCCTCTCGCTCGCCTCGTCGGCCTTCTCGGCGCTGCAGCGCACGGCGGGCTCGGCGACTGAGGCGCTCGGGTGGGGCAGCGAGCGCGGCATGCGCGCGCTCAGGGGCGACGGCGAGCGCAGCGACGGGATCGCGAGGGCGTTCTGGGGCGTGAGGAAGGGCGACCGGGCGGGCGGGATCCGGCTCGGCGCGGGAGGAGCGCCGCCGGCGAGTGGGGCGGGTCGATCGTCGTATAAGGAGAGCGAGGAAGGGCGAGGGACCGAGGTGCGCGACGGCGCGAGGGGCGGCAGCCGCGCCGGCGTGCACTCGTCGACGCCGTCGGCCTCGTCTGCGGCCCTGTTCGACATCGGCGACGATGCCGACCCGGGCGACGCCGTCGAGCTGCCGCACCAGTTCAGCCTGTCGTCGCACGGCTCGGCGCCGCGCTAAACCGGGCTGTAGCTCGTCCTGTACAACTATCGCTTCGTCCTCTCCGCGCCATCGAGAGGTGCCGTTGAGCCACAGCTAGGTTGCAGAGAGCTATGCAGAGCTAAGGGAGGCATCTGAATCGCTCTCGCTGTCCTCCTCGCGCACATAGTACCGGTACCGCGGCCCGACTCGGCGCCGATCCCCCTCCTCGTCCACCTCCCACTCGCTGCTCTCGTTCCCTCGGTCCCGCTCTAGCTCCTGCTCGTCCTGCTCCGCGCGATACCGCTCGACCTGCCGCGGCACGTGCTCCCACCCGTCGCCGTCGTCCTCGCTGTGCGCGACGACCCTCGGCCGCACCTCGAACCCCTCGCTCCCGCGCCGGATCCGCACGGCCCGCTCCGGGTCGACGTCCTCGTCCTCGTCCTCGCCCATGCTCATGTCCTCGTACTCGTCGTGCTCGTCGAGCGCGACGTCGTCGGCGCTCGCTGCTGCGCCGGCGGCGGCGAGCCCGACCCGGAGCCGCTGCGACGCGAGCGCACCGAGCGGAACGTCGTCCTCGTCCTCCTCCTCGCCCGGCTCGAGC
>Ga0308169_10000899_pt1 | contig 38333 bp, 25 predicted proteins | sample PhyBR1_2_FD_202139 | JGI IMG/M metagenome (GOLD analysis project Ga0308169, IMG submission 202139) | Phyllosphere microbial communities from UC Gill Tract Community Farm, Albany, California, United States - DLSLSB.R1 | ecosystem: Host-associated > Plants > Phyllosphere > Unclassified | place...
GTTCAGTCGGTAGAACGGCGGACTGTTAATCCGTATGTCACTGGTTCGAGTCCAGTCAGAGGAGCCAGATTAGAAAAACCCGCTCAGGGAAACCTGAGCGGGTTTTTTGCTTTTCAGCGATCCCAGTTTTCTCTTCCTGACTGACTGTTCATCTCAGCTCGTCTGCGGCTGCTATTACCGAGACCACCGTTAAGTCTGAATCAACGCAGGCTGTCTGGCGCAATCCTGTAATGGTGTAATGACAAGCTGGCTTTAAATAAAAAACCAGCCGGGCAATATTTGCGCCAGCTGGCTCATACTATTGACGAATTATTAATCAGGAATGGTCAGTACCTGACCCGGTGCTATTTTATCCGGGCTGCTGAGAAGGTTTTTATTCGCCTCAAAGATTTTCATATACTGGGACGCATCATTGTAAAACTGCTTTGCGATGGCGCTGAGCGTGTCGCCTGATTTAACCGTATATGTACGATTACTCCCTGCGCCGGTGACAGACTTATCTTCAACATTTTTATCCACAGCATGTAACAACTCATCGCCTATATTTTTAATATTATCCAGAATGCTCATATTTACTCCCCTATCGTTTCTGATACGTTTAGTTTAATAAAGAAAACAGGATTGCCAGGCAAACACTACGCGGCGTACGATACACCTGCTTTTAATTCATGGGTTAAACCACTGCTAAACGTTGCTGTAATTAATATAAAAACAGAGGATATTAATGATGGGTATATTGTCATGGGTTGTATTCGGATTACTTGCCGGCATTATCGCCAGATGTATTATGCCAGGTAAAGAACATATGGGCATTTTCATGACCATTATTCTGGGTATTATCGGTGCGCTGATTGGCGGTGTCGTCAGTACCGCTCTGGGTTTTGGCAAGGTCGATGGCTTCAATATTTACAGCATTGGCATTGCCACCGTGGGTTCAATTATTGCGCTGTTTGTCATTCATAAAATCAGAGCGTGTAAACAGTCTTAATAGATTACGTTAAAGGGGATAACAGAATGAGTTTACTGGAAACAGTACTGGCCATGTGCGGCCTGAATAATCAGACCAGCCAGGAAGTGAAAGGTGTGCTGGAGTGGGTTGAGCAGCAAGGCGGTTTACATACTATCGTAAGTCACCTGCAGAGCGGCGAGTACAGTGAGGTGGTCAATTCCTGGCTGGGCGATGAGCAGAACGTTGCGCTGAGCAGCGACCTGGTGCAGAAGATGATCAACTCAGAAGCCATTGAGCAGCTGGCTGCGCGGATGGGCATCAACACCAGCGATGCACTGAATCTGCTGGCGAAATATCTGCCGCAGCTGGTGGATAAAGCGTCAACGGCGGGCGTCGTGGATAAAAAAGCCGATCTTACCGGTCTGGTGAGTCAGTTAATGCACTAAGCATGATGCCATTGAAAGATAAAAGCCTGCTGCGAAAGTATGAGGCTTTTATCTCTTAGATTTTTGACCAGCATTGTAAGGAAATAATTAGCCAAATGGTTTGAGCTGTTAATATTAAGTTGGTTAAGGATGTGTAACTAAATAATTTACAAATGAATCATCACCATGATGGCTGAAAATTCATATTAGCAATATGCGCCAGAGATATCCGGGGTGTAATGACTTGATGACCATTTTGGTCATTTATTGTGGGCTTTATCAGCCAGAAACGCTAAATATATTATTAACTTAGCCAATTCAGCCACCCATATATTTATGGCGCAGCATTTAACCAGGATAACAAAACCTCATCAAAAAATTGAAATTCACTCGAGAATAAATTCAAATTCTTTTTCATTCCCTTTGCCCTGATACCTATCTTTAGTTTTCTCAAATAGATGAACAATAACATCAAAAGTGGATCCTAATTTTTTTCGGGAAACGGAAGATTTCTTCCAATTTATACACACACCGCAAGCCATACCGGAGCTTAACATATCCCAAAGAGCATCAGCGTTGTTACCATAATACTCACCAAAATCTAAAGCATTAGCTATTACACGATGGAAATCGCGTTCTGAATCCACTTCATCACCTTCAATTATTATATTACGATACATATAGCCCCCTTATTACTTCCATTTCCCAATTGATGTCGCCGTTTCATAATGGTCTGTAGTGATATACAGCAACCCATCTTTAGAATATAACAAGCGTGTACCTGCTTGCCTTGCTCTGGGATAACAGAGGCAATAAGAATAGCCCGATCACCGAGGCGGGAAGATGGGCTTTAAAAACTTACAAGTAGAGATCCCGTCATAAGTCGGGATCTTACATTGAGTTAATAATGTTACAAGATGGTAATAATCTTTCGATTTCACCCTGATCTTTTTCATTGAAATAAACTTCAAGTTGATGTTTTTCATCATTAACCCAATCTAGGATGCAATCTTTTAAAACTTCTAAATATATACGTAAATCAGAGTCCGGAATGCCGGGCAAAGACTCATGCACAATCATTACTTTATTTTCACTAATCCAATCCAGATCGCGTAAACAATCATAGAGGGCGTTCCAATTGAAGCCAAAATACCCGGGAAACCAAAGTAAATAATAGAGGGATCTTAGCAACTCGTCAGTGTCAGCGATGTTTGGATCGATCCTGGCTAAAAATACAGCACCCTTTCCATAACACACTGATTTATCTTCATATTTAAACACACTCATTACATAATCACCTGATTTTTATGAACGTTTTATAATGATCATTTGTATAATAAGCCTCACCATTTTGTCCAACAATAATTCTTTGAGGCCCTGGTCCTGATATGTTCGGAGTTGGATGAACATATTCTTTATAGTATCCATTAGGTTGCGTGGGCAAGCCAGATATTCCTGTCGTGCGATCAGGATAGTTTCTGAATACTGAAAAATTATTTTTATGTGGATACTTTCCGCCACTAGTAATTCTATTAGGTGTAGTTTTAAATAAAAACCCTAAGTAAATATTCCCCATAATATATCTACTTTATTATTAATATTTATTGAAAATAGCAGACTCTTGAGTTGTATTGACTGGTTTTGTCTATCCTTTACTACTGCCAGCAACAATGCCGCTTGCTCCCATCACATTCCTTTCATCATCCATAACACCAGGCTTTATTGCATTTAATGCAATGACTTATGCCGGGCGATTGCCATGTTAATGGCTGCAACTCAACATAATCACTTCCCAGAATATTATTTCCTATTACATTATTTAATTGCTAATAAATACAATTAGCCAAGTTATATACGTCAGTCTTGATAGCCAAAGAAAAATCGAGCCAAAGGATAGGTCTGACTTTGTCAAAAAAACCTTAATGAAATAAAATGGTTTTTCATCATCAGTTAATCCTTGGTGAAAATACTTTCCATAGAGTGCAAAGAGAAGAAATGAAAAACCTCCGGACAAATTAGATATTAACAATAAGTTATCGGCCTCCCTTCTATATTCAGCTATCGCTGCCGCTATATATCCAAGAACAAGAAAAACCAATGCGCAATTTGATAAAACATCTCGTTTAAAAAACATATAATTGAAATAGAGCAAGGAATCCTTACCTACTTTAGCGCCACCAAGATCCCTATAAACAAAAATAAAAAAACACCCACCCCATAAAAATAAAAAAACAATAATATAAATGATGACGCATTTAAAACAATATCATTTGAAATCATAGTGATATATTTCCTTAGTAGAGTCACCGTTCAGATCTATTTTTTCGTCATGAGAACCAGTGGCAGAACCTCTAAAACCAATACTTGGTCCAATAGAAAAGGAAATACCAATTCCATCTTTTCCACCAGACATTCCTACAGAACCGGGACCAAAACCTATGCTAGTTGAATAATCACGATTTAAGTCTCCAAACAATCCTGGGAAATATGGGCCAAAGTCAATACCGATCGAAGCTCCAGCCTTAATACCAAATTCTTTAGTGTATCCTGAAGAAATAGATAAGTAATCATTATTAATCTCAGATCCTCCTTTCAAAGCAAGTCCCACACCACCTGAAACCTCAACTTTTCCATTAGGTTTAACCTTATACTCAGTACCCCAGGAAGGCCCTTCGCCAACAGCAATACGATTCAGCCCTGCCTGTTTCTGCTCCGGAGTCAGACCATTAACTTCCGCATACTGGTTCCAGGATTTTACTGCCGCACCGTAGCTGTTCATCCCCGTACCAAAGCTCAGCGCATTATTCTCCACCGCATTTTTACCCGCAACAGCGCCCTGAATCCCACCTTCAACAGAACCAGAAGCCACTCCCGCCGACAACTGCGCGGCCAACTGGCCGAGCGCGCTGACAATCTGCTTCTCTTCCTGCGTCAGGTCGTTGGCCTGCTTGCCAGGATACATTGAGTTGAGGATAGCTCTTGCCTTCAGCTCACCACCTGCAGCACCCGCTGTTGCGCTGTTGCCCGCCAGCTGCGTCAGTACGGCACCCGCAACCGCATGCGCCATGGTGTTAGCCAGGATGTTAGTCTGCTCCTGTCCGTCGACAACTTTGCTGGTAGCTTGCTTAATTTTATTGGCGATGTAAGGCGCCATTCCACCTGCTGCGGCTGCACCCAGGTTACTTGCGCCAAGGCCACCCAGCGCGCCCGTCACCGCTGCGATAGAATAGCTGCCGAGCAGGCCTGATTTTTCCTCGCGGTGAAGCACTTCAGGAAGAAGGGATAAGTGAAATACTGCTCGGAAAAAATAATCCGTTTTACAGAGGTGCCTCGCAGTTTATTACTTGGCTTTCAGCGAGTTTATGCGGCAGAAGGTGTATATTTAAACAGGTTAAATCGGAACAGGAAGCACTTAACGAGACATTTTTAGCGCGGCTGAAGCGGGTTGGCCCCCGTTTCAGCCGCTGACCACAACTAACTGAGAAGGAGTTGAGCATTGCTACGCAGGATATTAAGCCAGAAGTGAGTATTTCAAAAGCATTACGACGGCTGAAGGTGGGATATATCAGCATCCGTCACACCGACCGGAACGACATAACCACGTATCATAGCCGCTGCCCCAGCCTTAACCTGAAGGGTCTTTGGCTGGAAGAGGCAGGGTTTGGCACTGATACCCAGGTGACCGTGGCGATAGAGCACGGGCAACTTGTGATTCGGCCATTGGCTGAGTGACAGGTAAAAAATCCCGTCTTTTGAGGGCCGGGATATTCTTTTTACTGGTCGTATTTAAAATCAATATTTATCTTGAGGGTTTCAACATTTACTGTTACTTCACAGCTATGCCAAAAAGGTTTTTCCTGTGACTTAAAAGTGTCCACAAAATAATTTCTTAACTCTACAAGCAAATCAAATAAATCACCATTTGCTTGTGCTCCAGCCGAGAACCAACCAGTATCCCCTGTATCCACGCTTATATAATCAAACTCACACCTACAATGATCATTTTCAGGTGATAAATCAGCTCTCATGATGATTTTTGATGCATTTTCAGGCGCAACAGATAGTAAGACTGAACCGATATCATTATAAATTTCCTGATCAGATCGCATTACTTACCTCCTGGTGCATTTTTAAACGTTTCAGATATCATTCTTCCGCCATTTATAGAGTACTCAACATAGAATTTATCCGGCCTTGCACTATTCCCAGTATAAGACGGTTGAATATTTACTTTAACATCTTTACCTTCACTTAAGGCCTTGGCCCAAGTATTTTCCAAACTTCTCCAAGCTCCTTTATTAAGGTTTCCATCCATTGGTAACAGGTTTAGTTTTTCACCAGGACCATTAAAGATGCTGGCTATTAAATGCCCGCCTTCATCACCAGGATTACCACATCGACCCGCCTTACACTGCTGATACCCATTCCGGTCTTTCGTATTAGCGCTAAGACTTGCTTCAACCTCAATCGGCCTAGCCAAGCTGTCAGTATGATAAGTCTTATCTCCATCAATCTTATAAACCGTGTTAGGTTCCGGTTTGTTAATCGCTTTATTCCAGGCTCCTTTTTTACCGGAGTCCACGATAACGACATTTTTTTCAGCACTTACAGGGAGTTTACTTCCTTTACCTGCTCCTGTAACTATTCCCGCCGCACTGGTTCCAGCCGCCTGAGCCAGCGAGTTTATCGCAAGCTGCTTCGCCTCCGGTGAATCCCCAGACACCAGTGCATTATGGATCGCCGCATTTCTGTCTGCCTCTAGTTGGACAGTTGTCACTTGGAGAACAGACAGTTCGTTCTGATCTGCCGGACTTAGACCACCTGTAGTACGGGCTTTTTCCAGCAATTCACTGGTACGGCTGGCATAATCAGCCTGTAATCTGCTGACTTCATTCGCTTTATCAACACAGGCCTTAGCACCCGTACACTCCACAACGCTCTTTTGTTGTTCCGCTGAGAATTGCCTGTATTTCTCAATGACTGTTCCTTCACAAGCTTTATTGCCCTGGCATTGTGACATTTCCTCAGCACGGGATTTGTTTTGTGCAACGCTCAGCGCATTATTCTCAACCTCAGTTCTACCGGCAGATGCCCCACTACCTACCCCAGCGCTGCCATCAACCGCACCGCCCGCTGTTGCGCCTGCCAGCGTTACAATGTTGGCAATCAGCATCTTGTCATCGGCTGACAGTTCCGAAGCATCCTTGCCGTATAGCAGATGGCTGAGCGCGTCGTTGTAGCTGAGCATTCCTGCAGTCAGTCCTCCCGCCGCACCGCCAATGGCGCTGCCACCCTGCGCTTTAGCAATCAGCCCTGACGCCAGCGTGTGCAACAGCACGCGCATAGGTTCGTTACCCTGCGATACCTGCTTGACCATCTGCGCCAGCAATGGAGCTGCACCTGCCGCCACCGCGCCGCTGACGTTACCGCCCGCCAGCCCGGCAAACAGCCCGCTGATAGCCTGTGCCGCAATCTGCAGGTCTGACCCGATGCCGTACTTCTCTTCAACATTCTGATCGATTTTATCGAGTGCTTTTTTCTGATCCGCTTCTGAAAGCTTATTGAACGCAGCATCGTTTTTAAGCTTGTTTCTCTCCTGCTCTTTCTCCTGCTTCTTCAACGCATCAAAGGTCTGCTGAATCGCCTGCTGTCCGAGTACGGCCATTTCACGCTGGATGGCAAGGCTGCCTTCTGCTTTTTGCACATCAAACTTATCGTTCAGCACATTCTCCGCAGCGGCGGTGTCGCGGCTGATTTGGGACACATCCTGCTTCTGCGCATCCGGATTGCGGATCTCAATCGTTCCCGGTGAGATGGCGCTGTAGGTGGTAGAACTTGCCCTGTCTTTCGTCTGCTGCAGCGTGCCCATGGGCAGCGAGTTATCGCCCGACTGCTGGGAATGACCAGATTTTGATGTGTCGTTCCCTGAACTGTCAGATGTATGAGTAGTGTTTTTTCCCATGCTGCCGCTGACAGCTGCGCTGAAGCCGCTGCCGCCCGCATTGGCGTGGTTTTCAATATCCGTCCAGCCCAGCGTCCCGGTGCTGAGGTGATTTTTGTCCGGCGTTGCAGATGAGGCGATGATCGCGCCATCAAGCTGGGTATGGTTGCCGACGTAAATTTTGTAGCCGCCATCACCCGCGCTGATCCCGCTCTGCTGCTGTACAGAATCAAAATCATTGTAAATTTTGCTGCCGCTCATGCTGGCACTGCCCTGCACCGGTACGCCCGCACAGATAGGCGGTATGCAGATACTGGCGCTGAAGCCTGATGAGCTCTGATGGCTGTCGTAGCTTGCGCGATCCTGCTGGCTGGCAATTTCCAGGTTACGGCCCGCGTTGAGGTCAACGTGATTGCCGTTGAGGTTTGCTCCGTTCAGCTTGACGTCCTGACCCGCTTTGACCGTCAGATCGCCCGCTGCGGACACTTCGCTGTTGTGATGAGTAATGCTGCTGCCATTTCCGTTTGCACTGTTCTGGCTGGCAGCCAGCTCAAGGGATAAGCCGTTCTGGCTGCCGCCAAGGCCGAAGCCAACACCGACGCCGTATTTGCTGCCACCGCTGCTTGACTGCTGGCTGCTGCTGTCCTCGGCGCTGTTCAGGGCGATATCGCGCCCCGCATTCAGCGAGACGTTATCACCGCTGATTTTTACGCCTTCGCCTGTGATGTCCTGCTTAGCCGTGACTGCTACGTCGCCGCCCGCCTTAAGCACACTGCCGCTCTGCTGCGTGCTTTTCTGTTCCACGGACTGATGGCTGCTACCCACGGTGGCGCTCACGGTGACTTTGACGGCTGCGGTGTTCTGGTTGTAAGCCGACAGCGCGGTCATGGCCGCCTGCGCGGCATAAATGGCCTGCAGGCGCGGATCATCACTCTGTTTGTGCGACTGAGCCACCTTGTCCGCCGCCTGCGCCATGCTCACGCCGTAGCCGGAGACCTGCGCGGTGATGCCATACTGCGAGGATTTACTGCTGCTGCTGCCTTCGTGCGTGTCTTTTGACGGATCGAGGTGGATGTTCTCACCGTTGACGCTCAGCGAATTGCCTGCATAAACGTCAGCCCCCTGCAGGTTAACGTCTTTGCCTGCATTAATCGAAACGTTACCCAGCGTACTGACGATACCGCTGCGTACGGTGTTCTGCTGCGTGCCCGTGCTGGCGTTTTTCCAGCTGTTATGACCCACGCCAACCGTTCCGCTGTAACCATCGCCGCCCAGATCGCCTATAGCGTGGTCAGACCCGGAGGTCGATGCCTGCTGGCGGTCTTCGCCTGCTACGACGCTGATCTTACCCTGCTCCGCGTTAAGCGAAACGCCGGAGGTGCCGGTCAGGGTTGAACCGCTGATTGCGATGTCACCTTTATGGCTGGTGACGTCAACACTACCGGCGGTTATTGCGGAAGTGTGTTGCGCGAGCATGCTGCTATCACCGCTCATCTGGTTGTTTTTCGAGCCGTAATTAGTCCCTGCCGAACCATTGTTTGGCGACCCGCCGCCGCTACGTGCCAGCGCACCAATTGAAGCTGATGTTGTTGCCGACCAGCTCTTACTGCTACTGCTGCTGGCAGCCTTCTGGCTGTCAGAGGCTGTGGTGATGTCAATATTACGGGTAGCGTCCAGTGAGGCTCTGGCACCGGCGTTCAGGCTGCTGCCCTCAACCAGAATGTTGCCGGTGTGAGTATCTGAATCGCCGCGGGCCTTCAGTAGCAGATTTCCGGTGGTATTGAGCGTGCTGCCGCTCTGATAGATGCTCTCGCTGTTCTGGCTGACTTTGCTGCCTGAACGGCCATAGGTCAGTCCCGGCGCCGGGGAATCCAGCGAACTGGCACCCAACTCATTGCCAGTCTGTTTCATCTGCTCATACACCGAACTGGTGTTGTTCATGATGTCACGCAGATTGCGCACGGTGTCCAGTGGCGTTAAGTTCAGACTCAGACCAAACCCGCTGCTTTTTGACTTCTGTTTCGCGGTTTCGCGCACCTGGTCCTGACCGGCCACGATGGCGATGTTTTTCGCCGTCACGCTGATGTCGCCGTTCTGACCGCCCGCAATAACGTCGCTTCCCTTGATCAGCGCGTTGTTACCTGCCGTCATACCGACCACACCGTTGCCTGCACCCACCAGGCTTCGCGCATCGCTCTGCGTGACCTGGTCGCCGTTACGTTCACTTTTAGCAGACTGCTTACCGTAGCTGAGTCCCAGACCACCACCCATCAGGCCACTTTTCTTCTTCTCTTTCAGGCTGTAGGTGGATTGAGTATTGGTGGCGGTAACAATATTCAGGTCATTTCCTGCACTCAGTGCGACGCCTTTGTCACCAGCCACAGACGAGCCCTGAACGGTCAGGTCGTTTCCGGCAATGACAGACACGGTGTTGCCGCTCAGTTGTGAAGCCTTTTCACGGGTGTCGCTGTTTTCCTGAATGGTGTGTGTAGTGGTCTTTTTCAGGAAACCTTTCTTGGTTTTGGTCTCTTCACGGTAGGCATAATCACTCTCCGTCGCAGTGGTGATATTGACGTCGTGTCCAGCCTGCAGCGCCAGATCCTTATTGGCTGTGACTGTGGCGGCCTGGCTTGTGATGTCATTGCCCGCCAGTAGCCTGGTACTCCCACCACTGGCAATTTCAGTGCCCTGCTGGCGTACCGACTCATTAATCTCAACCTTCTTGCCGGATTTGTAGCTATTACCAGAACCGGTTTCAGCTGCCAGCAGATTGACGTCACGTCCCGCCTGCAAGGTGACGTCTTTGTCTGCGGCAATGCCTGCCGCCTGGCTATTGAGATCGCGTCCGGCCTGAAGTGCTAAATCGCCTCCGCTGGTCAGCGTCGTGCGATCCAGCCCGGTTGAATGGGTTTCACGTTTGCCCTTCACATCATTCTGGCTGGTCGTCGCGCTGTTGAGATTAAGATCGTTACCGGCTGCCAGCGCCGCGTTTTTACCTGCGCTGATATTGCTGGCGGTAACCGTCAGATCGTGGCCCGCCTGCATCGCCATATTGCCGCCTGCGGCGATCTGGCTGCCGACCGTGGTGACGGTGGTTGTGCTGGTTGGGTCAACTTTTTGCCAGCGGTTTCCGAAGCCGGATTGCGCGCTGCCAGTGACGTTCTGGTTCCCGGTGATAGCAATATCATTCCAGGCGTTCAGCAGCAGATCGCCACCCGCTTTGAGGTTAGCGCCGGTGACGGTAATATCGTTGCCCGCCTTAAGGCTCAGAGAATCCAGTGACGTGATGCTCGCCGTTGGCCCGCTCAGAGTTTCGGTATAGGATTTCTTCGCACCCTTACCGTTGTCTGCATCCAGATGCCAGAGCTGTGATGTGGTCAGGTTGTTGATGTCACCGTTAACACTCTCCAGTGCCACCTTTTTACCGCTGATAGTCGCGCTGACGTTGTTGATATCATTCAGTGCGCTAAGCTGCAGATCGCCCCCCGCATGGAGCAGACCGGCGTTGAGGTTACTGAGCGTGTTCTGACTGTCGATGGTCAGATCGTTTTTAGCCATCACGCTACTACCGGTGTTGATGACGTTCCCGCCTTTCAGCGTCACATTGTTACCGGCAATTACGCTGCCATCGCGCATCTCCACATCTTTTGTCGACAGATAGAGCTTCGGCACCATCACCGTTTCACCGTTGATGGTGGTGGCTTCCCACCAGACCATACTCTTGTCTAAAGAGGCGAGTTGCCCGGCAGAGAGTGAGACACCAAACTCCAGTCCCAGCGACTTTTGCGCCGCCGCAGCGTTGTCCATCAGATAGCGCATCTGGGCGAGATCGGATCCCAGGCCATTGATGTAGCGATTACCGGTCTGATTCAGTACCGCATTGCTGACGTAGCGGGTATCAAACGCCGCATCGCCGAGAAAACGATAATCATAATCTGGCTTCAGGTTAAGGCGATCAAGCATGTATGAGGAGCCGAGGAAGGCGTTCTCGTCTGTGTATTGGGGGCGCGTTTCCTGTAATGGCGTGGTCGCAGGCTGTTTGCCCAGTTTTGCATTCAGCTCACCAAACAGGCTCTGATCCAGCTGGCCCAGGCCATTAAGTTTGGGGTTAACGGTAATCAGATAGCGGCTATTGGTGTTCGACGCAACAAAGTAGCCGTTTTCGCCAGACGGTAATGGATAGGCGCTGATATCAACGTTTTTCACCTGATATGACTTAAGTGATGAAAGAGCAACTGATCCGCTGGCATCTTTAAGTGCGCCTGACGTGCCGAGGCTGGTAAGGCCTTTCTGAGCAACCGCGTTTTGGGTAAGGGGAACATTGTTATCACTGGTTGTGTCCAGTTGACTTCCGCCGATAATTTCCTGAAGTGCACTCTTAAGCTGATCTTTCCATGCAGGCGAGTTAATAGACACTTTATCGGCCGAGCTGAATGATTTTTTCTGTTCTCCGACGCTGATTGACTGCTGGCTGAGGTGTGTTAATTCGGGTGTCGCTAATGTGTCGATCTTTCCACTGACGTGAGAATCACTGGAGGTATTGCTAATATTCTGGCTAAAGACAGCATCAATATTGTTACCTGCCTGAATAACGCTTCGGTAAACGTTTCCACTTCCGTTGGTTTCATATACCGGACTGCCATCAAGCGTATAACCAAAAGAACTCGACGTAGCGCCACCGCTATAACGATAGATCTGGTAAACCGTTGTCGTACCATCCGTCCAGCTTTGGTTATTCAGTTCAGTCCCTGACAGCGCCATATTATTACGTGCAAGCAAAGAGGAGGCGGAATTATCCAGTTGTGCGGCTTGCACATTCAGGTTTCCCCCCGCCGCAATGCGTCCAGCTCCTCCGCTTGCATTTGCTGTTACGGCGATGGACTGATACGCGACTTTTTGCACCTGGACATCAGCATTCGGTGCATAGCTGTACGTATGGGTTTCCCAGTCATCACCATGTCCGTGATGATATTGAGTCCCACTGATGTATTGGTGGTAATCGCCGGGTTTAAACCATGAGAACGGAATTCTGACATTTGTTCCCTTAGCCCAGGACGGGGTAACAAGCTGAGTTATCTCTTCATGTGTGCTCAACCCATCCCTTGTATTCAGCAAATGTCCCGTATTAATCGTGATATCGCCGTTCTGCGTTTCAATGGTGCCGGAGTTATTAATCACCTCGCCGTTGGCATTTCCCGCCGCATCGCCCTGCAACCACATACTGCCGCCTGCCAGCATATCGGCACGCTGGTTGCGAATACTGTTAGCAAAAAGAGAGAGATTGCCGGCCGCATAGAGCAGCGCGTTATTGACGATGCTGCCCGGTGCGCTGAGGGTCAGATTGCCCAACGTACCCGTAAAACCATCAACAGTGATATCGCTGCGGCTGGCTAAGTTGATGTTACCGCCGCCCTGCAGACTGCCATTCCCGTTCATGGCGATGCGGTTGCCGCTTAACGTACTGTCACCCGAACCGGTAGTGAGCTGACCATTATTAGTGAGATCGCCGCCTGCACTCAGCGTCAGCGCCCCACCCTGCATCGTGCCCTGGTTGTCTATCGCGCCATTACTGCTGACGGAGAGTCGCCCGCCCGCAGCCAGCACATCGCGACCGGTAAAACCATTCGCGATCTCCAGCGTGGCATCACCCAGCGCCACCACCTGACCGGTCTGATCAAAGCCATTGCTGTGAACCAGCAAATTGCCGCCACTGAACAGGCGCCCACTGCTTTGCTGATTAACCTGAGCGCCCATCACGCTCAGTCGGTTGTTACCCAGCAGCGTGCCGCTGTTGTTTACCTGCTGATAATTAACCTCAAGGTTGCCGCCCTGGGCTGTGCCCTGGTTGCTGAAGCCATTACCGGTCAGCGTACCCTGGCCGTCGGCCAGCAGCGTACCGTTGTTGCTGGCATTGGTCGCATTGAGGATCAGCTGAGACGCCTGTAACCAGCCGTTGTTATTCAGCTGCGGCGTATTGAGTGTCTGCGCGCCACCCGCGAGCCATCGGCCATCGTTTTGCGTTAAACCGGTTATTGTCGCGACGCCGTTGCCATTGCCCTGAATCAGGCCATAGTTGAACAGTTCTGGCCCGGTCAGCGTCAGGGCGTTTTGCGTGATCATGGCGCTATTGCCGCCGTTGGTGATGCGTCCACCAGCATTGACCAGCAGGCTGTTGTCACCCTGTAAGCGCCCGTTGTTATCAACCGCGCCCGTGGTGATCTGCAGATCGCCGCCCTGCACGCGTCCGGCATTATTAAGCGAAGATGACTGAAGCGTCAGTCTGCCCGCACTGAGCAGCGTTTTATCCTGCTGCTGAGTCAGTGCACCGTTAAGGCCAACCGTCAGCGCGTCGACACCGGTGACGGTGCCGTTATTGTTTAACGTGTCGCCCCGTAGCGTCAGGTTTCTGGCAATCCATTCACCCTGATTGGTCAGCGTCAGTGCCTGCAGTGCCGCTGTGCCATTCGCTGAAATCTTACTGCCAGCGCCCGTATCAAGGCGATCCGCCAGAATCAGTTGCAGCGCATCCGCACTCTGGATCGCGCCATTATTGGTCAGTTGCCGGGCATTCAGCAGGATCTGCTGTCCCTGCCAGCTACCGTTATTCACAACGTCCCCGCCGTTAATGTTCAGCGTGCCCTGCGTCAGTAGCGATCCGCCCTGATTATTGATCAACTGACGTGATGGCGCGGCCAGCGCCCTGAGCAGCATTCGCCCGGCCACCTGTGGCGCAGCGGCAAACGTTAATGCCTGCAGACCAATCAGGCTGCCCTGATTAATGACGCTGGCGGGTGAAATGGTCAGGGTTTTGCCCTGCACCGATCCGCTGTTATTCAGCGCGACACCGTTCAGCACCATCGCCCCTTCGCTGAGCAGTGAGCCGCTGTTGTTCAGCGTGTTCGCCGTAACCTGTGCGGTGTTCTGACTCATCAACGAGCCGCTGTTATGCAGTTCATTGCTGATGCTGGCGTTCAGATCTTTGCTGCCCAGCAGCGATCCCTGATGCAGCCAGTTATCAGCGTTAACCGTTGCCTGCTCGCCCTGCAGCGTTCCCTGGGTGTTGAGCTGACCTGCGGTCAGCGTCAGCGTTCCGCCGCTCAGCGTTTTGCCACCGGCAGATTGCGTGATGTTATCGGCCTGAGCAGTCAGCGCCGTGTTGCCCTGTAACAGACTGTCGTTGTTCAGGCTGGTGCCCTGCAACCCCAGGCGGTCCGCCATTATTTTGCCGCTGTTGCGCAGCGTGGTGGCATTAAGGTCGCTCTCTCCCTGGCTGACCAGCGTGCCACTGTTGATCAGATCGCTGGCGATATTACCGCGCAAGGCGCTGATGCCATTGATGCTGCCGCGATTGTCGAGAGAATCCAGCGTGACGTCGAGTTGCTGGCCCTGCCAGCTGCCATCATTGACCGCGCTACCGCCCTTGACGATCAGTCGATCGCCGCTCAGCAGTTGCCCATTGTTGTGGTTGAGGGTCTGAGCAAATCCGAGATCCAGTAGCGTGTCGCCCTGGAGCAGCCCGCTGTTTTCCAGCGTATTACCGCTGGCGCTGAGTTGCTGTGCCGCAATCTGGCCGCTGTTACTGAGCGTTTGGGCATGCAGGTCGGCCTGCTGGCCAGTCACGATCTGTCCCGTGCTGCTGTTATTCAGCGTATCGGCAATCTGAAGATCGAGGTCATCGCTCAGCAGGCGTCCGCTGTTGTTGAGACGGTTGCCGTTGATTAAAAGCTTACCGTTAACCTGCAGCAGCCCGTCGTTATCCAGTTGATCTAACGTCAGCGTCAGCGGTCCTCCGACGATTAACTGGCCGCCATGGAGGTTGTGGAGTTGCTGATGATCCAGCGTTAAGGTGCTGTTGCCCTGCAGCAGACCGCCGTTACTGAGCACTGGCGCATGCAGGCTGAGGTTATCTGCCGCCAGTGTGCCTTTGTTATCGATCTCCCCAGCCTGTAAATTCATCTGCTGCTGGCTGATCAGGCTTCCGCTGTTATCCAGCACACCCCCGACCTGGGCTGTCAGTGCCTTTCCGGCGCGAACAGTGCCACTGTTCTGCAACGCCTTCGCGTTTAACGCCATCTGATCGGCCTGCATTGCGCCGCGGTTATTCAGTGAAGTGATGTTGCCGTTCAGGATGCCGTCACTCAGCAACTGTCCGCCCTGCTGATTATCCAGCTGGTCGCCTGCCAGGGTAATCTGCTGATTACCCTGAATCAGGCCACTGTTAATCAGGTCGCCACGCAGCGTCAGCGCCTGGGCAATCAGCCAGCCGCTGTTGTCAGTGTGATTCGCTTTTAGCGCGATGCCCTGTTGTCCCAGAATCTTGCCGCTATTGACCAGCGTGTCGCTTTGCAGGTCGGCGTCGGCTTCACTGAGGGCATTGCCGCTGTTCTGCCAGCGGTCAGCATTCAGTGTCAGCTGTTTGCCCTGCATCAGTCCGCTGTTGTCCAGCGTCTGCTGTTGCACATTCAGCTGGCCTGCGCTGAGCAGCGTGCCGCTGTTGGTTAACCCGCTGCCCTGCAACGATACTGCCTTGTCGCCCTGGAGTGTTCCGCTGTTATTGATCTGGCTGACATCGCTATTCAGCGTTGCGGCGGCGATGATGCCCTGATTAGTCAGTACATCGCCGTGCAGCTGGAGTGGGTCACTGGCCAGCAGTTTGCCACCCAGCTGATTATCCAGATGCCCGTACCGGGCGCTGAGGCTGGCAGCGTTGATTTCCCCGCTGTTGTTCAGCTGGTCGCCGCTGACAACCAGTGTTTTGCCGCTGGTGATCAATCCGCTGTTATTAAGCTGTGGCAAATCGAGCGCAAAATCGTTGTCGGAGCTGATCGTACCCGCAGCCAGGTTATCCAGCTGTCCGGCATGTAAAGAGAGCTGATTAGAGCCCTGAAGCAGGCCGCCGTTACTGATTTGCCCGGCGGTCAGCGTCAGATTCGGTGCGGTTAACGAGCCCATGTTACGCAGTTGTGCACTGTTCAGGATGAGTGCGTTCTGACTGCTGATAGCCCCCTGATTTTCCAGCCTGCCACGAGCGGTCAGTTGCGCGTCACCGCGTGCAGTGATGGAGCCGTTTTGTTGTAGCGTATCGCTGTTAATCACGGCATCGCCATGACTCACCATCTCGCCACTGTTATTCAGGGTCGGGGCATCGATTTGCAGACGCTGACTGACCAGATTGCCGCTGTTGCTGAAGGTGTCGGCAACACTGAACAGTGCGTTGCCCTGTGCGGAGAAGATCCCGTCCTGATTCAGTCGATTAGCCGTGATCGTGGCATCACCCGTACTGATCAGTTTGCCGCTGTTATCAAGAGTGCCGCTTTGAATGTTCAGGCTGCTGCCACTGATTTCATCGCGGTTAGTCAGCTGTCCGCTAACAGCCAAAGTGTTTTTACCCTGAGCCAGCAGCTTACCGTCCTGTTGCAGAGTGTTAGTGCGAACCTGCACGTCACCATTACTGGTCAGGCTGCCACTGTTAGCGATCTGCGCGGCCTGGATATCGAGTGTTTTTGCGGCGGCGAGCTGACCGGCATTGTCCAGCTGAGAGGTGGCAGAGAGCTGCAGCGCGTCTACCGCACTACCGCTGCTGCTGTTATCAACACTCAGGTTGGCACCGCTGAGACGCACATTCTGGCCTGCTTTAACGCTGCTGCCTTTGAGCGTGATACTGCCCTGACTGTTGAGATCCAGCGAGGCGTCGCTGCCCAGCGTCGCTCCATTTAAGGCGATATCCTGCTGCGCTGTCAGCGCGACGTTACCACCCGCTTTATGTTCTCCCTGCAGGGCGATGCTGCTGCCTTTTGCATTCAGGGTGCCGCTGGTCAGGCTATTGTTGATGCTTAACCGACCCTGCGCATCCAGCACCATATCGCCCTGACGGGCATTAAGATTGCCGAGATTGACGCCAACGCCGTTTTCGCTGGAGACCAGATGGATGCGGTTGGCGTACATGCCGCCCAGCGCGCCGGTATCTACAGCGACCGATGGCGCAGCACCTTCGCCCGCGATGGGTGTCACGCTGCCATCAGCACCAACCCGGTTTGCGCCCAGCGTCACATTAAGATCTTTGGCATGGATGCCCGCGTTGATTTCGGTTGCGCGCGCGATGATCGAGACAGCATCTGCCTGGCTGCCATCCAGTCCTTTACCCTCAATGCTGATTGCGCCTTTCGTCACTTCAAGCGATTGCAGATTGCCCTGCGCATCAAGCTGCGGTTTACCGGTGGTCAGCGTAACGTTGGGCGTATTGATAAAGCCGCAGCCGTTACAGGTAATGCCATAAGGGTTAGCGACCATCACGTTGGCCGCTTTGCCCGCTACCTCGGTATAGCCCTGCAACTGTGAACGGTTAGCACCCACCACCTCATTGATAATGGCCCGGGCTTCCTGCCCTGCTTTGAGATTCGGGTTGTTCTGGACAAGTCCACCCAGCTGGGTCTGCGTCAACCGGCCGGTTGCGTTGTTCAGGATCAGCCCTTCCTGACCCACGTTGTAATTCTGATACTGGTTATGCGACAGGCCCGCCGCATTTGGCGTCGCGATATTAATGACCGGGACACCATTCCCGGCAGCATCGACTTTTGTCCCTGGTGTGACGGGCGCTATCGCCGCAGAAAAGGCGGGCAGCAGTGGCTGAAACGCGATCAGCGAGCAGATGAGATAGCTCAGCAGACGACGCGGCAGTGAAAGCTTTAATTGATCATCCATAATCGGGGCCTTTTTTTAAAAAACGAGTCCAACACGCGCGTAAACGCTGAGGCGATCGGGCGCAAGATAATTGGGATAGCTGACAGGGATACCCAGCGACAGCTGAGTGGAGACATGCGCGTTACGGGTGCCAAGTCCCAGCGAACTGCCCCACAGCGTGCCTGCTGCGTAGCGATCCTGTTTGTCGCTCTGGAGCCACCCGCCGTCCAGCGCCAGGGTGGTGCTGACCTCGCCGATTGCAGGCAGGGTAAACAGCGAGTAATTCAGTTCGTTACGCAGATAGCCGCCAACATCGCCGGAAAGGTATTGCTCCTTGTAGCCGCGAACCGAGTTCTCGCCACCAATCGTCAGGCGTTCGCTGCCATAAAGGCGATCCGGCGACCACTGAGCGTAAAAACTGCTGAGCCACCACATTTTCTGAGTGACAGGCCGCTGATAGCTGCTACTGACGCTCCATTTACGGAATTCAGCTTTAGGAAAATCGTCGCTTTTACCCTTGTCGCTTTCCGCATCAAACCACGGCATCCCGCGGCTCAGCATCGGGTTCAGGGTGGCCACCCCACCCGCAATTTTTTGCGTATGGTTAAAACCGATCTGCAGACTGGTCAGTTTGCGGCTACTGCTTTCAAGCAGCGTCTCATTCAGCCAGTTATGGCTGACATAATGGTTCAGCCCAAGCTGAACACCGGTTTTGATTTGCCCGTTGCGGAACAGCACCCACGAGCCGCTGAGGCGGTTAGAAATGTTGTCGCCATTGCTATACCAGTCGAAACTATTGGCGTTAAAGCGGCTGTGATAGTTGCTCCAGCTATAGCTGTAATCCAGCAGCCCATAGCCATAAGGCACGCTGACGCCCGCCTGGAAATTTTGCGCATCGCGCCAGTCGCTGAAAGCGCTGCTGCGGCCGCCGCTAACGAACCAGCGATCGGCAACACCCAGCAGGTCGTTACCCACCAGCGAGGCGGAAAGCTGACCGATGCCGGTGCTTCGCTGGCCGCTATTGTCCATATTCAGCCCCAGCGTCAGAGGAAACTCGGGTGTGCTGGTCAGGTTGACAATGGAATAGCCCGGCTGAGTCGACGGAATGATTTCAATCTGAACCGGCGTAGTACGAAGCCGGTTTATCTGCTCCATACCCTGTTCAATGTCACGTAAATTTAAAATACGACCTGCACGGGTCGGGAACGCCATGTTCAGCTGACGTGCACTCGCACCCTGCAAATGAATCGCCTCAAGCTTTCCTTCCAGTACGGTGATATTTAATGTCCCGTGGGAAAGATTCTGTTCTGTCAGGAAGGCCCGGCTGGTGATATAGCCGCGCTGGACATACCACTCTGAAATGGCGCGTACCAGCTGATTAATACGGTCCAGACTCAGGCACTGATTGATATAGGGAGCGACAAGTCTCTTCTGTGTATCAGGCGTGATTAAGCTCGCCTGTTGCAGTGAAATCTGGTTGATTTCAAAACAGGGGCCGCTGGCTGGTGCCGATTCAGTTTTTTGCAGCTCAACCTGATGCGCCTGTGTTAATGCATCACGCTGCTGCTGATCCTGCTGCAACCGCTGCTGCTGCTGGTTTTGAATAACGTCAAGATCGCCCGGCGTGACCGGTGCAGCCATGACATTGCTGATAAACAAACTGGCTCCGAAAACCAGCCACTTCCCTGTTTCAGGCATTTTCATCGAAGGATTAACAACGCTTATTGTAAGTTTTGTGTAAGCACAGGCGTGCAGATTACCACCTTAACAATCGGAAGTTCCTTATTGACTTAAAATAATGATGTGGTTTTACAAAAAGTAAAATTAGCGGTGATAAAACGTTTTATAAGCCAAATTTGTAATGACTTAGCCACTTTCTATGTGCGGAGCTCATTTACGAGTGTTAAGGGAATGGATGTTAAGACGTGCGCTGATGAATATAGATCCGTGCCGGATTACTCATTCATATAACGGCGATGGGATATTAAGTGGGATAAAAAATAATGATGTTGCTGTTTTTCGTGGTGAAGCCTGCTGGCTGAAATGACCAGCGCAATACAGATGCAAAAAGGCCCGCAACGTAGCGGGCCTTTAACCAGACAACATACAACAACCATTATTTTTCATGGTAGCGATGCACTGCCGGATAATATTCCAGTCCATACAGCTGGCTCAGCGGCAGCAGCAGTTCCACGTTAATATCATGCACACGTTCACTCGCCACAGGGCCGCTCAGCAGCTGTTCAAACCAGGCTATCAGTTTCTGTTTCATTTCAGGCTCTCCGCATCAGTTGATGCTCTGAGTTAACCCGCTTACACGCCCAATCAGAAGCAAAAATTTCTGCGCTGCTTATGCCGGAAATGGCATAAGCAGCCCCCATCTGTTTAGCCAGTGCCAGACACCGGCTGCTCAAAACGGTTACTGCGTTATCAACGTCACCCAGTTCGCGCCTTTACCAGCCGGGGCTTCAGCAACCCGTTTGAGTTCGCCGCTGGCGGGATCGATAGCGTAACTGCCAATCACCGCGCTCTTCTCCCCGCTGACGATCAGCCATTTACCCTGCGCATCAGTCGCAATACTGCGCGGCTGTTTTTCAACCGGCCAGCTGCCGATGAGTGTTAACTCACCCGACTGTTTATCAACCCGGTAGCCACTGACGGTGCTGGAGGTGCGCTCGGTGACATAGATAAATTGTCCGTCCGGGGTGATTTTAATGTCTGCCGCCCAGATACGCGGCGTGGGATCGCTGTAGCCCGCCGGGCGCTGCTCGCCATGCTGCAGGTTATATTTCTTCGCCACCGCATTCGGCCAGGTTTTCAGCTCCGTCAGTGACCCATCCGCCGCGCGCCGGAACTGCGTAATGGTGCCGCTCATCTCCGCGAGGTTATAGAGGAAGCGATTGTCGGGCGATATCACCGAATGTCGTGCGCCGCTGTTCTTCTCGCCCTGAACAAATCCGGTTCCCAGCGGCGTTATCGCGCCGTTATCGGCAAAGGCATATTGCAGCACGCGATCCACGCCAAGGTTGCCGACGTAAAGTGAATGATTGCTGACGTCGGTGATCACCGAGTGGGCATGCGGCCCGGTTTTCACCTCGCCCGTGACCTGTGGTGTCACAACTCCTTTGTCATCAATCCGGTTGCTGGTGACGATATCGCTGTCATAGGAGGCAGCCAGCAGATAGCGCCCACTTCTGTCGGTGGTGATCCACGGAAAGCTGGCTGCAACCGGCGTCACCGTCAGTTTCTGCAAGTCACCGTGCGAACCCGAGACGCGCCAGCTGATGATCGAATAAGGCGGACTCCGCAGCGCACCATAGAGCCGTTTACCATCCGGGCTGGCCGCCAGCGGCATAATCTTTTTACCGGCAGGCGTATCGCCACGCCATTGCAGGCTGCCATTTGCCTCATTGAGCTGATAGCGGGAAACGGTGCCGGATTCGGCATTGGACACATAGACAAAGGTTGTCGCCCATAACGGGGCGCTACACAGCAGCGGCAGGAGTGCCAGCGCCGTTTTCAGACGGATCATAGGGTCACCTTGATAAGTAGTGTCTGCGTCGGTGCGCAGCAGGCATTACGCTAACCCTGTCCGGGAAGGCTGGCTTTGTGCAACTGTCTGAAATCAGGTTCGAAAGTCTGGAGATGTGACGGAGATGTTATTTTTAATGGTGCTGAAAGAGGTAAGACGCCTTTCCCCGCGGCGGGGGAAAGGCGTAAACAGTGCGCTAACCGGTTTTCGCGATCATTTTTCGATAGCGGTTGAGCCACTTGCCGCTGTTAAGTCGCCACCAGAAGAAGATGCCACGCACCGTCCAGTCGAGGAACATCCCCAGCCAGACGCCGGTCACGCCCATCCCCAGTTCAATACCGAGCAGGTATCCGACTACCACGCGGGCGCCCCACATGCTGAACATCGACACATACATGGTGTAACGCGCATCGCGTGCGCCCTTGAGTCCGGCAGGCAGCACCCAGGAAGCGGCCCATAACGGCATAAACAGCGCGTTAAGCCAGATCAGCTGCTTCGTCACGTTAATCACTTCCGGATCGCTGGTATAAAACCGCGCCAGCAACCCGGCCAGCGGCACCGTCAGCAGGGCCATCGCGGTCAGGCAGACCGTCGCCAGCCAGAAGACGTGCCGCACCTGGCGTTCCGCCTGGAACACCTGATTCCTGCCCAGACGGGTACCGGTGATAATCGTTGAAGCCGAACCCAGCGCATTGCCTGGCAGGTTGATCAGTGAGGCGATAGAAAAGGCGATAAAATTCCCGGCAATCTCGCTGGTGCCCATTCCGGCAACAAACACCTGTGTCAGCAGTTTACCGCCGTTGAACAGCACCGACTCGATACTGGCAGGCACGCCTATACCTAAAACTTCCATCAGAATGCTGCTGTTCCAGCGCCGGAAATAGCTCGACAGCGTGATTTTCAGTGACGCGTTAAAGCCGATCATCAGCACGTAAATCACCGCGATCGCCCCGATATAGCGGGTGATGGTCAGTCCGAGCCCGGCACCGATAAACCCTAAACCGTCCCACGAGAAGCAGCCATAAATCAGCACGCTACTGATGATGATGTTGAGGATGTTCATGCCGCCGTTAATCAGCATCGGAATTTTGGTATTACCTGCACCGCGCAGCGCCCCGCTGCCAATCAGGGTGATGGCGGCGGCCGGATAGCTCCAGGCGGAAGTCTGCAGATAGCTCAGCGCCAGCGCTTTGACTTTCGGATCGGCGGCACCGGCAATCGCATCGACGATCAGATGGCCCCAGAACTCAATGGCGATCACCAGCACAAAGGCGAGTATCGTCATCATGGCCAGCGACTGACGCGTGGCGGCACGGGCGCGCTTGCCGTTGCGTTTTGCCAGGCTGAACGCCACCACCACCGTGGTACCGAGATCGATGGCAGCAAAGAACGAGATGATCACCATGTTGAAGCTGTCGGCCAGGCCGACGCCCGCCATCGCCTCTTTACCCAGCCAGCTGACCAGGAAGGTGCTCAGTACGCCCATCAATAGCACACAGGCGTTCTCGAAAAAGATAGGCACTGCTAATGGCGATATCTCACGCCAGTAGAGCGTGCGATACGAACGGCGTTTCGGGTACCACGCCGTGCGCTTGATCGCCTGCATCACTGCTACGCCGGGATTTTGCAAAGGATTACCAAATCAGAAGAGACTGGACAGGAGTTCTAATGATGATAGTGGGCAGAGAAATATGCAAAGTCTTTCCGGTGCAAATTAATCATGGTTACAAACTTTTTAATGCCGCCACGGCACAATCTGCCTCACTGCCCCGCCCGCTGTAGCAAACCTGAATATTTCCCTGATGTTATGATCGATTGGGCATGCTTTGCTGCTGGCGGTTTTTCCGCCCTCTCCTCATCGGCAACGCATTTAAAAGTGGCGAATCACCGCTTCTGATAGTAAAGATTTTCTTACTGGATTTCAGTGCAGCGGATCTTCACTTAAAACAGCACTGCTCAGAATTCGCGCTTCGCTGGCGCAAAAAAACGGCGATCACAGATTCTTCACCAATCTCCGCAACAAACCCGCTAAGCTTGGGGCAAATTGCGGAAAAAAAATGGAAGGAGAAACCATGCCGACACTACGGAAAAACCTGACCAGCCAGCAGGCGCTGGATGAACTTGAACGCCTGTACGATGGCGCCGTCGATGCGCTACGTGAGGCGATTAAAGCCTTTACCGAAAACGGCACGCTGCCCGATGCCACCGCTCGGGCGCAGGGACTATTTGTTTACCCGGAGCTGCGCATCACCTGGCGCGGCGACGGTCCGCAGCAGAACCGCACGCGTGCCTGGGGACGCTTCACCCACACCGGCAGTTACAGCACCACCATCACCCGCCCGGCATTGCTGCGCCACTATATTTCGGAACAGCTTCAGATGCTGGAGAAGGAGTATCAGCTGGAGATCGACGTGGGGCCCTCCAGCCAGGAGATCCCCTATCCTTACGTGATCGACGGTTCCGACCTGTCACTGGATCGCACCATGAGCGCCGGTATTGCGCGCCACTTCCCGACCACCGAGCTGTCACAGATTGGTGATGAGACCGCCGATGGCCTGTTCCATGCCGATGCAAAATCCCCTCTGTCGCACTTCGACGCGCTGCGAACCGACTTCTCGCTGGCCCGCCTGCGCCACTACACTGGCACCAGCGTAGAGCACTTCCAGCCGTTTGTGCTGTTCACCAACTACACCCGTTATGTTGATGAGTTTGTGCGCTGGGCGATCGAGCAGGTGCGCGATCCCAGTACCCCTTACGACAGCCTGGCCTGCGCGGGCGATGTGGTGCTGACCGCCGACACCGCTGACAGTGAGTCGATGCTCTCGGATCTGGCGTGGAAGAAGCACCAGATGCCCGCCTGGCATCTCACCTCGCCGAATCGTCGCGGTATTACGCTGATTAATATTGGTGTCGGCCCGTCGAATGCCAAAACCATCTGCGATCATCTGGCGGTGATGCGTCCACATGCGTGGCTGATGATTGGTCACTGTGGCGGGCTGCGCGAGAGCCAGCGGATCGGTGATTATGTGCTGGCCCATGCCTATCTGCGCGACGATCACGTGCTGGACAGCGTGCTGCCGCCTGATATCCCGGTACCCAGCATTGCCGAAGTGCAGCGCGCGCTGTATGACGCCACCAAATCGGTGAGCGGCATGCCAGGCGAAGAGGTGAAGCAGCGGTTGCGTACCGGCACCGTGGTGACCACGGACGATCGCAACTGGGAACTGCGCTACTCCGCTTCGGCACTGCGCTTTAACCTGAGCCGTGCGGTGGCAGTCGATATGGAAAGCGCCACCATTGCCGCACAGGGTTATCGTTTCCGGGTGCCGTACGGCACGCTGCTGTGCGTTTCAGACAAGCCGCTGCACGGTGAGATTAAGCTGCCAGGTCAGGCGAATCGTTTCTATGAAGGGGCGATTTCGGAGCATCTGCAGATTGGTATTCACGCGGTTGAGTTGCTGCGCGCCGAGGGCGATAAGCTGCATTCGCGTAAGTTGCGTACCTTTAATGAGCCGCCTTTCAGGTAAGCGTTAGCCGCCTGAAGCTGGAGTTGTTCGCTGCGCGAACGGGCCTGGGTGCTGCGCTAAAGCTAGGATTGTTCGCTGCGCGAACGGGCTATGAGAAGGTTTCGTTCGCCTGGTAAGCCGGGCAGTTTCAGATTCGCCTCTGCAGGCGACCGACAAGGGGGCGCCAGTCGCCGCGCCCCCTTGACCCCGGGCTCCGGCCTGCTTCACCGCCGCTTCGCGGTCCCTTCGCCTCTTCAGGATTTCTCACGGAACGGCGGGACGCGCCATCCCTGGCGCGAACCCGCCTCTTCGCGACATCCCTGTCGCTCGTCCTGAAATCCCTCATCCGCTCAGCGGTTCTGACGGCCTCCCCACCCCCTCGCTGTTATCTCTGCTTTTTATGTCGGGTACTTTATCGCTGTGGGTTTTGGGATTGTCTTTGCGATCAGACCATCAGACAGCACGGCAACAGCGAAATGAAAAGATAATTACAGGCGGGGGTTTGTGCGAGGCGTCCGAAGCGCTGAGGAACAACCGAAGGCAAGGATGAGCCGACAGGACGTCGGCGAAAGGACGGCACGAGCCAGGGATGGCGAGTCCGGACGGTCCGCCGGCCGCAGGGCGTGACGAAGGTACCCCGCACAGCGGGGCGCGCAGGCAACCGGACGCCGGGATTGTTAAGGGGCGGGCATCCGCCCCTTGACGCGCCTGCTGCACGGGCAACCTGAAACTCCCATACGTCTGGCAGGCGAAGCTTACTCAGTGCAAACCTGACGCCAAGCGAAACCCCTGCAGACCTTAACGCCTTATTGCTGAACATAATCAGATTCTGTCATTAATCGATTTATTAAAATAAAAAAGCCCATAACCCTCCGGCTATGGGCGCACTTCTTTTTTATTATTGAGACAACTTTCCCTGAGCATTGGCTTGTGATATTACTTTTATAATCTTTATGGTTCATCACAAAGGTATAAATGAAGTACAGCGATTAATAAGAAGTGTTATTTCTTTGTAGGGTTATTAATTTTCAAGGTCAATTTAATGTAGAGTCGTTAAAATGTAAGGATACATTTATGAAAGAAATTACGTTACCTGATAGACTTATCGATATGTTTGAAAGCGATCCCCATGTCGGTTGGGGAGTGAAAGACAAGCTGTCCCGCTTTGTTTATGTCAATAACACGTTTAAAAGCTGGCAGACGTTATCAACCCGATTTGATTATGAAGGCCGCCACATCAGAGACATGCCTGTTCCGGTGGCAGAGTTTGCTGACCTGTTCAGCCAGCAGGAAAGAGAAATAGAACGAACAGGTCAGGCGGTGAGAGCGATCACTACGCATATTCAGGGCAAAGAAAAAATTATGCAGCCCGCTTATAGCGTTCAGGAGCCACTGTATGATGACGCGCATAACTGTATCGGGACACTCGTTAGCGTCAGACATGTCAGGATCATCACGCCAGGTGCATTGCTGGACGGCAAAATAATCCAGCATGCCACTTTTGAATCGCCCTCATCAGTTTTCACGGAAAAAGAGTGGGAAGTCGTTTATTTGCTGGTCTGTGGCATGAATATAAAAGAAATAAGTAGCATATTGACGCTTTCAACCGACGCAGTGAATGGCAGACTGAGAAGCTGTTACAGAAAGACCAGCCTTAACTCTCTCTCCGCGCTGATCGGATACTGTCGCGAGAGCAAGTTCGATCACTATATTCCGCCATTTTTTCTTAAAAAAGGACATATTATAATAAGAGGCTAAACTGATGACTAAAAAAGTAAATCCTGTCGAATATTACTTTGAAAACTCGCTGTTTGGCTGGGTCATCAAGAACAGTGTATCACGCTATGTTTATGCAAATAAGCTTGCATGCAGCTACTTTAATGTTCCGTATGGCACATTAACCGGTTTGTTCGACACAGACCTGACGCCGGACATCAGCGACTATTACCACCACATTTTGCATGATGACAATAAAATCCTGAAAACTAAAGAAATGAGCATTGCTCTTAAAACGTTCAAATACGGAAGAGAGAGCAGGTTAAGATCGTTTATGGTTGAAAAACGTCCCTGGGCGTTCAGTGACGGAACGGATGGCATTATTTGTACCTACCTGGAAATAACCAATGTTTATTTCTCAACATTCCTCATGCCACGCGACAGGAGACCGTTTGTATTTACCCGGCCGGCGGATATTTTCACCGACAAAGAGTGGGAAGTGATTCTGTTATTGCTTTGTGGGGTAAAGCAGAACGTCATGCCGGGAATTCTTGGTATAAGCTCTCCAGCACTTCGTAACCGGCTCATTCGCTGCTACGACAAATCAGGTGCAACCAGCAATGCTGCCCTGAAGCAGCATTGTATTCAGCAGGGGTGGGATAACTACATCCCGCCTTTTTTCCTGAACACAGGGCATGTACTGATTACCTGATGTGCTGGATCCAGATTTTTCACCAGATAGCCGACAGAATTGCCCTGCCCGTCCGGGTAACAAACCCACCAGCGGGGGGTTTACCAGAGGCGTCCGCAGCGCTGAGGAACAACCGGAAGCCGGGAGCCGACAGGACGTCGGCGAAAGGACGGCACGAGCCAGGGATGGCGAGTCCGGACGGTCCGTCGGCCGCAGGACGTGACGAAGGCACCCCGCACAGCGGGGCGCGCAGGCAGCCGGACGCCGGGATTGTTAAGGGGCGGGCGTCCGACCCTTAACGCGTCCGCCGGCACAGGCAACCTGAAACTCCCCATCGACTGGCGGGCGAAACCCGCTCAGTGCTAACGCGCGGCTAAGTGACCTGAAACTCCCCTCGCCTGGGCGGCGTAACCCGCTCACAGCCAGCCCGCTGCCAAGTGAAACTTACTCAGTGTGCCTGCCCGCTGCACAGCGAAATCCGCCCGCTGCTAAGCGACCTTCCTTGCCGCCAGGCAACAACTAAGCACTCAACCATCCCAGCTTAATCACAAACAGAATCGACAGGATCACCAGCGCCGCATTCACCTCTTTCGCGCGTCCGCTCAGCAGCTTCACCAGCGTCCAGGTAATAAAACCAAACGCGATGCCGTTAGCGATCGAATAGGTCAGCGGCATGGTCAGCGCGGTCACGGTGACTGGCGCGGCGGTGGTGATATCTTTCCAGTCAATCTCTGACAGGCCCGATGCCATCAGCACCGCTACAAACAGCAACGCAGGCGCGGTGGCATAAACCGGAACACTGGAGGCCAGCGGCGAGAAAAACAGGGCCAGCAGGAACAGCACGGCGACCACAATCGCGGTCAGGCCGGTACGGCCACCGGCACTCACGCCCGCCGCCGATTCCACATAACTGGTAGTGGTCGAGGTGCCGAGCAGTGAACCAAACAGCGCAGCCGCACTGTCAGCAATCAGCGCACGGCCCATCTTCGGCACGTTACCCTGCTCATCCGCCAGACCGGCGCGTTTGGTCACACCCAGCAGCGTGCCCGTGTTATCAAACACGTCAACAAACAGGAAGGCAAAAATCACGCTGATCAGGCCGACGTTAAACGCGCCGGCAATATCCAGCTGCATAAAGGTCGGTGCAATCGACGGCGGTGCAGAGAAGACCCCGGCAAAGGGCGACAGACCAATGCCCATGGAGATAAAGGTCACCAGCAGAATACCGATCAGCACTGCGCCCGTCACCCGACGCGCTTCCAGTACCACGATAACCACAAAGCCGAGCATCGCCAGCAGCGGACCCGGTTTAGTCAGGTCGCCAATGCCCACCAGCGTTGCCGGGTTATCGACCACGATGCCCGCCCCTTCCAGCGCAATCAGTGCCAGAAAAAGGCCGATACCGGCACCAATCCCGGCGCGCAGCGGCAGTGGAATACTGGCAATAATCCATTCACGAATCTTAAATAGCGACATCGCGAAGAAAATCACCGCCGAGAGAAACACCGCGCCCAGCGCAATCTGCCACGTGTAGCCCATGTGAAGCACGACGGTGTAGGTGAAAAAGGCGTTCAGTCCCATACCCGGCGCCAGCGCAATCGGGTAGTTGGCGATCAGCCCCATCAGCACGCAGCCAATCGCCGCCGCCAGACAGGTGGCGACAAATACCGCGCCCTTGTCCATGCCGGTTGCGCCCAGAATGCTTGGGTTCACAAACAGAATATAAGCCATCGCCAGGAAGGTGGTGATCCCGGCGATAATCTCAGTACGAACCGTCGTGTTATGCGCTTTGAGTTTGAATAGTTTTTCTAACATCATCATCTCTCGATACAGGAGACATCAGTCTCACTTGCCAAAGGGGTTTGCATGCTGATTATTCTGTTTCCGGGACACTGATGCTGGCCGCTGCATACTTGCGTGCCAGAATCGCCTGAAATCCCTGACTTACCCACTGCCCAAAGCAATTGCCATGCCATCTCCCGACGCAATCGATTACCTGGCGGAGCCGGGTACGCCTAAGAGAATTCCGAACCAAAACGAGGCGCGATTATGGTGCAATGCACCGATGCCGCGCAATCGTTTTCCTGCGGCAAACAGGCAACCCCGAAAAACTCTGCGCCAGCGCACGCTTCCGCACTCTCACAGGCGAAGCTGGTCACGTTTCAGCACGCTGCCTCAGCAACCTTTTCTGGCCTGTGTAGACTCCTGAATTAACTCTTTCGTAACATTAGAGGCCGCGCAATGAAGCCAGCAATTTTGGTGGTGGATGATGATCCTGCAGTCTGCGACGTCTTGCAGGATGCGTTAAGTGAACATCTGTTAACGGTCTACCGCTGTCATCAGGGACGCGAGGCGCTATCAATGCTCAGCGAGCACCCTGAGATCTCGCTGGTGATGCTGGATATGATGCTGCCCGATACCAACGGGCTACTGGTGTTGCAGCAGCTTCAGCGTCAGCGACCCGAAGTGCTGGTGATTATGCTGACCGGTATGGGTTCTGAAGCGGAGATGGTGGTGGGCCTTGAGATGGGCGCAGATGATTACATCGCCAAACCCTTTAATCCACGCGTGGTAGTAGCGAGAACCCGGGCGGCCCTGCGTCGCAGCGGACGCATTGCCCAGGCCGACCCTGAACAGGAGGGCTGGCGTTTTGGCGGCTGGCAACTGGATGATGGCCGCTGCCAGCTGTTTAATCCGCAGCGCGAGCTGGTGCCGCTGACCCAGGGGGAATATAGCCTGTTACGCGCGCTGGTACGCCACGCCCGCAAGGTACTGACCCGCGATCAGTTGCTGGAGCTGACCCACAGCGAAAGTCTCGACGTGTTTGACCGTACCATCGACGTGCTGATCATGCGGCTGCGCCGTAAAATCGAAACTAATCCGCACCAGCCCGACCTGATCCGCACCATCCGCGGACTGGGCTATGTCTTTTCGGCCGATGTGGTGAAACCGGAAACTGCGCCGCGCGCCAGCCAGATCGCCTGAATCCCCCTACCCGGCCTGCAAACAGCAGGCCCGCTTAAACTATTCCTCGTAACTTCCTCCATACGCGCGCGGCACCAGATCGACCTGCGCTTCCCCGCTCCTGATTACGGCGAGAAGCGTTTCAGCCACGCGCTCAGGTGAGTGAGCGAACGTGGCGCTCTGCTGCGCCTGCTCAATCGCCATATCCTGTCCCGATTTCACCGACTGATAAAATTCCGAGGCGGTAATAAACGGATAAACAACAGAGACCGTAATCCCGGTATCAGCCAGATCCAGCCGTGCCACACCAGAGAGCATATTCAGCCCCGCCTTGGAACTGGTGTAGGCCGCCGATCCCGGATACGTTGACAGCGTCGCCCCTGAGCTGACGTTGATAATGCGCCCTGCGCCCTGCCGCCGCATCTGTGGGATCACCGCCTGCATCATCATCAGCGGGGCAATCAGGTTAAGGTCGAGCAGCGCCCTGAATTCCGCCGCATCAATCTCATCAATCGCCGCATACAGCCCCTGCCCGGCATTGTTGATTAGCACATCAATCCGGCCAAAGCGCGCCATCCCGAGTCTGACGGCATTGTCAATCTGGGCAGCCTGGGTCACATCGCAGGCCACCGCCAGCGCATTTACGGACGTCTCAGCCAGGGCGTCAATGCGTTGTTTGCGCCGTGCCAGTAAAATAACCCGCGCACCCGCCTGCAACGCCGCTCGCGCTGTGGCTTCACCGATTCCCGACGATGCGCCGGTAATCATTATCACTGCCTCTTCTGGTTTCATTTAACGTTTTCCTGCAAAAGGATCAGGAAACGAGAATAATCCGCAGCGGCTTGCGCGGCGGCTGCAATCCTGCCTAAAATTTGCCCATTCCTGCTTTTTTCCCTTCAGGCGCGGCAACCGCCGGAGACACATAACATGGATGGGCTTGATGCGTTAAGAGATGAAGTGCTGGCATGCGCAACTCATAAACTGACTGTGACGGCGATTCCGCGCGTGGACCTTTATCGCGTCAGCCAGCCGATGTCCCTGCCGCCGGAAATCTACCCGCCCTTCGTCAGCCTGATCCTGCAAGGTGAGAAAAGGCTACAGGTGGGCGACCGTTCTATGCGCTATTCCGCCGGAGAGATGTTTACGGCGTCGTTCGACCTGCCCGCTACTGGCGAGATTACGCAAGCCAGCGAAGCGTCACCTTATCTGGCCGTGCGTCTGACACTTGATTTTGCGGCTGTCAGCGATCTGCTGTATCAGATGCCCGCGACCGCTCTGCCCGCAACGAAGAATGGCATCGCAATAAACTGCGTGGATGATGCCCTGGCGGATGCCTGGCTGCGGATGGTGCGCCTGCTGGCAAAACCGGATGAGATCAGGGTGATGGCCCCGTTACTGGAGCGCGAAATTCTCTTTCGGCTGTTGCAGGGTCCGCAGGGCGACGTGCTGCGTCAGGCTGCGGCGGTCAACGGGCATTTCTCGAAGATCAGAAAGGCAGTGGTCTGGATGCGCACGCACTATGCTGCCACGTTTCGCATTGAAGAGGCGGCGGCGATAGCGGGCATGAGTCTGTCGGCCTTCCATCGTGGCTTTCGGGCCAGCACCGGGCTTTCCCCGCTGCAGTATCAAAAACATCTGCGGCTTTACGAGGCGCGCAAGGAGCTGGCGCTGCGGCCCGGCAATGTCGCTGCCGTCGCGGCAGAAGTAGGTTATGAAAGTCTGACGCAGTTTACCCGCGAATACGCGCGTCTGTTCGGTGAGCCGCCCGCCCGCAGCATCAGAAAACTCAGGCTGACCGATGCCGGACCATTACAGGCCAGCGGAGATCCCGGTTAATGCAGCCTGACGCTGTGATGGCGGCGGGTCTGTACACCGTTTCAGAGAAAAGCGGCTCAGAGAAAGCCGTTCGCATAGTCATTACACAGCAGCCAGCGCGGCGCTTCATCCTCCTCCAGCGGGTTGAAACGAGCCAGCGGCGTCAGAAACACATTGTCGTTTTCATCATCGTTGGTCATCGACACCTCGCCCACCAGCACGTCGCCGAAGCCACTTTCCCCCCAGAAACTGTGCCAGATGCCCGCCTCCAGCGTCACGCTTTCACCCGGTGAGAGCCGCAGCAGTGAACCGGCGGCGTGGGTCTGGCGCAGGCCATCCAGCGACACCGCCACCAGCGAGTCAGCCAGCCCGTCACCATCGCGGTTATGCAGTTCGACAATCAGATTCCCGCCGCCGCGATTAATGATGTCTTCCATCTTGCGCGGATGGTAGTGCATCGGCGTCTGCTGCCCTTCCCGCACATGCATTATTTTCTCGGCGTAGGGTTTATGCCACGGCTGCCCGTCTGGTGAACCGTTGCGCAGGGTAAACAGTGTCAGCCCGGTCTGCAGAAAATCAGCCGCGCCAAAACTGGTGAGATCCCAGCCCAGCCGCAACGCCAGAATCTCCTGCGCCACGTCACGATCCTGAGCCCGCCACTGGCTCACATCGAAATCGGCCCACGGCGGCAGATGCACATCCTGCTGTCGGAAAAACTCGCGCGTATGTTGCAGGTAATAATTAACCTCTGAACGTTGCATGGTGGCCTCCTGAGAGCGGCACCCTAAAGGTGCCGCACTAAAGCTTATTTCACCGTCCAGCCCTGGTAGCTGCCGATATTATTACGATCGATCAGTTTCACCGGGATCAGCACGGGCTTATCGGGTGCCGGTTTGCCCTGCAGAATGTCATAACCAATCTCGACCGCTTTGGCGGCCATGACCTGCGGGTCCTGCGCAGGCGTCGCGACGAACAGTGAATTCTTGCGCTTCAGCGCCTCTTCACCGTCCGGCGAGCCATCGACGCCAACGATAAAGAACTCACTGCGCTGCGCCTGTTTCGCCGCTAAGTCTGCACCAATCGCTGTCGGGTCGTTGATGGCAAACACCGCATCAATTTTTGGATTAGCAGAGAGCAGACCGGTCATGACTTCCAGTCCGCCTTCACGACTGCCTTTGGCGTTCTGGTTGTAAGAGAGCAGCTTGATGTCAGGATGGGTTTTCAGCTCGGTCATGCAGCCTTCAACGCGGTTCTGCACTGCAGAGACCGGTGGTCCGTTGATGATCACCACGTTGCCTTTGTTCTTCAGGCGGTCAGCAATATATTTACAGGCCATCGCGCCCGCCTCGGTGTTATCGGAGGTGATGGTCGCATTCGCGCCATCGGCCGCCACGTCGACCGCCACCACTACAATACCGGCATCACGCGCCCGCTTCACCGCCGGGGCGATCCCTTTGGAGTCCGCGGCGTTGAGGATAATCATGTCGACTTTGGCCGCAATAAAGTTATCAATCTGGCCCACCTGCTGACCGAGATCGTAACCGCTGGAGACCAGCGTCACATTCACCTTATCGCCCGCCAGCTGACGCGCCTTCATCTCTGCGCCTTTGGTGATCTGCACGAAGAAGGGGTTTGCCAGATCGCCGACCGTTACGCCGATAGATTTGAGTTCTTTTGCCTGAGCCAGGCCGGTACTGAACAGCGTCGCCGCCAGCAGCCCGGTTACAATCGGATTAAAACGCATAGACCTTCTCCTGCTGTTTTCAAGGTGCCAACCACTTAATGGCGTTTTTTAGGTGGCGGAGGTGAAATGGCACAGCCGCCCTTTTAAGACTCAACTCACATGATGACGGGTACGGTATTTGTCGATCAGAACCGCGATGATGATGACCGCGCCCTTGATCACCAGCTGCCAGAAATAGGAGACCCCCATCAGCGTCATGCCGTTATTCAGCGTGGCGATAATCAGCGCGCCAATCAGGGTGCCAGTGATGGTGCCGATGCCGCCGACAAAGCTGGTACCGCCGAGGATCACCGCCGCAATCGCATCCAGCTCATAGCCCACCCCGAGGTTGCCGTTGGCGCTGTAAAGCCGCGAGGCGCTCATCAGACCGCCCAGCCCCGACAGCAGGCCGCTCATGCCGTAGACAAACAGCAGCACCATTCCGACCTTGATACCGGTGAGACGCGCCGCCTGGATATTGCCGCCGACCGCGTAGATATGGACGCCCAGCGTGGTGCGGCGCAGGATGAACCAGCAGATGGCGATCACCGCAAAGGCAATCACAATCAGCCACGGTACCGGCCCGAGATAGCCGTTGCCGATCCACTCAAAGTTAATATCGGAGTTGATCACCGTGGTGCCATCCGCCAGCAGGTAAGCGGCTCCGCGCAGCGCGGTGTAGGTGCCAAGCGTGACGATAAAGGGCGGCAACCCGGCCCAGGCGACAAGAATGCCGTTGAACAGCCCCATCACCAGGCCTGCGCCCAGCGCCATCGGAATGGTCATGGAAGCCAGCATCGGATCCAGCGACGCCACCAGCGCCACCACCGCGGTGGTCCCCAGCATTGACCCCACCGACAGGTCGATGCCGCCGGTGAGGATCACAAAGGTCATGCCTGCCGCCAGCACGATGTTAATCGACGCCTGACGGGTGATGTTGAGCAGGTTTGCTTCGGTAAAGAAGTTCGGCGTGACGAAACCAAATACCGCCACGATCAGGATCAGAATCGGCAGGATACCCACCGTTTGCAGCAGATCGCCCATCAGGGCGCGTTTCAGCGTCGGTGCTTTGGTGCGGGCCAGTTGTGTCATGGTGGTCTCCTTAGATTTCGCCTGCTGACGCGCTGTGCGCACCGGTTGCCAGCGTCATAATATTTTCCTGACTGATGTGGCTGCCCTCCAGCTCACCGACGATGGTGCCTTCGTGCATCACGTAAACGCGGTCGCTCATCCCGACCACTTCCGGCAGTTCGCTGGAGATCATCAGAATCGCCACGCCCTGCCGCGCCATCTCCTGCATCATCCGGTAGATCTCGCTTTTCGCCCCGACATCGACGCCGCGCGTCGGTTCATCGAGGATCAGAATGCGCGGACCAATCGCCACCCAGCGTGAAATCAGCAGCTTCTGCTGGTTACCGCCCGACAGACCGCCCGCCCGGACCTGAGCGTGAGGAACGCGAATATTGAGTGAAGCGATCGCCTCACTGGCGATGGTCTGCCCTTTGCGGCGGTTCAGCATCCCGTAACTGGCGTCACGTTCCAGCGTCGCCATCACGATGTTCTCCTGCGCCGCCATCTCCAGAAACAGTCCCTGCTCTTTGCGGTTTTCGGTGAGGAAACCGATGCCGCGTGCAATTGCATCGCGCGGTGAATGGATGGTGACCTTCTCGCCATCGATCCAGATCTCGCCCTCTTTCGGCTTGTGCACGCCAAAAATCAGCTGTGCCAGCTCGCTGCGGCCTGCGCCTACCAGTCCGGCCAGCCCGACAATCTCTCCGGCACGCACTTCAAGACTGCTGGGATGCACTTTGCCGCCGTCGGTAAGGTGATTGACCGCCAGCCGGATATCGCCCAGCGGGATAGCACGGTCTTTGTTAAACAGGTCGCTGAGCGGCCGTCCGACCATCATCCGCACCAGTTCGCTGGCGTTGAGCTGGTCACGGGTCAGGCTGCCCACATACTCCCCGTCGCGCAGCACGCTGACGCGATCGGACAGCTCATATACCTCCGCCATGCGGTGGCTGATATAGATGATCGCCATGCCTTCGCTGCGCAGCCGTTTGATCAGCGCGAACAGCTGTTCGGTTTCGCGGTTGGAGAGCGCGGCGGTCGGCTCATCCATCACCAGAATGCGGCTGTTGCGCTGCAGCGCGCGGGCGATCTCCACCTGCTGCTGCTCGGCGATGCTCAGACGGCTGACCAGATCCCAGGCGCTGAACTGCGCGCCGAGCCGGTCAATGACCCGCTGCGCCTCTTCGGCCATCTGCCGCCGCCTGACCAGCCCGCCGGGCGCGATTTCGCTGCCGAGAAAAATGTTCTCCGCCACCGTCAGGTTGGGTGCCAGGTTGATCTCCTGATAAATCAGGGTGATCCCGGCGGCCAGTGCCTCTTTCGGCCCTTTCAGCGCCCAGGGCTTGCCTTCAATTAAAATTTCCCCGCTGCTGGCGGTATAGGCACCGGCCAGAATCTTCATCAGTGTGCTTTTACCCGCGCCGTTCTCCCCCATCAGCGCGTGGACCTCACCGGGATAAACCGTGAGATCGACGCCCTTCAGGGCATAAAAGCTGCCGAAGCGCCGGGTAATTCCCCGCATTTCCAGTATCGGTGTGGCTGTCATCGCCTCGCTCCTGCGGACTGTGGATAGCCGTCAGTAAAGCAACGCCAGATAAACGGAAAATGTCAGCGGCCATTCATATTTGTCATAAACGCCCGCCTGCACGCTCCTATACTCGGCCCATCGTTGCAGTGAATAAGAGGTCGTGGGATGCAGCGCACTTATCCGTGGCAGGCCGGGGCACGTGGACGCCTGTTGCTGTTCAATCTGCTGGTGGTGTCGGTCACGCTGATGGTCAGCGTGGTGGCGATCTTCGGCTTTCGTCATGCCGGGGCGATTCAGGAGCAGGCGCAGGCGCAGACCCTGGCCGACATGAACGGCAGCCTGGCGCTGGCGCGGGATACCGCCAACGTGGCGACAGCGGCAGTGCGGCTGTCACAGGTGGTGGGCGCGCTGGAGTATCAGAGCGAATCACAGCGGCTGCAGCAGAATCAGCAGGCGTTGCAGCAGTCGCTAAGCCTGCTGGCCAGTGCGCCGCTGGCGGCGCGTCAGCCGGAGCGCATCGCCCGGATCCGCGCCCGCAGCCTGATGCTGGAACAGACGATTAACAGCCTGCTGCTGACCGGCCACCAGCGTCATCTGCAGCGCAACAACATGCTGAGCGACCTGTGGCAGACGCAGATTCTGCTCAGCCATATCGACCAGCTGGTGCAGCGGGAACAGCGGACGCTGCCGGATGCCGCACTGCGGGAGCAAACCGAACGGCTGATCACCATCGCGATCCGCACACCCTCGCCCATCGCCGTCATCGAACAGCTCCAGCAGGTGATGGCGCAGTGGCGCAACGTGCCGCTGACGGGCGTGACCGGCGAAAACGTGCAGCGACTGCTGGCCACCCAGCAGCGCCTGCTGCCGCTGGCAGAGGCGCTGGAGCAGAGCGACCTGGCGATCGCCTATGCCACCTACCGGATTAAAGCGCTGGTGGCGATGCTGAATGAAGATATCAGCGCCTCGGTGCAGCAGGTGGCGTTACAGAGTGAGGCGCGCACCCTGGCGACCCACCGTGAGCTGGATTCCATCATCGGCTTTATCGCGCTGTTTGCGCTGCTGGCGCTGGCAATTACCGGCTATGCCGGTATCTACATCTACCGCAATCTCGGGTCGAGCCTGACGGCGATTGCCGGGGCCATGACGCGGCTGGCGCAGGGCGAGCAGAACGTCAGCGTGCCAGGGCTGCAACGCCGCGACGAGCTGGGCGAGCTGGCGCGGGCGTTTAACGTCTTTGCGCGTAATACCGCCTCGCTGGCTCACACCTCACGGCTGCTGAAAGAGAAGAGCAACCAGCTGGAATCCACCTTTCTGGCGATGCGCGACGGCTTTGCGCTGTTTGATAACAACGGGCAGCTGGTGGTGTGGAACGCCCAGTATGCGGAGCTGCTCGGCATCGCGCCGCATGAACTGCATCGCGGCGTTCCCTGGCAGCAACTGCTGGCGCCGCTGGCGGTGGATCTGCACGATCCCGGTGAGCCGCAGGAGATCCGGCTGGACGATGGTCGTACGCTTGAGCTGCGCTTCAGCCCAATCCCGCGGCGCGGCATGGTCAATACCGTGCTGGACCGGACCTCGCGTAAAACGCTGGAGGAGGCGCTGCAGCACAGCCAGAAGATGAAGGCGGTTGGCCAGCTGACCGGCGGACTGGCGCACGACTTCAACAATCTGCTGGCGGTGATTATCGGCAGTCTGGCGCTGACCGAAGGCCAGCTGACGCCCGGCCCGCTGGCCAGCCGGATTGATCGGGCGCGACAGGCGGCCGACCGCGCTGCACAGCTGACCCAGC
>Ga0308169_10000900_pt1 | contig 38330 bp, 49 predicted proteins | sample PhyBR1_2_FD_202139 | JGI IMG/M metagenome (GOLD analysis project Ga0308169, IMG submission 202139) | Phyllosphere microbial communities from UC Gill Tract Community Farm, Albany, California, United States - DLSLSB.R1 | ecosystem: Host-associated > Plants > Phyllosphere > Unclassified | place...
CCACCTCCACCAGGAGAGCTCAACATGCTCCCTCCCTCGTCCTGCGGCCACCTCCTCGCCTGGGTCGGCTCCAACCCGGACCTCGCCCTCGACCGCCTCGAAGCCGCCCTCTCGACCGACCCAGCCCCGCCTCGCGCCAAGCCTGCCCAGGTGCGCACCTCTCCCTCACTCGCACTCGCACTCGGAGCACAGCTGACCCTGCAGCACCCCTGCAGGCGACACCTCGACCCGCCTGCTCGTCATGCGGCACCAACCCGCTCCGACCTTTCCTCTGCGTCGCGTGCGGCACCCTGTCCTGCGGCCGCCTCGCCAGTCCGGGCCACGCCCACCAGCACGCCCTCCACACTCAGCACCACCTCGGTCCGTCGCCGTCCCGATTTTTCGCGCCGCGCGCCGAGCCTGCGCTCAAGTGGGGGGAGACGCTGACCTGCGCTCGAGGCTTGCACCTGCAGCGTGGGACGTCCGGGCGTGCTCGCTGTACTGCTTCGAGTGCGCAGGGTACGTGCGGCACCAGGCCGTCGACCGCTACGCCGCTGCGCAGCGCCTCGTCGTCGCCGACCGTCGGTCCGAGGGCGACGCTCAACGAGGTGCGCTCGCTCTCTCCCTTTCCGCACGATCAGCTCGGCCAATACGCTGACGCTCTTCTTCCCGCAGCAACCAAGCGCAAGAGGGTCACGATGCAGAAGTGGGAGCTCGTCGCGCCCGTCCCGGCCTCGTCAGGCTCTGGTACTCTCACCGGTGCGTCCCCTCTCCGCGCCCCTCCTCGACCCGCGTGCATCCTGACCCAGTCTCTCCTCGCAGCTCGCGGTATCCGCAATCTCGGCAACAGGTGCGCCCGCCTCTCATTCTCCCCCTCCTCGCCACCCCGAGCTGACCCAGTCGCACCGACCTCGCTCGCAGCTGCTACATGAGCGTCGTCCTCCAGTCGTTCCTCGCCAACCCGTACCTCCGCACGCACTTTCTCGGCGACCGACACAACCGCCTCTCCTGCGACAAGACGCGCGCGGGCGAGCCGTGCCTTTCGTGCGAGCTCGACCTCCTCTTCTCCGAGGTGCGTCTCTCTCCCTCTTTCTCGACGTCGAGCGAGCGCGCCCGCCTGGGCACCATCCTGACCCTTGCCTACTCGACGTGCGCGCAGCAATACTCGGTCGACCCGATGCCGCTCGCGCCGACTCGGTTCCTGCACTCGTTCTGGCAGTCGAGCCTGGACGCAGCCGGCTACGCTCAGCAGGACGCGCACGAGTTCCTCATCTCCTGTGCGTCCTCTCTCGCTCTCCGTCGCCCTGTGCGCCCTCGCTGACGCTCGCCCGCCCGTCCTCGCAGCGCTCAACCTCCTGCACTACGCCTCGCCGTCGCACACCGACAACCCGGCGCTGGCGTGCCCGTGCGTCGTGCACCGCACCTTCTCGGGCGAGCTGCGGTCCAAGATCACGTGCGGCAGGTGCCACCACCAGAGCGAGACGCTCGAGCCGTTCCTCGACCTGAGCCTCGACATCCGCGACCGCGCGAGCGGCAAGCTTGCCGAGACGCTCAAGGAGTGCTTGAACAGGTGCGCCTCCTCGTCCTCCTCCTCCTCTCTCTTCTCGATGGGTGCCGAGCGAGAGAGCTGACGTGCGCGTGCGCGACCCTGCAGCTTCACGGCCCCGGAGCAGCTGCCGTCCAAGTACAGCTGCGCGGCGTGCGGCGACGGCGTCCCCTCGGCGAGCAAGCGCCTCAGCCTCAAGACGCTCCCGCAAGCGCTCTGCATCCAGCTCAAGGTGCGCTCTCGTCCCCTCTCTTCCTCGTCGACGTGCGCCGAGCGCAAAGCTGACTCGAGCGGAAACCCCCCGCCTTGCTCCGCCGCAGCGCTTCGAGATCACGTCGGCAGCGCACAAGCTCGACACGCCCGTGCGGTACCCGCTCAAGCTCGACATGGCGCCCTACCTGACGACCAACCTCGAGTACCCTGCGGCGTACAAGCCGTGCGTCGTCCCTCTCCCTCCTCGCCTCCTCCTCGGCGGTTCTCGAGTGCGGGCGCTGATCACGCCGGTCGCTCGCAGGTCGGACGCGCATCGCTTCAACCTCATGGCCGTCATCGCGCACGAAGGGACGCTCAGCCAGGGGCACTACACGGCCTACGTGCGCGGCAGCGACGACGTGCGTCTCCCTCCCTCTCGTCGTCCTCCACGCCCGGCTCCCCCTTTCTGACCTCGCGCTCTCTCTCTATCGCCTGCAGTTCTTTGCGATCGATGACGACAAGGTGCGCAGGGTGCGCATCAGCGAGGTGCTCGCCGCCAAGGCCTACCTCGTCGTCTACTCGCGCGCTTGAGCCCCTTCGCCCTCCTCGTCCTTCCTCCTCTCCTTCCCGCTCTTTCACGACCTCGCTCTCTCTATAGCATGTTCCACGCCCTCTCTTCAACCCCCTCTCGTCCCCCTCCTGTCCTGTACAGCACCCGCTCTTCCCCTCGCTCTTGATTCGCCCCCTCCTGCATTATTTCCGCATCGTCCCTCTCTCGCCGGTGATCGCGCCGCTGCATTCTATTTGCCTTCTCTTCGTATGGCCGTCGGTGCTGCTGCGGAAGAGCTGCTTGCTGAAAAGAAGCCGGATGAGGGACGGGGCCCGCGAGCGGGGCGATCTGAATGACGACGAGCGCAAGTTGGTCCGCGTCCTGCCGACTTCGCTCTCTCTCTCTCTCTTACCCCCACCACCACCAGGACACAACCAGCTCTTCAAGATGGCCGCCTTCACCGCACCCCTCGCTCGCCAGCTCGTCGGCGCCGCCCGCTCGTCGGCCGCTCCTCGTGCTGCGATGCGGTCAGTCGCCCGTCCTCCTCCTGTCGTCCCTGCTCCCTGGCCTCGTTCGACTCGCCCTGGGCCGGTCTGCATCCCTGTGCGAGCACACGCTGACGCCCTGTGCCCTCCTCTTTGCAGCGTCACGCCCTCGCTCATTCCCCGCGGCTTCCGCACCACCGCCCTCGCCCGCAAGGCCTCGAAGCCCGTCGAGGAGCAGAGCGCGCAGCACCCGGGCAAGAGCGGCCACGACCACCTAGAGAACCCCTCGCTCTCCGAGGAGGCCGTCCACGCCGACCGCGCGCCCGTCGACCCGATCCAGAACGTCAAGGTCGGCGGCTCGCCGTCCGTGTCCGACTCTGCGGCCGCCGCCGCGTCGTCTGCGTCGTCGACCGCGCGCTCGGCCGTCGACGAGGCCAAGTCGACGGCCCAGTCGGCCATGGACGCCGTCAAGGACGTCGCGGGCAAGGTCGCCGACGCGGTCGGCGCCGGCTCGGGCCAGAAGCGCTCGTACTCGTCGAGCGCGGTACGCCGCGCCGAGGGCGGCAAGCCCGTCGAGGAGCAGAAGGCGCAGCACCCGGAGAAGAGCGGCCACGAGCACATGGAGAAGCCGTCGCGCGCGGCCGAGGAGGTGCACGCCGACCGCTCGAGCAAGGACCCGCTCCCGGACCACAAGAAGGCGAGCACCAAGCAGGAGGGCGGCGCTTCGACCAACAAGGTGAGTGGCGGCACGGTCGACAAGGACCAGCTCCCCGACGGCGAGGCGACGAGGCGTTCGATGGAGCGGGAAAGTCGTCCGGCTTCCGTCCTTCGTCTCTCGCTCCGCGCGCTCGTCACCGTCGTCGTCGGCGCAGGGCACCGTCTCGGCTCGCAGCCCACCGTACTGACTCTCTTTCTCTTCCCGCACGCAGGCCTAAAGCAGCCTCGCCCGCCGTCGCTTTTGACCCACCCTCCCCGCTTCGCATTTCCTCTCGTCGTCGTCGCGCTCGAACGCGGTCGGCGACCTGTCGCGCACAAAGTGTACATGCATCGGAAGTTCTGTGCCTCTCGCAGTGCTGCCTGCGCCTGTCGAGAGCCGCGAGCGAGAGCGAGAGCGGTCGACCCGGTCGAGCGGGTCCGTGAGCTCGCCGCAAGAGAGCTCTCGAGGCTGCGGCGCCTTAATCTCTGTGACTGCTTTGTACCGACGACGAGGCTGCTCTGCAAGCGTACCGAGAGCGAGAGAGCCAAGCGAGGCCGGACTCAGCCATCGTCGCCTCCGAGCGGCCGCCGAGGAGAGAGGGCTTGCTCGCCTCGCCCTGCACCTCGCCGACCCTCGAGACCAGCTAGAAGCGTGCAGCCGCCACCTTAGAGCACCTCTCGGCCCTCTCGCCCCGCGCACCAGGCGCCGCACGCCGCCCTCGCCCACCTCTCCTCCCCCCTCCTCGGCATCATCTCCCCCGCCGACTCTACCTCGCCACGCCTCGTCCAGGGCCCGCCTCGACCGCCACCCACCCGCGCCGCTCGCGCACCGCCGCCATGCGCCTGTACCTCCCCGCGCCCATACGCGATCCGCTCCTCGGCGCCGTCTCGCGACTCGAGATCAGCTTTGACGTGCAGCTGAGCCTCAGGAGGCTCAGGCGGTACGGCTGGAAGTGGAGCAGGGACTGGGAGTATGCGGTCGACTTGGCGGTGCGTTCTCCTTCCCCTCCTCTGGCGTTCTCGGTGGGTGTGTCGGGCTGCCGTCGCGAGGGCGATCAGGTCGGACCTCGAGCGGGCGCGCTCTCCGGTCAGGGCGGTCGGGCATCAAGCCGGGCGACCGCAGAGAGTCGCACATGCTGCTCGGCGTGCGCGCAACCAGGGCGGCGGCTCGCGCCCGAGGCACTCGGCGCTCCCCCTCCTCCTCTTCCTCCGCGACCCGCCGAGCACCGCACGTTCAGCCGAGGAGAAGCAGCCGACTGACCTAGATCTCACACGCACACAGCTCGCCGTCTTTTCGCTCATGGTCATGGCGCAGCCCGTCGTCTTCAAGCTGTTCCTCGTCGCCGCCTACACCCTCGCCCTCCTCATCCCCTTCACCTCGCAATTCTTCCTCCCGGCGACGCCCATCTTTTCGTGGCTCCTCCTCTTCTACTCGTCCCAGTTCATCCCCAAGAGCTGGCGCCCGCACATCTGGGTCTCGGTCCTCCCGACGCTCGAGTCGGTCCTGTACGGCGCCAACATCTCGGACCTCCTCACCCGGTGGACCAACCCGGTCCTCGACGTCCTCGCCTGGCTCCCCTACGGAGTCATCCACTTTGTCGCGCCGTTCGTCGTCGCGGCGTGCCTCTTCGTCTTCTCGCCGCCGGGCGCCGTCAAGTTCTTCGGCGCCGCGTTCGGCTACATGAACCTCGTCGGCGTCGTGATCCAGATCTGCTTCCCCTGCGCCCCTCCCTGTGCGTCCTCTTCCCTCTCGATCTACTCCTTGTCGCCTGCAGCACCCACTGACCTTGCTCGGACGACTCGCTCTCGTCGAAACAGGGTACGAGCTGCGAGAAGGCCTCGTCCCGGCGACGTACCAGATGCGCGGCTCGCCCGGCGGCCTCGCGCGCATCGACGCCCTCTTTGGCGGTCACGGCTACGACACGACGTTCTCGGGCGCGCCGGTCCCCTTCGGCGCCTTCCCGAGCCTGCACGCTGGGTGCTCGACCATGGAGGCGCTCTTCCTCAGCCACTTCTTCCCCAAGGGCCGGCCGTTCTACTGGGCCTACGTCTTCCTCTTGTACTGGAGCACGATGGTGCGTTCCCCTTTCTCCTTGCGCTGCGCCTCGACGTCGAGCGAGCCCGGACGCTGACCCACGTCCTCTCGCTCTCTCGCCCGCAGTACCTCACGCACCACTACCTCATCGACCTCGTCGCCGGCGGCTCGCTCACGTGTGCCTTCTTCTACTACTACCTGAGCAAGATGCCCGACGAGCTGCGGCACCCGACGACGCACGGCGTCCCGGCCGCGTACCGCACCCGGTCCGCCTCGACCGCCATTCCGCTCGACGAGGAGTCGGGCCTGCCCAAGTCGTTCGCGCACACGGCCAACGGCAACGGCGGCCCGTCGAACGGCCACACGGACGGGTACGGCGGGTGGGAGGAGGACGACGACCTGAGCGAGGACGACGACAACCTGCGGCACGACGAGACGCGCCTGTTTGGGTCGGGCTCGGCCGGGCGCGACAGCTTTGACGTGCCGCTGCGAGGCGACATGGGCGCGTCGGGCGGGTCGAGCGGCGCAGGGTCGAGGCGGGGTCGGGCGTGAGGCGGGGTCCGTCCGCTCGTGGACGGCGCGCTTCCCTCGCCCTCTCTCTCTCCCCTATCGAGCAGACTTACTCGTACCGTATCATAGCACAAGTCGCCCTGCAACGAGCACGGCCTAATCTCGCACTGCATCCACCCTCGCCGAGCTGCTCGAGAGCGAGCGAGCCGGCGGAAGACGGTCCCCGCTTCTCACAGCCTTTGCCTCTCACTCTCCGCGCTCCACACTTGCTCTCTGCGGAGCTCGCTGCCGCTCGGTCGGGCAGCCTTTGTGCAGACCGGCCGACGCAAAGGCGGCTCGGGCGAGGCGGGCTCGAGCGCGGCTGCTCTCGACTTTCGAGGCTGAGGCCGAGCGGGGGCTGCAGGTCGACAACTCGATAGCGAGAGCGAGAGAGAGAGCTTGCAATCAGCGTGCCCGACAAGCATCGAAGCTGGGCGATGCCGCGGCCGAGGAAGAGCGGCTGCGCCCCTTGCGCTTATCTCGACCTTCCCCGGCCTCTCAGCTTGCTCGTTCCGGCTGGAATGCTCGCGAGACAGGCAGGAAGCCTTGGCACTGATCCCAGTGGGACGGTGCACTCTCCCACGCGCCGGCCCACAGCAGCGGGCGCGCTGAGGAGGAGGGCGGGCGTCGAGCTCATCGGCTGCTCCGCGGCGGCGGACGCTCGTCGGGACGGACGGCTCGAGCGCGGCTTGCTCGAGAGGAGCGACGGACGCACTCTGCGAGCGAGCGGGGGGCACGGACGCGGGTCAGGGACGGCCAAGCGGAGCTGGGGCCGGTCCCTCGGTTCCCTCGGCCGCCTCCGCTCTCCCTTCGTCCATCGACTCGCTCTCGCTCCGATTGCTCCCTATCTTGCTCTGTTTCTCGCTCGTCGACGCTCTTCTCGCTTTCTCTCTCTTGCTCCGCACGCGCCGCACTCAGGTGGGGCTGTCGTCGACCTCCCTCTCCTCCTCGAGCCGCCTCGCTGACGCCTCCTTCCCTCGTCGCAGACTCCTTATCCTCGCCGCAAGAAGCGCTCGACATGGTCAACGCGAGCTTTACGCCCGAGGGCAACGTCCTCACGTACATCATGGACGAGAACGGCGAGATGGTGGAGCAGATCTGTGCGTCGCCTCTCCTCCCTGCGCTTCCTACCTTCTCCTCGACGCTGATGTCGCTCGCCCGCCCGCAGACAACAACGGCGACATGGCCTGGATCCTCGTCGCCTTCACGCTCGTCTTCACGATGGCACCAGGTGCGTCGACTCGCCCCTTGCGAGCTCGCGAGGCGCCGTACGCTGACCTGTTCCCTCCCTCCACCTTCTACCGCCGCAACTCGCTCTCTACGCTCTTCCCACTGCTACCTCAGGTTTGTCATACTTGTACAGTGGCTTGCTGCGTCGGAAGAACGCGCTCCAGATGATGTTCCTCGGTTTCATGGTCTTCTCGGTCGTGTACATCGAGTGCGTCCTCTTCCTCCTCTGCACGAGCGCCGGCAGAGCTGACGCACCTCCTCCTCGCGCAGGTGGTTCCTCTGGGGATACTCGCTCGCGTTCGGCGAGGGCGGCAAGTTCATCGGCGACCTCAAGAACGGCGGGCTCGTCAACGTCGACATCCAGCCGTCCGGCTCCCTCCCTGTCCTCCTCTTCGCGCTGTACCAAGTGCGTGCTCGTCTCTCTTTCACAGACTCTTTCTGAGCAAATTCCTGACCTTCTTCTTGCTGCAGGGTGCCTTCGCCGGCGTCACGGCGGTCATTGCGGTCGGCGGCGCCGCCGAGCGCATGCGGGTCATCCCGCTCTTGATCTTCATCTTCTGCTGGACCTCCATCGTCTACAATGCGATCGCCCACTGGGTTTGGGCCTCGAACGGTTGGCTTTACGCGCTCGGTGCGTCGTCGTCGTCGTTTCCCTCGTCCTCGAGAACCTTCTCAAGTTAAGCCGAGCCGGTCTGACCGAGCTCTTGACCTGCAGGTGACCTCGACTTTGCCGGCGGCGGGCCTGTGCACATCTCTTCGGTGCGTCGACCGTTTCTCGATCCTCGAGGTACGAGAGCCGTACGCTGACTCGCTCCTACCTGCAGGGCACGGCCGGCTTCGCCCTCTCGTTCTTCCTCGGCCGCCGTCGCGGCTACGGCACCGCCAAGCTCGCCTTCCGCCCTCACTCGGTCTCTCACGTCGTCCTCGGAACGTGCGTTCTGCCTTTCTCAGTCCGCTCGCCGTCTTTCCGAGCACACTCGGGCTGACTCGCACCTTCCTCCCTGCAGCACTCTCCTCTGGTTCGGCTGGTGCGTACCCTTCTTCAGCTTCGGCTCGTCTCTGCGCACGAGTACGAGCTTTGCGCGACGGCCGAGCGCGCTCAAAACGCCTCGAACTTTGTCGACCTTCCCAATCTGACGCACCTCCTCCCCGGCGCAGGTTCGGCTTCAACGGCGGCTCGGCTCTCGGCATGAATCTTCGAGCCGTTCAAGCATGCATGACTACCACCATCGCTGCCTCGATGGGCGGCGTCACCTGGACCGTCCTCGACTAGTGCGTCTCTCGAGCCTCCCGCTCCCCTTCGCTTGGCTCTTTCGCGCGCCTCATGCTCACCTCACCTCGCTCCTTCGCCCGCAGCATCTACACCGGCAAGTGGTCGGCTGTCTCGCTCTGCTCGGGCATCATCGCCGGGCTCGTCGGCATCACGCCTGGAGCTGGCTACCTCGGCACGCCCGCCGCTCTCTGCGTCGGATTCGTTACCGCCATCGCTTGCAACTATGCCACGGGCATCAAGGTCCTCCTCAAGATCGACGACGCTGTCGACACGTACGCGCTCCACGGCATCGGCGGCTTTGTGTGCGTCCGCCGTCCTCCTCACCTTCTCTCCCCGAGCCGAAGCTGACCCTCGCCCTCATCCTGCAGCGGCGCCATCCTCACTGCCCTCTTCGCCGACGACCGCGTCACGAGCTTCGACGGCGCCTCGTCGGGCGCAGGCTGGATCAACCGCAACGTGCGTCGTCGTCCTCGTGATTGTCCTGTTCCTCGTTCCGCTCGACGCTGACTTGCTCCTCCTCTTCTCGCTCGCAGTTCATCGCCCTCGGCTACAACCTCGCAGGGGCTGTCACCATCATGGCTTGTGCGTCCCGCTCTCTTCTCAAGGGCTCCCGTGAGCTGCGCGCGCTGACGCCCTTCCTTCGATAGACTCCTTCGTCATGACCCTCATCCTCTGCTACATCATCAACTACATCCCGGGCCTGCACATGCGCGCCTCTGAGGACGCCGAGATCGTCGGGATGGACGAGGCCGAGTGCGGCGAGGTGCGTTCCGTCTTCCTCCTCCTGCTCGACATCGTGCACGGACCGCTTCCTCCGTGCGGCCGTGCCGACGGCCAGCTCGGCTCGGCAGCTTCGTCGAGCGCCTCGATATCGCTCTCGAGCCCGAGTGAGCGTCTGACGGACGCCGATGGGCCGAGGGCTCGACTCGGAGGGGGCTGTCGCCGCGCCACAGCCGTGGAGCATCCGACGATGAGGGTGCACGGCGCGCAATCTTTGCATGAGCGTCGTGTGCCTGAGCCGCATCGTCGACAAGCTTCTCGCACGTGCGTGTGCGAAAAGGCGGGCCTCATTTATCGCCCTCTCGAGCACGATAACCCCATCCGCAGCAGCGCAGGGCGCTGACTTCCCTCGACGACCTCGTCCTCTTGCGCGCGCAGTACGCCTACGATTTCCTCGCAATCCACAAGGAGGTCCACGAGTCGGACGGCCTCACGACCGCCGCGCCGTCGATGCACTCGAGCGAGTCGCCGATCCCGCACGAGAAGCACGAGAAGGCGCCGGCCACCTCGACGGAGCCGACGCCGGGCGTTTGAGCTCGGCGAGCAGCTCGAGGGCAGAGTCCTACGTCGATGGAGTGTACCAGGAGGGCCGAGGAGCCCGCTGGCGCACGGAGAGGTGCTGCCGGCGGCGTCGCTCGACTTGGGAAGGTTGAGGTCGGCCGGGCGACGAGCGGGTCGAGCCGGTTTCTGAGTACTGTCTATTGCAGTCTAATTGTGCGTTCCTTCATCTTCTCTGCTACGTTGCTTGCTGCTGCTGCTTCAGCCTTTGCTCGTCGCCTCTCTCGCTCGAAATCAGCGATACGCGGCCGGAGCGCAAAACTCGCGGGTTTTGGTCGACTCGGCTTCCGATTCCGGGGCTAGTCTTGCCTGATTCAGAATCCGCGGCCGGGAGGGACTGAGCGGGTGCGCACCCAAGTTCGTCCGAGATTCCCCTCCCTGCTCGCATCTCGCGTCCGCTCCCCCTCCTCTCTCGCTCTTCCTCCGTCCCTCGCCGGCGCGCTCGCACCTCGTCTCGCTCTTCGTCGCCCTACTCGCCCCTGTGCGCACAGCTACACCGCACTACTCGCTCGACAGGTGCGTTCTCCCCTCCACGCGCTGTCGCCGCGGCCCTTGATTCCGCTTATCGCGACCTCGCTGACTCGCATCCTCCCTCTACAGCTCGCGCACACGCACAGCAGAGATGCCCAACGTCTCCTACACTTCTGACGGCTCGCTCGTCGCCAACTGGGACCCGTCGGCGGGAGAAGAAGGCGTCGCGGTCTGTGCGTTCGCCCTCCTCCTCCTCCTTCCTCCCTCCTCTGCCTGGAGAGCTAACTCGCTTCTCTGCGCGCAGACAACCCGGGCGACATGGCATGGATCATGGTGGCGTCGGCGCTCGTCATGATCATGGCTCCAGGTGCGTGCACGCTCTTCTCCCGCCCTCCTCGCCTTCCGGCGCCCTCCCAGCCTCCTGCAGCGTCTGACTCGCTTCCTGGTGCTCCACATAGGAGTTGGTATGCTCTACAGTGGTTTGTTACGCCGCAAGAACGCCCTGTCGATGCTCTTCCTCTCGCTCGCCGTCTACTCGGTGATCTCGGTCCAGTGGTTCTTCTGGTGCGTCCCTCCGCCGGCTCGCCGCTCTCTTGCACAGCTGACGTCGCTCTGGTGCCATGCAGGGGCTACTCGCTCGCGTTCAGCGACACGGCGTCCAACCCGTTCATCGGCAACCTCGACTACTTCGGCTTGAAGGGCGTCCTCGACGCTCCCTCGGTCGGCTCGTCCAAGATCCCTGCGCTCCTGTTCTGCCTCTACCAGGGCAGTGCGTCGTCTCTCACCCTTCGACGAGCTCCTCGAGCGTCTGCTGATGCCGGGTCTCGCAGTGTTCGCCACCTTGACGCCCGTCATCGCCGTCGCCGGCGTCGCCGAGCGCGCTCGTCTCCTCCCCATCCTCGTCGTCAGCTTCATCTGGAGCACGATCGTCTACTGCCCGATCGCTTACAGCACGTGGAACTCGGCTGGATGGGGTTTCCAGCACGGAGACCTCGATTTCGCGGGCGGCGGGCCCGTGCACATCACGAGCGGCACGGCGTCGCTCATCTGGTCGCTCTACCTCGGCCGTCGTCGCGGCTACGGCACCGCCAAGCTCGCCTACCGTCCTCACTCGGTCTCGCACGTCATCCTCGGCACGTGCGTCGAGCGCTCTCCCTGCTTCGTCGCGCCTTCTCAAGCTGAGACTGACCTTCTCGTTCCTCCTCGCAGCTCGCTCATCTGGTTCGGCTGGTGTGTCGCGTCCCCCTCCTTTGTCGCATGGAGTCCCCGTGCTGACGATGGACCTCTCGCTGCGCAGGTTCGGCTTCAACGGCGGCTCCGAGGCTGCGATGAACCTTCGCTCGGTCCAGGCCGGCATCGTCACCAACGTCGCCGCCGCAATGGGTGGTCTCACCTGGATGACGATGGACTTGTGCGTCTTGGTCTCCCTCGAGCTCGAGCGCGAGGAGGAGCCCGTCGACGGGACGTCCGCGGACCGGCGCACTGACCCTCTTTGCCCTCCCCCGCAGTATCTACACTCGCAAATGGTCGGCCGTCTCGCTCTGCTCGGGCATCGTCGCCGGCCTCGTCGGCATCACGCCTGCTGCTGGTTTCGTGGGCACGCCGTCGTCGCTCGCGATCGGCTTCGTCACGGCCATCGTCGCCAACTTCGCGACCGGGCTCAAGGTCCTCCTCCGGATCGACGACGCCGTCGACGGCTTCGCGATCCATGGCATCGGTGGCTTCACGTGAGTCTCTCTCGCTTCCTCGAGTGCCAGTTTCGCAGCCGCACGAGGCGGAAGTTGACCCCCTCGCCGCCTCTCCTCCTCCTTCCTCTCGCACCTCCTCCCTCTGCAGCGGCGCCATCCTCACCGGCCTCTTTGCCGACACTCGGGTCACCGGCTTCGATGGCTACTCGTCCGGCGGCGGCTGGATCAACCACAACTACGAGCAGCTCGGTGCGTCTCGCTTCCCTCGAGCGCCGCACGGACCCCTTCTCGACCTTCCCAAGTCGCGCTCGACTGACGCAAGCTCTTCCGCTCTCTCTTCTTCGCTCGTGCAGGCTGGCAGCTCGCATCGGCCGTCTCGACGATGGCGTGGACGGCGGTCGTGACCTACATCATCCTCTTCGTCGTCGACCACATCCCGGGCCTCAAGCTCCGCTGCAGCGAGGAGGGCGAGATCCTCGGCATCGACGAGGACCAGTGCGGCGAGATGGGCTACGACTACGTGCGTCCGAGCTCTCACTGCACCCTCATGCCCTGAGCTCATCGAGCTGACCCTCCTCCTCTCCTCCTCCCCGAGCAGGTCTCGATCCGCCGCGAGCTCGACGAGGAGCACGGCGACCTCGGCAACATGTCGCGCTCGGTGTCGCACACGCCGTCGAACGAGAAGACGGGCCACCACCTCCCGGCATCGGCGGGGTCGGACGTGACGGGCTCGTCGGCGCGCGAGGGTGCGGTCGCGCCCGTGCCGTCGCCCTGAGCTACTTCCTCATCCTCGCGCTCTCGCCCTTTCGCCTTTCTCGTGGCCCACTCTCTCCCTCGTGCGCTCATCATCGACGCGCCCGATCCGTCTCCTGTGTCTACTCGTCCCTCCTCGCTCTCTCGCTCTCTCTGTCCGGGTCTTTGTCGTAGCGTCTTTCGTCCCGGCGTGCGCCTACGAGCTGCAACGCCGCTCCTTCTGTCACTCGCAGATCGACTTGCTCCTCTCTCTCGAGGCCCGGGAGCGAGCCAGAGACGAACAAGGAGGCGGTACAGAATAGTCTTGCAGGAGCACGAGGGGCAACATCTACGCAAGGAGGCTCGCTCGTCCTAGGCGACAGCGCTCGAGAGAGGCGGCGCAGGGACGACCTTGATGGGCATGAAGCCTGGGGCGGGCGCGTCGAGGGGCCCGGCGCCGAGGAACTGCCCGAACACGGGCGCCCAGTCCTCGGCCGACTTCGGGAGGAGGCCCATGCTGTCGCACTTCCACAGGCCGACGGCCTGTTGCGGGAGCGAGAGAAGGGTCAGTTGATGGCGTGAGAGAGGAGGAAGGGCGCAGGGGAGAGAGCAGGGACGCACAAGGAGGCCGAACTGACAGATCACGTAGACGATCTTCTGCTCGAGGAACGACTGCGGCTCGGTCTTGGGCGCGCCCGGCTTGGGCTTGGACGCCGCCTCGTACGGAGCAAAGGCTGCGCACGAGTGGGAGGGAGAGTCAGCCGCTGTGCTCGACGAGCGAGAAGGGCGAGCAGGGAGCGTGAGGGCGGTGGACGCACCTTTGTCGACGCCCATCATGCCGCTGACGGCCTGCTTGAGGAGGAACCAGACGCTCATGATGCTGAAGATCTGGATGCCGCCGCCCGACATGTACATCATGAATGCTGCGAGCAGTGCGACCGGCGAGTGCGGAGGAGGGAGGAGCAGGAGAGGAGTCAGCTCTCGCTCGAGAGATTGGAGGTGTGAGAGAGAGAGGACGCACCCTGCATGGGGACAGCCTTGGCCGGTGCGAGGGCAAGCTCCCAGGCTTTGGCCTGGCGCAGCTCGTTTAGGTCGACCTCTGGGCGCTTCGAGGTGACGACGTTGGCGGCCTTTGCGCGGTCCTGCGTGGGGGCGAGGGTCAGTCAGGGCGCACTGCAGAGAGACTCAGAGAGGGTGAACGGGCGCACCTTTACGCTCAGCTGGGGCGAGTAGCCGGGAGGGTCGCGGATCGACGACCGAGACGAGCTGCAGGAGGAGTGAAGCAGCGTCAGCACGGGGGACTTGGGCGAATGGGTGAGTAGGTCGACGCACTCTGTGGTGGCATAGTCGAGGGTCCACTTGCTCGTACTCGCGCGGGTCGACATCGTCGCTCGAGCTGATGAGGCCAAGAGGAGAGTCGGCTCCTCTCGTCCTCGTCGCTATCGCACGCTGGCCTGCTTGCTGAGCCAGTGCACTCAGACATCTGCTCGCTACGCACCTGTCCCGGTCGCACATCAGCAGCGACGGCCGCCATCTCGCTCCTCCTCGCCCCACTTCCACCGTCCGGCTCGCCTCGCCTCAGCAGCCCACCTCGCCTCGCCATGCCTGCACCGCCGCGCAAGCGCACCAACTCACCAGCACCGTCCGACGGCCGGTCCTCGAAACGCGCTCGACTCGACGTCCTCCCCGACAATCCGCTTCGCTTCCACCGCGAGCCGAGCGGCACCATCCAGATCTCGACTTGGAACGTTGCCGGCCTCGTCAGCTGCAACGCCGAGAAGTGGCAGGTGCGTTCACCTTTCCCTCCGCGCGGCGAGCCAGCACTCTCGCTCGTCGTCGCGCCCTTTGCTCCTCCTCCTCGCTGCCGGTCGACTGACTCTCCTCGACACGCTCGCAGTTTGGCCTGCGCAAGTACATCGAGGCCGAGGACGCCCACATCGTCTGCTTCACCGAGGTCAATCACAAGGACGCCGCCAACTTCTTCGAGACGGACCCGGACTGGCGGTTCCTGCGCGAACGCTACCCGCATCGTTACTGGGGCGGCCGCACCGCCATCGTCAGCAAGGTCCAGCCCATCGCGCCGGCCATCTACGGCTTCCCCGACGGCAAGCACTACGACCTCGAGGACGGCCGAGCTCGTGCGTCCCTCCCTCTGGCTCTCTGTCTCTCTTTCTCGCGCCGGATGGGCTCGAGCGCGCTGTCGCTCACACCTCGCCGCCGCCTCGCAGGAGCCATCACGCTCGAGTTCGACGAGGTCTACCTGCTCGCAACCTACGTGCCCAACTCGGGCGACCGCTTCGAGAAGCTCGACCGCCGCGTGGACTGGACAGCCGACTTTGAGCCGCACATCCGCTCGCTCGACAACGTCAAGCCCGTCATCTGGACCGGTCCGTCCCGCCGCTCCCTCCTCAAGAGCACCTTCTTCACGTAGTGAGACTGATGCCGCGCTCGCGCTCGCTCGCAGGCGATTTCAACGTCGTGCGCACCGTCTCGCCGACCTCGACCGAGACGAACGACCTCTCGTGGCCGCAGAACATGGGCAAGCTCCCCGGCACGCACGCTGTCGAGCGCGACGCGCACGAGCGCCTCGTCGGCGACCCGGGCTGGCTCGAGAACCCGAAGCGGCGGGCTCAAGGCTTCGTCGACGTGTGGCGGCTCATCTACGGCGAGCAGAGGAGGCAGTACACGTGCGTCGCACGCTCTCTCTCTCCTGCTCTTCAGCGTCCTGCTCGACCATCGGAATGCTGATGCCGGTCCCTCTGCCTGCAGCCACGCCTCGAAGAAGTGCGGCAGCTGGCGCCGTACGTCCTCTCCCTCTCTCCCTCCTCTTCTCTCCTCCTCATGCTGCGCTCGCGCTGATACTTTGCAACTCTCACGCTCGCAGTCGACGGCTTCATCGTCTCGCAGCGCCTCCTCCCCCACATCCGCGCCTGCGAGATCCGCCAGCAGGTCAAGCGCCAGTTCTGGCCGCCGCGGGACAGCGTCGGGATCGGCGCGCTGTCGGATCACTGGCCGGTGTGGCTCAGCCTCGAGATGGAGAGCTTGTGAGCGAGGGCGGACGACGTATGCGGGCGAGGGTCGGGCCGGCGCGTGGGAGGGTCGAGCTGTATCTTGAGCTTCGTCAGTCCGTCTCGCGCAGCTCGAGAGGGGCCCGAGCGCCGAGTGCAGCAGTATTTCCTCGCTCTCTCGCTTCTTCTTCTCGTCGTGATAAATCTTCGCCGTCGCGCTCGCTCGTTGTGAGGCTGCTCGAGCGTCCAAGGTGACCTCGGCGAGGTGGACCGACTTGAGAAGGCTGCGAACAGGGCCCCGCTCTCCAGCTCCCGAGCTCTCGCCAGCCTTTCAGCACACTCGCAGCAGCTCGAGTACCCGTCGTTGCACCGAGCGAGAAAGCTACAGCAGCTCTCGAGACCGGTCTAGTACCGGAAAGTGCCCGCCGAGCCGCAGTCGACGACGACCGACTTGCCGCCGAGCGCCTTGTACAGGTTGAGCTTGGCGACCTGGACGTCCTGGACGAGATTCTTGACGAGAACGGAAGCGGGGCACGCCTTCTGCGTCCAGACGGTCTGCGCGCGCAAGAGAGAGGGCGTGTGAGGTGAGGACAGGCTCGAGCGCGAAGCTGCACAAGGAGAAAGGAAAGGGAGAGCGGACGCACCCTCTGGGCGCACGACGTGGCCTGCGCAGTGAGCGTGCTCGTCGTCGTTGTGACGGGCGTAGCGAGCGTCGACGTGCTCGTGAGCGTGACGGTCTGCGTCGAAGCTTGCACCGTCGCCGTCTCGGTGACGACCGGCTGTTCGGCGGCGACGACGCGCACGCTCGGGACGGTGACGAGCGGGGTCGCAGCCTCGCTCACGACGGTGCTCGTCGTCGTGATGGTCGGCGTCGGCGCGGTGACGGTCGCCTGGTAGGCGTACACGATCGACGAGACGGGCACCTCGGGGCGAGGGGCATACTCGGTCATGTAGGCGGTGTAGGTCGTGTAGAAGGTGCCCTCGGTGACGGTGACGGTCGTGTCGGCCTCGAGGTCGACTTGGCGGCGAGCGTTCTTGCTGAGCTTGACGTACGACGACGGGCAGCACGACGCCGGGAAGACCTGCGAGCGGTTCCGTCAGCGCTCGTCGTGCACGGCCGAGGTCGTGCGCGAGGACGTACGAGGCGGTAGTCGAGGCAGGCGGCGTTTCCTGCAGGAGGTTAAAAGGAGGGTGAGCCAAAACAACTCGAAGCGCTTGGCACGAGAGGAGGCTCGAGCGCACCGGTCGCCGCGCTCACGAAAGCCGTCACGGTCGACGTCGGCGGCTGGGTCGTCGTCCAGGAGGTCTCGTAGACCGTCGAGGACGCAGGCGTCTCGTCGACGGTGACGGTGCGCGCAGGCGGCGTCGAGGTCGAGACCTGCAAGAGGTTCTTCGTCAGCTCGGGGAGCAGGAACTCAGAGAGGCAGAAAGGACGCACCGTCTCCGAATAGATCGTCGACGTAGTGGGCGTCTTGACGGTCGTCGTGAGCACCTCGACGACCTGAGCGGGCCTGTGTGAGGACAACGAGGGTGAGCCGAAAGGACCGATAGTGAGGGGAGGAGAGAGCTCGACGCACGGTGTTTCGCGGTAGGTGCCGAGCGAGACGGTGCCGAATTCCTGCTGGTAGTAGTCCGGGTCCTCGTAGTAGTCGGGGCCCAGGTCGACCTCGGTCGGGATGGTCTCGAGCTCGATGTCGGTCGCCGAGGGGACTGTGACGGTGACGGTCGCGGCGAGGGCGAGGTAGACGGGCGCGAGTGCGAGGAAGGCGACGGCGTGACGAGTCATGATAGGATGTGCGAGTCGAAAGGAGGCCGCGGCGCTGGGCGAGTCGGGAGGGGAGGGGAGGAGGAGTGAGGGAGAGAGGGAGGGTACGAGGAGAAGAGGTCAGCTTGCTCGTCCGGGCGCCGCATGTTCCGTACTGCTATGCACGTCCACCTAGAACGCGAAGACCCGAAACCCCGGGCGAACGAAGCTCTGGACGAAGCAATCGAGGACGCCGGCGAGCAGGCCGAGGAAGCACCACGCGAGCAGAGAAGGCGCTGAGCGCGATCGAGCTCTGAGCTCGGCGCACGCGCTGCACATCTATCCTGGAAGGACGCTGCGCTGTACGCCGCAGCCGCTCGTGCTGTGCTGAGCCGGCGAGAGCTCGAGAGGATGAGGCGCCGGTGATGACGGCCGGCCGGCCACGACGCTGCCAGCCTGCGAGCTCGTGCGTGCTCGCGAGGACCGCTCAGCCTCCTGCTGCAGCTGTGCAGCTCCATGCAGCGCGCCAGCTAATGTGCGCGAGCGGCGAGCGCGATCGAGACGGGGAAGCGCGAGCTGAGGCCAGCTCCGGAACTCCATCCTCGCGCGAATGCAATCTAGACGAACGATGCGAGCTCGAGCACAGCCATGCGGACGCACTGTGTGCCCGGCGCAACAGCGAGCGGCGAACCTTGTCGAGCCGCTCGCTCGGACTTTCTCGGCAGCCGCTTCTCGCTCGGACGGCTGAGAGAGGAACGAGCTGCGGTTGCAAGGGGGCGTACGCTAAATAGAACAGACAGACACAGAGGAGACAAGCAGGACACAGGAGAAGGTACCGAGACTCGCGCAGGTCGCGCACGAGCGCTCGCGCCGAACCTCGACAGACGGGCCGCGCACTTTTCGACCCGGCGCTCAAACGAATTTGGGGTTGTGGTTCTGCCAGCCGAGGTACGTGTTGGGCTGCGCGAGAGGGAGCGTCGAGTCAGCGAGAGGCCGCAGAAGCAGATGCAGCCCCGGGCGAGGACGACGCACCTGGTACTCGACTTTGCGGCTCGAGCGACGCCCCGACGTCACCGGCGTCTCGTAACGCGGCAGCTCGGGGTTGGCGAGGTCCTGCGAGACGATGGGCGAGCGTCAGCGAGGCTCGAGGGCGGGATGAGCGAGGGCGAGGGCGAGGAGGAGGAGAAAGACGAGGACGCACGTGGACCCGCTTCTTGGCGCCGGCGCTCATGAAGGGCCGCCATTTGCTGATGGCGTTCTTGAGGGCAAGCTCGCGCGTACCCTTGCTGTTGAGCCACCCGAGGAGCGTCTCGATCTGTAAGGAGGGAGGAGAGTCAGCCTCGGCACCTTGTCGAGCTCGAGGAAGGGAAGGAGGGAGCGAGAGCGACGCACCGTCTCGTGGTCGTCGTAGCAGGCCCACTCGTTGACGCCCAGCAGCAGGCTCGGGTCCTCGACGACCTCCTCACGCATGCGGCGCGCGAGGATCGCCTTGCCGCCCTCGTCGCCCTTGCTCTTCGGGTCGCTCAGGACCTCCCAGTCCTCCTCGCTCGGGCCCTGCACGAGGAGCCGGCCCGTGCCGTACACGACGTTGTCGCCGTCGTCGCGCAGGACCTGGGCGCCGTCCGACACGAGGTCCATCGAGCCGACGCCGTCGAACCACCAGTACCGGCAGTGGAAGCGGTCCTTGCCGAGCGGGCGGCAGCGCGACACGTTGAGGTAGCGCCGGAACTCGCGCTCGACCTCGTCGTCGCGCTCCGAGTTGAGCCGCAGGCGGTCCTCGAGCGTGAGCGCCGCGCCCTTGGCCCGACCGCCGGCGAGGCTCGAGCGCCCCGACGGCTTGCCGCCGAGCTTCTCGAGGCGCTTCTCCTCGAGGGCGGCCTGACGACGCGACGCCGCCGATAGCGAGCCCGCCTCGGACGGCGCGACGGACGACTCGGCGTCCGACACGAGCTGGTCCTCGTCCTCGTCGTCGCCGTCGCCGCCGGCGGGCTTGCCCGGCTTGACGGACGGCGCGCGCGACGAGCGGCCGTCGGCCTCGGACGCCGGCGCCGACTCGACGTCCATCGTGTCGCCGTTGGGCGCCTTGGACCCGCCGCCCGAGCCGTTCATCGTCGCCGCGTCGAGCTTGCCCGCCGCCTTGGCGTCGGCGATCGTCTTCTGCTCGGTGCTGCGCGACGTACAGGCTCAGAGTCAGCCGAGCCCCGCGCAAGACAGAGCCCGAGCGAGGAGAGGATGAGAGAGAGAGAGACGCACAGCGACTTGCGCTCCTTGTTGACGTCGGCCCTCGTCTTCCTCAACTCGGTCAACTTGGCGTCGCACTCGTCGACGTAGCCGCGCACCGCCTTGGAGCCCATGACGAGCGTGCACAGGTACCCGATGATGTCGAGCTTGTCCTCGAGCGGGAGCGAGAGGTACTGCTGCTCGGGGTCCTTCTGCTCGCCGGCGACGGCGGGCTCGAGCGACGTGCGCCGCGAGCCGGCGCGGGACGAGGCGGCGGCGGCGGCGGTAGGTGCGGTTGCGGGCGCAGGTGCGCTTGTCGAGGTGAAGGCGTCGCCGTTGAGCGCAGGCGCAGCCGAGCCCTCGGCGCCGGGCTTGACGTCCTCGTCGACCTCGCGGCCGCCGAGGCCGGCCTCGTCGACAAAGTCGGGCTTGGGCAGCTTGGGGTGCCCGGCGAACAGGTGGCGCATGATGCGCACAAAGTTGTCGAGGTAGAACGGGCCGCCGCGCTGGCAGATGGCGCCGATGAGGTGCTTCTCCCAGCCCTCGCGCCCTTCCGAGTACTTGAGCTTGGCCTGGCGGTCCCACCGCTTGGCGTACGAGATGCCGATGCGCACGAGCTTGTTGAGCTCCGACTCCTCGTACGGGATGTCGTCGCCGGCGTCGGCGAGCGTCGTGTCGCCGTCGGGGCCGTCGCCCGACCCGGCGAGCTCGTCGACGCCCTCGCCCGCGCCGTTGACGCTCTCTGCGCCGTCCTCGGGGACGGGCGTCGCAGCCGAGTCGGCCTTGGCCGCGCCGTTGCCGCCGTGGGAGGGCACGGCCGTCGTCGAGCCGAGCACGCGCGAGTTGTCGGTCCCGATGATGTTGGTGAGCGAGGCGTGGATCTCGATCAGGAGGACGCAGCGCGGCGACGTCGTGTCGTGCTTGAGCGCGCCGGCGTAGTCGTCGAGCGTGAAGGGCGAGAGGTTGAGCGATTTGCTGCGAGGAGGAGGAGGAGGACGACGTCAGCTTCGAGCCTCGCTCTTGTCGGCGAGAGAGGCAACGCAGGACGCACCAGAAGATGTTGAGGATGTTCCACGTCTCGATGAAGCGGTCGAAGACGTCGGCCGGGACGGGCAGGTCGCGATGCGGTTGCGGCTTGGGCGGCAGAGCCGGCAGCTCGGCGTTGACGCGGCGAAGGATGCGGCCGTCGATGATGGACATCGGGTCGAGGTCGAGGTCCTCGATCGGGTACTTGATCGTCTTTTTGGGCTCGGCGGGGACCTTGGGCGCGGGAGGAGCGGCGGCGGGCTTGGGCTCGGTCGGCGCTGCGAGCAGGGGGGGTGCGAGCGTCAGCGTCTCGCTCGCGCCGCTCGACGTCGACGAGGGGAGACGAGCGCACCTGTCTTGCGCTTCTTGGGTGCAGGAGCGGGCGACTCGCCCTCGGCGAGCGGCTTCCTGCGCTTGGCGAGCTTGGCCTCGCGCGCGGCCCGGTTGCGCTCCTCGGTCGTGCCGCTCTGCTGGACGGGGATGTTGAACGCGCGCGCGATCGACGGCTTGACGCACCACGGGGCGCCGATCGACGCCTCGCGCATGAGGCACTCGCGCAGGTACCGCTTGAGGATCGACTTTGAGAAGGCGAGGCGGTCGCGGCTGTTTCCAAGCGGAGTCAGTCCCTGGGCGTCGCCGTCGCCGAGAGAGGAAGATAGAGATGGGACGCACGATAGCGCCTTGGCCCTGACCTCCATCGAGCTGCCCTCGAACTTGTGCGCCTCGTCCATCAGCTGGAGCGTGTACAGGTACTCGTCCGGGTCGTCGATCGCGCGCGCATGCTTGGCCTCGACGTTGAGGTCGACGCCGGCCTTGTGAGTGTACGTGTCGTAGTCGGGCTCGGGCGCGGCCCTCATCAAGGCGGCGGCATCGGCGTTGGCGCGCACGTTGGGCGGAGCGAAGACGCGGTTGATGCGGGCGAAGTACCTGCAGAAGGGCGACCGTGAGCGTCGTCGTTGCTTCGTGCACGCGACGAAGAGAGAGGTGGACGCACTTGTCGCCGCTCAGGTCGACAAAGACCTTCTCGCCGCTGAAGTAGCGGTCCTTGTACCGGTCGAAGACGAGGTCGACGAGCGAGTCGAGACGGCCCATGACGCCTGCAGGGACATGGTCCGAGTCAGCTCGGAGCTGTGCGTTCTGTGGAAAGAGAGTTGGACGCACGGAACTGGACGCTGGCGAGGACGCGGCCCTTGAGCGGGTCGGGGAAGCGCTCGCGCACGATCTTGGACTCGGTCTTTTCGCTCTGGAGCGCGGTGAAGTAGTCGAGGCTGCTCTTGCCCGAGTACTCGCACTGGAACTGGCGGGTGAGGAGGAACGAGAGGCGGGCGGCGTAGGCTCTGCGGGCGAGGAGCGAAGGTCGAGCCGAGGGGTGCGAGGTGGGGAGGAGGAGGACGAGGAGGTCAGCAACGCACCCAGGGTGGGTGGAGAGAGGCTCGAGGGACGCACTCGTAGTCGAGAAAGACCTCGCCGGTAGCCTTGAGGTAGAAGACGGGCGTGTCGTGCGACAGGCTGTCGAGGTCGGGGAGGGGGAGGAGCTGGACGGGGCGACGGCGGAGGAGGGGCATGGTGACGAGGCGGGTGGGCGCAGGTGGGTGGGTGCGGGCAAGGCGAGAGGCGAGTGAGGGTGGTCGCGTCGCAGGCGAGGGCGAGCTGCGGGGAGGGCGACGACGACGACGACGAACGAGGTCGGACGAGGCGGTGCAGCCGTGTGGGGACTCGGGCGCAGGCGCTGTGCGGTCCAGGAGGGCGACGATAGGGGCTGGGGAGGGCTGGCTGGCGGCCTGGAGGTGGCCTGGAGGTGCGCGGCGAGTCGGGAGGTCGAGGTCGGGCGCGGGGGGGCGAGGGGACCAGGGTCGCGCTCGCGGCGGGCTCGAAGACGAGGAGCACCGGGCGGGTCGAGGTGCTCGGCGAGGGTGGTGTGGTGCTGGAGCGGGTGCGGGTGGTGCGCTGCTGTGCAGTCGACCGAGCACAGAGGTGCGCGAGGGCGAGGCAGCGAGCGAGCAGAGGCGGGCCAGTCGCTTCGTCGCCCTCGCCCTCGGCGGACTGACTGCCTCTCCTCCTCGCGAGCTCCTCCCCTCTCCGCCGCGCGCCTCGCCCCGGCCGATTCCCCTCGAAAACGTGCCCGCAGCACCTCGTCCCCCTCGTCGCCTTTCCGCCTTTGCTCGCCTCCTCTCGACCTCGTCGTCTCGCTCTACCAACCCACAGCGTCTCCCTCGCCCTTCTTCGCGCGCTCCTCCTCGTCGCACCTCGCTCCCACCGCATACACCCTGGCTCGCTCTCCCCGCCGACGGCGCCGGCTCCAGCTTGCGCTCGCTCGTCGCCCACGCACACCTCGGCTGCACAGCTGCAGCGAGCAGCCTTCAGCACTGCTCCACAGCTTGCGCCCTGCGCCCGCCCCATGCCGCTCGCCGCCTCGCCCTCTCCTCCTCCCGCCCTCTCCTCCTCTCGCCGACTCTACAGCCTCGCCCTAGCCATCCGCCTCGCCAACGCCTGCCTCTCGCGCGTCTTCTTCCAGCCCGACGAGTACTGGCAGGCCCTCGAGCCGGCGCACCGCTGGGTGTGGGGCTTTGGATGGACGACCTGGGAATGGCGCGTGCAGGCGCCAGCTGAGGGCACAGCGAGTGCGGGGCAAGCAGGGTGGGAGCTGTTGCTGCAGGGCGGGCGGGGAGGGATCAGGAGCCCGCTGGCGGTGCTCCCTACGGCGGCGGCCTACTCGCTCCTGAAGGCGGCAGCGCTCGACAGCCCGTTCGTGCTCGTGCGTCCTCCTTTCTCCCACTCGTTCGGCATTCACAAGGTCGCACGAGCTGATGGCGAACTCGGCGACAGGCTCTCGCACCGCGACTCGTGCAGGCGTGCATCGCCGCCTCGACCGACCTCGCCGTTGCTCGACTCGCACGGCGCACGCTTGGCCCGGCCTATGTCAACGCGGTGGTGCGTCCGACTTTCCCCTTCATCTCGAGCAGGAGGAGACGAAGCTGATACGCCGTGTCGACCCGCAGCTCTTCGTCTCGCTCTCGTCCTTCTTCAACCTGCACACCGCGACTCGGACGCTCAGCAACTCGACCGAGACGGCCCTCACGGCATGGGCGTGGGCATACTGGCCGTGGGAATGGATCGAGCGGCGGCAGGGCGAGAGCGGAGGGAAGGCGGACGAGTGGCGAGTTGATGCGGCGCACGAGTTCTCTCAGTGCGTACCCGCCTTCTCGCGTCCTCTCGCAGAACAGAGCTGACGCTTCGAGCCGTGCCGCGTCGCAGATCTTCTTCTCTACTTGTCGCACTCGCCTTCGCCGCGCTCGCGACCATCATGCGCCCGTCGAACGCCGTCATCTGGCTCTTCCTCGGCGGGCACCTCTTCTTCTCGTCGAGCGGGACTCGGCGACTCGCCATGCTGCGCTCGGCTTTCCTCATCGGGTGCGTGCTCTTCTCCTCTCCGCCTCGGCCGAAGAAGCGCACGCGCTGATGCCGTGCTGCACACAGAGCCCTCGCCGCCGTCTCGTCCTCCGCCCTCGACTCGACCTTCTACGGCGCGCCGACGTTCACGCCCTTGCGATTCCTCGACGTCAACGTCACGCAGTCCATCTCGATCTTCTACGGCGCGAACGCGGCGCACTTCTACCTGTCGCAGGGCATCCCGCTCCTCCTCGCGACGCAGTTGCCCTTCTTCCTCGACGGCGCTCGACGACTCGCGCGCCGGCCGGTCTCGGTGCGGTCGATCGCCGCGCTCAACAGCCTGGTGGGCGTAACGGCGGGCACGATCGTCGTATACTCGCTCCTGCCGCACAAGGAGTGGCGGTTCCTCCACCCGCTCCTCCCCGCCATGCACCTCCTCGTCGCCCTCTCGCTCGTCCAGCGCAGCACTCCTCCCTCTTCCTCCTCGACCTCGGCCTCGAGTCCTTCCACCTTCAGCCGCACCTGCCGCACCACGCTCGGCATCCGCCCCTCGCACGCCCTCCTCGTTCTCGCCTCCCTCCCGCCGGCCATCTACCTTACCGCCTTTCACGGCCTCGGCCAGGCGCTCGTCCCCGCGCACATCCACGCGACCAACCCGCCGACGAGGAGCGTCGGGTTCGTCATGCCGTGTCACTCGACGGCGTGGCAGGCCGGCATGCACGCGCCGTGGCTCGAGAGCCGCGAGGGCGAGGGCGACAGGGCGTGGTTCTTGACGTGCGAGCCGCCCGTCCTGTACGTCCTCTCTCTCTCTCTCTCTTCTTCCCTCTCGCAGCTCGTCTCGCTCGCTCGAGCGCATCTCGAGGCGTGCAGGACAACTCGTTGCACAGCGCACTGACCCCTCCTCCTCTCTCCCCAACCCGACAGCGGCCAAGACCCTCGCACCTACCTCGACCAGTCCGACTTCTTCTACGCCTCGCCCTGCGCGTACCTCGACACGCGCTTTCCTCGCACCGTCGACCCGACGTTCCCGCCCTCGCCGCCGGTCCCCGCCCGCCCGAGCGCCTCGAGCTCGAGCTCGTCGAGCGCCCGGCCCGACTACGACCTCGGGTGGCGGCACGCCTGGCCCGAGCGCGTCGTGCTCTTCTCGTCGCTGCTCGACGTCGTGTGCGACGGCGGCGGCGGCGGCGGCGGCGAGCGTGCTCGCGAGGAGGAGGAGAAGGGCGCCGGCGGGCCGAGGACGGTGGGCGACCTGCTCGCCGCGCGCGGGTACCTCGAGGAGCGGCGGCTGTGGAACACGCTCGGCGGATGGCACGAGGACGAGAGGAGGAAGGGCGACGTGAGGGTGCTGGTTTGGCGAGGGGGAGCGGCGGAGGAGAAGCGGGTGCGGGTCGGCGAGGGCAAAGGGCGGCCGATTGAGGGCGTGTTGGCGAAAGTCGAGCTGTAGAGCGACGTCGTAATGATGGTGCGCCGACCGTGATGGACGTGCGACCTCGTGCGCGAGTGGAGAAAAGCCCGCTCGACCCGGCTCGTGCCAACCTCGTACGGCACCGAGACCAGCTCGAGAGCAGCCCGGCTCAAGGCGCTGCTCCATCAAGATGCGTGTACGATGACGCCGGGCGCGAGAAGCGCAGGATGTGCAGGTGCTCTCGGCCAGCCCGGCGCTTGAGCGTGATCTGCGCGTCGAGTCCGGGTCAGCTCGCTCGCTCCAGAGGGTTGAGAGAGAGGTACAAAGAGAGAGAGCGACGCACCTCGCCGGTCAATCCTCGCTCCTTCATATCTTCGATGATCTGAAGCGGCTTGTTCTCGGGGACGGCGACGAGGTAGAAGACGCCGCGCGGCGAGAGGAGCGTCTGCAGGAAGCTCGACATCAGCTCGAGCGCCTCACGAGCCTAGCACAGCAGTAGCAGGGAGAGAGCACGCACCTCGACCTGCTCCAACAGCCGATTCGTGACGCGCATTCCGCCGATACCGCCCGCCCACGCGCGCTCGATGACGCCGTCCTCCTGCGCGTCGAACGCCTCGGCGTCCTCGGTCTCGACGTAGGGCGGGTTGAAGACGAGGACGTCGATGGCGTGGGTGAGGCGCGGGAGGAGCGCGCTCGTGAGGTCGGTGAGGACGGGGTTGAGCGGGACCGAGTTGGAGCGGCCGGTGAGGGCGGTGCAGCGCGCGGCGTGCGGGTTGAGGTCGGTGCAGAGGTACACTGCGGGCAAGGTGCTGGGTCAGCGACGGATTCGACTGGTGCCAGACTCGACGGCGGGCGGGCTCACACGCAGAGGAGGGACCGCAGATGCTGCCGAGGAAGGCGGAGACGCAGCCAGAGCCCGACCTGCGCGCAGATCAGGGGTCAGCGCGGCTCGTCGTGTTCAACTGACGAGGGAGAGGACGCACCCAATCTCGAGACACACGGTGCTGCCCTTGAGGAGGTCGGCGTCTTGCTCGAGCGCGTCGAGGAGGACGAACGTATCCTCTGCGGGGGGCTACGCGTCAGCTGGGCTCAGCGTCTGCTCGAGAGAGTGAAAAGACGCACCTGCAGGCTCGTACACGCTCTCAAAGTCCACGGCAGACAGGTGGGAGGTCGAGGGAGTGGGGATCATCGGTCGGAGCTGATGAGGACTTGGCGAGGGGACGGCGATGACGGGCGAGTCGAGAGTCGGCAGAGCGATCTTGCGTAGCTCTTGCGCAGCTTCTTGTCCTGGTCGAACAGCTCCAGGTGGTGTGCGGAGCGGGCGACTTGCTCCAAAGCTTTGACGGCGGGGAACCGGCTCGCTCTTGCTCCTCGTCTGCTCTCCCGACTCGCACCGGCCATGGTCTCGTTCAGCTGCGAGCAGTGCAACGACACGGTCAAGAAGCCCAAGCTCGACCAGCACGCCGGCCGTTGCCGCGGTGCCTACTTCACCTGTGCGTCCTCGCTCTCCACTCTCGACGAGCCGCTGAGTGCTCGCCTCCATCCCGATCGTGCTGCGCCGCGGTGTTCGCACGGCACAGATACGGTTGGAAGCAGATCGGCGCCCGCACGAGCCGAGCTGACCTCCCTCTCGCACCTCTCGTCCGCAGGCATCGACTGCAACACGACCTTCGAGGGCACGTCGTACCGCGCGCACACGTCGTGCGTCTCCGAGGAGCAGCGCTACCACAAGTCGATCTACAAGGCCCCCAAGGGCAAGGGCAAGAAGGCGCAGCAGGGCCAGAACGGCGCGCCCGCACCCGCATCCTCCGCCGCCCCCGAGCCTGCATCCGCACCCGCATCTGCGCCCGCGCCCGCACCCGCACCGCCCGCCGAGGTCAAGAAGGTCGAGGCGCAGCCCGAGGAGGCCGAGCAGAAGAAGCGCGCGCGAGAGGACGAGGCCCCGGCGGCGCAGTCGGCGGCGGCGGCAGCTGTGCCCGAGCCCGCAGCGGCGGCGGTGGACGGCGGTGCGGGCGAGCCGGCGCAAAAGAAGAAGAAGAAGAGCAAGAAGGCCAAGGGCGAGGCGGGTGCTGCCGCCGGTGCGGGCGAGGCGAGCGGCGCGGCGCAGGAGGCCGGCTCGACGGCGGCGGCGGCGCCGTCGGTCAAGACGTTCCTGTCCGAGGCCGTCACGCCGCTCCTCGCCGGCGACAACGTGTCGCTCGCCGACGTGCGCGAGAAGGTCGTCGAGCAGGCCAAGGCCAAGGGCTTCAAGGTCGACGAGGTCGAGAAGGCGCTCTGGGCCGGGCTCAAGGTCGGCGGCAAGAAGCAGAAGGTCCGCGCCGAGTTTGCATAGAGCTCTCCTGCAACGCTCGAGCGTTCCCCTTCATCTGTGCGCGAGCTCTGGATCGGCGAGAGCTGCCGCAGAGGAACTTACCTCTCGCGAGCGGCTCGCTCTGAAAGGCTCGCTCTCATCGCTCTCATCGCTCTCCTCGCAAGATGGACTGAGAGAGGTCGAGGCGTCGTCGTTGCGCACTAGAGTACTCATAGCAACAGGATGTACGTGACAGGGGAAAGAAGAGACGAGCCGCAGCGCCTCGCTCGGAGGAAGGGGCTCGACCGCCGTCGAGGCGAGAGCTGCTGGGTGGGCGCTCAGCGCTACGCCGCTCTCGAAGCGGCGCAGGTGCGCGCTGCCGAGTTGAGATGCGCTGCATCGGCTCAGCTGGACGGTAGCGCGGCTGCCGGTCGAGCGCGGCGCGATTTGAGAAGGGCGAGGCGAGGCTGGCTCGGGACGCTCGAGGCCGCACGGCGGCGAGGGATGGCACTCGGGACGTCGACGCGATCAACGCGGACGAGGAACGGCGAAGAAGGCGATGGGCGAGTTGGGCGAGGCGAGGGAAGCTCAGGCGGGGTAGGCGACCGCGGCGGCGGCGACGGCGGCGGTGCGAGCGCGCAGCTGCTGGGTCCGCGTCGACGCCGCCTTGAGCTGGCCGAGCTCGCGCTTGCCGATCGAGCTCCACCCCTCGCGCTCGAGCTGCCGCGAGCGCTCCATCTCGACGACCTTGTCCTGCACGGCCGCGCTCGAAGTCGAGGAGGCGGCGGCGTTGGCGCTCGGCTCGAAGTAGATGGCGTCGCTGAAGATGCTGTCGTCGTCGACGTCGACCTTGTGACCGTGTGCGCTCAATGCGGTGCCGGAAGGGTGGGCCGGTGCGGCGAGCGCGCTCGGCTCGGCGACGAGTGCGTGGAGCGAGGCGTGCGACGTCGGGCGGCCGGTTGACGGCGTGGATGCGCTCGAAGCCTCGGCGTGAAGGCGCTCGTCGTCGTCCTCGACGATGCGCAGGGGCGCCAGGACGCGCTGCAGCGCAAAGTCGCGCTGCGCGCTGTTGCCGAGCGACGCCTTGAACGAGAGGAGGTCGACGTTGCCGGTGTAGAAGGGGATTGGCAGGGCCGAGGTCGAGCTGGCGACGGCGAAGAGGGCGGCGACGAAGAGGATGACGCGGAGCATCGTTGCCGAAGGAGGTTGAGCGAAGGAGGTGGGGCGGTACGAGGGCGGGGATGGTGCGACGGGCGGTGGAGCGCGAGTCGAGTGGTGGAAAGGAAGTAAAGCGAGCGTGCAGTCGCACACGAGCCATGTAGGCATGGCTGAGCGCGCGCCCGCCATCCAGGCGTGCTGAGAGAGGCGGATGGGCGAGCGACCAGCCTCCCTCCCCGTCCGAGGGGGAGGGCGCGAGACGAGCAGCCATCGTGCTGACGAGGCTCTGGGTACTCGCGTGGCACGCTACTGACGCAAGAGAGGCCTTGGCGGCGAGCCGCTGGCGCCTGTGAGGCTGTGAAGCGAGAGCGGCGAAGGACGATCCAGCAGGACGACGGCGAGCTCGAGGTTGGCCCGCACGGCCGGCATCAGCTCCTCCTTCTGCCAGCCGCTATCCTGCGCAGCTCGACCGCGCTCATCATGCCGCCCTCCGCTCGGCCTATCCGCCTCAGCAAGAGCGCCCCGCCGCCCCGCCCTCGCACAACCGGCCGGTGTTGTCGTCCTGGCTCGACGACCGCACGAGCGGTCTGCGCCCCTGCCTGGGCCGTGCCCGGTGCCGAGTCCCGTACGAGCGCAGTGCCCTGTGCGCGTGCGAGCTCGCGAGCGCTGGGTCGCAGCCGCTGCTCCACCTCTCGCCGCCCGCGGCAGCTCCGGCTCGAGGCGGCGGGGAGCCTGGCGGGAGGCGGCACCGGTCGAGTGCGCGCATAGCCTGAGCAGCTCGGTGCTCCATGTAGCTGCTAGCACGGCCAAGCATGGCCGGCTCGCTGAGTGAAGACGAGAAGGGGTCGAGCGTCCCCGCGCCGCTCGCGCTCCCTTCTGCCTCTCGCTCGACCCGCTCGCTCTCGTTCTCCAGCTCGAGCATGCCGCGCCGCAAAGCCGAGGCGTCCACCACCACCACCGACCCGCTCGGCGACCCGTCCAGCGGCTCGGGCGACCTCGACGGCGCGCCGATGACGACCACCACCTCCTCGACCAACGACGACCGCCACGAGCTCGAGGACAAGGTCAAGGGCAAGCACAAGGCTGTTGGCGACCCGGACACCTGTGCGCACAGTTTCCCACAGCCTGCTGTCGAGCTGGAAGGCGCCGTCGCTGACCTCGCTCCTCCCGCCGCTCGCAGCCTCGCCCGTGCCCAAGAAGCAGCGCCAGAGCAAGCTCGAGTCGCCTGTCGTCAGCAACAAGGTTGAGGGCAAGGGCACGCCCAAGCAGCCGGCCCTCTTCAAGCTCCCGCGCGAGCTCCTCGACTCGGTGCGTCCTCCCCTCCTCGTCCGCTCCCCTTTCTGTGCGTCGCACAAGCTGATTCTCGCCGTCTCTCTGCACGCAGATCTTCTCGCAGGTCGGCTCGGGTGACCTCCTGTCGCTTACCAAGACGTGCAAGGTCGTGCGTGTCGTCCTCCTCGGCCCGCAGGCGGCGCCGATCTGGAAGGCCGCTCGCGAGCAGCACAAGCTCCCGCTCCCGAGCAGCATGACCGAGCAGCAGCTCGCCGAGCTCCTCCACGGCAAGAAGTGCTACGTGCGTGCGATCTCTCTCTGCTGCGCACAAACCCGCAGTCAGCGGCGCTGACCCTTCCTCCCTCTCGCGCGCAGGCCTGCGGGTCGACCTACTCGACCGAGCTGCACTACGAGTTCCGCTGCCGCCTATGCCGCACGTGCAACGACAAAGAGTGCGTCCTGCTCTGCTCTTGCCCTCGATCGTCGTGCTTGAACGGGCGCTGACGACGCCCTCGCAGAATCATCCGCGGCGACAAGGTCCGCCGCCACCTTAAGGGCGTGCACCCTTACGCAGTCGACTGCGTCTGCTTCATCGACAGTGCGTCAATTGCTGCTCGAGATCGCGAGGAAAAGCTCTGACCCTCAGCCTGCCCGCAGACGGCAAGTCGTACGAAGGGAAGCCTCGGAGTGCGTCTCTCCCTTGCGGCTTCCTCCTCCCGCTCCTCCGGCTCAACTCGCCGTCCAGCGCTGACTCTCAGTCCTTACAGTCGACTACCTCGTGCGCAGCCTCTGGGCGGTCAGCAGCACGCTCTACGAGCTCGGCGAGCAGGACGAGGTCGCCAAGTACACGCTCGAGGCGGCGCGCCTGCGCACGACGACCAGGTCGAGGCGCAGCAAGACGGCGCCCGAGGAGCTTCCTCGTGCAGATCATCTCGAGATGTCCATCGCGCGCAGGAAGGAGTGGGTCCAGAGCGAGCTCGAGGTGCGTCCCTCCCTCTCCCTTCCTCGGCGCCCGCAGAAGCTCATGCCCCAGTCGGCCTCTTGCCAACAGGAGATCAAGGTGGTCAAGCGCATCGTGTTTGAGGAGGTTTGGGCTGCGCTACGGCTGGTCTGGGACGAGGGGGCGCGTGTGCGAGCCGAGGAGCGTCAGAAGGTCAAAGCGTGCGTCCCTCGTCCTCTTCCTCAAGCGGCTCTCCAGCCCGGACTCGGTCTGACGCCTTTCTCTCGCAGCTTCCACGCCCGCCTCGAAGCCGAGCACGGCTGGACCGAGCAGCAGATCGAGTGGTACGACCGGTACTGCGACCACGAGTACGTTCCCGAGGCAGCGCTCGACGACGACGCCGACGGTGCGTCCTCGCCCTCCTCTCCTACTTTCTCCTCGATGACCGACGTAACATGCACTGACGCCCACCGCGCTCGCTCGCAGCCTGGGACGACTTCCGCGCCTGGATCCAGAACGACCTCGACCGCAAGGCGGCCGAGGCCGCCGTTCAGGATGCCCGCAGCGCGCGCCGGAGTGCCCTCAAGCCCTACTACGACGAGTTTGCGAGCTCGCTCGACTCGGAGGAGGAGGTTATCCTGCCGCCGTTCTACAACATCGTCGACTGGCCCGTCTTCAAGCCGCTCTGGGAGCCGGCCGACGCCAAGGCGATCACCGCCTCGAGCTGGCGCCGCATTCTCCCAGACGTCGAGAAGAGCTTCGAGGCGTACCAGGAGGAGGTCCGCGTCGAGGCGATCCGCGCCATCCTCGCTGCCACGACCGGCGCCCGCCTCAGCACGCTCTCGACCGACCCGAGCGACTACCCCGAGGACGAGTACGACGACAACTGGTTCGAGCGGCCGACCTCCCTCTTCCTCGGCGAGCGCCGCAACAGCCCCGCCGGCAAGGTCCTCAGGATCCCGCTCCCGTACCCCGAGACGCTGTCGCAGCACGTCGGGCCCGCCGACCGCCGCAAGTGGTTCGCCGACGCCATCGACGAGTACTCGGTCCTGTGCATCCGCCTCATGCTCGACGTCGTCGGCGTCAAGGAGGAGAACGCCGACGCGTTCTCGCTCGACCAGTGGGGCAGCATGTACCGCTGGCGCAACAACCCGTACCGCTCGAAGAAGGAGCGCACGCGCCGCTACAACTGGGTCGAGCTTGTGCGTCGTCTCTCTCTATCTCTCTCTCTTTCCTCCTCTGCTCTCGGCCTGCCGCAGCTTGTTCCTGTCGTCGCCGCCATCGTCGCTCGCCGCTGACTCGCCCGCCCTCGCCTCGCAGCTCTACGCCCTTCGCCGTCGCGGTCCCAACATCACGAGCCTGCGCAGCGGCTACAACCTCCCCAAGATCGACCTGCGCGATGATGAGGAGGAGGAGGAGGCCGATGAGGAGGGAGGAGATGAGGGCGAGGCGAGCGAGGGCGAGGAGGACGAGTAGCTGAGGATGCTTGAGGGCGGTCGCTCGAGGTGTTTGCGAGCCTCTGCTAAGTAGCTTGACGACAATGAACGCTTTTCTGTGCCTTTCTCCTGCTCGATGCGCAAGATTGAAAGCTCGAGAGTCGAGCCGCTCAACTTGGGAAGGTCGACTTTGCGAGCTCGTCGGGCGTCTCGAGAGCTAGCTTGAGCGTTACATGAGCTCGCACCGTCTAGTTGGAGTTGTCGTTCCATGTTCTCGAGACTCGCTGCGGCGCTGTGCCACCTCGCGCCGTCTACAACCAGCTCACTCTCCCGCTCGCAGCTCGGCTCTTTTGACAAGCTTTCTCTTCTCGATACGTGAGCCGCTTCTTGCTCGAGATGGTCAAAGCTCGTGCAAGATACAGCAAACAAAGTTCTACAAGAGGTCACGAGCGACGGGCTCGAACGCCGAGCGAGCGCCCTTATCGAGCGACCGGTACTCGACGGCGGGCCGAGAGGGGTGACCCTGCGTCGAGAGGACTGTGAGCTGACGGTAGGCGAGTCGTGAGGCTGCAGAGAGGCTGAGGGGGACGTACCGAGTGGTCGAGCTGCGCGCAGAGGAGAGCGAGGGTGAGGAGGTCCGAGCGGCGCGCTCGAGGAAGGGGGGAGACGCACCTCGAACAGCATCTCGACCCAGCGGATCGCGCGCTCGGCCGTGCGCAACAAGACGTCGAACTCGCCCTCCTCGGGCGCCGGCATGTGCTCGAGGAACCAGCTCGCCGCGTCGTGCGCAAAATGCCCGCCGAGCCCGCCGCAAGCGACAAAGTGCCGCGTCGCCCTGTACGACTCGGCGGCGACCGTGCGCACGTAGCGGCGCCACGCGTCGAGGCTGCCTTGCAGCGCCGGTGCGTCGAGCTCGTCGACGAGCTCGACGATGATGACGAGCCCGAGGAACTCGCACATGAGCGCCGACTCGAAGCCGTGCGACTGCGCCGAGGTCGAGCCCAGGCGCGACTGCTCGTTGCGCATGCGCATGATGACGACGATGGCGGTGTAGATGATGGGCGGCGCCGTCTGGTGCGGAGCGTGAGGCGGCCGAGGCCTCTGGCCGTACGACAGGTTGCTGTCCGGCCCGGCGGTCGCCTCGCTGAGCACCTCCGTCACGTGAAGCGCCACCTTGATCTTGGTCGTCCTGCAACGGGCAGAGGAGTCAGCGCATGCACGCACGAGGACGAGGCTCGGTCGAGGACGCACCCGCCGCTGATCCAGACGACCTGCCGAGGAACGGAGAAGTAGGGCCTGTCGAAGCCGTCGCCCTGTCGATGTCGACGATTCAGCTGGAGAAGAGTGCGCACGAGAGAGAGGGGCAGTGAAGAGGACGCACTGACGCCGTCTCGACCGCTGCTTGATCGGCTCGGACGAGGTCTTCGAGCGTCGCTCGAGGGGTGTGGGCCCAGTCGGCAGCTGAGACCAGGGGCATGATGCGAAGCCTGTCGCGACAGAGAGTGAGCGTGAGCGAGGGATGCAGACGAGGCGGTAGAAGACGCGCACGGACCTGCAGTGGCTCGTCGGCACGAAGATCTCGGTCGCGAGCTTGCTCGACAGGTGTCCCGCGGGCAGGTCGACGATCCACGAGGCGGCTGCAGCTGGACCTGCGAGGACAGAGTCAGCTCGGCGAGCCACACCGCTGGAAACGAGCTGCAGAAGGGCGCGGCGCACCTGCGACGGCATAAACCACGGCGGGATGGCTAGTGAGCGCGGCCTGCAGCCTGCCCGCGAGACCTCGACTCGCACCAGCGAGATCGAGCAAATTGGCGTGGTAGGCGTCCATCGCGAGCGTCGCAGGAAGCAGAAGCGACGAGGCTGAGCAAGAAGGTGCCGAGCAGCTGTCCAGCCGGCCGACGGCGGCGGCCGGGGCGAGTTGATCGAGCGGACAGCCCGAGAGCCGGCGGACAGGAGGCGAGCGGACGGACAGGGGCACTCGTCGCTCGAGGTGCGTGCAGCTCGGCGACAAGCCGGCGAAGGGCGACTCGGAGACGAGGTGAGCGAGGCGGTGCAGCGTCGAGCGGCGAGCGAGTAGGCTACGGTGCTGCTCGGACGGAGAGGTGCAGAGTGCCTTACGCGGCAGCCGGGTAACGCAGGCAGCCGAGCTCGCCAGGTCGAGGCGAGGGAGAGGTGGTCGCCGAGAGGCGGCGATACGGCCGATGGACTTCGCCGTCGCTTCCGCCGACAAGTTGGCTCGGCTGCTCCTCCTCTCTCTCTCCCCTCACCTCAGCAACCGCCAGCCCATTATGGCCATCTCTGAGAAGCAGCCTCTGATCCCGCACACCTTCAAGCAATCCTCTGCGCCCGATGCAAAGAGCCACTACACGGCGTGCGTCCCTCGTCCCTCCACTCGCCTCGGTCCACGCCGACGGACGGCACACTGACCTCTGCCTCGCCACAGCATCGTCATGGGCGCAGGCCTCTCTGGCATGGCCTCTGCGATTCAGCTCAAGCGCAAGCTCGGCCTCGAGGACGTGCTCGTCTAGTGAGCCCCGGTCTCCTCCCCCCCACTCCTCGCCGAGTCCCCACACGCCCGCCCGCGCTCGACGAGCTCGCTCTTCGGCTCGGTAGCTGACCTCTGCCGCACCGCGCAACAGTGAGAAGACCTCGGATGTGGGAGGGTGCGTCCGCTCGATCCGTTCCGCAGCCCTCGCGCCGCGCCATCTCGCAGACCGGCCCGATCCTCGAAGCTGACCTCGCTGCCCCGGGCCTCGGCTACTCCCCCCTCCTCCTCCTGCGTCGCAACAGAACTTGGAACGTCAACGTACGTCCATCTCGAGCTGGCGCGGTCCTCACGGCGCGCAGACGGGGCTGACCTCGTGCTCCTCCCCCCTCTCGCAGCGCTACCCGGGCGCCGCATGCGACATCCCCTTCACCTTCTACTCGTTCTCGGTGAGTTTCTCTCTCTCGTGCTGCACAGCGGCGAGCGACGGTGGGTGCGCGTTCGACGAGGCGAGCGTGCGCTGACTCCCTCCCTCGTCCCGCAGTTCTATCCGGCCTACCACGCCAAGAGCGACTGGGCCGGCCAGGCCGACATCCTCGACTGTGCGTCCATCCTCTAGACTACTCGAGCGAGCGAACCGAGCGCTGACGTTGACCCGCACGCAGACCTCCACGAGGTGCAGGACAAGTTCAACCTTCGCAACATCGTCTTCCGCACCGCCGTCGAGACGGCCACCTTTTCGCGCGACGACGGCCTCTGGCACCTCACGGTCCGCGACGACGAGACGGGCGAGGTGCGCAAGCGCACGTGCAACATCCTCTTGTCGTGCCTCGGCGGCTTGACCATCCCGAACGACCCGCCGTTCGACCCGAAGGACTTCAACGGCGAGGTCTTCCACTCGGCGCGCTGGCGTCAGGACGTCGACATCAAGGGCAAGGACGTCGTCGTCGTCGGCAACGGTGCGTCCTCGCGCTCGCCCGCTCCGTCGCCGCCAAACTCTCGAGCGCCGCACTGACCCTCCCTCGCCTCGCTGTCTGCAGGTTGCTCGGCCGCCCAGATCGTGCCCGAGATCGTCAAGGAGTGCCACTCGGTGACGCAGATCGCGCGCTCGCGCCAGACCTTCTTCAAGCGCATCCCGACGCCCGACGGGCCCTTCGTCCGCTTCCTCATGCGCTGGCTCCCCGGCGTGCGTCCCCTCTCGCTCTTTCTTCGCCCTCTCACCCTCAGTCCTGACTCGGGTGCTCACACGCACGCAGTTCGGCTTCCTCTTGCGCTGCGCGACCTTCTTCATCATCGAGACGCTCTTCCGCATCATGGACCTCAAGAAGGGCGCCAAGGACCGCCGCAACGCCGTCAAGGAGCTGCGCGAGTAGTGCGTCGCCTCTCTACCTGTCGCTCGAGTCCTGCAGGTGCTGACCCTGCACCCCTCGCGCGCAGCATGCACGAAAAGGCGCCGAAGAAGTACTGGAAGGACCTCGAGCCCGACTTTGACATCGCCGCCAAGGTGCGTCCCTCCTGCGCCTCTCTCTCTCTCTCTCTCTCACTAGGGCCGCAGAAGCTGACGCCGATCCACCGTACTCGTCTACAGCGTCGCGTCTTCGACTCGGGCTACTACGAGTCGCTCGGCGCGCCCAACATGGAGCTCATCGCCGACGACACGGTCACCTCGGTCCAGGGCGACAAGGTCATGACCAAGGCTGGTCGCACGGTTCGCGCCGACGTCATCGTGCTCGCAACTGGCTTCAAGGTCCGCGACTGTACGTCCTCGTCGTCCTCCCTCCCTTCCGCGCCCACCTCGGTCTCAGCTGACGAGCTCTCGCTCGCTCCCCCTCCCCCTCGCTCCTCTCCCTCCTCTTCCTCCCTCACAGTCCTCTTCCCGCTCAAGATCGTCAACGACAAGGGCGTCTCGCTCCAGGACCGCCTCAACGCGACGGGCGTCAAGACGTACCAGTCGACGCTCGTGTCCGACTTCCCCAACTTCTTCTGGATCATGGGCCCCAACTCGGCGACGGGCCACTCGTCGGTCCTGTTCACGTCCGAGGCCCAGCTCAACCTCGTCTTCCACCTCGTGCGCCCGCTCCTCAACCAGCTGCGCAAGAACCACAAGGGTCGTCCCGCGCCGTACGTCGAGGTCACGACCGAGGCCGAGGACAGGCTCTATGGTCGGCTGCGTGCCGAGATGAAGAAGAAGATCTGGGAGAAGGACGGCGGCGTCGTGCGTCCCCTTCTCTCGCAGTCCGTCGCCTCCTGCCCGCCCGCTGACCCCTCTCCTTCTCCCTCCTCATCTCCGCGCCCGCAGAGCTGGTACGTTGACCAAAAGACGGGGCTTTGCACAACCTTGTACCCGTATTCGCAGGTGCACTTCTGGCGCTCCTGCACCTACCCTCGGTACGGCGACTTTAAGTGGACCAAGGCCTCGCCGCCGGCGACCTGGCGCAGCTACCTCGGCTACTACTAAGCGTCGCCTCGGGCGCGTGTGCGCTGTGGATGACGCAGTGTCGACGGCAGTGGCGACGAGCGGGACGAGCAGGAGGAGGAGTGCGAGGGCAATTCGAGCGCGAGCGGCGCCCGCTCGTCGTCTCGCGCCGGGCGCTCGCTGTTGTACCTTTATTTTCCCGAGCGCAATTGATCAGTATTCACGCTACTCGAGTGCTGATAGACGCGAGCGCGGAGGCACGCGCAGGAGAGCGTCGAGCGAGCGAGAGGGCCCGTGCGCGCAAAGCTGCACGCTTTCCCGTCCTGCTCGCGCTTGCCCTTTTCCTGCCGGCTCTGTCTCGCTCGAGGCTGCTCTCTGGACCTCATCGAGTGTGCCCTGAACGAGGCAAGGCGCGCGCAGGGCTGTGGGCGGCGCAATCGTCGTCTGAGGCGGGCCGAGCAGCGCTAATCGGGAATAGGACCCCGCGGCTTGGCTTTGATTAGGCGAGCAAAGCTAATGCAGGTTAGGGAAAGTCAAGCGCGCCCGGCTTATGCTCGTCCTCGCTCCTCCCCCCACTCGCCCTCACGACTGGGCACTCGACTTGGGCCTCTGCTGGCGCTCTGCACCACTCGCCAACAGCTCTGTGCTCCGCCTGCACCACCAGCCGCCCCGCCCTCGCCCACGGCCCCGAACCACCTCGACGCGTCCTCATCAGCGACCCTGGTCGACCGACCTCTCTCGACACCGGCGACGACTTGCAGGCCGGCGCATGCCCA
>Ga0308169_10000902_pt1 | contig 38267 bp, 24 predicted proteins | sample PhyBR1_2_FD_202139 | JGI IMG/M metagenome (GOLD analysis project Ga0308169, IMG submission 202139) | Phyllosphere microbial communities from UC Gill Tract Community Farm, Albany, California, United States - DLSLSB.R1 | ecosystem: Host-associated > Plants > Phyllosphere > Unclassified | place...
CCGAGCGCGGCCGGGTCCAGCCTGCGGCTGAAGGAGCGGAGCGCGCCGCTGCGCTCCAGCCGCGCCAGCCGGGCGTGGACGGTGTTGCGGGCGACGCCGAGTGTCCGGGAGAGTGCCAGGGCGCTGGCTTCGGGGTCCTTGTCGAGGGCGAGGATGATCCTGCCGTCGAGCGAATCGAGGGTACGGGAGGCAGCGATGGTCATATTTTCACCAGAGATACTAGAAGTTGAGCAGAAGTCCCAAGCACAAAAGCGTATCTTGCTTTGTGGTCCGGGTCACTTCCATGATCGGTCCTCATGAGCCCTGAACAACTCCTGGCCGAACCCGAGACCGCACTGCCCGCCCTGCGCGCAGCGGTCACCGGCCTGCCGTCCTACGTCCCCGGCAGGCGCAGCCTCGGCGCTGACATCGCCGCCCTCGCCAGCAACGAAAGCCATTACGAGCCCCTGCCCGCCGCCACCGCCGCGGTGGCCGAAGCGGCCGGCAAGATGAACCGCTACCCGGACATGGCCGCCGTCGAACTCCGCGAACGGATCGCCCGGCACCTGGGCGTCACGGCGGAGGAGGTGGCGGTGGGGCCGGGCAGCGTGGGCGTCCTGCAGCAGATCATCACCGGACTGTGCGACGCCGGGGATGAGGTGGTGTTCGCGTGGCGCTCCTTCGAGGCGTACCCCATCCTGGTGGAGCTGGCCGGCGCCCGGCCGGTCCGCGTCCCGCTGGACGCCGCCGAGGGCCACGACCTGGACGCCATGGCCGCCGCCGTCACCGGCCGCACCAGGGTGATCCTGCTCTGCACCCCCAACAACCCCACCGGCGTGCCGATCAGCCATGGCCGCCTCGAGGCGTTCCTGCAGTCCGTCCGCTCCGACGTCCTGGTGGTGATCGACGAGGCCTACGTGGAGTACGCCGACGCCGGCAGCGGCCCCGACTCCCTGGCGCTCTACCGCCGGTACCCGAACGTCTGCATCCTGCGCACCTTCTCCAAGGCCTACGGGCTCGCCGGCCTGCGCGTCGGGTACGCCATTACGACGGCGGCCATCGCCGAAGGTCTGCGGCGCACCGCCCTGCCGTTCGCCGTGAGCGCGCTGGCGCAGAAGGCAGCCATCGCGTCGCTGGATGCGGGGGAGGAGATGGCAGCGCGGGTTTCCCTGGTGAAGCAGGAGCGCGCACGGATGGCCGCCGAGCTGGAGGTCCAGGGCTGGGCGCTGCAGCCGAGCCAGGGCAACTTCCTGTGGATCCGCGCCGACGCCCCGCTTCTGGCCTTGCTCGTGGATGCGTTCGATGCCGCCGGCATCCTGGTCCGCGCGTACCAGGGCGACGGCGTGCGGATCACCGTGGCGGACACCGCCTCCAACGACCGCGTGCTCCGGCTCCTCGCAGCCCACGCGGCCCTGGCAATTTCATGATTCTTTTCTCCTTCCGTTCCACCTACCAAGTAAGAGGAAACCTCATGGAACAACAGACAAAGTCGTCTGCCCGCGCCCTCGGCGCGGCCCTCAAACCCCGTCAGCTCACCATGATGGGTCTGGGCAGCGCCATCGGCGCCGGCCTGTTCATCGGCTCCGGCGCCGGCATCCAGGCCGCCGGCCCGGCGGTGCTGATCTCCTACCTCGTGGCCGGCACCCTCATCATTTTGGTGATGTGGGCGCTCGGCGAGATGGCCGCCGCCAACCCGGACAGCGGCGCCTTCTCCGTCTACACCGCCAAGGCCTACGGTCCGGTGGCCGGCGCCACGGTGGGCTGGCTGTGGTGGATCCAGCTGGTGGTGGTCATCGCCGCCGAGGCGCTCGGTGCGGCGGGCCTGCTGGCCACCATCTTCCCGGCGCTGCCGGTGTGGCTGATGGCCTTCGTGTTCATCGTGGTGCTCACCGCGGTGAACCTGACCAGCGTGAAGAACTTCGGGGAGTTCGAGTTCTGGTTTGCCCTGCTCAAGGTGGCGGCGATTGTCGGGTTCCTGCTGGTGGGCTTCGCGCTGCTCTTCGGGTTGGTTCCGGGCGTGCAGTCGCCGGGCCTTTCCAACTTCACTGGTGCCGGTTTCGCACCCAGCGGATTTGCCGGGATTGCGACCGCTCTGTTTGTGGTGGCGTTTGCGTTCGGTGGCACCGAGATCGTCTCCGTGGCGGCAGCCGAAACCGCGGAACCGGCGCGCAGCGTGAAGAAGGCCGTCCGGACGGTGCTGTGGCGCATCCTGGTGTTCTACATCGGTGCGATCTTCGTCATCGCCGCCGTGGTTCCCGTGGGTTCGGCCGGGCTGAAGAGCCCGTTCGCCGCAGTACTGGATGCCGCCGGCATGCCCGGTGCGGCTACAGCCATCACCCTGGTGGCCGTCGCAGCGTTGCTGTCCGCGCTGAACGCCAACCTTTACGGTGCTTCGCGGATGGCGTTTTCCCTGGCCGAGCGCGGTGAAGCCCCGCGGTGGCTCGCTTCGGTGTCCAAGGCGCGGGTCCCGGTTATTGCCGTGCTGGCCAGCGTGGCCTTTGGCGTTGTCACGGTGGTGCTGGAGCTGATGTTCCCCGAGATGGTCCTTGGTGTCCTGCTGAACATCGTCGGCTCCACGTGCCTGTTGGTGTGGACGTCAGCTCTCCTGGCCCAGCTCGCGCTCCGCCTCCGCGCCGACCGCGAGGGAACGGATCTTCCTCTGCGGATGCCCGGGTTCCCGTGGCTCACGTCCCTTGGCCTGCTGATTCTCGCGGCGATCTTCACGGTGGGCTTCATCGGGGAGGATTCGCGGCCGCAGCTGCTGAGTACCTTCGGGCTTGTGGCGGTCTTGGCGGTGTTCAACTGGCTGAACCACCGCAACCGGGACGCTCGGCCGCGTGTGGAATCTTCGGACCGTGACAAGCTGCCGGTGCTCATAGACTGAACCAGGCGCTACGAACACACTTCACGGGCAATCGGGTACCCCCTGAGGCGCAGGATTCAACGGCATCGAGAGTATTCGCAGATGCTCTCGATGCCCTTCCGCTGTGTAAGGATCCAATCCCTCTCGAGGCCGAGGGTGTGGCAACTGTTTCGGGGGTGCCTCCCGTGGTCAAAGACCAGTGTTCAGGTCGACGGGTCCGACAAGGCTCTGACCTGCTTGGAGTGCCGATTGCACGTGTGGAAATGTTCTTGGAGTACCTTGGGTAAACGGGCGCGCCGCGAACGCCTGAAGTCGTACCTGGGACATTGGAACGGTGGTGCCGGTTTCTAGCCCTGCGTCCATAAGTGGGATTCCTGGCGCTGGAGGATCGGGACCGGTTGTACTTCGCGCTCCTTGAGGAGACGGGCCTTCGATTCTGCGGGGCGCTGTGTCTGCAGCACTTCGACTAGCACAGCGGACAGGCCGAGCACGCCTTCAAAGACGTCGTGTTACCGCTCATCTGCACGGGGCGCGGTGAAGGGTGGGATCTAGAGATCGTCCCTCCGGCGCTCGTACTCTTTAGCAGCTTCCGGCTGGCCCTGTCGATGATGAACCCCAGCCATATTGTGAAACACTTGGCGTTGACCAGCCACGTGTCCAACTTTTTCGAATAGCGCTAAAGATTCTTCGTAAAAATCTAGTGCTTCACCTAGGTCATCTATGAATGCGTATAGGTTGCCGAAATTCATCTTGGCCATGGCCAAACCCAAAAGATCCTGCACGTCTTGGTAAGCCTCAATTGCTTGTTGAAAAAGTGGTATGGCTTCTTTTGTATCGCCAGCCTGATTCAGGGCTGTAGCGAGCTGCGTGAGCGTTGACGCTTCCGCTCTCTTAGACCTGCTAGCGCGGTGAACCTCAAGTGCCGATCTCAGAGTACGAATAGCTTCACCGTAGCGACCACATTCTCGAAGGGTTATACCAATGTTGGTGAGCACGTAACCCATGCCCCTGACGTCGCCGGCTTCTTGACGAATCTTTGCTGCCCGGTTCAGTGCATGCAGGGCAGCCCCTGTCCCGAATGTCTGCCGATAGACCGCAGACAGCCCAATCCATGCGGCCGCCTGATCTTCTAGGGAATCGCCCGAAGACGCTGCCCGAATCGCTCTTTGGAAGGTCTTTGTAGCCTCATCTAGCCGGTCCAGAGAAGTCAGGGTGAGGCCAGTATCGTGCAAAGCCTTCGACAGCTTAACTTGGTCATTTTCTTGTTCCGCCGCGTTCGAAGCGACCGCTAAGACCCTCAACGCTACCGTGAGGCTGCGCTGGATATCGAGGACTGGTACCAGGCTCGTCCCGAGACGCCAGGCGGCGTCAGTGCGCCCCAGTGATTTCGCCAGGAATACGCTTCCCACTAGGTTCGGGAGCTCTCGATGCATCCAAGCTAAAGCGCTCGATCGACTCTCGGCCTGCTTGTACTTAGATTGCACATTTCCGTCTATCCAACGGGCGGTGTCGCCGACTACGTCGGCATAAAACTCCAGCAGTCGCCCTTGGGCCTCTTGACGCGCTTCGGGTGCTTCCTGCGCTTCGGAGAGTTCTCGGCTGTAGAGCCGGACTAAGTCGTGCATGCGCCAGCGGTTGGTGGCAGGCGTTTCCTCCAATAGATGTCGATCCCGCAGGCGGCGCAGTGCCCTGGCTGTAGCAACGTGCTTGTCGGCCATCATGTGCGTGACGGCTTCCGTGGAAAACTCGGAATGAGGGTGTGCAGAGGCGTACTTGAAGTGCAGTAACTCGGCACTCGACAGGCGAGCCACTGACGTTTTGATGCTTGCACGGACGGCCAGATTTCCGTATTCAAGACCTTCGAGACGGTCACTTTCTTCTTTGAGCTCTTCGATTAGGTCACGCGCATTTAATCTTGCGTCTGATCGCAAAATAGCCGCACATATTCGAAGCGCCAAAGGCAAATCGCCGCAGACCGCAGCTAGCTCGGCAAATTCAGGCGGCACGGCGCCCTGATTGCTGGCCCTTCCCGAGTCTCGGAGCAATAGGCCTGCGGCATCATGATTGGCCAAAGGGCTAATGCGAACGGACGTTGCATATTGTAATTCGGCGGCAAGTGATTCACGGGATGTTATTATCACTCGATGAAAGGGTGATCGAGGTAAAAGCTGACGCACCTGTTCTACAGAGAATACGTTGTCAAAGAGTAGAAGCAGCCGCTCTTTTCTTTCTGCCGCCGCATCTAATGCCTGATGGTACTGGGTCCCTTGCTGACCGAGATCGGCTGAAATGTCGGTTACACCCAGCGCGCGAAGCGCACTTGCGAATACTTGATTGGCAGCTACCGGCGCCTCATCAACATCGTAGCCCCGCATGTCGACGATCAACGATCGATGAACTCGATTCTTGCTGTTCGCTGATCGACAAGCCCAATCGGCCAAGGTGGATTTTCCTGAGCCCGGGAGTCCTGACAATACGAGGATCTTGCCGTCGGTAGTCATCTCCTCGCTGGCATTCCAGAGGTTCTCGAAGAGAGCTTTCTCATCCGTCCGAGCCACGATCTCCGGCACCCCGGTAGTAGCAGGGGATAGCGCTGTAACAATGACGGGAGAACGAGAATCCGTTGGATCTATCTGTAAAAATTGGGTCCTGACGCTAGCCATCATGGGCATGTCCAGGATGGATACAACTCTTTCAAGGTGGTACAAGTCGAGGGCGCCAGACACTGTTTCGCTGAGAATGCGCCGCTCTCCAATAGAAATTTCTTGGTTGGTTATGAAAGCTAGCCCGTGCGCTGCATGTTTGCCAACCCCTAGGTAGTCGGCTTCCAACTTCGCCTTGACGACGCTGAACGCTTGCTGACCTCGAGGAAAGTATGCGGCCATGATCCACTTTTCGCCGTCCCGCTGCATGACAGCATCTTTGGTCCCATCGGGACCACCGAGTGGATGGCTTGGGTCGATAGCTTTATAACCGGACTGATAAAGCACTTGAACGGCAAGGCGTTCTGAGGGGGCTTGACCGTTCGTCCAGTTGCTCAGTCTGTGCCACGTCTCGTCCCAGCGGGTCAACATGATTAGAGTCTGCACTAAAACTCCGCAAGAGCGTAAAAGTACCTAAGCTACGACGTGGTCTCGGTGCGTCCACTCGGCATGCCATGGCCACTTATGCAGAGGAACGGGTCCTAGCGGTGGTTGCAACTCCACCTTCCCCTACCGGACGTAGGAGGCGGCATGGGGATGTTGGGTGGAGCTAGTGGACGCATCGACCTTTTTTAGCACCGCCATCCCTGTGGATTAGTGCTCATTGAGCAGGTAGAGGTGGGGGTGCAGCTGCTCGTAGCCGTCTGCATTACTGTAGTACCGTCGTTACCTTCTGGGTGTCGGCGGTGCGACGCGGCAGGGTGCTGTGCGCCGCTGTGATCGGACCGCTTACCTAAGCAACACAGCCTTGTTTCCGGCGCTGGTCAGCTTGCCGTTGTGGCCATGGACGGGTGTTCGAGTGCGGGTAAGTTCGGATCGGGCTCATGACCTGCTAATACCTGCGGTTGCCTGAGCTGGCCGGCGCTGGAATGGTCCTGCTGGTCTGCTAGTCGTGGCTGCCGGGTGAGCACAAGCCGGAATCGCGGTCGGCTTTGAACGCAGCCCGCGCGATTGAGAACGTGTGTTCGTGGCGGGGGAGCTTGCTGGTGCATCCCGTGGGCGTTGTTGAAGCGGACATTGGCTTTTCGGCCGCGAGGGTTTCGTCCATCATGGTCGCAGCACGGCCCTGTAAGACCCCTCGTCCTGTGTCCGAACACCCACGGCAGGAGGCTGGGTGCCCCAAACTAGCGGGAGTGGAGAGGCGGTCTCCCACTTTTAGAGACGAGGGTGCGCGCAACCACCACATGCAAGGCACGACTGCTCCGAGGCGGCTACGCGTGGAACGCCGAACAGTGACCTTTATGCATCGTACAATTCTAACGACCCGGTTTGGGGGGAGTGTGAGTCCTGGGGCTCCATATGCAGAGGTTCATAGTAGGAGCTGTTTTTGGGTTTTGATGACTTGGCAAAGCTGCCATTGAAAGATTATGCGCCGTTCATCCATTATGTCCGGTTTCCATCGTTCAAAAACCTGGAACCAGGAACGAGGATTGATTTCCTTAGTCCCATCACCGTCCTGGTTGGGCCGAATGGAACAAATAAGAGCTCCATCCTAAGAAGTCTTCAAGGCTGTCCTGACAACAATAATATCGGAAACTTCTGGTTTGATACCGATTTGGATCCTATCAAAGACGGTACGGCCAACCGTTACATCCATGGATATAAATTACCGTCAGGCGGTTTCGCTGAGGTTATCAAAGCAAGGGTTAACCGGAGTGATCGAAATCCTGATTACTTTGAGACATCGGCGCCTCGATTGCGCGACGGCATGCACAAGATGCCCGATATGGACGAAACACCGGCAACGGACAGAAAATACCGAGTTTCTACTCGGTGGAAATCAATAGAAAAGGATGTACTCTATTTTGACTTCCGCCAAGAGATTCCCGCTTATGATATCCACTTCTACTTCAATTGGCGCGGCAGGTCGAGCGGTCTTGTTGAAAAGAAGAAGCTCGTTCGCCGTCGCGCGCACCACGTTCGTCAAGCATTACAGAATTTAGAGTCGAGTCACCGATTATACAAAAAGGACCGTATACTCGAACCTGCTGTCTCTTTGACTTCAGATGAAGTCAAAGCAGTGTCTTTTGTTCTCGGGAGAACCTACTCGCAAATCCGAATTGTCAAGCACGATCTTTTTGATGTTGAAGGCTATACCGCTCAGATGAAGACCGATCATTTGGCTTATTCTGAGGCGTTTGCTGGGAGCGGGGAATTTGCCGCAGTTATGATGGTTCGCGGCCTGTTCCAAGCACCTGAGAAGAGTTTGATTCTAATGGATGAGCCGGAAACCTCGCTGCATCCGGGCGCCCAGCAGGCCTTGATGGAAATTATCTATAAGCAGGTTTTGGTTAAGAAGCTGCAAGTCGTAATCACTACCCACTCGCCGGCCATTGTTAGCGATTTGCCTCCTAGTTCCATAAAGATGCTGGGAGTCAATGAAAGCACTGGGCGCGTTGGGCTCTTATCTCAGGCCGCTCTTGCAGCGGAAGCTTTCCACCGAATAGGAGCCACCTTTTCGCCGAAGTCTATATTTGTTGAAGATGACCTCGCGGCTGAAATTATATTGCGAGCCTCTAGGCTGATCGGGTTTGATTTTCTGCGGACCATAAATATTAAAATAGTGCCGGGTGGCGCTGGTTCAATAAGTGCTCGCTTGATCCCAGTATTACCCCATAGTTCCCCCGATAGTATAGTGCTTCTGGATGGCGATCGACGTCCTCCTCAATTTCTACGAGATCCAGCCCTTGTCCCGGATGGTGAGCTTGAAGACGAGCTAAAGAAGGTGTCTGTGCCTGCTAATCATTTTAAGAACGGCGGGAACGATAAGAGCTTAAGCAAGGTCTACCAAGATCAGCGGTCCCTTCTTCAGTGGGTTTATGAAAGACTCCATTATCTTCCCGGCTCACGCCCGGAGCAACTGCTAATGGAACTTGCGGGTATACCTGTTTTGGAGGCAAAAGCTGCCAAAAGCTATTGGAAGGAACGGGCTTTCAGTGAACTTGGATTGATGCCTGGGGAGACTGTAACTTCTGCACAGATTCTCGATTCTCAAAAGAGATTTCTTGCAGGTATTGATCGTACAAATGCATTAATGAAAAATATCTGCGACCTGCTGCAGAAGCTGATGACGGGATGACTTGGATGACCACTGAGGCGACAAAGGAAACAACGGGCGGGCGATTTCTCCCTGCCTGTAGAACTCAACGTCGCACCCGGTTCGGTGGTCCACGTGCGGGATGAGGAGTGGCTGGTCACCAGCCTCGAGAAGTCCGTGGACGGAACGCTCATAAGGGTACAAGGCCTCAGCGAGCTGGTTAGGGACACAACGGCGGCGTTCTACTCCGCCCTTGACGACATCCAAGTCGTTGACCCGGCCAAGTCCAAGGTCGTTGCGGACGACACTCCGAACTACCGCAAGGCGCGTCTCTTCCTTGAGACTACACTCCGAAAGACCCCCACGCCGCAATCTGCTGAGCACCTCACGGTGTCAACACGCATGCTCTCAAGAAACCTGAAGTATCAGCAGATTGCCGTCGCTAAAGCACTGGACACCAAAAACATCAGGCCCCGCATTCTCATCGCGGACGCCGTCGGACTCGGAAAGACCCTCGAGATCGGCATGATCCTCAGCGAGCTGGTCAAGCGCGGCCGCGGTGAGCGGATCCTCGTAGTTACACCCCGCCACGTCCTGGAGCAGATGCAGCACGAACTCTGGTGCCGCTTCGCCCTCCCGTTCGTTCGCCTCGATTCCGCCGGCATCCAGAAGGTCCGCCAAAAACTGCCGGCCACGCGCAACCCCTTCACCTACTACAAGCGCGCCATCATCTCCATCGACACCCTAAAGAGCGCCCGCTACCGCGCCCACCTCGGCAAGCTGAACTGGGACGCCGTCGTTATTGACGAATCCCACAACGATCCCGCACATGGCGGTGGCCGGATCGCACTCATGCTCCACGACAAGGTCCCGGGGGGCACGGGATACCTGGCGGAGTTCGCAGATTCAAAGCGAGTCTGGGAACTGCTCCACGCAGCCTGGGAGATCGTCCTGGACTGCAGTTGCCGGTTCGAGGAACGGCTTGCCTGCCATCACTGCCTCTTGCCGCACGTCGAGCCGTGGCAGGTTGACAAGGTTGCCCGCGCAAGTGCGGAGCGACTGCTTGGTCTCCTCCTGCGCTCCGGGCAGAAACCCGTCGACGGTGAGACCCCGCCGTCGTTCGCGGGCTGGACCGTCACCGAAGAAGCGCCGAGCGCGGAGACCTCCATTGAATCGCTGTTGGAAAAGCGGTTCCGGAAGGCCTGGATGGACCGCCTCAAAGCGGCGGGCACGCACACTAAGGTCACCCCCGGCGCGCCCGCCGACACTATTACCTTCCGCATCCCCGGCCAGAACTTCCAGTGGCAGCTCTTGCCGCAGGTGGATGTTGCTGGCACACGGCCGGACTTCCTGTTGAAAGGCCCGCCGGACCCGAACTTTCCGGTGCTGGCGATTTACACCGACGGCTTCGCCTTCCACGCGTCGCCGGAGCGCAACCGGATTGCGGACGACGCCGAGAAGCGCGACAAGCTTCGGCACACCTCGGAGCTGTCTTCGGCTGTGATTCCTTGGGCCGTCACATGGGAGGACGTGAATGCCTTTGAATTGGGTCCCTCAGCGCCGGCCGGGCTGCCGTCCTGGGCAAACGCGAAGCTGAACGCACAGCTGATGGCCAAGTTCCCCGTGGACGCTTCCATCATGGGCTTGCTTGGCCGGGATGCCATGAGCATTCTCTGGCAGTGGGTCAACAAGCCGAATCCTGAAGCCTGGACCAAGTTCTCGGAACTGGTGCCGCTGATGCTCATGAAGCAGAAGCCGCAGCCTTCGGACCCGGATGCTGTCTACGGGCATGCTGTGGCCTTGGCCCGTGGAGAACAGCCCCCACTGCCCACCGGCAGTGTGACCGCCTGGACGTGCAGATCCGGCAGCGTCGGCTTTGCTGCCGCGGGCTCGCCTAACAGCCTGTCCACGATCGCCGTCGGTCTTTGCCTGGATGATCGGCAGGATGCGCTGGTTTCTTCTTCGCATGAAGCCTCTTGGCGTCTTTGGCTGCAACTCTCGAACCTCCTGGCATTCAAACCCATAGGTTTGACCATCGGATCCGTAGCTTCCTGCGTGAGCGCCGGCAGCTCGGTTGCTGCAGAAGTCGCGCGCCAGGAAATGGCGGACGAGGTCGGACCCGCGTGGAAGCCACTGTTGGATCAGGCAACTGAATTCGAAAAAACACTGCTGTTGCAGCTTGCCACTGCCGGTCTGGATATTTTGCCGGAGCTCGGATACGAGGTGGACGGCGTGCCAGTTTCAATCGCCTGGCCGGACCATCATCTCGCCGTTGTATTCGACGGCGACGAACGTGAAGGGCTGGAAGCCTCAGGATGGACCACCGTGGGGATTGACGTTGAAGAAATACGCGAACTGCTGAAGGCAAAGGGGGCTTGACGTGGCACTCGTGACATGGATCAAGCAGAAGGACAAGATCGACGGCGCAATGAAGGCCAAGGTCTACTCCTTCTTTGAGAAGCTGCAGAAAGACGACACTGCACCGGGCCTCCATATCGAACCGATGCATACGCCTGCCGACCCTCGCGTCCGCACTGGCCGTATCGATTTGAACTACCGCGCAGTGCTCTTCAAAGTTGCTTTCGAGAACATCCCGCACTACTTCTACTACGGTGCATGGCCCCACGACCAGGCAATCGACATTGCCCGATCCAGCGTGCTGCAGGTGAACTCAGTCAACGGTGTCCTCGAGGTGGTAAGGGCATCAACCCCGACTCCCGAGGGGCCGCCGGAGACTCCCATTGAGGAGCCGGTCGAGCTGGCTGAGCCGGAGGCTCCCGAGGATGAGGCAGAGAACGAAACGCCGCAGGTTTGGACAAACCCCCTTAGAACTTGCGGGATGGATCAAAGCGAGTTGGTGACAACCCTCGGCCTCGCTGCCGAGCTTGTGGACAGAGCCTTCGCCGCTTCCTCTGACGAGGAGCTTCTGGATGTATTGGGCGATGCTCCAGAGTGGCAGGCCACCGCGCTGCTGGAGCTTGCCGCGGGTACTGCTGTATCGGATGTTCAAGACAGGCTGGCCTTGAGCCGCTACGTCGATAACCCGGAAGAATCCGAAGAGGACAAGATCAAGCGGGCGCTGGAGCACCCGGCAACGAAGATGCAGTTCACGTTTGTGGGGGACAACTCCGAAGAACTGAAGAAAGTCATCGAAGGCGGCGACTTCGACTCCTGGCGTACGTTCCTCCACCCCGAGCAGCGCATTTATGCTGAACGCCGTTACAGCGGATCCTTCAGGCTCTCGGGAGGTGCCGGCACGGGCAAAACCGTTGTGCTGCTGCACCGGGCACGGGCGCTTTCTCTCGCCGAGCCTTCTTCTCGCATAGTGCTGACAACGTATACCACCACCCTTGCTGAGTCGCTTGAGAGCGGACTGGCAAAACTCGACGCCGATCTGCCTCGCGCGTTGAAGCCCGGTGAGCCGGGTATCCATGTTGCCGGGGTGGATTCGCTCGTCAACAAGGTCTTCCGTGCCGCCCCTGAAACCGACCAGCGGCAGGCTATGAAAGACCTCTTTGGCCTCGAGGCAGCTGCACCCGGGAAGATGCTTGATGCAGATCGCGCACGGCAACAGTGGGAGTCCGCGCTGAGCGATGTGGAACACGAACTCGAACCTGAGCTCGCCAACCCCACCTTCCTTCAGCAGGAATACGAGAGCGTTGTGCTGCCGAACTTCATTGCGGGTAAAGACGAGTATCTCAAGGTTCCCCGAGCGGGGCGCGGCACAGCACTCAACCGTGCCAAGAGGCTGGCCGTATGGAAGGTCATCGAGGGCTACAGGTACTACAACCGGATCGACATGCATGCCTCCTTTGTTGAGATGGCACACCTCGCAGCTTTGGTCCTGAGGCAGCGCGCCGAGAATGGGCTGACCCGGATGGCAGACCACGTTCTTATCGACGAGGCCCAGGATTTGCATGCAGGTCACTGGCTCTTCCTTCGGGAACTGGTGCGGCAGGGTCCTGACGACCTGTTTATTGCCGAGGACTCGCACCAACGCATCTACGGACAGAAGGTGCCCCTGTCCCGTTTTGGCATCGGAATTGTCGGCAGGTCCCGGCGGTTGACCCTCAACTACCGCACCACACAGCAGAACCTGGCATACGCCGTCGGACTGCTCAAGGGTGTGCCGGTGACAGACATTGAAGGCACGGACGAATCCGTCCACGGATATACCTCTTCCCGTGTTGGACCTAAGCCGCAGGAACACGCGGCAACGTCCTATGTGGAGGAGCTGGACAACCTCGCCCAGACGCTACGGACATGGCAGGAGGAAGGCGTGCCGCTTGAAACAGTCGGCATCCTGGTTCGCGCGAACTTCCAGATTGGCAAGGTAATCAGCGGGCTTAATGAACGGGGACTAGAGGCGCGGATTGCCGGATCCACGGTTGTTTCCGGCGTGCCGGCAGTGATGACCATGCACCGGTCAAAGGGCATGGAGTTCACTCGAGTTGTTCTGTTCGGTATGTCGGATCAGTCGATGCCGGCCGCCTACCAGCTGCAGAATCTCGCTCCGGCCGAACAAGCGGATGCGCTTCTGCGCGAGCGTTCGCTCCTCTATGTGGCTGCCACAAGGGCGCGTGACGGGCTTGTCGTGTCATGGAGCGGCAAACCGTCAGAGCTACTTGGTACAAAGTAGTTTCCGACATAACGGCAATTGGGGGAGAAATGGCGGCAGCATCGACAGCGACGAAGTCCAGATGGTGGGACGGAGACGCTAAACAGCGGTACTGGATGGAACTGGTCAACGTGGACACATGGGGGAGCGAGCTCATTGCACCCGACACACCACGTTATGACTTGATGCGGGATGTTCGCATTGGAGATGTTGTTCTCCATTGGGTTGGAAAGAATAACCCAATGCGCTTTAAGTCAGGCATGTATGGTGCGTCGATCGTAGCGGGGGAGCTTCAGCCCCGCGCTGGGGACTGGTACGGGAAGCCCGCAAACACGATTCCCCTTACGAACTACACGCCTTTGCCTCACCCCTATCTCCTGACCGATCTCCGTGCAGATCATCAGTCCGACATCCTCGGCATTAAGAGCGAACTTGAACGTGATTACTCCGGCCGCGGCAAGTTCACCATCTATTTTCCGTTTCAGGAGCACCCGACGACCGGGTTGAAGCCGAATCAGGGATATCTGTTCAAACTTCCGGCCGAAGTAATCGAGGCGGCTCCGGGCCTGTTGCCGGACAGTGACTGGGGCGGCTTTGGCCGGCCTTTTGTTGCGCCCCCTGTCACTGGCCAGAATGGCGTAAGACAGCGCTACGCTGGCTTTTGCGCGGATCCGGTCCTTAAGAAAGCCATCGAGGTGCAGGCCGTGCGACAGGCGATTAGGCACTATGAGGCATTGGGGTTCGCGGTGGAGGATGTTGGAGCCTACCGGTCCTACGACCTCGAAGCAGTGCGCGGGGACGAAGTTCGTCGCGTCGAAGTGAAAGGTTCTCAAGGTTATGTTCAAAAGGTCATCCTCACCCGCAACGAGGTGACTAATGCCAATGAGTTCGGACAAACAGACCTAGTGGTAGTTGCAGAGATCCAATGGGAGCGCCATCTGGATGGCAAGATCACTACCGCAGACGGGCTAATGAGTGTTTATCCCGGCTGGACGCCGTCGCCCGAAAACCTTGTGCCGCTGAGCTACGAGTACTTCCTCGATTAGCACCCCGAGATCCGGTGGGGGTCGGACCCCCGACCCCCACCGCAGTCCTAATAGACTTTGTCCGCCAGCTTGTCCGCCAGGTCAGAAGGCGCGAAATCCTTCGTGTAATAGGTAGTCCATCCCTGCTCGGCAAGCCAGTCGTCCCGTTCGTCGTCGCGGTCTACGAGGACCGCCACACGGGAGGAAGGCCACAATAGGTCCACCTGCCACTGGTTGTCCGGGCCGATGTCGGCTCCCCAGTCTCCGAGTTCCACCTCAACTTCTACAAGTTCGGGAATCAGTTCCTTCAAGTCGGGACCGGATTCCTCAAAGACGGTTAGCCAAGCGCTCTGCCGGATGCTCTCGGGAACGTCGACATGCTCCGGCCCTGTAGATTGCTTCACAGCTGAGCCGCCAGGCTCGCCCAGCGGATTCAACTTGGCCCACTCGAGAAATCCGAGCCCGATTTGGCCGTGTACGCCGAATAGAGACCCTCGATCCAGATTCGTATTGAACAGTTCGCAGCTGGTCTCCGGCACGAGGACGCAACAATGGCAGGCAGCTAGGTTACGCGCATCCGTTCCGGAGCCACGGGATTCGATGCAGACAGGGTCCGCTGAGCACCATGACGTACGGAACAAACCTTCGTCCAGGGCAGGGCCGAGCCGCTTGGGGCTCGCTTGTGCTGCGATGCCGCCGAGGCTGCCCGCCGAGTCCGAAGAGGCCGTGTAAAGGAGTACTCCGACCTGATCCTGTCCCACATAGAGACGTTCGCGGATAGAAGATGCAGGGTAACCTGCGTCGAGAGAAAGCTGGTCAATGATGATGTGGGACAGCGTGTGGACCAGGGTCTCCACTACGCTCACAGGTGCAGGTTCCAGTCCTCGCTGCTTCGCTGCACGCTTGGCATTGATCCACGAAGTGTTTTCCCGGCTTGCGGCGAAGTCAGTCCTTGCCCACGCTTCAACCTGTGACCTATCGAGGGCTACGAAGAGTCCCTCGCCTAGTGTCTCGATTGCGGGCAGCCAGTTCTGTCGGTTGTCGTCAGGGGAGAGCGGTGACAGCTTGGCGTCGGGCTTGTCCTCGCCTCTCGGTTGCAGGCGGCTAAACCCGTAGAGTGCACGTACTTCCCGTAGCCGGGTGATTTTTCGGGCAGCCTTGATCCAATGCTGGTGGTCGGCCGGCACGGCAACTTTCTCGGCGACAAAGTCCGTGTCCGGGCTATCCTTCCGGCCGTTCATCAGCGCAAGGAACTCTTGCTCGCGAAGCTGGTCTTCCGAGAGCTCAGTCTCTTCACTGCCGTGAAACTGGCGTCTGATTTCCGCCCGCAGCTCGTCCACAGAGAAGCGCCCATCAAACTCCTGTACAACGCCCTCCAAAACCCATGCGGACGCCGGTTCAAGTGCCTGGGGCTGGCTTAATTGGGCAGCCTTCGACGTCACGACCTTGGCGAGAAACTCCGAGTAGGGCGGAATCGAGATTGCAGATCGTACGACTGGAAACCAGACGTTAGACGCACCACGCTGCACGGTCTTTGGAGGCTTACCGCATTCACGCTCCCGGTATCCCCAGCCCAGCCACGGCCGGTTCCCCTGGCATTTCATTTCCTTCAAGGCGATGGAATTGAAGGCATCGGCCATTGTCCGGGATTTTCCGCACGAGCACCGGACCACCATGTCGGCCAGGGAAGATGTCCGGCCTTCCGAGGCCAGCGAGAGCAAGTGGTTGGCATCCTCTGTCGGCGTGAACCCATGAACCCAATAGGAATAGGGAAAGTCGTCGATATGTCCGTCCTCGCACGCGACGACGAATCGCGACGGAGTCAGTGGTGCCAGCGACTTACATAGGCCACACTTGGGATCCTCGTAGGACGCCTGTAACTGCTGGACCCTCCCAAGGCGGTCGCAGTTCGGACAGACAAGCATCTGTGGGAAACGAACTACGGGAATCTTTCCGCGAGCTCCCGCCGGGGGCAGGAGGAGCTCAGACACTCTCAGGCTTCTAGCCAGACGCGGTTCAATGACCGGCTTCAAATGCTTCCGGTCCCACTGATCAATGCTGGTGATCATGAAGCTGTTGTTTTCAGCAGGGAACAGGCTGCCGACTCCGAAGGTGGAAATCAACTGGCTGCGCCGGGCGGCATAGGTCTTTTTAGCCAAGGGTGGCATCCTTCCTTATTGGGGCCGGCCGGAGGGCGGTCTCTGCGTCAACGTCGCGCATACTGCGGGGTGTGGGCCACGGAATGGTACTTGTGCTGTAGACGAAATCAGGATCTTCAAGGGCCTTGCTGGAATCGATGAGCAGCGAACGTGGCGAATTCCGCTTGCCCTCGTAAGGCAGGTCAGCGTCAGCGAGGGCTGCTTTCCGCCATATGTTAAGAAGTCGCTCCAGCTCTTCGCGCGTAGCGGATGATTCCTCAGGATCGACGGATGCGACTCGGCTGGCTATCCAGGTCATAACTTCGTCTACTGCGGGGGATTTGTCTCGGACATGCCCTGCAGTGCCACGCAGCTCGGGGACAAGCATCCTCAGGGCTGACACCAGCGTGGCGTGGAGTCCCCGGTCTCGCGACCGGGCAGCGAAAGGCGTGGCACTGGTTGCTTCAACGGCCCGATAAAGGGCCCCATGGAAATCGTTGAAGGATTCGTAGTGCGAGCGGTCCCGGGTGCGCGCTGCATTGAAGATGGTTACTACCAAGCCCGGGTGCTGTCGCCCGACGCGGCTCGTGGCCTGGATGTACTCAGCGCTTGATTGAGGCTGTCCCATGACTGCCATAAGACCCAGGCGGTCGACGTCAAGTCCAACTGAGATCATGTTGGTTGCCAGTACGACGTCTTCGGGTCTCTGGCTGCTCATCAAGCTCTTTTCCAGAGACTTGAGGGCCTCCGGAATCTTGTGGTTTTCCACGCGGCTTGTGAGCTCACTCAATTGGATTCCACGCCCCTCCAGCCTGCCATCGCGTTTCGCCAGGAGATTAAGGCGGGCTCGGACGTCGTCGTATACCTGAAGGTAAGCGGAACCTAGAACGCGGAGGCTGTTGAAGTACCCCATGAGTGTCCAGTAGGGGTCACGGTCGTCAGCCGCTGCCGCGTCAATCAGGTTGGCCGAGTGCAGCAACGAGGCGTAGGTGCGGACCATGAGCGTTGCGTGACTGGTGCCGGAAGCGAGCACTCCAACATATTGGCGTGTTCCGTATTGGTCGGAGGGCGCCTTCTGGGCGAAGTAGGAGTCGTCAGGATCAAGGCCAGGGGGCGGGAAGAGGCTGGACTGGCGGTTGAAGACGGAGCGAATCTGGTCTTGTGCCCTTCGGATCGTAGCCGTGGAGGCAACGATTTTTGGCTTTCTGGCTTCTGAGCCCTCTGCACGCCCGATACCGCTGGCGGCCAAGTCGACAGCTGTTTCGAACAATCCAACAGTAGAACCGAGGGGACCGGAAATAAGATGCAGCTCATCCTGGATGATCAGGTCCGGGCCCAGATCAGTAGGGGAGAGGCGTCCAAAAAGCGTTGCAATTTCGCCGCGCCAGGACATGCCAGCGAATTTGTCGACAGTTCCGATCACGAGCTCAGGGCGTTCCCGATAGACGTCCGTGTCGACTATATGAACTGGAAGGCCGCCAGCGAAGTCGCATGAACGATCGGGGCACGTCACAGTCATGCGATCTGTCGGTACCTTGGTGATCCGGTAGTCGTCGACTGTAAGTCGGGTGCCACACCAAGGGCATGCTTCTATCTGCTTTGGGTTGCCTTCGATGACTTCCTGATTGTTCCTTAGCTTTCCGAGGTTCGTCCTCGCAGTCGCAATGTCATTCGGGGTGGCGCCTCCGCCGACCCAGAGACCGATGCTGAAGGGTGCGTCTCCGAGACGCTTCTCGTTGTCCAGCCGCACGGATTCCAGCGAGCAGATGAGCATAGCGGCGCGCTCGAATTGCTGGATGGTCAGAAGTCGCAGCGTGTAGCGCATGATGACAGCAACGCCGCGAACGTTGCTGTCCCGAAGCCGTCGAAGTAGTAAAAGGTAGGCGATAAGCCCGAGATACGCTTCGGTTTTTCCACCACCGGTGGGAAACCAAAGGAGATCGGCTATGTCGCGTTCCTCGTGTTGGTCGTCCGTTAGAGACGGCAGATTGATGAGGATAAAAGCGATCTGGAACGGGCGCCAGCTCTGTTCGCCTAGTTTGAAATCGCCCTTGGCTCCTTTTCGTACCCAGTCCTGGCGGGATCGCTGCATGTGCATTGCTTTGTTCGCCAGCTGAAATGCCTCGAAGGCCTTGCTATCCTCAGCAAGCAATTTGATTCCAGCCTTGATGCGACTGTGGGCGAGCCCCGCCTGCTTCATGTGTTCGTCCGCGACCTCGCGTAGGTGGGGTGGCACGTACGCAGGCCCGTCCTGTGTTGCGGATGCAGTGGATGCCGCAATCCAGGACGAGTAGTCCTGTGCGAGGCGGTTAAGTTCGGCAACAACTTCGTTGCGAGACGCTGTTGCCATGAAAGGCAGCGACAGATTGGCGGCACTGCCTCCGGCCATAGATCTGTAAACGTCCTGCCGGGGGACAAACGTTGACGAGACTCGTTGGCAAAGCCGCCCGTCGACGTCGGCCTCCTGTACTTCAATAGCGCACCCATGGCCTGCCCCGAAGACCATGTGGTTGCGGTAGAGAAGCTCCGACGACGCCAAATCGGGGTCGGACGGGACGCTAGTGCGGAGCTTGGAACGGTCCACTAGTGCCGGGACTGGCGTGTGGACTGAAACGCCTGCTTGGAACCAGCACGCCACATCCTTGTCGGAACTCGGGTCCGGCTTGGGCTGCGTGTTCCGGAGAACAACGGTGACGGTGACAACAGCATCTTCCGGGGCACGCACTAAGGCATACAGTTCCAATGCGCCGCCCTCAAGCAGGTGGCGCTGGGGACCAGCTGCCGCAAGATCGACCTCGATCTCGGGCAAATCAGCCGCAGCTCGCTGCCAATCATAAGTATCGTGCCGCTTGCTGCCACTCTCCCTGACAGTAGGCACTGGCGTATACCGCGCAGCGGTAGGGGTAACAGTCAGGGACGCGGATCGGTTTGCATCAACGGAGACGGTGACGCCCACACTGCTGGGATAGGTCAGGCGCGCGTTTGCCACGGAGCTGTCTACCGAGGCCTCGCCGGAAGCTGCGGCAACTGACTCTGGCTCGTCAGGAGCTTCGACGTATGTGTCGTCCGCTGCTGGCCAAAGTACGCCCGTCACATAGCGCTCCAACGGACGTTCCGTGATGAGTTCGTTGGCAGAGCCCGGTCCATAGAGATCTGTTTCAAGGCGGTCCACCATTTCGCGGCGGAAAGCGTACTTGGCATCGAGTTTGGACACTTATTGCTCCTAGTTCTTTGTCCGCGTGATCAAACCGGTTAGCCGAGGGACCAACCACATACCTGAGGAGCCTAGCCCTGTTAGCTTTGTCTCTTCCGGATGGCCGGTAGCGCATTCGACCGACGTGACGCGCGCGCCAGTGAACCCTGCGGGCCACTCGTCCCTGCGGTGGGTCTTGAATGCAAAGTTCTTTTTCAGTCCGTACGCGAAAGATGGGCTTGTTCGCCCGATAACCTTGCCGTCACTGGTGGTCAATACATAGCGGGGTACTTCCCCGGGTTCCGGTTCGGATTGTAGAGAGCCAGATATGACCTGACCCAGGAGGTCATCCAATACGAGGTTGTCCTGGATTGCCTGGGCGTCGCCGTCTTCGGGGTAGTACGGGGAGACGTCATCGATATCCGAGTTGAGGAATTCCATACGGGCTGCGTATTGGCCGTACTTTCCATAGGCCTTCTCTAGCCAGCGCCCGGTTGAGCCATCAGCATGCTTGAGCAGCTTCTTGGGCAATTTCGTGGAGATTACCTCTTCCCGGGCACGGGTCAGTGCAACGTATTTCTGCTTGAGCGTCGCCTCATTTTGCTCAGCCGCCGGCGATCCAAACTCGGGCTGCAGATAGAGGACATTGGTGAACTCCAGCCCCTTGGCCCTGTGGACAGTCGACAGTATGAGGCTGGCAGTATCCTCCACCGTAAGGGTTAGCGGAATCGACCTGCTGCGGAGACGCTGACTCAGCTGGGGGACATTCAAGGAGTTGTAAGCCGTGAAATTGCCTTCAGCTGTCTTGAGCGCAAGCCACAGGTCACCCGCTGAATCACCGAAGAGTTTGGTAAGGCGGGACTTGATGTCGTCCGCATCGTACGTTCGGTCTTCGAGATCTTTGAAGACCTGGTGCACCCAAGGTGCCACACTCATGTCCTGAGCCTTGCGGCGAACCAGATGCGGATAGCCGTTCTGCCACAGAAGTTCGCTCGCTATAAGCACCTCGTAGTTTGTCGAACAGAGGAGAGCAGTCGTTTCGCCGGCATTCGGGCTTAGCGCCCCGGACTCATTTAACACTGAGGTGCTGGACACTTGCCTTCGGAAGTCGTCAAGAAGTCCGTGCGCTGCCTCCGAACTGGAAGCATCGAGCTCACCGAGGCTACGTATGTCGTCACCCACGGATATGAGCTCCCGGGTGCGGTCAGTGACTGCCCTATAGTGTTTGGCCAGCTTCTGATGTTCGGCACCAAAATCGTTTATTAGCTTCTCGATAAGCTCTCCGGAGGTCAGCTGTGAGTCTGACTCTTTCAGCTGGAAATCGTATAAACCTTGCAGTGGATCCCCGAGCACAGTGAAGCCTAGGTCGTCGCCTATAGCGGCGAACAAGGCCAAGACAAGCTCCGCCCGGTCTCCCACGAGGTCCTGGGCTTCATCAACCAGAATGTGCTTCAGGTGCAAGATCCGGTCGGGCGTCTCTTCGCCGGCAATGTATTCCGTCGCTTTTCTGATCCGCGCATCGAAGCTGCCACCGAGAGTATCTTCGTCCATGTCGATCAGTATTTGCGCGGCAAAGGAATCGAACGTCCTGATCTGCAAACCATCCAGGTCATGCACACGAGCACGTTTCCGTACTGCTTCAACGGCGGCCCTTGAGAAACTCAACACGAGAATTTCGTCTGCCGGATTTAGCCCGTCTTCGACCAGTGTTTTCACTCGCGCAAGAAGCACCTCCGTCTTGCCCTGCCCCGCCGCGGCGGTGACAAACAGCCGGTCCTCTGGTTCCGCTTCTGCTACTGCCCGCTGACTATAGTCCAGCTCAATGTCAGCGAGCACTGATTGCCTCGTTCCTCCAGAGGTAGTCCAGCTGCGTGAAAGCGAGCTGGTGCCCATACTGATCCAAGTTGTCCTTCACATTCACAATCAAAACTTCTTCGCTGCCGCCGTTCAGTGGGCCACGCAGTCCTCGGCCAATCATTTGGATGTATTTGTTGGGGGAGAAAGTGGGGCGGCAAACGTATACGGCATCAACTTTGGGTGCGTCGAAGCCCTGTGTGAGTACGTCGAAGTTAGTCAGAACGCGAATTCTTCCGTTTCGGAAGTCTTCAATGATGGAACGTCTGTGACCAAGATCGGTTTTACCCGATATTGCGGCTGCGGGAATGCCTTCCACCGTGAGGACGGCGGCGAGGGCTTCGGCATGTTCTACGGACGCCGCAAAGACAAGCGTAGGTCCTTTCGTGTCCGATGCCTTGATGTGGTCAAGAATGGCCTCATTGCGTTGCGTGTTGTCTGCTACGTGCTGGAGGTCGATACGAGCCTCGAGCATCGCACTTTGTGAATCCTCGACCCGGGCGGAGCGCATATCTTTGAGTTTGAGTTCGATGCCCTTCAGCTCCCGATGCTTCACCCGGGCCAGAACACCCATTTCCTGGAGATACTCGTGGGCGTTTTCCGCGCTGAACTCATCGGGCTCGATGAGGTTACGTCCAAATCGGGCAACGAGTCGTTCAGTCTCCTTTTCGTTGGTGCCTCGATAGGGTGTGGCCGAAAGGCCAAGCAGCGATCGTGACTTTTCGGTGAATGAGCGGCCGAACCAGGAAAGGACGGGGGTGTAGGAGGTTGCGGTCGCCCCGTGGGCCTCATCGATGATCACAAGGTCTGGATCAGACATCCATTCATACATAGACCGACGTGTCTGTTGGATGCTGGCAAGTGTTTGGATTGTCGCAACGACCAGGTGGAGTTTGGTTTCCTCCCGAACGGCGCTGTTACCGCCCCAGAGCCTACTAACTGCCATCCGTTCACCGGGAGCTCCCGCTGCTTGCCACACATAGGTCCAGGTTTCGATGGCCTGCTCACAAAGTTCTTCGGACTGAGCGATCCAGATAACTAAGCGATGTTCTTCCTTTGGCGCTTTCTTGATCTCGCGGATCACGGATTCAACGGCTACACGGGTCTTGCCGGCTCCCGTGGGCAACTGAACCAGTCCACGGCTGTGCTTTGTGTCCCCCGCCAGGAGATCGACGATTTTCTTGCTGGTTGTCTCCTGGTATCGGTGAAGTGGGTTCAAACCCACAGGTCCGACGAACTCCTCGCGCTCCGGTTTCTTTTTGATAGATTCACCGGCCATTGCGGGGGAGAACCCGAGCTCCTTGACGAACTCTTGGGCCGTTTTGCCGCCACGGAACTGGTCCGGGGTCTCGATACCTGCCTCTGAGAGTGCAGGCTTGAGTACCTTGAGGAGACTGCTCCCGTGCAAGTTGCTAACGATCTCGAACAGGCGCTCGTCAGTCAGCTGCAGACCCCTTGCCTCCAACATGTTTGTAACTGCGTCGGGAATAAGTCTCCGAAGGGTGTCGCGGCCGACGAGCTCAGCAATCTTACCGGCATCTGTTTTTTGCTTGCTGACACGTCCGATGCGAGCCTGGGCTTCGTTGTCTTTCTTAAGCTGTCGCATTGCCTGCATTACTTGCAGAGTGGATCGTTTGCTTCCGAAGGCTCCCAGGATTGTCGTCAGCAACGCCTGATCGCCCTGAGGTGCCCGGTAGTACAGCATCCCATCGTGCAGATATGAAGCTCTGGGAGTTGCCAGTGAATGGGAGTCGTAGCTATTAGTCTGGACTTCGTTTACTGACATGCAGGGGACACATAGAGTCTGCACAGCGACTTCACCAGCCACTCGCTTGAGGTAGGGGAAGAGTGACTTAATGCTTGTTGGTTCTTCGCCTTCTACGGGAACGGCGTCAGCCGACTTGAAGAATTCGATAGCAATCCGCTTGATTCCCCAGTTCTCTTCCAACGCCTCATCCAGTTCGGGGTGACCTGTGTAGAGCGCTGGAGTGCTGGCGGTCTCTACTAGATGGTCCCGGGATCTGAGATCGGAAGCGAGGACTACGTCCTTGGTCAAGTATCGAGTGTTGCGCCCTCCGCTGAGTGGAGTGAGGAGTTCCTTTGGTGGGCGTACTTCGAGGGCGGCCAGTGCCCCGTATAGTTCGTGCAGCTGGAGCATGGGCAATTGATTCTCAGCCAAGGAAAGGACGAAACCCCACTGGATCCGGCCAGGATCAGTTGGCAGACGCAAGGCTATTGCTTCTTCTTCACCCGGGAAGGGCAGGTAGTCGGAGGGTATTCCCTCAACTTTGCCGACGCATTGCTTGGTGTCCACCAATCCAAGCGGGGTCTCAAAAGCCCCATGGTTCTTGACCCACCAGAGATCCGGTCCATCGAGAGTCTCAGGAGCTCGAAAACCGCTGCTGAATTCAACCTTGGTTGGGTACTGTGGACGGGCCAAAATGGTTCGTGTGACTTTCGCCCTGGTTGCAGCTGAGGCATCAACTAAGAGGTGAAGGCCATCTGTGGTTAGCGCCTGGTTGAAACGTATTCCGGCCTCTGAAAGACGACTCGGCCCATTCCGACTTTCATCGGACAAGCGGCTTGCTTCGCGGGCCTTCCATAAGTCATAGCTGCCCCCGGCGCGGACCATTTTGGCCTCTCCGAGAGATGTCCGCGCGCCTAGATTTTTCAACAGCGCGATGTCGTGCGCATGGTATTGATCGTCGACTAGCAGATGCTCATCGCCGATATTCGTCTGGGAGATCAGACTACCCGCGAGCCATACGTTGGCTAGTGGACGCCATTTGTGGTCGCGGCAACGGACCAGGATCTGTGTTGCGTCCGTTCTTTGGTTGATGACATCGAGACTCTCAGGAACGGCAAGGGATCGAGTAAGTCTCCAGAGAGACTGGGCAAGCTCTGGGTCCGTGTAGTTCTGAGCTATTTCGCTCGCGATGCGGCTGACGATGCCTCGGCCGTCTTGTGCCTGAAGGTCAAGAGCGCGCAGATAAGCATTCGCGTTGCCGTGATGCATCAAGTCATAGGACACTACGCTAGCCGACTCATCGTCGGCGTTCATGGGGAGGAACACCCTTGACGTGACTGGCGGCTGGACGCTGCCATCCGACATCAGCACAATTCGGCTTCGCCGCATGGCTGGCCTGTAATCCGCATAGGACTTGTCGATCATGGCGGCTAGCTGTAAAGCATTCTCGTAATCCTGGAGCTCGCCGCCTACAACAACCTCCTCCAACCATTCCTCAACCGAAGCGCGCTTCAAGTTTGCTTCCTGCAGGATGCGTACCACCTGAGGCTCACGCCCCCGCAATGCAGCGGAGTGCAACCATGGCCGGTCTACCGTGACCCAGGAGTCCCAGAGTGCCGTCAGCCGAGTTGCTTCTTCGAGAACAGGCTGGGCCTTGATTTCCGTCGGAAGTCTCAAGGTTCCAGATCTGTCTGGCAGACATGGGGCAAAGGGAAGAATTGCGAAGATTGGTTTATTAATTTCAGCGTCAGCCCAGGAATAGGACTCTCGGGCACGTGACGGAAGAATATCGAGAAACAGCGCAGGATCCGCCGGGGTATTGAGGTCCTTGAGAGCTCCTGCGACCATCCGCGGAAGGGTGCGGCTAAGGATCTCTTTGTTGTAAAGAGTTTCCAAGATGCTGTGCCGGTCCTCATTCATCTTGAATGCGGCGTTAACGATGCCTCGAAGCGAAGTCTCGTGCTGCGTAGGGAAATAGTTCCAAAACCGGCCGAGCTTCTTACGCTGATTATCGGTCAACGGAACAGCCCAGGAAACGTCAACCTGCTTGCGGGCAACAATACTTCCGGCCTCGACGGCTGCCTGGGTGCTGACGACATGTTTGTCCCGAAAAATGCGCCATTCGTTCGTTGCGGTCCCGTCACTGAGATTGACTCGGTTACCGTCTCTGTCGGCGGACCAGGTGAGCGCGGATCCGTCGATCCGATCCTCGAATTCCAGGGATCCTATTTTTTCCGAGAAGAGAAGAAACTCGCCGGGGAACTTTTTAATCTCATCTGACAGCCAGGAGACATTACCTGTCAGGGGCAGTTTCACAACGGTAGAGGCCCAGGGGAAGAGTTCGGCTAGAACATCATCGGCGGCTGCTGCGATGTCCGGGTCTACGGGCGTGGCTAGCCGAAGAATTGGGTAGGTTTCAAGGTTCGGGTAGAGGCCTTGGAGAAGCTCCCGGCTTCGGGTCTGGCTCCACGAGACGGAGCCGCTCCGGCTGTAGATCTTTGGATCGGAGGTTATCTGGATAACCGACTTGAACCCTAGCCCAAAACGACCAATCTCATCGTCACGCTTTTCAGATGAGTGAGAGAGCATTAGAGTCCGAAAGCCAGCCTCCGAAAAGGCCTGGCCTTCGTTGGCGCAGTAGAGCGCATCCTTCGTCAAGACCACCTTGATGCGACCACCCGCATCCTTGATGGCGTCGGCCGCATTTTGTATGAGTTCGTTTAGCTGCTTCCGGCCGTAGCCGCCTTGGGAGATCGCAGCTTCAATGTTGCTGTGCTCGCGGACAAGGTCAGGACGTGCCCTGTAAGCGTTGAGTGCGCTCTGTGTTTCAGCCGCAACAAACTTGCTGAGCGGCGAAGTCACGCCGGCCCATGAATCCCGAACCATCATTGGTTCTGTCCCCCACCTCGAGATCAGTGCTATCGGCACCCGCCGAAGTCTTCTCGATAATATTTACCACCAAGATGCGACTTTTTAGGTGCCGACTCCCATTTCTGGGAGGGCGTCTTATAGATGCTGCACGAGGTGGTGACCTATGGCACTACTCACGGCCGGGGTGGCCGCGCCGCCTACTTGTTTGGCAATAGCAGTTTCCATTTCCAACCCATAGCCGGTCTTCGGGGACCTTCCGAGCTTGCCGCCTCCAGGTACGTGAGGCTCAGAGCTCAACCAATGGGAGGAATAGACCTTTTCTAGCCTGGTAATCAGGTTCGTCTCTCCCACTCCATTAGTCTGTCGTGTCATTAGACTCCGTTTTATCCAACTAGGGGCGCGGGGTCTCAGGGGCGGTCTGCTTGCAGAATTTTAGCGCGTGAGTCCAGCGTCAACTTTACGTAGGCGCGGCTGAATTGACTTAAGGAACTTGGCAGACCATGCGCTCCGCAGTCTGAAAACACGCCATTCATTCGTGTATCTTCTCTCCCCGGGTTCCCCCAAACCATATTGGTCAGTCTGGGTCCGTGGCGTGGTCCAGCATTGACCGTCGCCGGGCACAATGATTCAGGATGAGCGAGGTACAACAAATAGGGGAAGAGAATGCCTCATAGGGAGGACGCTCAGAGCTGTGACGACACGAGGCTGAGGGCCCACTGGGGAGATTCGTCGACTGGCAGTCGCGGCTCCGGCCCACTCCTCGGCACAGGACAGTCGTGGGCACCCTCGGTGTTTTGTGGTGCGGTTGCGGTTACGTCGGCCGTGTCGGTCCACCGTTTTCTTGTCATCGAGTCGAAGAAATCCGCGTCGAGTTCTCGACCGAGAGCTGCTGCCAAGACGTGAGCCGCGAGACGCGGCGGAATAGCGTTGCCAATCTGTTGCGAGACGTCCTTGCCTGACCACGGGTAATCAGCGGGGAACGTCTGGAGCCGGCCTGCCTCAGAAACTTTGAGACGATCGAGTTCATCCTCGTTGATGGAGAACAAGCGGTTCCGGGACACTTTCCCGGTAACCGTGAAGGCCGGTTCCTCTGAAGTGCGCCGACCGCGGGCCTTCGGATCACCACCGGTGCCATAATTGGAGATCATCACGAACGGCTCTGCCCGGCCCAGGGTTTCGCCAATGCTGCGGCAGGGCAGCAACGCAGGTCGGTCCGTAGAGGCTTTCACCTCTTTTCTCCTGAACCGCTGATGCGTTGGGGCGGGAAGTACGGGCGTGCCGTACCGGTTCGCGATGAGGATCGCGCGGCGGCGGGTCTGGGGAACCCCGTACTCTTCTGCGTGGAGTATGCCAGTCACGGTCTCGTAGCCCAGTGGTTCCAGGACCTTAGCCATGGCCTCCCACACGGGCAGAACCGCTGGTACCTGCTCCAATACGATCACCTCGTAGGCGTTCCCCGCCTTATAGGCCTCTAGTGCCCATCGCAGCGGCTGCAAGACCAGCCCGGTCCGTTCATCATCCAAGGTGGTTAGCTCGGTTGTAATGTCGTCCCCATTTGCCATTCGCGCAATGAAGGACAGGACCTGGTCCAGTGCCTTACGACCAGCACCTGCCCCAGCCACGGTGTATGTCTGACACGGAGGTCCCCCGGCGAGGATCGTCGCATGGGGAAATTCGGCCGGACCATGATCCCGTACGTCACCTTGGACGGTTCCAAGCCCGGCCGCCCGCCTGGTTGCGCAGGCATTTTCGTCCCACTCGATACCAGCCACAGACAATTCCAGCCAGCGTGCAGCGACATCCAATCCACCAGGACCGGCGAAAAGATCCACCATGTGAGCGTCATAAGGAGGTGGGCCCAATCGCACGGAGGTCATGGGACACGATCATATCGGTCCGCAGCTCACTGAGTGATTATTTGCCCGCGCTTGCCATTCGATCTTCAGCGAAAGTGCCAGTTCCACAGGCACTGACCGCCGTGAGAACCATAAAGACCACCAGTTCCAGTGCGCGCCAGATCCTGGCAGACCTGGCGTGACTGTAGATCATCACAAGCATCACTTCCCTATGAATGCCCGTTACTTGTCAAGTGCATGCAGGATCAATGGTTGGACCTGAGCTACCCCAACGGACTAGGTGCATCACTTCATCTGCACAAGTCGGTTCAGTAGTACGCTCGAGCCATGTCAGTGGATCCCGCGCTCTTTGAACTTGCCAAAACTCTGGAATCCGGCCAGCCGTGGCCTCGTCCAGTCTGCCCAAAGTGTCAGACCGGGCATGTGGGGTTTTCGGCGCCTATACAGCACCCGAACTTTATGTCGCCGGAAGAGCAGGAGCATATGGATCCGGAATGGATTACCGGCACTTTCACTACTCACGGGCAGTGCGAAAATCCTGAGTGCCAGCAAGTAGTCCACGGAACCGGAGACTATTCGGTGGGCATATCTCAGAAATCTTGGGTCGAAGACGATGAGTACTACTCCGCGTATTACACGCTCAGGCATGTACACCCGCCCATACTCATGATGACGGCTCCTAAAGCAGCGACTGATGAGGTCAAACACGCGATTGCGCGTGCATCTCGCGTCCTCTTTGTTGATCCTGGTCTGGCAGCAACTGCTCTGCGAGCGACGGTCGAAGTCTTTCTTACGAGCCAAGATATTGCATCTACTGAAGCGAACGGCGCTTTTCGAAGCGCTCATGATCGAATCAGAGAGTGGGGGGAAACGGACCCTAGCCGCCCGCAGCTTGCGGACCTGTTCTTCGCAGTTAAGTGGCTGGGGAATGCGGGAACGCATGAAGTGTCGGATCTTACCGCGGTCCAAGTATTGGATGGTGCCCGAGTTCTCGATGAAGCATTCCACCGTCTTTTCACCGCTCCCGACATTGATGCCCACGCGCAAGCCATCAACGCGGGTAAAGGGCCTACTCCCAACCCTTGAAATCGCTGGCAACAGTTATGCCCAGAAGAGATCGACAGTAGTGGTAGTCCTTTGGCGCCGAGTGTCACTTGCAGTATTAGGTCAAATATAAGTGCAGCGGAGTGAAACTCGCTGGTTGCAGATGGGTGAGAACTAATCTGCAGTTTCCTGGTGGTTCCGCGTCTCATTGGGGCATGGCGATGCGGCCCTGCTGCAGTCCGATGTCGGATGTAATGGGAGTGGTTGTAACTTGTGTCGTAATGTCGGCGTGTGAAGACACCTATCCGCCGGCCGTTTTTAAGAGCACGATCGATCCCGATGACAGGTAATGCTGGGCTCTACTCGAAACTCGTTCCTGAGCGGCAACATTCTTGAAGCTCTTTCCGTCATGATCTTTTAGTTGGCCTGTCTTCAGGTCTTGCTGTCGCGGTCTTGTCTGTGCTCCTTCAAGTGCACTTTGACGACGTGCGGTCCGATAGAGAGGCTCGCCAGGAAAACTTGAGGTATGTGCGGGACCGATCATCAGAACAACTTGTGGATCGGCCGTTTCAAGGGATCGATTTGAGGGGAGAGAACCTAAACGGATTGAAGCTCGAAAAAGCGGACCTTAGTGCCGCCAACCTCATTGAAGTTTCAGCTAACCAAGTCAACCTAAAATCTGCAGGACTGTCGACGGCAAAACTTCGTAATTCCTTGCTAGTCAAAACAGACTTTTCCTATGCAGTTCTCGTTGGAGCCGACATGTCGCACGCGAAATTGATTGCGGCGAACCTTCAAAGGGCGCATCTCCAATTAGTTGACTTTGAAGGAGCCGAACTTGTGCTGGCGAACGTCCGGGGCACGGATCTCAGCCGTTCCCAGAATCTAGACAAGGCTGTCTTGACCAATGGTAGCGATACTATCTGCTACGACGAGTTGACAAAGTGGCCCAAGGAACTTACGCCGCCGATTGTCGGCAGTACATGCGATGATAACTGGGTTCCTAACACCTGACTTCTGTGCTGTTCCTTTCTCTGGATTCAAGCTTCTGCATACTTGATGTTTTCGGCCTCGCCCCGCTCCCGTCCCGGGAGATTGAACCCCTCGACTCTAGCTTTGTTGACGTCGGCCGCGTTGTGGAAACGGATCTACGGTCAAGCGTTAGGAGGCTCTGGACGATGGGGCGCGGGATAGCGCCTCGTAGCCTGCCCCCGAGGCAACCTCAATGTCGTCGGAGTGGGCGAGCTCCGGCAGAGCGTTGATGCGCGGTCACGGACAGCTTTTCGAACACGGGCGGTTCGTGGGCCAGGGCACCTGCGGTCGAGCCGGCTCGAGCAAGATGTTCTCCCCGGGCTGGATCACGGCCGCCGGGCGCCGGGGCGATGGCGTGCCTCTGCTCGAATGCCTCGACGGTGCGCTGACGCAGCGACGCCTCGGGTGGCGCCGAGGGCCACCGCTCCGCCCTAAGTCTGGGCCAGGCGGCCTCGCGAATCAGCAGCACCAGGTCAGGCGTTGGCGTCTAAAGCTCCAGCCGGAACACCCATAGCAGCACGTCCTCGCCCGGAACGAACCAGTCCCGCTCCGGCGTGCGCCGGAAGCCCAGCGACTCGTACAGGCGGTGGGCGCGTTCCATAAATGTGGCGCTGGTGATGCTGATCGCCTCGATCCCGGGCAGCTGCCGGGCGTGCCCCACGATCTCGTGAACCACGGCCCGGCCCACGCCGCCGCCCTGGTGCGCCGGGTTTACCGCCAGCATCCGGAACTCCAGCTCCCCGTCCCGCGCGATCTCACTGTACGGCTGACCCGCGAACGTCAGCGTCACCGCCGCCACCACCTTCCCGGCGGCCTCAGCCACCCACACCTGCGCGTGCTCGGCCCGGTGCTCCACGTCCTCCAGCACGCCCATGTACGGATGATCGGCCGCAAAATGCCTGGCCCGCAGGTAGGCATCGCGGGTGATCCGGCGGACCTCCGGAAAGTCCGTCGGCACCGCCCGCCGGAAGGTGACAGTCAGCGGCAGCGTGACAGTCACGAGGAAGCGCCCGAAGCAGCCGCCGTCCGCTCGAGGTAGTGGCCCAACTGTGCCAAATTCGGCTGCGACGACGGGTCGCCCACAGCGTCGGCCCCGACTGCGTTGGCCACGGCAAGCGCCCGCGTGTAGTCCAGCCCGCTCCGCAGCGCCAGGACCAGGGCGGCGCAGAAGGCGTCGCCCGCGCCCACCGTGTTCGCCACGGCAACAGACACAGAGGGGGCCTCGGCCACCTTCCGGCCGTGCTCGAACATCTCCGAGCCGTCCTTGCCGTATGTCACCGCCACCAGCTTCGCCTCGGCCAGGGCGGGAATCAGGGCGTACTCGCTCTCGTTGACGATCACCAGGTCGCACCGCTCCAGCAGCTCGGCCGGCAGGTCCATGGCCGGGGCCGCGTTCAGCACAAAGAAGCCGGGCGCCTTCCGGGCTGCCTCCAGCACCACGTCCAGGCCGACCTCCAACTGGCACAGCACGGTCTCCTCCGGGCCGAATTCCACCCCGTCCAGCGACAGGTGCGAGTTGGCGCCAGGGCACACGACAATCTGGTTCTCGCCGTCGCGGTCCACCACGATCAGCGCCGTCCCGGTCGGTTCAGGCAGGCGAGCAACGTCGGAGGTTTCCACGCCGGCAGCAGCCAACGCGTCGAGCATCCGCTGCCCGGACGCGTCCTTCCCTATCGCGCCGACCATCCGGGCGCTGCCGCCCAGTCGGGCAGCGGCCGCGGCCTGGTTGGCACCCTTGCCGCCGGGCTGCTCGGACAGGACGGCGCCGCCGATGGTTTCGCCCGACGTCGGAAGCCGCTCGGCGGTGGCGATCAGGTCCAGGTTGATGCTGCCGACCACGGTGACGGCAGGACGTGTTGTGTTCATGGGAAAACTCTCTCAGAGGGAGGGCCGGAAGCGGCCGGGCTTTCGAAAAAGTGTAGCGCATGGTTGTACTTGTGAGTCATACATGGTTGTATAACAACTTGAATCGCCACGAAAGACGATCCCTTCTGCTCGAACAAAGGAGTTTGATGTGAACACCCCGACCCCCGCCGCAGCCGCGCCTCCCGCCCAAGGAGGCGCCGCCGTCGTACTTCCCGACGACGACGCGACCAAGCTCTCCGGCCGCCGTGCCGCCCTGCTGATCTCCACCCTGCTGCTGGGCGTGCTGTCCTTCCAGCTCAACGCCAGCATGGTCACCCCCGCGCTGCCGCAGATCGCCGCGAGCTTCGGCGAAAGCGCGGACAGCGCCGCCCCCGTCCAGTCCATGTTCTTTCTGGCCGGCGCCATCGCCGGGCCCGTGATCGGCCGGTGGAGCGACTTCATCGGCCGCCGCGCCGCGCTGCTGCTGGTCCTGGGCATCATGGGTGCCGGCACAATCCTCTGCATCGCCGCGCCCACCCTGCCGCTGCTGGTCACCGGCCGGTTCCTGCAGGGCGTGTCCAGCGCCGTGTTCGCGCTCGCCTACATCGTGCTCAGTGAGAACCTGCAGGCCAAGGTCTTCGGCACCTCCGTGGGCATCATCGCCGCCATCAACGGGGGAGTGGGCGGCGTGGACGGCTACGTGGGCGGGCTCATGGCCGAGACCCTCGGCTTCCGGTCCATCTTCGTCGTCGTGCTCGTCCTCACCGCCATCGCAGCCGTCTGCATCTTCCGCCTGGTGCCCGCCGGACGGCCTGTTGGCGTGCGCGGCGCCATGGACTGGTGGGGCGCCGGCTCCCTCTCGCTGTTCCTGGTGTTCCTGACGTACTTCGTGTCCGACGGTTCGGCCGCCGGCTGGACCTCGCCCACCGCCCTGGCCCTGCTGGCCGGCACCGTGTTGTCGTTTGCGGGATTCTGGTTCATCGAGAAGCGCCGCAGCCACCCGCTCATCGCCGTGCACCACCTGCGCTCCCGCCAGGTGTGGCCGGTCATCGCCACCACCGTCCTCACCCTGGCCGGCATCTTCGCGGTCATCAACTTCACCGTGGTGCTGCTGAGCCAGGATTCCGACGGCGGCTTCCGGCTTTCCGCCTCCGTCTCGGCTTTGCTGTTCCTCACCCCCGCCGCGCTCATTGGCGTCTTCGCCGCACCGTTGGCGGGGTGGCTGGCGGACCGGCGCGGGTGGATCCGTACGTTGCGGCTGGGGACTTCCTTGAGCCTCGTGTGTGCTGTGGTTGCTGCGCTGTTTTCCACTTCGCCTGTTGCCGTGTTTATTGCCGTTGCCTGCTTGGGGATCTTCTACAACGGCTTCTTCCTGACCGCCATCAACGGGCTCTCGGTACTTTTGTCGCCGAAGGAGGCCCCGGCGGCGCTGCCCGGCATCAACGGTGCGTCGTTCGGGATCGGGGCGAGCCTCGGCGTCGTGCTCGTGGCGCCGTTCGCCGCTTTGGGTACTTCTGCAGGCTACGCCACCGCCCTCTGGATCTCGGTGGGCATCACCGCCGCCGCGTTCATCGTCAGCCTCTTCGTCGCCGCCCCCAAGGGCGAGACGGTCTAACCCCTCTATCTGTTGCGAAGGAACCTATTGTGACTGCCCCCGTTTACCTCGACTGCGACACCGGCATCGACGACGCCCTCGCCCTGGCCTACCTGCTCGCCTCACCGCTTGCCTCCGTGGTGGGCATCGGGACGGTCAGCGGGAACGTGAGTGCCGAGGTTGGTGCCCGGAATACTTTGGACCTGCTTTCGTTGGCCGGTGCTGCGTCTGTGCCCGTGGCCGTTGGGGCCCATGATCCGCTTGTTGGTTCGTTCGGTGGCGGGTCGCCGTGGGTGCACGGGTCGAATGGTGTTGGGGAGGTTGTGCTGGCGCCTTCTGCTGCTTCTGCTGTGGGGGAGTCCGCGGCGGAGATGCTGGTGCGGCTGGCTCACTCTTTTCCCGGTACGTTGCGGGTGGTGGCGATCGGGCCGCTGACGAACATTGCCGAGGCGCTGCGGCTGGAGCCGGCGCTGCCGTCTCTGGTGGAGTCGGTAACCGTGATGGGCGGTGCCGCGCTGGCGCCGGGGAACATCACGCCGGTGGCCGAGGCAAACATCTGGCACGACCCCGAGGCCGCCGCCTTGGTGCTGGCCGCAGACTGGGACGTGACCCTGGCGCCGCTGGACGTGACCATGGCGTCGGTTCTGGAGGAGTCACACCGGCAGGTGCTGCTGGCTTCTTCCGCGCCGGTTCCACGGGCGCTGGGGGAGATGCTCGGCTACTACTTCCGGTTCTACGAGGGCATCTACGGCCGGCCCTGCTCGGCGATGCACGATCCGCTGGCCGCGGCGCTCGCCGTCGGCGCGGTTAAGTCTGCTTTGGCGCCTGTGGTGCGTGCCGCCGTCGACACCTCCGACGGGCCCGGCCGCGGGCAGACCGTTTGCGACATGCGCGGTCTGTACGCGGGGTACCCGGAGGTGAAGGGCGCGCGCTGCCGCGTGGTTCTCTCGCTGGAGGAGGATTTCGCCCCGCACCTGGTGGAGACGCTGCTGGAACACTTTGAAGGTACGACGGCGGCGCTCGCTTCAGCGGGTTCGGCCGCCTGAAGCTTGCGGCGTGGCATGGCGGGACCATGGCCTCTACACCCACGGACCAGGCTTCGCGAGACTGGCGGGAGGACCGCGGGAAGCAGGGAGGTGGCGGCCGTGGATCGCTGGGACTTGGGAATCGCCGGATTGGGACTGCTCGCGGCAATGTCAGTGGCCTTCGGCCTGGTGGCCCACTTGATCGTGGGCAGGGGAGTGTCACGCTGGCTGTGGCTCTATGCGGCCGCCGGGTACTTCGTGGCGGGCATTCTGGTCAGTGAAGTCTGGTTCGGCTGGGCGACGGAGGAGGAGCTCCAGCCGAACATCGACGGCCTGTCCTTCGACGAAGTGCAGCTGGTTACCTTCGCCGGCCTCATCGCAGCCGTAACCGCCAGGATCCTGCGGCGGAAGAGGGCACACACCAAGGGCGTTATTCAGGCCCCACCGCCGGGCGCCGCACACTGAACCAGCAGCAGCAAACAAAGCGGAGCTTGCGGCACGTGCCGGGGGCACGGACCTAAAGGCGGGGGCCTAAAGGCTCTGGGACCCGGACGACAGCCGCTGCCCCTCGGGCAGTCCCTCGGCGGAGGCCCAGTGCCGGCGCAGCGCCTCCGCCAGCTGCCCGGGTTCCGTCCGGTGCGGCGGGTCGAAGTGGTGGCGCCGGGGGAAGACCTCCAGGTGGAAGTCGGGAAAGAAGACCCGGGCCAGCCGGGCCGCCACCTCGCCAAAGTCATCCGGATGGCTAAGGCCGCCGAGGGCGAAGAACACCGGCTTGCTGAAGGCGGCGAGCCGGGACCGGTCCAGGTCGTAGTCCTTGAAGGTCTGCATGAAGGCCTTGATTCCGGCCGGCCGCTTGGCCATCCACGGCGGCGGGGGACCCGCCTCCCGCGGCGGCAGGACGACGTCGGGCCTGACCTGCAGCCGCATGAACGCCGGCATGTACTGCTCCGGCGGGAGGGCGTCCAGCTCCCCGAACTTCCTCCAATGCTCCGCGTAGGCGGGGCTCCAATCCCAGTTCCATGCCCACGCCGGCTCCAGCAAGGCCAGGCTCTGCAGCCGTTCCGGGTGCTTGGCAGCCAACGCCAGGCCCCCGCGCCGCCGCCCGAATAGCCCAGGAGATGGAAGGTCTCCCAGCCCAGGGCGTCAGCTTCCCCCAGGACTCCGTCCACTTCGGTGTCCAGGCTCCACCCCTGGGGCACGTCATCGCCCTTGTATAGCTCCAGCTCCTTGGCAACGGCATGCACGCCCGGCCCTAGCGCCTCGATCAGGCGCCCATAGGCAAGCTCCGCGGGGAGCACTGAACCAGGAAGCAGGAAGGCCCGAATCGGTTCCATGGAAGAACCATACGCCGGTGCGGGTGGGGAAGCTGCTGGCCATTTTGAAGGCACGACGGCGGCCGCTCGCCTTGGCAGGGTCCGCCGTCTGACGTCGGGCACGGCAAACCGCCTGCCGTTTGCCCCTATCCAGCTGTTACAGGTGGGGCGCATGATAAGCGGCATGAAAAGAACAGTTCTGGCAGGTCTCGCAACCGCAGTGGTGGTGCTCGGCACCATCACGGCAGTTGTGCCAGGCAACGCTGCCGCATCCTCCTCGCCCGCATCCTCATCACCTATACAGTCCGCACCCGTCCCCGGCCGGATCATGGTCAAGTTCCGCGACAACGCCGCAGCTGCCGGCGTCCTCGGCCAGCATGGCCTCAGCGATGGGCCGCCGATTGGCAGCACCGGCGCCCATCTGATCAAGGTGCCGGCCGGCAGGGAGCTCCAACTCGTTGAGGCACTGAGCCGGAACCCCGCGGTTGAGTACGCCGAACCCGATGAATTGGTTACGGCCACGACCACCGACCAGTACTTCGACCGCCAGTACGCCCTCCAGAACGTGGGGCAGTCGTTCACGAACACCGCGGGCACGGTGACGGTGGCCGCCGGCAAGAATGACGCCGACGTGGACGCCGTCGAGGCCTGGAACGTCACCACCGGCGGCGGCACCAGGGTGGCCATCATCGATTCAGGGGTGGCCGCGGACAATAATGACATCTCGCCCCAGGTGGCCGACCGGGTCAACTTCAGCGACAAAACCATCAGTGGTCCCGACGATTACGACAGGTACGGCCACGGCACCCACGTGGCAGGGATCGTAGCCGCCGTCGCCAACAACTCGATCGGCGTCGCGGGCGTCTGCCCGAGCTGCAGCATCCTGGATGTCAAGGTGCTCAACGACAGCGGATCCGGGTCCAGCTCGGCCATCGCCAAGGGCATCGACTGGGCGGCAACCCACGGTGCCAAGGTGATCAACATGAGCCTGGGGCAGCGGGTTTCCTCGCGCACCCTCGAGGTTGCGGTCAACAACGCGTGGAACCAGGGTGTGGTGATCGTCGCCGCCGCCGGCAACGCGGGCACGCAGGCTCAGGTCTATCCAGGTGCCTACCCGAACGTCATCGCCGTCGCTGCGACCGACAACAAAGACGCCAAGGCTTCCTTTTCGACGTACGGCAAGTGGGTGGACGTCGCGGCACCCGGGGTCAGCGTGTATTCGACCTTCCCGAACCACCCGTTCGCTTTGTCGTCGCAGTACGGCAGCTCCGAGGGCTACGACATCCTGAGCGGCACTTCGATGGCGTCGCCGGTTGTTGCCGCGACGGCCGCGCTGGTGTGGAGCACTGCCGCCGGCACATCCAACACGTCCGTCCGCGCGAAGGTGGAATCCACCGCCGATCCCATTTCCGGGACGGGGACGTACTGGGCGCACGGCCGGGTGAATGCGTGCAAGGCCGTGGGGTGCGTGGCGCCCTAGGTCCGGGCTGTTGTCAGGACTGGAACTGCTGCATCACCGACAGGTGCCCGGCGCGCGCGGCGATGAGGCACTTGGCCAGGTAACAGGGCCGGTTGCCGTGCCGGACGTACTGGGTGAGGACCAGCACCGGATCTGATCCGCGCAGATCCAGCAGCTTCGCGCGGCTGGGACCCACCTGGCTGAGGCTAATCTGGCACTCACCCGGGCCGGCCAGCCGGCCCAGCTGGTTATTGAGCGTGGCAAGCAAGGTGCTGCCGCCGTCGTCCTCTATCTCCAGGGGTGCGGCGGCACCCTTGCCGAAGCTGACGGGCTGGGCGGTGACGTTTTCCTGCAGGTGGGCGATGGCCTCGCCGTCGCGGATGAGGACGGATTCCCAGAGCCAGCATTCGGTGCCGGGCTCGACGCCGATGCCGGGGGCGACGAACTCGGAGGCGGCCTGCCGGATGGCCTGGGTGCGTTTGACCTCAAGTGTCTGGCCGGGGCCGGCGAGGACTTCCTCGAACGGGCGGATGCGTTCGATGCCGGTGCGGGGGAGGGTGTCCGAGACGAAGCGTCCGACGCCGCGCCGCGCCCTGATGAGGCCGTCCTCCTCGAGGAGCATGAGGGCTTCGCGGACCACGGTGCGGCTGACTTTCATGTCGGCGCCGAGTTCGGTTTCGGTGGGGATCATGGAGCCGGGGGTGAGGAGGCCGTTGCGGATGGCCTCGGCGACGCGCGAGTACACGGCTACGCGCAGCGGCGAGCCGGGTTGGGCGGCCACCGGCTGGGCTAGGAACCGGGCGGCGTCCTGGTGCACGTTTAGCCTCGCTCTTTTCGTGGGTTGGTCCGGGGATTCCAGCCTAGAACACGTTGCACCTGTTTGTTGGACAAGCGGCAGCGGGAGGCCCCCTCTTCGCCGTCGCACGTCCGGCGGTTTCTACTTCCGGGAGGTCACCCGGCGGGTGCTGTCGCGGACCACAAGGGTGGGCGCGATGGGGGTGCGGTCCACGTCCCGCCCTTCCATGGCACCAAGAAGCACTTCCATGCTCATGAGCGCCAAGGCTGTGAAGTC
>Ga0308169_10000905_pt1 | contig 38216 bp, 48 predicted proteins | sample PhyBR1_2_FD_202139 | JGI IMG/M metagenome (GOLD analysis project Ga0308169, IMG submission 202139) | Phyllosphere microbial communities from UC Gill Tract Community Farm, Albany, California, United States - DLSLSB.R1 | ecosystem: Host-associated > Plants > Phyllosphere > Unclassified | place...
ACGATACCGAGACCAGTCGTTTCTATTGATGCTGTTTCGTTGAGGCGAGGTTGAGTAGCATCTGCAGCGAGAGCTTGCCAAGTCGCCTCGTCCGATTCGAAGACGTCTCCCAAGGGATCCTTGCCCTCCTCTAGAGCTCGTCTCGCCTCTTCCTCCTCTTGACCGCCAGTTCCTCCGTATTCTGAAGACTCGTCTGATCCAGCTTGCTCTTCTGAATCGTCCGAGAAAGATCCAGCCTTGAGCAGTTCCGACTCATCATCGTCTTCGAGCTGAGAGTATCCTTGATCCTGCACTTCTGCTTCCTCCTCAGTCTCCTCCATATCCTTCTCACTCTCGAGTACGGCAGTTGAAGCGGTCGAAATTGGTCTCGATCGAAGGGGACTCGTTGAGCGTTCACTTGCTACTGGTTCCTTGTCGACGATCGAATCCTCCCCTTGTACCTCCTCCTCTTCGATACCTTGAGCTTGCTTCGCTTCCCTCTGCTCGACTCGTTCAGCCATAGCTGCGAGGGACCAAGCCGAAGTTGCAGATTCCATTCCTCTCGAAGTTCCGCTGATCGTGCGAGCCCTAGTATCGTGGTTGTCGTCAGAGGACGAGAAGGGAGGCGTGAAGGAGTCGCTGAAGCCGAAAGGATTGATCGTTTTGCTCTTGACGAGTTCGGGAAGTTGCAATTCTTGCCAATTCGTCGATGGTGCCTCAGTTGCTGATCCTACTGGTGGTGTCGCCTCTGAAGGTACGGCTCCTTCCACCCAAGCATCATACCATTTCCCTTTCCCTCCTTGAGCTCGACTTCGATCGATATCGAACTCGACCTTTCCAACGATGACTGAAGCGCCGTAACCGGGAGTAGGCGGGGTCGAGACGTGAGAAGGAGCGTAGCTGCCGTAAGATGCTGATCGGCTTTGAGCGGGAGAAGGGTAGTAGTAGGCGGGAAGACCGGTACGAGCAGATCGAAGCGAGTTGCGAGAGGAGTGACGTTGATTGGTCGAGTTGGCCGAGTTGGGAAGGGAGACGTATCGTTGTTGCGATTGAGAGAATCGATGTGAAGGGCGAGGGCCGTGATTGGGAGAGGGAAGGGAAGGAGGAGGACCTCGACCGATTCCGTTTCGACTGTTTGAGAACGAGCGCGTACCTCCCGAGCCACTCGCTTGATGACCTTCTGACTTCTCGTACCTTGAGGAAGCATCTTCGGCATCGCTCGAGAAGCTCGTTCGTTCGTTGTCCTCATCGGCCGAAAAGATTGCTTGTTCTTCCGAAGGTTGGCGAGAACGAGAGTCGTCTTCGTCAAGTGCTTGGTGGGATCGAGGTATCGGTGGCACAGGGGGAGCGTAATCTTCTTCATCCGACAAAGTATCCTCTGCGACGAGATAAACTTCCTCCTCCTCTTCAAACAGTCTCGACCAAAGTAAACTCCACGCCGCCTCGGAGATGCGAGGTCCTCCTTCTCCGGCGAAACCACTCGATCCTGGTAAAGGTTGAGGAACGGCAGAAGAAGGATCGATCGTCGAGAGTAAATAAACGACGAGTCCTCCTGTCGAGGGTAAACCGTATTCTCGAGCGATGGCAGCGAGTTGAGAGGATAAGGTAGGGTAGAGTGGTACAAGGGTGCCTCGCCTGTATTTCAAGTTGATCTGAATCAGCTTCGAGATGCAGCAAACGAAAACTCGAAAACAAAACTTACTTGAAATGCTCGGGAGGACCATAACCTGAGCACTGAGGGTTCGTTCGCGGGTGAGGGGGATCGTGAGGGAGATGTGAAGGAGGGATGACGGTGAGAAGGTAACGACTCGAGTTGTTGGCGCCTTGAGGAGCTGGAGAGACTGCGACACCTCCTGAGAGTCCTTCCGATTTCGAAACCCTTCCCGGTGACAATCCCTTCTTTGCCAATGAGCTATATCCCAACACTGACTGTGCGTTCCTAGGCCTTCCTGAGGAAGATGCCGAAGCTGGAAGTTTGCCCAAACGGTTGACTCCCTCAACACTGCGGTATCCATCTGAACCCTCGCTATTCTTATCATTTCCATCGCTCGCTAGCCTCCTTGAACCATTCCATCCAGCTGTAGATCGCGTTTGACTGTCCATAGGTGAGAGAGGAGAACGTTGAGCTGCTCTCGATCTTGTTGAGGGAGATGGACGATCCGGAGTGAAAGGGGAATGTCGCTGTTTCGAGGGAGCTGAGTAAGGTGGACTAGTGAGATTGGTGATACCCGAAGGCAGTGCGTCGGAGCTGGTAAGCGAGGGTTCAAAGGAGAGAGGAGGAGGAGTTGGTTTTCCCTGGGCTTTCCGAGCCGCTGTAGGAGATCCGGCGCGCGCTACTGGCGAAGATGTAGAGTTTGTCGGGTAACCAGTGGTAGTCTCGAGGTCGAGGGACATTGAGGAGAGCGAGGCCAAGGCGATTTCGTTTTTTTCCGACCGACTTTCGGACTTCTTTCGCTGCGAGGAGAATTCAGAAGTCAGTACAAGTTCGATTATGGCTCCAACGAGAAGCTAGGGACGAAGACTTACGAAAAAGACGCGTTTGTTGAAGTTTGAGCGAAGTTGGGTAAAGTTTGTCGAGGGAGTAAGGAGGGACGAATGGAAGAAAACGCGCGAATGTATGCAGAAACCCTCCGAACGTTTGTTGAGGGAGGCACAACGTCGATCGAGTCGATTTTAGGGTCGTTTCGTTTTCGACAGCGTGAGAAGAGCGAGGAAAGAAGTTCGGTTTTGACTCGCAAACTCAAGACAGGTCGGTGAGAAAGCTCCTAATTCGTCCCTAGGAATGCTCTGCGATCAAGCTCGACGACGACAGTTGATCTACAGTAGCGCAATACAGTGCAATGCGAAACCCCCCTTCGACCAATTACAATTTCGAACCCCTTCTGTGCACCTTCTTTTTGATCTTCCTTTGCCGACGATCAAACGTTATCGACCCGGTACAGTAACTGTCCAAGGGGTTCACGGCAAAGGGAATTGGTCGTCAAACGAGTTTCGCACTGTCTTCCCTCCTTCCCTCTTTTTCCCCTTAACCTTCCCTCGTTCGCCCTACGCCTTGACCAGATCCAGCTGTCCTCGCTTGAAAGACAGTCGCTGCAACGACTTGAGAATCCCATGTTTTTTCCATTCAAGCCGGCCGTCGCGAGTACATTCCTTACGAGGTATGGCTGGGCTTGGAGCTTCTCATTGAACATAACTCAGCTCGCTACAGCGTTCGGGCCACACAATACTGTTCGAGTTCGTTTGCGAGACTTTCGAAAATTTGTCCTTGCGAAGGCTGGTCGATTCGCAAAACTCCTCGAAGAGTTGCTCTCCGTCAGACCCTCGCATACTCAAGTGAGTGAACGGTTCCACGACTCGGACGGCGTCGGTGCAGTCAGAGGAAGTTCAGTCGATGTGAGCTGTCTTCAACTTGCACAAGGTCGAACAACATGTCCCTCTGCAGCTACGGAGAGGCAATGAAGTATACTTAGCTGAACTTCAATGTACAGTATTGGAAGGTACCCGTAGCTAATCAGAAAGCAAGGAGTGTAATCGTCGAATGCAAGGTGAGAAGCAGTTTGCGAAAAGCTTAAAAGCTCTATTCTCGTCCTTTCGATACGAGCTTGATTGCCCCTAGACGCTGAATAGATTGACTCGGACGTTAAATTCCCTCTGAGCCAGGCCAGGTCATTTCTTCTGACTCAAACGACCAGGGAAGACGGAACGAAGAGTTTCGCAGGGAGAAATTTCGCCTCTTCGCTCTTTCCTACGACAATCGAATCGAAACGATAAGCAGTTTGCCATTCCTCAACATCAGGTGTATCGAGGCTGAAAGAGTGTTATAGTAGGTCGAAATGTCAGATTACAAAACCTCGGACTTAGAAATGGAAACTAGCAGAAGGTTCAAAAGTGGTGACGTTCGCAAACTTGCTCTTCACTCTGCCACCAACGATGACCCGATACTTCTGTCACGAATGCCAACATGAAGGAACCGATTTTATGGAGACTCCAGAGCCTTTGTGCTCTCGATGTCGAGGGAGCTTTTGTGAGGAGGTGAGCGCCTTCATCTCAAACTAGCTTCCTCTCTGCCCTCGCTGACCTGAGTGGATATGTGTAGCTACCAGAAGATGATTCAATAGCTACAGGAGATGATCCACGAGATTTCGATCCAGATGATGGAGGCTTGAACCTTGGAGCGATACTTCAAGGTCTCGGAGGCAATGCGGGAAGTGGAGCAGGAGGAGGATTTGGAATACCTCAAGCGAGAGGTGGAGGGATATCATTCACTGTAGGGCCTAATGGGAATATAGTAGCTGCAGGAGGATTAGGAGGAGCTGGAATCGCAGGAAATGCTCGAGCAGGAGGAGGAGGAGGGAATCTGCCTCAGGATCAATTAGGAGCGACTATCTTCAGAGCTTTGGGTCTGGCACCACCACTAGGAGGCAATCAACCGAGAGGAGGAAGCGGGATGCAACAAGATGCAGCGGATCCAGATGAGGAGGACTTGCCGAGAGACGATAATCAACAAGATCAGAATCGAAACCAAGTTCCGATACAGAACCTAGCAGAGTGAGTCTCTATCGTATCCTGTCTTTATATTGCCGTGTTGATCCGTAGTCTCCCGTCACAGCTTCTTGGGAGAAGCTTTCGGTGGACCCGATCCTCATCCTGCCGACGATCCTTCCAACAATCCTTTCGCCGAAGGAGGAGTCGATGCGCCACGGCAACCTGAACGACGAGCTCGTAGTGAACCTGGAGACAATGCTGGAGGAGCTGTTGCACAAGGGGGAAACCCTCTTTCCTACCTTTTCTCGCTCATGAACGCATTCGGGATCAACGGACAAGCATTGGGGAACGGGATCGGATTAGCGGCGAACCCTTCGGATTACATTTGGGGAGGAGAGGCGAACTTTCAGAACTTGTTGAACGATCTGATGGAGCAGGTGTGTTTATTCTTTCGCTCAGTACGCTGTTCTTCGCTTGCTGACTCAGATGATCTTGTATGAACGCACAGGCTGCAGGACGAGCTGGACCTGTTCCTGCTACTGAAGAGATGATCGAGAAGCTACCGAAACTCGAAGTGACAGAGGAATTACTTAGTAAGCCATCAACGTTCTCGCCCTTCTCTCACTTCATTTCTCATATCGAGACTGACTCGGTCTCTCCTCTCACTAGGCCACGATTCGATCAAAGATTGTACAATCTGTCAAGATGATTTCGCCCTTACCGAAACCCTCGCCTCTCTCCCCTGTCGCCATCTCTTCCATCCCGACTGCATCGTTCCGTGGCTCAAGACGAGTGGTACCTGTCCTGTTTGTCGATACGCTTTGATCCCTCAACCAGGTCAAGAAGGATACGTCGAACCAACACGACCTAATCCTCTCAATCCCGATCCGAATCAGACGCCTGTCAATCAAGGATCGATGGAAGCTAGCGGATCGACTCCGAACTTGCAACGACCCTCACCCATCGCGAGACAGAGCTCGAGTGCAGTCCCTTCGACCGCGAGGATCCCTGACGTCGACAATGGTTCGAGATTACCTGGAGGATGGTTCTTCGGAGGTGCAGACGGATCGGGAGCGGGAGATGCGATGGATGTGGACGAAGATGAAGGAGCAGAAGAGTGGACGGATGCAGGTAATGATGAAGGGGAAGACAAATCACCGGAGAGGAGAGCGGCAGAAGCAGCGGAAAGGAGGATTGCGAGGGAGAGGGAGGATGGCGCGAGTGCTCAAGGCGAGAGGGCACCTAGTCAACCTATTATTGAGGATGTCGACTAGTTTTCGTAATTATTTTCCGTTCCTTTCCCTCTCACGAATAGTACACGCATCTCTATAATCTTGTCTTTTGTAATCTCTACGCTCACTTCTCTCGCTTCGCCTTCGGGTCTCGGCGTGTACTCAGCGAGGTAAAGCGGAATCTAACGAGAGGAGGGTTACATACAGTCTACAGATGCTGTTCGAACTTGGCGAGTTTCTACGAGATAACAACAAACCACTTTGGGATACAAAAGGGAAAAAACGTAACGACGAGGTATACCAGAAGTACAGAGGAAATGGATCTAGAGTGACCAAGCGAAATGACTTTCGACCGCTTTCAACCGTTTCATCGCTCTCGTTCTACCTTCCCCCCTCGATCGGTCTCTTCTCGCTTCCTCGTCGCCCTCCTTACGTTGTGAAGTCGACGACCCAAATAATTTATCGAAACTCCATCTACTCGAGCTTTGTCGTTCCTTTTCGTCCACCAGCTCGATTCTCGTCTCTACTCCTTCCGACCTCCTCTGCTCCGTTCCACTTGCCCAACCCTCTCCTTCTTCTGGTACATCGTAGCTGATCCTTCTCTTCCCTTTCGCAACTCCAGCGTAACTTGATCCTCCTCCTCCTTCTCCTCTCGAAATCAACTGAAAGGTCATTGCTTCGGGACTCCAATTCGGCGAATCCTCCTCGTCTCTCTCGTAATCCATCGTCACCTCCCTATCTACACACTGGAGTGGTCTCGAGTGCGATCCGAAAGGCAGTAGGAGGAGTTTATCCAGTTCGTTGGCGATCGAAGGATTCAACGGGATTTCCAACTCGTTCGTTTCCACCTCCTCCTCCGGTTCATCTTGCGATCGAGTAGCTCTCTCCAAATCTTCGACGAGTGACGAGAATGGGTTTGAAGCGTCCTCCTCTGTCGACGACTGCTCCGAATCCATTTCTGGTTTTTCACCTTCATCTTGCAATCCCATCTTCTCCTCTTCACTTTCTAAGCTTTGGATCGCGGCGCTAGTACTGGCTCTGATGAGTCGGCGCCGGATAGGATGGGCAGGAAGAGTCGGGAGGCTCGATTCAAGTTGAATGATGAGATTTGGAGAAGTCGAAGAGCGGATTAGGGGAACTCTCTTTCGAGGCGGAGAGAAGCTCGAGGGATGCATGTCGAATATAAAGAAGGGTGTGAGGCTGTGGGTGATTGGATCAAGTCGTGTGATAGCGGCGATAAGAGATCCGATATTCGATAGTGGGGGTTTCAGGGAAGAGAGAGGGAGGAGAGAAGAGGAAGAGAGGGTCCTGATTTGTGACTTAGATGAGAGTAGTGCAGGTGCTGCTTCCGATAGAGTGAAATAGGAGGAAGAGAGAGAGAAGAGGCGTTCGGGAGAAGAAGGAAGCTAAAAAACTAAAATTTAGACAAGCCGGTTCATTTTCACGGCTAACTTCTGTATCCGACTATCGCTCGTCCTCTCACTATCGCCAATTCATCATCGTTCGAAAAAACGATCGTGGTAATGCGATTCACAAGCAAGGAAAACCTATCAACAAAAGAGTGTCTATGTAATCTCTCCTCCTTCTGCCTCACCCCAAAAAGTACTCTATGCGACCAGCGCGAATAATCCAGCTACTACCGTCAACCCGATCGCAGCCATCCCGATTTGAGTAGAAGGAGCAGAGTTCAATGGTGTAGAAGTAGTAGATCCTCCTCCACTAGACGTTTTCTTACTCGTTCCATTTCCCATTGCGACTGCTTTGTATTCAACTCCATTCATTTGAGCCGCAACCTCTGTTCATTGCAGTCTCCGATCAGTCCCGGTCTGAAAGAGATTGCGAGAGTGACAACGTACCGAAAACTGAACCGTTTCCAACATCGTAATAATCGACCAGCGTGAAAGTAGGATAATATCCATGGTTCTGATGACACTGATCGGCTTGAGCCGACATCGCTGGTGCTACTCCCGAAGATGCGTGCGTGTCGAGTAGTCGTTCAGTTGCGGGTACCGGGATTTCTTGCCCAAAAAGAGTTGTGTTGACATCGAGGAAATGATTCATCAAGTACTGTTCTCGAAATGAGGGGGTCAGCTCTCGAGGGGGAAAACAAGACGAAGGAGAGAGAGAGACTCACCATCTTGCCAGCTGATTCACCAGTTACTCGATCGACGGTACAAGGAAAAGTTTCATCCGTTTCCTGTAAGCCAAAAAGAAATCAAGAATCGTCAATCTCGAGTTTGCGATTTCTATAGGCCTTCGTTGACTCACATCATAAGGAGTTTCCCAAATGTTCGTAAACTCATCCAACAAGTACGGCACACTCGAAACATCCGCCTGTTGAGCCAAGAAACTAACGACTCTAGTATTCGCACTGATCAAACTTTGTAGTGTCGGCCACTCGTTGTACGCGACTGGTACGCTCGGTGGTGTATAGACGTAAGAGGCGAGTCCTGAATCGGTGTAGGATTGTGCCCAGACTGAAGGGGCGATTCCGTTCGAATTGACGAGGAGTAAAGTGATTACTTCGTTAGGGTTCGAATCCATCCATTTCTTGACTGTTGTGAGGTAGGAAGTGAAAGTACCCGCGTCGAGTAAGAAGCAGCTGTACGTGCGAGTCGACTCCGAATCTCAGTCAATGCGACAAAGGTTCAGGCAGAGAATCTCGACGTACGAAGTGTGGCAAAGATGCAACTCGTTCTCATTCATATGTCCCTGAACTTGTAGCATTCGAATCCCATTATTCAACTGAGTCTCGACCGTATAATTCTGATTCGCCGCGACTGTACGAAGATCCCTCGAAATGGACTTTAGCATTTCCTTGCGAAAGTTGCAGATTGAGAGATTTCAACGTACCACTTCCAGCTTGAACCCCGTACGAGTTGTGAGCTCCTACTATACTGACATTCGAGTAACTCCGATCACAGAACTCTGAGTAACCATTACAAGTCGTTGTAGAACTTGTTTGTTGTGCTGAAGTGAAAGAAGGGAGAAGACTGTTCAAAGAACGCGATTCAGGGTCAGCAAGAATTCACACAGTATCTCTGATACTGCTCATGTAGCCTCCTACGCTCCTAAAGCTGTTTCCTGATTACCGAACACCGCAGTAAGAACCCTTTAGATTCGCTCGATCCTCCTTCCCTCTCCCTCCAACACGCGTAAAACACGGTTCAAGCAGATACTTACAGAGAGATAAGCGCCAGCGCTGTGGGTAAGATCATTCTTGTAGAGTTCGGGAGTGATGGAAGGGAGGGAAGAAGAGAAGAAGGGGATCAGTCGATCAACAAAAAGGATTCGGCTCTTGACTAGCTTGACTTGGGATAGACTTTGTTGAGAAGCAGGGCAAGAGGTATTGCGTGGGCGTGGATAGAAGCTTAGAGTGAAGTGAAAGTGAAGAATGGAAGAAACAGCGAAAAAATCTCGCCAAGTCGCGAAGTTGAAAATCGGAAAGCTTCTTTTCGCAACTGAGAATGGAATGCAAGTAGCTTAGAGTCGCGAATTGGAAGACGAAGCTATAGAGCAGCCCTGTGACGAGATCGAAAGAAGCAGCCTCGTCGAAGAGAGGTTTCGCTCTTTACTTCACTTTCCTCGATCTTCACTTCCCCCGAGCTTTTTCGTCGTGCAACTCTCTCGAAACCTGGAGAGCGTCATCGTCCGGCGGTTATAGTAGAATACAAGCCTTGCGAATGACCTCAAATCGAGCCAAAGTAGAATTTTTGACAACAATAAAATTAGGGATTGTGAACATTGTGACAACTTGCAATTCCTTTAGGTTTACAGCTATACATGGATCGACAACTGCTCGACGTCAAGATTACGATTCAGCAAAGGGCATCTCAATAGGCGATACATTTCGAGAGGTAAGACTCACCTTTGCGAAATCCCTTCAACATCCCTCACTCTCCCTCTGTCCAAACATCGCCCATCCACGACATCCCTCAGAGTAATCCAGCCCATTCTCTCACCTGATTCTCCTGTTTATCAGTCATCCCACTTCCTTTAATCATATTCCCCAACTCCCTCTCTCCCTCGAGACTATCAATTTCACCAATCGTCAATTTCTTCCTCAACGCCAACGCCCTCAACACGAACGTTCCGATATCCACCGTCTGACCTTTCGGGGTTGGTTGCGTCGGTTCTTCTGAATCGGGAATAGGAGAGGGGGAAGGTGATTCTGATGAAGTTTGGGAAACGGATCGATAAGGGGGAGATGGGGATCGGTTTGAGGAGGAGGAAGGGAGGTAGTCTTGAAGGTTTAAGCCCGATGTGTGCTCGTGGAATAAACGGTGTGCGAGGAGGAGTTGTGATTCGAGATGATTGATTCTTTCAAGCGCTTCTTGCAGAGTTGAGGGTTGAGTAGCGGTGTAATTGGACATTGTTCTGGTGAAAGTGAAGGTGAGTCTGAGTGGCGTGTGAAAGGTAGAACGAAGAGAACGAAGCATAGAAATGGGAAGAACAAGGGACAAAAAATTCGAGGCGTCATCGGTGAATTTTTTGGTGTCTGGCCCGAAGGTTCCGATTTTGAACTCTCGGAGATCGCTGGTGGACGGTAACAGACGAACGGAAAGCAGTGCACGCAAAACCAACACGTCTACACTTTTGCACTGCTCAAGGCAACCGTCGAGCATCGCAATCGCAAGAACCGAACCGCTTAGGATCGTCGAATGCCACTATCGCTTCGCAAAGACTTATTTTTCCCCTACGTGCCACGTTTCATCTACATCCCTCTGTTCCCGCTTCCTATTTCCCCTTCACTCGCTACAATCTTAGTTCGCTCCTTCTCAGTCCCGATCAAGCAATCACCTCGTCTTCTCCTACACTAACATCAAAATTGCCCAACTCCTGTCCTCCCTTCTCCCTCACAACACATATAATCCCCTCTGTCAATCTCTTCTCTCCCGTCCTCCTGTTCCCTCCAACCATCCCTTTCCTCCCTTCCTTAAGAACCATTCCGAACGTAATCCCTTTCCTGAAACTAGGTTTTGGGGAAGGATGTAGGGTGAGATGATAATCGATTGAGAAGAGGGGATGTTTCGGGTGAGGGGAGAGAGGATTCGTCGGATTGGGCAGAGAGGTAGAGACAAGGGATGGGTAAGAGGGAGGTAGGAAGTGATGTTTGTAGAACGGATGTTTGTCTGACGAAATTATCCCGTGAGGTCGAGTAGGGTTCATAACCCATTGAGAGATCATGATAATAGGGGAGAGTTGTAGTCGTAGGTTCGCGATGGATTGTGAGAAGAGTTTGAGTGGGTCGAGCAAAGGAGCGGAGGAGGGAGGATTCGGTAATGATCGTTCGTATTGATCTGACCAAGCGAATTCAGTCATTCCATCGATAATCACTATTCCTAAATCTTCTCCGCCTTCTCCACCTTTCGCATTCTTGAACCAATCAGGGAGAGTTTGGAGGGTGGAAGCGAGCTGAATCGTACTTGTCGGAGAGAATACATGTAACCTCGTCAAGCACTCGTCGATGAGACTTTCTACCTCCTCCTCCAACGGCGCGCCGATCCCTTTTGGTCGACGATAATCATTGATCTCCGAGACGAGGTGATGTCGAAGTAAAGTTGAAATTCTTTGAATGTCGAACCCTCTTCTCGAACTCGTACAATCCATCCAACATACCAATTCCTCCTTTCCTCCGACGCCAATCTCTACAACCTCCCTCTCCAACCTGACGTGCAGCTTCTTGGGTAACAAGCAGTTAATTGCGAATTTATAGAGTAATTGAGTTTTGCCAGACCCTGTTACTCCTTGTAGTTCGATCACGTCTCCTCTATGTAGTGAAGGATTCCCGTCTGTGTTGAGGAGTTGATCTAATCCATCTATGAAAGTGTGAGGGAGTGAAGTCGAATATCGAATCGAATTGAATAGTTCGAGGCCAGAGGTTGTTGTGATAGTGGATCCTAAGAGTGTAGGTTCCATTCTGTGAGTGCAAAGTGCATTGGTCGAGTAGTTCAAGTTGACCAGTGAAGTGTAGCAAGTCAAGCAACAATTTCTTTCCTCTTGATCTTTTAACTCTTCCCACCAACTCATTCAACATGGTAAGTAGCCCTTCTGAGCACTCCTAGAACTCTCCGCTGATCTAGAGTGATTGTAGCCTCGACCAACTCGTACTCGTACTTCTTTACCCGGTCATTCGAAATCAGCGAAAACTATTTCAACTCCAGACGCAATCGATGATTCATACATGATGGATCCGACAGAGATGGCTCCTATGCAAGTCAGTTCTCCCCTTCCCTTCCCTATCCTCCTCCCTTCCCTCCCAATCTGAACCCTTCTTGACCTTTCGCAGGCTCCGAGATTCATGGAAACTGAACCTACCGCTCTTCCAGTCGCGATGGAGGAACCCCCAACACTGAACCTGAAACCTACGAATGAAAGCTCCCAACCAAGAATGACGAAAGCTGAGAAAGCACAAGCGAAACGACAAAACCTCCTCGACCGTACGAGTCTCCCTCTCCTCTCCTTTTCTCTGTCCTCGCTAATCCTCCCTCATTCAACATAATGATAGAAATCAAGCAGCGTTCCCAACCTTACTCTAAATCCCACAATCGACGACTCAAGCGCGCTCAAAGACCTTCCTCGAACCTAGTCACTTCCCTCTCCGATTTCCAAGACGTCTTGCCTTCTATCGAGCCAGAATTCGAGGAAGTTAGTGGAGGGGAAGATGAGGGAGTAACGATCGAGGAGGAAGAGCAGTATAAGATGAAAGATGGGAAAGGGAGAGAAAAGTTGACTGCTAAGAAACGACAGAGAGTCTTGTCCGTTTCCACTCTCTTCCATCTTGGGAGATAGTGACTGATGGAAGTGAATTGATCAACGTGCAGATCAAGTGAATCGACGAGGTTACCTGCGATTCTCGCAAATTCTAGTTTCTCGAAATCTCCTTTCGCGACGATCAGGATGCATACCCTCAATACTATGGCTGCTCAAAAAGCCGCGAATGGTACAGGTACTGGTGGAGCGAGTAAGAAGAAGAAGGGAGGGAAATAGATGAGGGTTTGAGGGATTGGATTGGGATTTCGCCAAACTTGTTGTTATACATTTACTTTCTCTGCATCCTCTCGCAGCGCCACTCTCGTCCGACGCGATCGGCAGAGATCTTGCGACAGAAAGCAAGAGTGAGAAAGCTCGTAAAATTCGGTATTTACAACAACACAAACCGCATCAAGCGAGAGAGCAAACGAAGAGAGGGAGAGAAGGTCGAGAGCAGGGGAAGTGCTACAAACTACATCTGATTCTGTATACTCTTCAACCTAGCCTTGACCGGGATCAACCTGAAGATCTCACAAACGTCTTCCTTGTGACACACCAATCTCCCATCATCTGAACACCTAGTCTTGTCCCTCAATTCCTGACACAACTCGTCCTATACCCTCATTCACATGATCAGCACCACTTCACAAGCACTTTGAAGAGGGAGAAGGAAGACATACGGAATCACAATCGTTGAAAAGAGGATGAGAAACTAATTTCGCCCAACATTTCTGAGCGATCCAGAGGTCTTTGTCGACTGATCCGAGAGGTGCATTGGGAGGTCTCCAAGGGATCGGAAGCGCACATGAGACGGCAGTGAAATCACACTCGGGTTTGTCACAGGGGATTCGGAAGTTGGGAGGTACGGTCGTTTCATCTTCTTCATCTTGCATTCCCTCATCTTTGTTTCCCTCATCTTGTTTCGAAGCTCTTCTGGTTTGAGGAATCGATACTGTTTCATCACCATCTCCACAGCCACAGTCGAGTGAATCGGATTGAGGAGCGGTTTGAGCAGTCGAATTACCGTTTGTTTCTTCAGGGTTATTGGAGGAGGAAGGTGGGACTGATACGTCATCGAGTAGTGAAGCGAACAAAGGAGGTAGAGCCATGGATTCGCTGAAGTCGAAAGGAGCGTCGAAATCGAAAGAATCGAGTTGATTCATGTCGATATCGATCGGGTTTTGAGGAGTCGCAGTGAGGGAGGAACTGGAGGGTGGAGGAGGAACGGCGGAGGAGGAAGGAAGGGGATATGTAGATTCGGATGCATCTGCGGAGGGTTCGAATTGGGTGAAGGGAGGTGCAGAATTGGGCTCGTTGAGGATGTGGTGGAAAGATGGAGATGCTCCACTGCCGGAAGAGAGGCGGGACTGAAGGAGGGGTTTGACGTCTGGCGGAGAAGTCGAAGGCAGAGTCGAGATTGATGCTGTCGCTTTCGAAGCAGAATCAGGTCGAAAGTAGGGACTGTCAGCGGTGATTGAAGATGGAGGATTTTCTCCTCTTCTCAAAGCTTCGTTCTCCTTTCGTAATCTATACAACTCGGCAATCAAACCTCAGAACGAGCTACTGTGTCGCCTGAAAGTCGAGCGAGACGTACGAATCGATTAATTCCTTGTACTGAGCCAATTCCGCATCTTGTTGAACTACTTTCTCCTCCAAATCAATGACATGCCTCTCCTTCCTCTCCCTGAACGCACGTTGCGCAGCTCTGTTCTGTAGCTTCCTCTTTGCATCGGCATCGAGATCATCATTGGCTGTCCAAAGTCTCCAAAAGTGAGCAAAAACGACAGGGTTCGACCGTACGAAAGATTGGGACGAACCAGCAGCCGCATCTACATCTTCCTCTAGTCGTTTCCTTCCTCTCTTCCTAGTTTCTTTCGCTTTCTTCTTCCCCTTTCCCCCTTCATTCACTTCCTCTTCTTTTCCCGCTCCTTTCGGCGACATCGATCTCATCCCTTCTGCTGATGTGCCTGCTCCGTTCCCTACTCCTCCATTGGCAGGCAAGATAGGTCTAGGTCTCTGTGATCCATTCGCGTGTTCGATAGCTGCGTTGGAGAGAGTTTGAAGCGGGGTGGAGGTAGAGGGCAGGGAAGAAGGAAGGAAGTGACCCGAGTGAGCGTGGGGATATGCATTGGGTGCAGGTACACCGTACATCACGTCCTGTGTGCCCTCTCGCGAGGGTTGCTGAATGAAGGAGAAGTCTCCTCGGCGATGAGTCGAGAGGGGTTTGTAAGCTGGCTGAGGTCGAGAGCTGGACTGTTTTGATTGGCGTGTCCAATTTGAGATCGAACTGAGTGGCTTGATGAGGTCGGGAGTAGGCGAGTGAGAGGTGCTGAGGTAGAACCTAAGTTTGTTGGTATTTCGAAATGAAATTCGCTTCGCAAGAAAGCTAAAACCAAAGATACGCTGGAAGTTGCTCGATCTGTTCCAGTGAATCGAGTACAGACAGACTAGCCAACTGACGATGAGAGATGTGGAGAAGATTCCTTCGCTTCGCTCGCCTCTCGTTTCGTTGGCCGCTCGTTCGCGCTTCCCTACCATTCGCTCTGAAGCGCATGTCCGAAAGAAGTATAACGTTGCAAAGGTGAAGGAGGAGAGGACATTAGGTACAGAGGAGCGGAGGAAAGGGGGGAACGTAGAACGACGAAAAAGAGAAAGTCTAGGAGGAGAAAGGCAAAGCTTTAAAGATGTTGAATCCATCCGAAGCGGTCGAGATGACAGTACCCGGTACTTGAGGATGCCAGTGAACTTCCTTGATATCCTTTTGACCTTGGTGACAAAAGAGTAATTGAGCGGGAACGTCCTTGAGTCGATCTGATTCGGGTCCTGAAGGTCGCTCATCCTCGTCCTCTTCGACTGAAAGATCCCATAATGTGACTTGATCGTCGGCTCCAGAGGCGGCGAAACATGAGTCTTCGGTAGGGTGCCATTCGATCGAAGTGATAGGTGCAGTATGCCATGAAAATGCGGCAACAGGTGTTGGTGCAGGCGCTTTCGTTCTGTCGTTTCAAAGGCATTGTCAAGAGTGCTCAAAGCAGAGACAGAGGAAAGAAAAACACACCCCTTGAAGTTTCGTAAATCCCAAACCTTGATTCCTCCTTCATCTCCTCCCGAAGCCAACAAATAATTCGTTTTCAGATTCCAGCTTATAACGTTGACATCACTCTCATGAGCTCCCGCGACTCCAATGACACTCTTCCTATCCTTCACTCGCGTATCCCACACTCGAATACTTCGATCGGCTGAACAAGAGGCGAAAACGGTAGGTTCACTCGGCGACCATTGTAAATCTTCGACGGAATCGGTGTGGGAGAGGAAAGGTTTCGGTGAAGGGGTGAATGAAGTGTTGGTGATAGTGGTGAGGTAGATTTTCGAGTGGATGTCACCGGAGAGAAGTCGAGCAGAGGTCGAGGCAGAACCGATAGGTTTCGCCCAGTCGAGAGCGTAACCTTCTGCTCGGCCGTGACTGTCGATGGTGAAGATAGGAGTTTTGGAAAGGGAGGAAGAAGCGGTAGCTGGGGAGAGGAGTGAGTGAAGATGAGGCGCGATGTCGAAAATGTGAACTTTTCCGGTTTCGGCAAAAGTTGCGACATGGTAAGGATCGGGAGGAGCAGGAGGACCGTTGGAGAGAGGATTGGGGAGGACTCGAGCGCGGATTCGGTTGACGCAACCTTTGTGAGGAATAGCTCGGAAAGATAAAACTGGATCATCTTCGGTATCGTCGTCGTCCGAGTCGCTGTCGTCGTCTTCGTCTGCACTCACTAGCTGTCAGTTTACATTGAAATAGAGAGAGCAGAGTCAGCGTACCTTGAGACTTTCTAGTCTTGCCCAATCCCTCCCATCTCATGATTGTAATTTCGTTTGCTGTTGGATCCTGAGCCTGAGTTCCCGCAACGAGAGCGCAAGATACAGGGTACCCTCTTCGTTCTTCTCCATCATTATCCCTCAACACATCGAACGAGAGTGAAGGCCAAGTTGGAACAAAGTTGTGAAGAAGAGGATAAGTTGAAAGGTCGGGAGCGAGGAATTCTCCTTCTTCGAGTTTGCCCGTAGGTAAGAAAGGTTCTGGTGATGCTGGACGTTCCTCCTCTTCTGGTTCTTCGATATCCATCGCTCCCTCTTCATCCTCCTCATCTTCATCTCCAGTGTGTTCTCCTGCATCAATCACTTCTCCTACTTCTGCGTCATCCTCGAATTCGTCTTCCCATTGATCTTCAAACTCTCCCATACCTTCCTCATCAATCTTGGCCCTGTCAGCAGCCGCTGGTGCTGTTGAAGTTTTCTGAACTGGTTGACTTTCTGGAGATGATGCACGCTTGCCCATGGTGAATAGAGAGCTATTGGATCAAGTTTGTGAGCTTATGTGAGCTTCCTATGAGCTCTGTGAGGCTTACAGGAAGTGTGAGAGAAGTGTGGAGGAGCCGTACCAATTTCCTTCTCTTTTTTTTTCCAGCTCTTTGAATTTCGATAAATCCGATTATCTCCTTCACTACAGCCTTGGCTGCTTTGAACGATCGTAAAGGAGTCTCGTAGCACTCGCGTGCGATATCGCTGCAACGGAGGTCATCGGCGGAATTTCAGATCATTCTCTAAGACGCTCTCACTCGATGCAGTCAACGAGCAGTATCAGGGCAACGACAAGGTGAGCGATCTCTCCAGTGAGAAATCAATCACTGCGATTGACAACGTAAAAAGCACTTCATTTCGCAAAATCGTTTGTTGCGTTCTCGTCGTCTCTTCCCTTGAGCTTCCTCACTTGGACCGTCCGTTCTCGCCAGATTCTATGGCCTTCCTCCTCGCTTCCGACCTCCTCACAAAATCCCTCGAGATCTGTGATTCGACCTCGGAAGTATTCTGTTCTTCGTAAACTACCTCGATGTTTCGGGGACGACAGACGTCGACGAGTCCTTCCCTAGCCAGATGGATCTCTGCCATTTCTCCTCCCGTTGAGAACGTCGAAGGATCATTGAGATACAGGACTTGAAGCGATGTTTGAAAGCTGCGAGGTGCAAAGATTGCTGTCCAGCTCTCCCACATCTCCTTGACGGCACGTCCATGTCCTGAGTATGGTCCGAATGTATCACATTGATAAATGCGAAGGAACGATAGCTGTGTTGCGTACGCTTCGAAGTACTCCGGGTCGCCCAGATGGCAGTCGAATAAGAACGAACCAGTGGAGGTGCCGAGAGCAAGAGGCAGTACGGCGGCGAAGAGGTTGAGGACGAAGGTCATCGAAGTGATCTGAGGTGCGAGGGAGGAAAAGGTCGCGAATTCAGCGTCGGTATAATGATGGACTCTGTCGAAGAAAGCAAAATGGCGGAGTGACGGGAGGTCGGATGCGGAAAGTGGTGCCATGCTCATATTGGTACATGCAAGACTGAGGAACTTCAAGTGAGGTAGTCTGAGCTCGAAGTCGCATTGGAGATTGACGTGGCTGAGGTGGAGGGAGGTGAGGTCTGAAGCTTCGCCTCTCAGCGGCTTCTAGATACAAGAAAAAGAGAAACGCAGACTCACGGGGCATGTTGACCGTATTCAGAGTGCCATCGAGAACCTGCAAATGCTCCAATCTAACAAGTGCCGCCATCCAGTCTGAATCGTGACTTCTGCCAAAAAGGTCGTCGACATCCCACGGAACCAGAATACGAGTGATCGACAATAAGCGCTTTCCCACATCACTGTGTACTAGACTGTTCAATATCTCCATTTGATCATCCTTGTTGATTTCGATGATCTCGAATAGGAGAGGTTGAGCCAATTTTCGAAAGAGTCGAGAAACGAGACAGGTCGAGTAAAGGGAATTCTTGCGGTCTCCGAAAGCTCTTTGGACGTAATCAGAAGGAGCGAGCTGTTCGATGATGTGTCGAATGAGTTCAAGGGGAAGGAGATCGAAATAGCGAGTCTGAGGAAAGGAAGCGGGAGAATTGGTGGACATGATCGGCATGATGCTGCGATAAGTCGAGATAGGTATCAGCTACTGCTATAGAGTATCTCCACGGTCTCGGAGGAGGTCTTGAGGCCGATTAAAGACAATGGAGATGAAGAAGAGGGGAAGGTGGAACGAACCTAGGAATCGCCTGAAGCGCACTCGAGTACTTCGATCGGATCTCTTAGCTCGTAAAAGTATCTTCGGGGCGAGTTTGAGCGAGTTACGTGAAGTAAAGGGAGGAGAGAAGAGAATCGCTTTTCGCAAAGTGGTGAGATTGACAATTTTAGACTCTCGATTCATTCTTGTGCCGTCGTGATGTCTTTGTAGCGCTTGGATGGGATACAGTCGAAGTGGAAAGCACGCAAGGAATCACTTCGACCTCGATTCGTCGTTTTCGGATTGCGAAACAGTCCTCGATCTCGCTTCTCTCTCCTCAAATTTGTTGGGAGTCGCTCGACAAGAAAGTAGAGTAGGTACAACTACAGATTCAAACGTACAAATGAAATCTCGACATTCTTCGGTTCCTGACAAAGCGTTTGTTTTACTTCCTCTAAATCGCCTCTCCACCTCAAGCGTGATCCTTTCCCTTTCTCTGCGTACCTACATCCCGTTTGAAGCCTCCCTCTCGATCCTCTCCTTCGCCATCCTCCTCATGAACTCCTCCGACATCTGCGTCTCAGCTCGAATTCCGGTTGGTTGCTCCTCGTGGACGGTCTCGACTTTGCGATTCTGACAAGCGAGTAAGAGGCGGTCGACAGCTTGGCGGACTGGAATAGACATGTCGGGAGCGTCGAGGGTGACAAGGGGTGGGAGATAGACGGTGCGAAGTTGGCGGCATTGAGTCGAGTCTTCAATAACGCCTGCTATAACTGATAGACCTTCCAACGCTGACGTCACCTCTTGATCAGTTCCGACGAGGTTGTGGCCGTAGAAGCGTACATATTCGATCGGGCGGTCTTGGATGGGAAAGCGATAGAGGAGTCCGTCGAGGTAGTCGATCAGAGTCGACTTCAAGGGAAACGAGGGGCGATGCTGCAGGAAGTCGAGTGCGATATCGAATACAAGTAAGAGGGAGTCAAGCTGAGGTGCAAGAGATGCGATAGATGCTGCGGTACCTCGCGCGAGAGTTGCGTTGCAGTCGTCGTAAGCGAGATGGCGAAGGGAAGGAAAGTTGGAAGAGCCGAGTTCGTCAGGGGGAAGATTCATATTCAGCAAAGATAGGATCTGTAGTTCAGGTAGGCAGAAAGCGGAAATGTTGCAGTCGAGTAAGGACACATTGCTAAGGCAGAGTTTTCTGAGATCTAGAACTCCCCAGTCAGCACGCCGCTAAACAGATGACCGAGAACACTTACTGAAGCCAGATAAAGCGTCGAGATCCAGAGTGAATGAAACGCTGCTAAGCTGATCGAGATTGGGGCAAGCTTGCAAGAACCTGGTTAGGAGATTTCCTGACAACCTCGCCGGTTTCGCAATGTCATCTCCTTCCAGCGATACTATGCGAGTCACTGATAGATGTTCATGTTCGGTCTGTACCAAGAGAACCTCGTCGACTTTGTCGTCTAGTTTGCCTTCTTCAACCTTGAGAGAAATGACCTCGAAAAGTAGAGGTTGAGCGATTTGACGGAAGATCTTCGAAGTGAGGCAGAGGGAGAGAAGTTCGTGACGATGAGGGTTCTCAAGAGTACCATCGTTTGAGATAGGAGGACATGTGAAGTTGTCGAGAATGAGACGAAGGAGTTCGATTGGGAGGGAAGAAGGCATTTTCGGAAGTGGAAGCGGGAAAGTGAGATCGAGTGAAGCGGATGAATAGGGAGCGTTGATGAGACTGGTAGTAAATGGTTTCGGCTTACACAAAGTGAGCGTTCAGAGATCAGAAAGAGGAAGATGAACGAGAACTGAGGACTCACTGGAACAGGCTAATCGGGCCTCGTATGATTGTTCGAATGTAGATTCAGCCTTTGAGTAGCTACCTAGCGACCTAGACGAGTTGCGAGAGAGAATGCTCGAAGTTGAGATGAAAGTGACGAGACGAGTTTCGAGGTGTATCAAGGACTCTAGTGTTGAATGAGCAGGTTTCAGCAGGTTCCAGACCTTCTCTTATCTGGCTGGAAGTAGTCGAAGAGGCGATTCGAGCTTGTAAGAAGTGGTGGAGGGCAAAGACTCCAAACAGAATTTTCGTCGCTTTCTTGTCCTCCTTTGGCGCCCGAACTCTCATCCCTCGAATCTCTCAAGGGTTCGTAAGATGAGCGTGGACCCAGTAAGACGTACGTGAGTGAGGAAGAAACCTCAGTTTTGAGTGACGCTTCTTGCGATGCATTTCTATCGACTGACTTCTCGATTCGCAAGCTCACGATCACAGTTCTCTCTCAAGCTCGAGCAGGTCTCATCGAGAGATACGGACAACAAGTCAAAGTACAGGACGTGCAAAGACTCAAAATTCCCTCTTTACTTCTTCATCTTGATCCCAAGTTTCGCCGCCATCGCACTATTCTTTCCCTTCTTCTTCGGTGGAGGCATTGAGGAGGTAGAGGACATGATTGATTTCGATTTGTCTGAGAGGAGTGAAAGTGCGGTAGGTTCGACTCGATCGAGTTTGCGTTTGACCGAAATGGCAGAGGAGGACGACGAGGTTGAAGCGATTGGAGGTGATTCGTCTTCTCCAGGTGTCGAAGGTCCTGATGATCCGCCGTCACTTGAGGGCGCTCCTCCTCCGAGCTCGATATCCGGTACTCCATCCAAATAAGCCCTTCCGAAAACTCTCCTCACTTCCTCCTCATCCTCCTCTTCGTCCTTCTTCCTCTGCTTCTCAAACTCGCTCAACTTCTGCTCCACCTCTCGATCTCCAATCTCAACCGCTGAACTGACTCGATCTAATATCTTTTCCTCATCTCCCGTCGCAGCTGCTCGTTCCAACCTCGCATTCCTACTCTTGATACTTTGTAATGCGTCGAGGATATCCATCTCTCGTCTTGAATCGATCGCTTTGTTCTCGAGTGCCTCCATAGGGTTGTTCGCTCTCGCTTCCTCCTCCTCGAGTAAGTCGAGCTTGTCAATCTCTTTCTCTCCCTCTTCTTTCCGCCAAGGTTCGAAATTTCGTTGAGCTCCATGTTCGGCGTTGTAATCCGAGTTTCTGTCAACACCACACATTAGTACGAGAACGAGGTGTTGTCAGCAGGAGAGAGGGGGAGAAACGAACTTTGGATCTGTCTTGAAAGTGATTTCTGCTGAACATTGAGTACATTTGATGTAGAATCGGAAGATCTGTTCATCACGAGGGTCATCAAGTGTGCTCAAGCGTGAAGATGCAATGAAACGAACCTTGATACCGTAATATTCTTCCCCTTGAACCGTTTCCTTTCGAGCATTGAACTTCTTTCCCTTGTAAATGTACTCTCCGCATGTTCTATCAAGCACCAGAAGCTCGGATCAATACCTTGTCGTCTGACTTGATCGAAAGAGAGAGGTAAACTTACGTGCATCGCATACTGAAAGGAGCCATCAAACGAATACTACGCCAATCGATGTTGATCTCAGCCATACGCTTGGAGTGCTAAGAGGAGATGATGTACGTACACTTGTTGCTTGTCTTTGGGCATCTTTCGTCGTGGGATTTTGCTCGGATCGAAATCCGGCGGGAAGTACTGTGAGACAACGATACTACTCAGCTTCTGTTTTGCGGGCTGACAAGTAGACCTGGCTTACCTTGTTCAACACTTTACGTTCAGACATCTTGCTCTACTGATTGGTTGTGAAAGTTAAGGGGGAAAAGGAGAGGTGATTTGAGTAGGTCGAAGGAGGGGATACGCTTGACTCGTGCGCGCTACTGTGATGTGTATAAGAGAGTAGGTAGTGGCTGTGTAGCTACTTTGATCTGCTTGAAGTGATGCTGAAGGAGTGAAGGCGAATTAAAGATGAGGAGGAGGGGAGAAGGTTCAAGTCGATAGATGGGGATTGCCTGAGGGTGAGGTCGCTTCAGGGGATCTCCTGGGAGTCTTCCGGTGTGTTTGAGCTGTTCCAAAGGTGTCGCGAGATGGTGTCGATGAACTGTAAGAAGCAAACCTTGTCGCTTCTCTCTTGTCCTCCTCCCTTTCACTCGCAAACGCTAGAATGGCTTCTGACTAGTCTCCGTACATACACTTAGGCTCAGATAGTACTGCATTGCTTTGATTTTGTTCTCCATGCTCTGAACCGCTCGTTTCGAACGATTTCTTCGCTTCCGCCTCCCCCTTTTTCTCCTACGCTCTCGTCGACCTTGATTTACAGCTCGCAGCATCTTACGGAACTCTTTCAGCTATGCTGTTATCAAATCAATCGCCCGGACAATCCGCGGACCCATCTTTACGGGAAAGAGCGACAGAATCGAGTCTCTCCTCTACTACTCACTCAAGTAGAGCTTCAGCTCTCACAGATAGGTACGTACCGCTCAACTCTCTTCGCCCGTCCGAGTAGACGATGCTGACGTAGCTCTTCCATCCCCCGATTCCTCTCTCCCTCCTCTTCGTTCCGTTCTTCTCCTGCTCAATCTAAACCCTTGATTCAGCAGCTCACTTGAAGCGATGAGCACCTCTTCTGCTGAACCTCGACTATGCGCAGTCTGCGACAACAAGACGACTCAAGCTTGTTCGGGTTGCAAGGAATCGTATTTCTGTTGTGTCGATCATCAGAAGCTCGTGAGTCTTGTTGCTTCCTCAGTGCTCTCGACCTCCACTGACTCTCAAGATTACAGATCTGGCCGATCCATCGCTTCATGTGCCAATCGGAGGACAAGATGATTTTCGGTGTCCCTGCACTCTCGGAAACCGAAGTTGGCACACTCAAGAATGCTCGAGATGTCGTCTTCCACGACGGACATCACGCGCCCACTGTTCGCCGTACTCTCCTTCAAACTGTTCATTCTTTGGGGCTGTTCGCCGGGAGCTGGAGATAAGTCAAAACCTCTCTCTCTCTTTCGGAATCCGAACCTCTGAATTCACGCATGATCCGGAGTTCTTACTAGCTTTGTTGCTGGAGTAAGTGAAGGCGGAGAATCCATCAGAGAAAGTCATCGAATGGCATGCATCTTCCTCGCTCGCACTCACCTCGGAACGAACACTGGCTTCACCTTCAAACAATCGGACATCATGTCGACCGCATTGAACTTCTTCGCCTGTGAGACCGTCAAACTCCTCGTCCCCGACGATATCAAGGTTCAGCTCGCCAATCCCGAATCAAATCCTTTTCGCCTCTTCGCAAAACTGTTGCAACAACACTTGATCGCGAGGATAATCTCCCTCAGAGGCTCTCACGGCTATCGAGTTGATCTACACGTGATCGCGCTGGACCGGGGACTCGAGGAGGCGCTGAAAATCGACAAGACCAAACTCAGTGTCAAACAACAAAAGGCTTTGGAAGAGCGTCTCGCCGCTATCGGTAGGCAGCGAGATAATGCTCTCAACAGTTCTCTGTAGGAGATATCTCCATATCGTAGTGCCGGAATCTGTAAGGAAATTTTCGACTGATCGATTCCTGGAAATAGTTTCGAACTAACGACTCGTTGACCAGAGTCGTTCACCAGAGCATATTTCAGGACAAGGGATCCCATTGTCTGGTACTCTCGCCTGTGCTAAAATGGACATCTCCTCAGTATCTTCTTTTGAGCGAGAGCAATTTGTTCATTTCAAACCCCGTCTTGCGACGAGAGACCGTGAGACCGTCGAGAGACGAGATCGACTGGGAGTGACTCGGCAGGCGCATTTCCTGGGGTCTCATTGTCCGGCGAGCCTTCAGTCGGTGTATTTCGAAAACAGACTGGAAGAGCGAATTGCAAGCAAATTGAGCGAATTGCGAGAATTTGAAGGTTGCTTCCTTACTTCCCGCGACAACTTGACGAGACTCTCCAAAACTACTTCAGCGCCCTCGAGAAGACTCCTGAAAGGTTTCGAGAACAGCCGCACTCTTTCAAGCGCTTTCGACATCCGCTGGAACCTCCTCAACTTTCTCATCTGTGATTCAGTTCCCAGCCTCAACAACACCTCACTGCTCGCTATAACAGCTCTAGAGTAGCTTCAAGACCTATCAGAAGTACAACGAGAGCCGACAGTAATACTCCTCGCTCGATCCACCCGACGTCTCCAAAGTCCAGCAATCTCCCGTCTACAGCTACCCTTCAAGACGATGTCCACTCCTTCAACTGAACCTCACAAGTGTGATATCTGCGGCAAAGGTCCAGCGCAGCTCTGTTCACGATGCAAGAACATTCGTTTCTGTTCGACTGAACATCAGAAGCTTGTGAGCCTCTCTCGCAACTTCACACCTGTACACAAAGGCTGATATTCACTGCCACGAGCTAGTACTGGCCTGTTCATCGTTTCCTCTGCAAAGCAGGTGATAATTCAGCTTTCACCGTACTTCCTCTCTCGGTGAAGGAGGTCGCTATTCTCGATAGAGGAAAAGACGCAGCTTATGAGGAAGACGACCGCGTCTCAATCAGACTTAGCGTCTCATCTCGTGACAAGCAGACTCTTTTGGAGCTAGTCCATTCCCTTGGTTTCTTCGATGGCGATTGGAGATGAGTTTGTTTTTTCCGCTGAACGAGCAAAGAAGTTGACATGGCTCCTTCTTTGATCACTAGTTTCCTCGCTGGAGTCACCAAAGGTGCGACGTCGATCAAAGAACCACATCTGTCGGCTTGCATCTTGCTCGCTCGCAATCATCTTGGCAAAGTCATCGGCATACTTTCCAACATTGAAGATCTCGTTACGCAAGCCTGGAACACTTTCGCCCACACGACGTCTCGTCTCATCACGTGTCAACACGCAGACAAACAATTCGCTTCTCCCGAATCGAATCCGTTCTACCGTCTCTCGAATTTGTTGCGTCTAGAATTAGTCTCTTCGACTCTCTTCATTCGAGGTATCAAGTCTCAACGTCGTGAGGACATGGCCAACGGGCTTCTCGCAGTACATCATGCTGTTGAAGAGGCAGCAAACTTGTCAAATCTCGCTGCTCCGTTGCAGAGAACGTTGATTGATCTCGTCAGTATGCATCGAGCCCATCTCGACATGATGATCCAACACATGAAGACTGCAGGTCCCGGACCAGACAAGCCCATAGTACCCCCTACGATTTGTGAATTTTCCCTTTTCTTCCCAAATTTTGACGCGAGAGCACTAACACTACTTCTCTTGACAGAATCGAGCGCGTTACGTCTTCGCTTGAACAACCTTCACGACAGCTGTCGCAACCCGCGTGCCTTCGTCGTGTTCTTTTCTCACACTTTCAATCTGTCGCCTGCTTCTTTGCCTTGATACGTTTCTTCTGTTTTGTGCAATTCTACTCGTCTACATATTCCTCGAGCTACCGAAAAGCGAGCGAGTAGCTCGAATGCCTTGCTATATTTCAGCTAAGCCTAATGCTCTCCCGCCTTCCCCTCTGGTACCCTCGCCTTCCAACCTTCACTCCCTCCTTTCTTCTCAACCTCCTCCAACAACCTCTCGACCTCCCTCCTAACCTTCTTCTCGCCTTCCTCCTTCCCTTCTCCATCATCATCCCACAATCTCCTCCTCCCGACCAACCCATAATTCTTGGTACTTGGAATCCTGAGCGCCTCTCGTTCCGGCAAGAACCCACACATGAGCGATAAATGAGCGAGAAAGAGTTGATAGGAGGTGTAACGAGATTTGTCGTTGATTGATGAAGGGGTCGGGTGATAGAATGGGTATAATAGTGGATGGGTATCGATTGCGAGAGCTGAGGAGGAGAGAGAGGAAGTGGGAAGGGGAAGAGAGTCGAGGTATTCGGGAGGAATCGTGTAGGTTTGAGGGAGGAAGCGACCGGAGAGATCGTGGAGACAACAAGGGATGTTGAGGTATGCTGAGTCGGGAGTGAGAGCGGCGAAGAGGGGAATCCAGGGGGTCAGTTCGTCGGCGTGGTTACCGGTCAAGAACGAGTTAGCTGGGAAAGGAGGAGAAGAGGTCGAGAGAGATTGGCGGAGGAGTGTAGGAGGAGAGAGGGAGGTGAGGCGTAGATCTGGTGCAGGAGAATAGAGGGACCATGATTTTCGACATCGCAAGTCGAGTCCATATCCCCTGTACCCTTCTGAGTTCAGCAAATAGACTCTGAGATCGAGAGTTTCATCGTCAGTAGACCGCTCGATCGCGAGAATAACGAGGAAGATAGCTCACAATAATCCATTTCCACATCCGATATCGACGAATCCTCCCTCAGGTTCCGCTCTCTCTAGCCCATCCTTCTCACTCTTCTTCGCCGTATACATCTTCTCCCAAAGACAGATCAACCAAGCACAGATTGCGACATCTTCGAAAACATGTTTCGAAGGATCCGTCTTTTCGATCCAACTTGACGCGAGAAACCTAGGGAAAGTGATTCGGGGAGTTGGATCATCAATACTTGCTATCACTCTCCTGTCGACTCGAACGAGCGGAGGGGTCGGCGAGGAACGACGGAGGGGGGAGAGAGGGAACAGAGGAGTAGAGAGGACTCACGAGTATTTCGATTTCAATTGCTGATAAAGGTCTTGCACCCTTTCTTTCGGTACGAGTAAATCGTGGTGTATCCGTTTCGAGTATCCCGTGTTTGAGCCTTTCGACATCTTGTCGATAAGTTTGAGGAGTGAAATGCTTGTTCGAAAGAGTCGATCTTGCTGATCGAGCGGGGCAGTCATAGGGGTGGACGGTAGTGATAATATGTCTATCCGAAGGGTCGAGGTAGAAGAGGAGGGAGAAACTGAAGCGGGAAGGTAGCGAAAAGCGAGGGTCGAAACTTGAGGATGATAATAAGGTGGTTCTCTCTTGCCCGTCTCCTGTTCCAGTAGATCGAGGTCGACGACGAGAAGTACTAGAGCCTCTGTTGTGTCTTCTGGAGAGTCGACATTCGTCGTAGAGTGTTGTCGAGTGTAGATTAAGCAATCTTGTTCCATCGCATGATCGAATTGAGGTCTCTTCGGTAAGATCTTTCTTCGAATCCTCCGTTGCAGCTCATAACCTTCCATCTCGAACCGTCCTTCTTGAGCCCTCTGCTTCCCTTTCCCTTCTGATCCAACTTCATGTTCGAAAGTTTCGTCTTGAAGAATGTCGGCTCGAAGAATAGTCGAAGAGGAGTGCTCGGGGAACTTGATGAGACTGAGTAGCGAATCGATGAAGCAGTCTACGGGATAGGGAGAGGCTGGTAAGGATAGAACGGGAACCCAATCGGAAGTTGAGGGAGTCGAGGAGGAAGAGGAGAGCGAGGAAAGAGGTGGGAGAGTGTTTGGTGCATTTGGAGGTAGCGGAGTAGCTTGTAGATCAGGTGGCATAGCTCTCAGGCTGAGTGCTGTTAGAATCGAGAGTGAGGGAGAGCTGAAAGATGAGCGGAAACTCTTCTGCTTCTCACACCTCACTCGACAACTCTCATTATCTCAAGAGCGTCTGTAACCACTCTTAGACTCTTCAGCTACTACCCACAACCACGATCAGCAGCTCCACCGTCTCTCGATTGTAACGGAAAGAGATGACAATCAACATTCATTCTCTCCCTCCAGAGATCATACAACTCATCGTAGAATCAGTAGAACAAATCGCATGCTACGAGAGACACACTGGACGTGAATTCGGTGCGAACCTGCCGGGTGGAAACTCGAGAAGGAGGAGGAGGGAGCGGGAAAGGAGGAACAGAACCGGAGCTGGACAACCTGGAGAAGGGGAAGGAGAAGAGGGAGACGATGATGGTCCACCAATGGGACCAGGTGAAGCTCTCATGGCTATGTTTGGAGGAATGTTGGGATTAGGAGGTTTGGGAGGAAATCCAGCTGGAGGTGCCGGCGCAAACCAACCTCATCAACAAGCTGCCCCTCGTCCTGCTCGTCCTGCCAACCCCGCTCCTCAAACAAACTTGAACCCTCAAGCTCCAGTCTTCACTTTCGGAGCGAATACTCAAACTCCCGCTCAAACGAACAACGCTGCAGTTCCCGATGATTCAGAGTCGGATGAGATGCCTCCTCTCGAATGTGAGTCAACCCATCTGACCAGTTCATCTCCTATGCGTATACTGACGAGGATAGTCGGTCACAGCCGTCGTCGCTCAACCTGCAACTTCGAATTCCACTTCTACTCCTCGTCCCCAAATTTCCTCCACCGCTTCTCAATCGACTTCAGCTCCTTCTCAGGCGACTTCGAACTCGACTCAAGCCAGACCAGCGACCTCCACTCCCACGCCAGCGCCCGCTGCGTCTCGTCCAACCGATCCCGTCGCTTCCGCTCTCTTCTCCCTTCAACAGCTCAACAGCCTTCCTTCCTCCAGTTCGACCTCAACTCCTACGGTAAACAACGGCTCGACTACAGCCGCTTCCGGCTCGACCGCTCAATCCAAGCAGAAGGCGAAGCAAGGCGATTCCGACTCGGATTCAGACGCCATGCCAGCTCTCGAATCAGTTTCTGCTCCTCGTGCATCGACATCGAAAAGTGGAGCATCATCGTCGGCGAATAACAAGAAAGGAAAGGCAGCAAAGGAAGACTCAGATTCAGATGAAATGCCTTCCCTCGAGCCGGTCTCGAAGTCAGGCTCTTCCAAACCCGTCGCTTCCACTTCGCAACCTTCCAAGAAGTCCACGTCTACTCCTGCTCCGACGACTCCAGCCGCTCGACCTACCGATTCGATCGCATCAGCTCTCTTCTCCTTGCAGCAACTCGAGAATCTCCCTTCTTCCTCCTCCAGTCCTTCCACTTCTCGACCAAACGGCAACTCGTTCTCTACCGCTCCTTCGACTCCTCCCGTCTCAGTCAAGCAAGAACGCGAACCCGATTCCGACGCCGACTCTGAGAATTCCGATTCGATGCCACCTCTCGAACCCATCTCTCGACCTACTCCTCCCACTTCCAACACTAACATCGCCACTCATCCACCTCCTGTCCCACGCACGAATTCGGCCACTCGAGCTGGAGCCTCAGAACCGACCGGTGGAAACCCTCTTTCAAACTTTTTCAGTTTCTTGACTGGATCTGGAGGTGCGAACGCTACTCAACCACGAACGGAGGAGGAGGATAGTGAGGAAGACATGCCCGCGCTCCAAGTTGTCGGAGATGCCGCTCGTCCGGTTCCCTCAAATCCCATCAACACGACCACTGGAAATGGAGGAGATCCCAGTGAACCTTCAGATGACGACGAGGAAGATGACGAGGATGACGAGGATGATGGAGATGATGACTGGGAAGATGAGGACGAGGAGGAGAGCGAAGAAGATCTTTCTCACGCAGAAGATTCTGATACCTCGTCAATCGCTTCCGAGGATTGCACTTACGAAGATGGACTACCCGCCGACCCTCTCTTACCTCTCCTCTACGTCTCTCGACCATTCCTTCACGCCGCTAGGAAAGAACTTTATCGAAAAGTACACCTCGGGACTGCGTTTCAAGCGAGATTGATGTTGGATAGCATGAAGGAAATCGAACATGCCGCTCGTACATCGGACGAGAAGCTCGTTACGTTCGAAGAGGATGAGAGTGCTGAGAAGGATGGCAAGGAGTACAAAGGTGGAAAGAATGCGCTGGGAATGATGGTGAGGGATTTGAACTTGGATGCTCAGGGACCAATTGGAATGGGAAGGGGAGGTGGGAGAGTTTATATCGAGTTGATCGAGAAGTGCAGGAGGGTGGAAAAATTGGTCATCAAGCCTATGTTCGTTAAATCTGCTACGTACGTCCTCTCGTTGCGATCAGCCGGCTTCTTTGGGGGCTCTCGACTAACCTGTTGAGAGAGCTCATGCAGCAAACCACTCTTGAAAGCTTTGAACAATCTTCCGAAACTCAAAGCACTCGACATTCAATCCTCAAACGCCAGAAACCATCCTTTCATCGTCACGACTCCTCGTATCTTCGCCATTCAGAGAAGCTCGCCCGATCTACAAGATTTGACTGTTCAATTCATGAAGGGAGGAGAAGAAGGAGACTCGGACGAGGAGGACGAGATGTGGGAAGTTGCTGACGGAGAGGAGGAAGAACCTGAGGATACTGAGGACAAAGGAAAGAACGGAGATGGCGGCAAGGAGAAGGGAAAAGCTTCCGAGAAGAAGGAGAAGGAGAAAGGAAATGGCAAGATCGTCAAGAGAAAAGGACTCAAGAGCTTATCGTTGTATGACTTTGACGTCTCTTCCGCCGAGATCTCCTTGATCCTTCGTGATGTACGCTTTGTTTCTCTTCTCTCTCGTTTGCTTCTTTGCTGACTTCATGCCTTCTCTCGATCAGTCTACGAAATCGCTCAACAACCTCATTCTCTCGAGACCTGGAATTGGTTTCACTCGATTCGGATTCGCCTCGACTCTACTCACCTACGGACACTCCCTCACGTCTCTCGAGATCGTACTCCCTCAAAGCTGGTATCCGAAACCTGCTCTCACAGAACCATTCAAATCCGCTCCTCCCCTCAAACCGAAAGGATACGTCGCTGGCAAACCCTCGAGCGAGTTACTCACTAAGGTCACCGAGTACCGCTTCATCCTCGACGCTGTCATGCCTTACCTTCCGAATTTGAAGAAAATCGGTTGGAACGGACCTCAAGCTTCGACTACTCTCTTCTCTTTGATGCCAGCTGGACTCAAGACGTGAGCCTCTCCTCTCATTTCTGTCTCTCTTCGATATTTGTGCTAATGTACCGTCGCTCGAACAGCGTCTCTTGGAGCAATTGTCCGACGATTCAACCCAAACTTCTCGCGAGACTGCTCAATAAGACTATCAATCGCACCAGTACTGTCACTCAGTCCGAGTCAGTTCTCTCGCTCCCCGACTACCTTCATTGAATAGCGAGCTGACATAGTAAACTTCGAATCGCAGCGGTTCGAAGGTGTCAAAGACGATCAAAACCAAAGTTGCAAGAGGGTTGAATTGTCTCAGCGTTTCCGTAAGCTCATCTCTCGCTGTGCATACTCTCTTTCGCACTTGTAACTGACTGGACTACTTGGCTTGTATTCAGAACGACGATCTCTCCTGGTCTGAGGAAGACATCTCACAGCTCGAAGCCGCTCTCAGTATGCGCGAATGCTGTCTCCATCTCAGCGGCGATGCAACTTCTAATCTCTTTGGAGGTCTCGGCGGTATCGGTGGTCTCGCTGGAGGAGGAGGGGGAGGGCCGGTAGGAGGAGACGGAGCTGTGATCGGAGGAAGATTGGGAGGATTGATCCCTATTCAGATTCCTCTCGGCGCTTTCGCAGCTGGTGGAGGTGGAGTAGGTGGAATGGGGAGACACTGAATGAGTCCAACGAGTCAACTTGAAGACAGGATCGTCGAAAACTGTTTCTCTGAATCTGGATATTCGCAAAAACAAAAAAGTTCGCAAGTCGCATGTTTGGCAATCTGCAATGATTCGTTACTGTACTCTACGTTGCTTCAGCAGTGAGGGTACTTTGACTGTTTTGTACGTCGGAGTTAATTTGCGGAGATCCATTTTTTGGGAAGATAAGGGTCAAACTCCTACCATTCACCATCAAAGCGCCTACAACATAGTTGAGGCCATGTCGGCCACTATTCTAGATCCAACACCGCGTCTCTTGCACCTCGCTTCGACCCTCATCGCCAATTTCACTCCCACATCGAATTTATCGCCGAATGTCGCTTCAGCTCTACTGGAAGAGCTCAGTGAGCTTGATAAATCAGCGTATATGGATGTGAGTACTCTGTTCTTCCCCGGAGAGCCGTCAGAGCTGACCGATCACAGATCAAAACGAGGCAACTGCTTCGCTCAGCCAAAACTGCACTCGAAACCACGATCAGCTCAGACGACTCCGTTCCGTTCCTCAGTTGCACCCTCGCCTCATCTCTTATCACTCAATCTCTACACCGCTCTGCCCAAGCCGCTCACAATCCTTCCCTCGCTCGTCTCCCTCCCGAAATCGAAAAACTCGCTCTAGACTACTTCGTCCTCCTCAACGATCACGAAGCTCCCCTGGTTCAGGAGACCCTCACGGCTATCGCTCAGACCTGTCGACGATTCTACCTCTCCATCAAACCCTCTCTCTCCCGAGTCTACATTTCGAACGGTCGTCAATTGCAGAAACTCGCAAAAGTCATTGAGGACAACTCAACCTTGGCCGATGGTATCACTCGGATGACAATCGACGTCAACTTGGATGATCATGGACTGCAACCGACGAGAAATGGAGTTTGGCATGGAAAACACCTAGTCCCGTTGGTTCGCTCTGTTCGACCAGAAATCTTCGAGCTCAGGTTTGGCGAGACCAGGACGACATTCGATGGAGAGACAGACGATCTACTGAGGGTGATTGGAGGGAAGATGGAAGACGTCAAGGGGTTCATGAGTCTGGTTTCTCAGGACGTCAAGATCTCAATCGCAAGTTCGAGAATGGGGACCATCTTTTTGCGGGACCTAGTGGACGGGAAGTCGCCAAATTCAGTCAGCCTTGGAAGCTCTGAGTACCCAGGGTACCCAGTGGTGGTCAAATGGGAAGACATCGAAGAATGGGTAATGCGGGAAGACGACGCAAGAACTCCCGTCCCTCTTAAACGAATCTCCCTCCCTCACTTCGAACTTCTACCTGATCTCCTACTCGACCTGATCGCTCCCCCTCCTGCCAACACTGCCTTCGGTACCCTCACCTACCTCGAATGCACCCTTGTACTTCCGGATTCCCTCGTCCAATCTCAAGCTGCGATCGATGAGGTATTCTTTTGCATCTCCGACAATATCCGACACCTTTCGCTACGTACCCGCACTCGTACCCTCTCCATCCCTTCTGAAGCGGATCGACAAGCCCTGAGTTTCCAGGTCAGTCGATTGCTCGGAGGATGTGCTCGATTGCAATCTGTCGAACTCGGAGGCACCGTATTCGGCGCAGACCTCCCAAATTGCCTCACTATCAGCCTTAACGCTACCCGAGTCCAACACCTTACCTTCCTCCCCTTCCCCCTATCTCCGACCCCTGCCAACATGCTAGAATTGTTCCGCCAGGGCGTCGTTCCGAAAGTCTCTCTCTGTCTCCCCAAGCTTCCCGTCACGACCCCGTACAGTATCGGAAATGATCAGGTAGTAGAAGGGCTGTGGAATAGCGGGCACTTGGAGCACATTGTGGAGCTTTGTGAGGGAAGCGGTACAAAACTCGTGCTCGAGACTCGGGAGAAGGAGTACAACATCTTGGAGTTGGTAAGTTCTCAACTTTGTCTCTCTCGGCTCCATCAATTGATGATAGCCTTCCCTCGAGTGCAGGAATACCTCGAATTCCTGGATCCCATCTGAAAATCTGCCACTCTGCTGCCTTGTCTGTAACCCCAATCTGTGCCCACTCATTCCGTTCTCTGTGCTTAAATCTGTCGTTGTCTTTACGTTGTATCTATCGATTTGTAACAGGATCAGTTGTCTTTCTTCGCATCTTTCGAAATGTCTTTGAAGGAGAGACGAGTGAGTATTAGGGACTCGGTGAAGAGCGTCTGCCCTTCATGGTCGCGGTCTCAACGTCGCTTCTTACGTCGCTCTGCGAGCACGATTACCCTCCGAGTTGTTGCAGGAGAAGGTAGTACAGCGTCGAGTCGGCTTGCGAAAGTATCAACGAATTCTGCTTGCTTCCCCGATTCTCGTCTGTCCTCTTGGAGCCGACCAAAAATTGCTTTCGCTATGGCTGTAACCTAGCTCAACTTTGGTGTCTGCGAGAGAAAGCGCTTCAGGCGATTCCTGAAAGTTTTCGTTTCTCTTCCCTCTTCTCGGCCCTCACTCTAGCTTCGATGTCTTTCTCTTCGATCGAAAGAGCACTGCGTGTGCACGTCAAGACGTACCAAGACTACAACTCCTCAACTTGTACAGAACTTTTCTCGACTCCATCTTCTTTAGAGTTTCATCGCTTCGTGGCTACGAATCGACCTGTCGTACTTCGTGGGCAGGGTCACAGAGATCATATCGAAGCTCTCGAGCGATGGACAGACGGCTGGCTGGTCCGGAAGATGGAGGAGAAGGAAGTAAACATTTCAGTTGATCCCACTGGGTGAGCACAAAGTCTGGAGCTTCAAACTTCTTACGAGAGGGATACTGATACTATTTGATTTCCAGTAATGCGGATTCGATTGTCGATGGACACTTCGTCGAGCCAGCAAGTTCGTCTTTTTTTCGGTTTTCTGCATCTTTTGCCCTGCAACTCACCTATCTCGCGCCGCCGTCAACAGACGTTCAGATGCCGATATCTCGACTGTTCTATCACCTTCGAGAGGAAAAAGCGACGGAACCAGAACGTTCAGATCGACCGGTTCACTACCTTCAAAGTCAAAACGGAAATCTCGCAGACGAGTACAAGCCGTTGCTCGACGATGTAGGCATAGAAGGGCCTGCTTGGGCCAGAGAAGCTTTTGGTGAGTCACTCTCACAGCTACTGAGTGTTCTTGGACCTGAAGACGAGAACTTTAGGCCAGTCGCCCGACGTCGCGAACATTTGGATTGGAGGTGGTAGAAGCAAGACTTCAATGCATAAAGGTGCGTCCTCTCCTCATTCAAATTGGGCACTTGATCTGACATTGATCGAGGACATGGCAACAGATCCTTATGAAAACATTTACTTGGTCGTGCGAGGATCGAAAGATTTCGTTCTGCTGCCTCCTTCCGAAGCTTACTGCTTGCACGGTGAGTTCTCTCTCCGTCAACATCGCTCAACAAGATTGACTGACACTGCCCAACTTGCAGAGCAATCATATCCTCACGCTTCTTGGTCTTACTCTCCTTCGACATCCTCCTTCACCCTCATCCCTTCCTCTCCCGCTCTCACTCTCCCCTGGATTCCCATCGACCCTCTCTCCCCCAATCTCACCAAACACCCTCGATACGCCCTCGCACGACCAATGAGAGTGACGCTCAACAAAGGAGACATGTTATACCTCCCAGCAATGTGGTTTCATCACGTCTCTCAAACTCCCGATTACTTTGATCCACAACAAAAAGAAGGGACGAAAGCTGCGATCGCGGTGAACTGGTGGACTGATATGAAGTACGAAGGACCTTTCTGGGCGGGATTGGAGTTGAATAGACGATTACTCGCTCAATTAGACGGACGAGAAGAAGAAGAGGATGACTGATATAGAACCATGATAGGAAGTGCGAGGAAAATGAGAAAACGAAAATATTACAAACGCACACCACAGAAAAAAGGAACGAGGCAAACAAAAAAAGTGAGAAGAGAGAGAGAGAGAACGAAAGAAGAGAATGAGGGAGCAAAGTGTGAGAGAGAAGGCATGATCGAAGAGAGGGAGGGGGAGGGAGAATGAGGAGAACTCTGATGTTGAAGGGGAACGAAAGAACGAGAGAGGTAGCGGAAAGGGGAAAGAGGTGAGAAGGAAAAAGGGAGGAGCGGAAAAACTAGGGGATCCTTCGAAAGTTTGGTGAAACCGGATTCGATTGGAGACGGTGGAGGGTAAAGGCGAGCTGAGAAGTGTAAGGGATCGAAATGGACGGAAGAAGGGAAGAGGAAGGATCTACAAGAAACGAAAAAGTTCGATGCGGTTTATTTAGCAAACGACGCAACCTTTCGACTTTTTCTTTTCCCTTGGTGCAGGAGCCAAGACGGCTCGAATCGCTTCATCGAAAACGTTCTTCAATCCCTTTTGTGTCAACGCCGAACATTCCAAATACCTAAAATTCGACTCGGGATCTCATCAGCTACGGTCCGTTCGAAGCGATGAAGAGCAGTGAGAGGGATTTTACCTGACAGCACCGATATCTCTAGCCATGGCAGCGGCTTGTTGATAAGCTATAGGGGACATTCTTCGTTCTCGTAATTTCTCAATCGTGTCCCTATCTTCACGAAGATCGAGTTTCGTTCCGACCAAGATCATTGGAATGTTTGGTGCATGATGACAAATCTCGGGGTACCACTAGACTCCTCAGCATCTTCCATCAGCTCACTGGAGGAAGAGAGGATGGAGAAGAGAGGGAGGAGTCTACCTTTGTTCGAACGTTCTCGAATGAAGGAGGTGAAACGACCGAGAAACAAATCAAGAATACGTCGGTTTGAGGGTACGACAAAGGACGTAATCGATCGTAATCTTCTTGTCCGGCTGTATCCCATAAACCGAGATTGATGGGTTTACCATCTACCATGACGTTGGCAGAGTAGTTGTCGAAAACTGTCGGGATGTATTCACCCTGTTGAGAGTCATTTGTGAAAGTTAGTAGGAGTAGGAGGTAGGGGGGAGAGAAGGGAAGAGAAAAGCGAACGGGGAATGCATTCTACGGAAATCAACGATGGATCAGTATTCGAACGCGCTTTCGAAGATAGTAGGAAGGAAATGACTCACGGTAGTGTACGAGATAAGGAGACAAGTCTAAGTAGCGCAGAAGAAGCCGTACAGAGTGATCAGTAACTCGAGACATTCGTCGGTTCGAATTCAGTGCGATACTTACCTTTCCGACTGCACCATCACCCACTACTACACACTTGATAGACTGCATTACTTATGCTTCTTTGAACGAGGAAGGGAAGGAGGAGGAAGAAGGGAGGAGGGTCTTGCTGTTTATCTAGAGGAAGAGGAAACAACGAGAAGCAGGTCAGCGAACTGGACGATCTAAACGGGACGAGTACAGTGATTGGTCTCCTCCAGCGGTAGCCTGCCTACTTCGAGTACAGTGAGAGTAAGGTGGCATTGTTCTCCCCTCTCGTCGTTCGGTTCCTTGTTTCCTTCATTCTGCCTCTCCTGACTCCCCGACAAGATTGTAAATCCTTGCGATAGATAACTCACGTTCTGGCGAGTCTATTTAACGCGCTGTTCTGTGATTGAAGAGGTGGTGTTGATGAAGGGAGGTTCGCGTTCTCGTCTCAATTTGGAGTTTTCGACAGTGATGAAAGGCTCTTGAACGGCTGAGAGTAACGGTCCAGTGAGTGATGGAGAGGTCGCGAGTAGATAAGGCGTAGAGGTGACAGAGAACGACGAGACTCGAGACGCTGCAGCGGCAATTCACTAATTCGATCGTAATTGACAAATCGAGGTAATGCAAATTTTCAATCTTCTTCGTTTTCAGTTTCTACAATCAATCCCCCTAGAACCCTGATCATTCCCCTTCCGATAGAACTGATTTATTTCCTAGCATCCTTCATCTCTCCCATCTTGGTCCAGAAGAGTGCTTCAGCCTCTCTCCAAACCCTCGCATCACCCTTTCCGACGTCCTTGGTCTCGAGGGGTTGGCCTTGTCGAGGTTCCCTATCCTTAATCGCTTGAGGGAGGGTCATCAAAGAAGGTAAGAGGTCGTTGGAGAATGCGTCGGATGCTTCTCGGGGCAAGAGAGTTGGCAAGTGATCGATTGAAACGACTGTCAAAGGAGGTCCTGCTTCGAGTCTATCATCACACTCAACGACATGATCAGCAGAGTACAAGAATGCAGAGAGAGGAGAAAGTGAGCTTACCCAGAAACGTCGACAGTAGGTTTATCGAAAGTCGTATTGATGTCGTAAATTGGGATAGGGTTGTTCGGGTTCGTAGTATCGCACGAAACGTCTACCACGACACGTAATTGACGTTTGTCACCAATCTTGGCGATCGATTCTCGGTCGACAAAGGAAGGGATCTTTTTCGTTAGGTAGATACAATTGACGAAAATGTCGGATTCGAGAATTTCGTTGAAAGGTCCTCCTTTGGAAGTTTCCTCCATATCCCATTTGGCGATGTTCGAGCTAACGTTGCAAGAGGTTTTTTGAGTCAGCTTGTGGATTTGTGAGGAAGGTTAAAGAGAAAAGGATTTAGAGGGAGGACGTACTCTTCGAATCCAGCCGCTTTGAAGAAATCAACTGCACCTCTTCCACACCTTCCAAGCGCACCAATGACGAGAGCCCTAGGTTTCCTGCCCAATTTCTGTTCAACCCTTCCCATCTCTCCTTTCACGTAATTAATCAACTC
>Ga0308169_10000909_pt1 | contig 38153 bp, 47 predicted proteins | sample PhyBR1_2_FD_202139 | JGI IMG/M metagenome (GOLD analysis project Ga0308169, IMG submission 202139) | Phyllosphere microbial communities from UC Gill Tract Community Farm, Albany, California, United States - DLSLSB.R1 | ecosystem: Host-associated > Plants > Phyllosphere > Unclassified | place...
CGCCGCCGTCCGCATCTCCAAGTGTGCGTCCCCTCTCCGCTTTACGACCATCCAGTGCGACGCTGACGAACTCGCTCGACCCGCAGGCATGGTCGACCTCGCCGTCGAGCGAGAGGATGGCGCGATCCGGACGATGCTCGAGCTCCTGCGGTCGCTCAACGGCCGGTGCTGGGACACCTCGTCGTTCGTCCTGCGCCAGCTCGAGGGCATCGGCGAGAAGAGCTACAAGATCCTCGTTTCGAACGGCATCAAGGGCTTCGACGACGTGCGCGAGTGCGAGCCGGACCGCCTCGAGGTCCTCCTTGGCCGGTACGTCTGCTCGTCTCGCACTCCTCGTCCTTCCCTCCGTCTCGGTCGCGAGCTGACGAGTGCTCGCACGCCATCCTCGCGCGCAGCAAGCCGCCTTACGGCCGCAAGCTCATCTCGCAGGCCAAGACGCTCCCGCAGTTCGAGATCACCATGTCGGCCGTCAACGAGGACGTCCTTCCAGGTCGCTCGGGCGTGCAGATCGACCTCAGCATCGACCTGCGCCTCACGCTCACCAAGCCGCTGCCGGCCGTCAAGAAGGGCCCGATGAAGCTTTGGGCCTGTCTCGCCACGACGACGTCCGACGGCGAGTTCATCGAGTGCGTCCCTCCTCCCGCTCGTCGCCCCTCTTTGAGGAAGACCTGCTCATGCGCTTCCGCCGTTCGCAGCTTCCGTCGCACGCGCATGGACCACCTGCTCAAGAGCCCCAAGCAGGTCGACCTCTCGGTCGTCCTCCTCAAGCCCTCGCAGCGCATCATCGTCTCGGCCTCGTGCGACCTCATCGGTGCGTCCCGCTCGCTGTACAAGTCTCGCCGCTGTACGACCGCTGACGTGCAGCGTGCGCAGCCGGTTCCGAGGTCAAGGCGATCTTCAAGCCCGAGACGAGGGCGTCCGAGTTTCCGATCCCGAGTGCGTCACCTTCGCTCTTACTCACGTTGCAGATGAGCCGTCCTGACACTCTCCTACGCAGGTCTCGGCCCGACCGGCGACGAGGAGGACGAGGAGCAGCCGACGCCCAAGCCGGTGCGTCCGTTCCTCGAGGTCCGTGCGCAAGAGCTTCGCTGACTCGGCCTTTTTGTGCAGCGCCTCAAACAGCGAGTGCTCTCGACGACGACCATCCAGCCTTCGCAGCCCAAGCACGCCGTCCAACGCGCCCCTTCGCAGCAGCAAGATGGCGACGTCGACGAGCCGGTCGAGCCTGCACCCGCGCCTCCTCGCCGTCGCCCTGACGGCAAGTACGACTGCAAACACTCGTGCGGTGCGTTCAGTCCCCCTGATGCTCCTTCCCTTCGACCTCTCTGACGCTCTCTTGCGCGCGCAGGCGACAAGACCGTCTGCAAGCACCTCTGGTGCGTCTCGCTCCCTCCTTCCCTACCGCGCTCGTTCTTCTTCCGCTCGTCCCCCGGCCTGACCCTGGATTCTCCCAACAGCTGCCGCGAGGGCCTCGACAAGCCGCCTGCTCGTCGTGCCACGTCCAAGAAGGTCGCGAGCGCCGTCAAGTCCGCCAAAAAGGTCCAGCAGCCCAAGAGGCTCGTCCATCCGCCAGGCGCCAAGGCCGGCCCACCTCTCCGCATCCAGCCGACGGCCAGTAGGGGCGTCAAGCTCGCCAAGGACGCGTCGGGCAAGATCGTCTCGACTGCGAGCCGCCTCGTCGAGTCGGACGAGGAGGACGAGGACACGCTGCCGACGCTCGAGGAGCTCGTGTCGACGAGCCGCACCGAGGCCAATTCAGCTACGGCGCCCGAGAATCGACGCCCCGCCCGAGTCGTGCCGCCGACGACCATCGAGAACCCGTTCGACGAGCTCGGCGAGGACGACCAGCTCGCATCACCAAGCCCGTCGCCGCCGCCGCCGGTCGCCGCCAAGCAGAAGCTCAAGGCTTCGACGTTCGCGAGGAAGAGACGTGTCGACTCGGGCGACGAGCGCAGCAACAAGCGCGCCCGTATCTCGGTCCGCGAGTTTGCCTCGAGCTCGCCCATCGAGCTGCCCGAGGCCGACGCCCGCCCGCCGGCTCAGCTCGCCCACCGCACGACTACCTCGTCAAATGTCCCCCTCTTCCGCGCCAACTCGCCTCTCGGCCCGGCGCCGTCGACTCTCGCCCACGAGGACGGCGAGCTTGCGCAGGCGCCCTTGGACGACGAGCCGCGCGAGCCTCTCGTCTTCTACGACGACGCGCTTCACTCGGACGAGCAGATGGTCGACGCCGCGCAGGAGGAAGCGCTCGAGGTGCAGCAGGTCGACGAGGAGATGGGCGAGGCCGAGGTCGAGGCGTCGGCGGTGGACGAGGACGAGGACGACTTTGACGCTTGGATGGCGTCGAGCGTCGTCATTGTGTAGCTTTCAGTGCGTGAAGCTTGTAGCATGCAGCTTGTAGCAGCTTGTTCGCAGTCCTGCACGGCGTCGACGTCGAGGAGGTCCGACTTGAGAAGGTCGCGAGGGTCCGTGCGCTGCGCCTCTCTCGAGCTTCCTCGTCCGACTGTGCCTTGCGTGCCAAAAGAGTGGGAGCGCTGCTGCTCCACAGTGACTAGGAGAAGCAGCGCAAAAAAAGAGAAGCGACCAGAGCAGGACTTGAACCTGCGCAGGCAAAGCCTAATAGATGGCGAGTTGATTCGAGTCTATCCCCTTAACCGCTCGGGCATCTGGCCTCTTGTATGCTCAGTCGGGTTTGTTTACAAATACAAAGCGCGTTGCCTGAGCCCGGGCGACATCTCGGCACGCCTCGCACGGGCCCCTCTCTGCCGCCGCCCTCTTACCTCTGTTCACCGTCTCTGCCGGACTCGCAAAGGCGAGGAAGCGTTCTCACCGGCCGCCTGGCGATGGCAAAACGGTTGCAGACAGCTTTCCGTCGACATCTTCTCGGTGCAAGCTGGCGCGGTCGTCCTGGGCTGCGAAGGGCGCTCGCGCTAAGCCCCGTTTGATTACGAACGTCGCGGAAACGACGAAAGCTAAGGAGGCAGGTCGTCGTCATCGGTTTGATTGATCGACGCGGCCCTGCGGGGACCGTCGGGCCTGGGCGACGAGAAAGGCGGCTGGCTCGCTTGTCGTCCCTCGTCCTCAACCTCTCTCCTCGCCGCTAGAGCTTCTGTGCACTCGACACAACCACCCTCACCCAAATCTGCCCAACATGGTGCGTTTCCTGAGCGCTTCCTGCGCCCGCCGCCGGCTCTGTCCTGCGCTCCCCCACCGTCTCCTCGTCGCTGATCCTCGCCCTTCTCCGCCGCAAACAGGTCTCTGAACGCGCCGTCCGCCTCACCATCGTCCCGCTCATGACGCTGAGCTTCCTCACGAGCATCGTCGTGCTCGCCATCGCCGCCTCGCTCGAGTCGCACTGGCTCGCGACCGGGTTCCCGTCCAACGCTGCGCGCGACCGCGAGCGCCTCTTGTTGACGGCCGGCATCTGGGGCACTCTCGTATCCCGTACGTGCACTCTTTCTCTCTCTGTTGCGCGCGGAGCTGTGATTTGCGAGTCGAGCGACGAGCTGACCAGCCTCCTCCTCCCTCCACCGCTCTTCCCGCGCCTGCTTCCGGCAAGCAGTCTACTCGCTGATCGGCACCCTCCTCAAGCCTCAGTCGGTCGCGTTCGGCATCATGTTCCACCTCGTCGCCTTCGCCATCGCCTTTGTGAGCTTCCAAAGCCCTTCTCCTCCTCGCTCGAGACGATCGCGCTGACCCTCTTTCGCCTCGCTCGCAGTTCCTGTACCTGTGCGGCGCGTCGTCCTTGACGGCGTTCGTCGCCAACCGCAACTGCGGCATCCCGATGCAGACGTTCTCGCGCTGCAGCGTCACCAAGGGTCTCGTCGCCGTCGGGTGCGTGCTCGGACCTCTTTTCTTCCTCCTCTCGAGCTAGCTCCTGACGCCCTCTCTCGCGCCCGCAGCTGGATCGGGACCATCTGGGTTTTCATCATCCTCGTCATCGTCCTCATCCTCGGCGTCAAGGCTCGCTCGGGCGCCGGCATCCGCCGCGGCGCGCTCACCGACGCTTGAGCAAGCTCCTCGAGTAGCCCTTCCTCGCTCCCTCTTCCTCTCCCTCTTTAGCGCCGTCAGAGGCTGCTCTCCAGAAGTTTGTCAAGACCCGTAGTTGCATCTTTAGCACCCTTCCTAATCGCCTTCCTCGTCTGTAACCCGCCTTCCACTTCTTCTTCTCGTTCTCTCGCTACGCCCGCTTGGCCCGCAGCGGCTTGATCTTGGTCGTGCCGAGAGTGCGTCCGAGCAAGAGCCACACGAGAGATCGAGGGATGCGCTCGAGGAGCCAGAAGAGGAGCGAGTTTGCGCCGCCGGTATAGTAGCGAGCCGGCGAAGGTCGAAGAGCGCGAGCGACGATAGCTTTGGCGAGAACAGGAGCGGGCGTGGAGCGTCCTGTAGAGAGTAGTTAAGTCAGTTGTGATCAGGTAAAGCAGGAGGTAGCGCGCGAGGAGAGGACGAGCGAGGACGGACCTGGGGTCTGCGACATCTCGGCTCGCTTGACGATGAGGTCCTTGACCTGCTGGTAGAGCGAATCTGCAGGAGTGTAGTCATGAAGTCAGTGTCGTTCTCAGTCCTGCTCGAGGAACTGAGGGGCGCGACAGAGGTCGGCGGGCGAGAATGGCGAGCGAGGGCTAGGAGAGAGAGATCGGCGAAGGAGAGGTCGAACGCACCGTCGGGCATGATGATGCTCTCCTTCTGCTTGGTCCCGAAGTTTGACGTGATGGCCCCAGGAGCGACGAGCATGATGTTGATGCCAAAGGACTTGACCTCGAGGCGCATCGTCTCGGTCATTGAGTGAAGGGCGGCTTTGCTCGCCGCGTAGACGCCGGCCCATGGGGTCGGGACGTTTCCTGCGAGCGACGTACGCGAGTTAGCGTCGCTCGAGTCGATGGAGCGAGAGCGGGAGGGACGCACCGACGATGCTGCCGACGTTGATGATGAGGCCCGAGCCCGCCTCGGCCATGTGCGGCACGACGAGCTTGCTGAGGCGGATCGGCGCCCAGACGTTGGTCTCGAACGTCGCCTTGGCGCCCTTGTCGCTCTCGACGTCGGCGTCGAGCATGGCGCCTGTGCCGCCCTGCCCGGCATTGTTGACGAGGATGTCGAGGCGGCCCTGCTCGGAGACGATGCGCTTGATGGCCGACTCGCACGACTCTGCGGGCGAAGGCTCAGGGTCAGCGGGGTATCCTCGAGCCCTCTCAGCTCAACTCGTAGTGCAGGGAGAGGCGCAGGCCGGCGTACCGAGGGAGGTGACGTCGAGCGCGAGCTTGTGCACGCTGTCAGGGAGCGAGGCGAGCGCCTCGACCCTGCGCGCCGACGCGTAGACGGTGCAGCCCTGCTTGTCGAACTCCTCGCACAGGGCGTACCTGCAGGAGGGCCGTGTGTCAGCTGCGAGCGACCCGCCGAGAGGAGGAGGTGGGGAAGGGAGCGGACGCACCCAATCCCGCCCGCCGAGGAGCCAGTGACGAGAACGACGCGAGAGGGCATGGTACAGAGAGCAGGCGCAAGCTCCAACGAGGTCGAACGAGGCGGAAGTGAGGGAGAACGTCGAGCAGCAACCGCCGACCTCCGATGAGACGCGAGCCGGCAAGTCGGCGAGCCGGACTTTTCTCGCTGTCCCGCCGCCGCTCTGCGTTGCTCGCAAGGATAGGTAGTCATGCGCTCGAGAATGCAATCAGAAGCTAGGGAAATAGGGCGAGGAGGGATGGCAACTAGGCGAGGTGGTGCGGGCAAGAACGAAGCTACAGAAAAGGCGGGCGAGGAGAGGGAAGACAACGACGACGGCGGGGAGAACAAGGTAGTGTACAGGTAGGAGGGGAGGGACGAAGAGCGAGAACGAAGTGGTCGAGGCGAGGCAGGAAATCAGTCGAGCGCCTCCGCCTTGACCCCGTCCATCTCGTCGTCCTCGCTGTCATCATCATCGTCGTCGTCGTCGTCCACCTCCATCAACTGCGTGCCGCTCGACGTCGACGCCTGCGCCTGCGACGAGCGGCCGGGCCCGCGCTCGATCTGGCGGACCATCGCCGCGACGGCCGACGAGGTCGAAGACGACGAGCCGCCGGCGGTCGGGGTCGCAGCATCGGCTCGAGCGTCGGCGCGAGCGTCGGCGCGCACGCTCGCAGACGGCGGGAAGCCTGCGGGGCGCAGGCGCGGTGCCGACGGCGCGGCCATGCCCGAAGCGCCGGTCGTCGGCGTCGAGACGGGCTCGGCGGCGGCCGTCGCCTCGCTGGCGTTGTCGCTCATGCGGGCCTGGACGAGCGCGGTGCCGTCGTCGACGCCGTCGTTGTTGCGGCCCGACGACGAGGTTGCGACGTTTGCCGTCGCCGCCGGGTCGGGGCGAGGGACCGGCTCGGGCTCGATGGCGCCGAAGTCGAGGATCTCGAACTCGCTGCGGCCGTTGCGCGAGACGGCGGCGACGCAGAAGCGCTCGTCGAAGGCGACCTGCCAGACGCCGGTGAGGTTGGTGAGGAGGTCGCGCACGAACTCGCCCGTCTGGACGTCCCACATCTTGAGCGTGCCGTCCGAGCCGCTGATGACCTTGTGCTCGTCGTGCTGGAAGCACGTGATGGCGCCTTGGTGCGCCGAGAGCGCGTGCCGACAAGCGCCCGTCGCCGGATCCCAGATGCGCAGGGTCCAGTCGGCGGCGGCCGAGACGAGGTTGCGGTGCGTGAGGCCGAGGAGGCCGACGAGCGACGTGTGGCCCTCGAGGACCGACTTGCACTCGCCCGTCTCGGTCGACCAGAGGCGCACCGTGCTGTCCATCGAGCCCGACGCGCACTGCTTGCGCACGTGGTCGTACACGACCGAGTAGACCTTCTGCGTGTGGCCGCGCAGGATGTGGCGGGTGCGGCCCGTCGAGATGTCCCACACGCGCACGTCCATGTCGTACGAGCCCGACACGAGCGTGTTGCCCTTGGCGGCGAGAGCGCGCACGGCCTGCGTGTGGCCCGTGAGGTGCCGCAGGTGGTACGGGTTGTCGGACGCCGGGTCGACGCCGGCCTGGTTCTCGTACATGTCGGCGAGGTAGTCGTCGTCCTTGCCCGGCATGGGGAGCTTCCACAGGCGCAGCGACGAGTCGCGCGAGCCCGTGACGATGAGGGGGAAGGCCGGCTCCCAGACGGGCGCGCCGTGCGGATCCGGGTTGACGTTCTCGGGCTCGACGATCTGGAGGCACCGAACGGTCGACGTGTGCCCGACGAAGGCGTGCGTGCACTTCTGCGTGTCGAGGTCCCACACGCGCACGGTGCGGTCGGTCGAGCCCGAGACGAGGACGTTGCCCGAGTACTTGAGCGCCCAGACGCCGCCGATGTGGCCGGCGAGGTTGGCGCGCAGCGCACCCGTCTTCATGTCGAACACGCTGATCGTGTTGTCGTCGGACGCCGAGACGAGCTTGTCCGAGTCGAACTGGAGGCAGGTGACGACGTGGTTGCCGTTGTTGGTGTCGGCGGTGCCGGCGACAGGGACGCTCGCCGGGAACATCGTGCGGGTCGGCGTGCCGCTCTTCCAGTTGTAGCGAGTGAGGACGCGGCGGCGGTAGAGGGCCTTGTACGCCGGCTGGACGTGCGCGGGCGGGAACGGCGACGGCTCGCGCGAGGACGACGGCGAGGCGAGGCGGTACTCGAACGAGGTCGTCGGGTGGCTGCTTGACGACGTGCCCTCGGCCGAGTCGGGCTTGCTGCCGGAGGAGCTCTGCGAAGCGGCGGGACAGGGCGAGTCAGCGATCGAGTCTCGCAGGCAGGAGAACGACGGCGAGAGGGGACGCACCTGCTCGTCCCAGACGCCCGCACGCCAACGCTGCAAGAAGAGGTCGTCCTTGAACCCGCGCGCGAGGTCGAGCGCCTCCTGCTCGTCGCTGCCGTCGCCGACCCAGAGCCCGTCGGCGTGGAGCTTGTCCTTCCAGACGCGCGGCAGGGCGTCGCCGTCGACGAGGCGCTTCCACGCCTGGCAGACGAGGGACGCTCGGCACAGCGTGCGGGCGTCGATAAAGCCGAGGATGTAGGCGCCGAGCTCGGGAGGAAGGTCCGAGAGGAAGTCGCGGCGGAGCGACGGCTCGATGACCTGGTTGAGGGTCTGGAGGACGGGGAGAGGGGCGCGGCGCAGGAGCTGGAAGATGGTGTACGACTGGAGCGTGGCGGGGAGCTCGTCGAAGGTGCGGATGAAGTCGGGGAGCGAGAGGAGGCTGCTGAGCGCGGCGCCGGACCCAAAGTCGTACTGCTGCTGCTGCGCGTCACCCGACTCGACCGCCTCGTCGAAGAGCTCGTCGCCCTGGCTGTCGTCGCCGCCTGCTGTCGGGACCGGGCTCGGCGGGCTCTGGTTCGGGCTCGGGAGCGTCGCGGCGATGGCGGGGACGAGGGGCGGCGCCGAGACGAACGAGTTGAGGAGCGCTACCTGGCTCGCCCGACGGCCTGCGACGGCCGCGGCATGCAGTGCGGCCATGTCGACGTCGGCGGAGGGGCGACGACCATCGGCCGTCGTCGAATTGGTGCGGGCGCGCTTGCGCGGCGGGCCGGGCGACGCCTGGCGCTGCTCGACCGAGACGGCGGCCTCGGCCTCGTCGTCCTCGTCCATCCACTCGAGCGCCGGCCCGCCGCCGTGAGCCCGGCCGCGGCGCGACAGCCTGCGCCGGTGCTGCAGGCCGCGCCCGTCGCGCACGCCTCGCGCGCTGCCCGTGTCGAACGGCGACAGCGAGTCGTCGCCGTCGTGACCTCGGCACGGCGTCGGCAACGCCGGCTCCTTGCCCTTGGCCCTCGCGCCGGCCGCTCTCGAGGCCGCAGGACGCTGACCCGCGGGCGCGGCCGGCGCGTCCGCAGGGTTCTCGACGAAGGTGGTCTGCATGCCGCCGAGGGCCATGCGGAACTGCCGCATGCTGCCGGGCCATTGGGCCTGGCTGAGCGGGTACAGGCGCGGGTTGAGCGCGAGGGCCGAGCCGGACGCCGACGCCTCGTCGTCGTGCAGGCGGCGCAGGGACGACCTGGGCGTGAGGGGCGGGTCGTACCGCGGCGCGGCCTCGCCGGACGGGCCCGAGAAGGACGAGTAGGCCGGGCGGATCGGGCGCGACTTGGGGATGCGGAGCGGGGCGAAGTGCGTCGTGGTGTGAGTGGTCGTCGTCACCGTGGTGGTCGTCGTCGCGGGGCCGAGGTGGAGGAGGGCGTAGTCGTCGGGCGAGAGGGCCGACAGGCTCGGGCGGCGCGTGTCGATGCCGTCGCTGGCGGAAGCGCGAGAGGGACGACGAGGGGCGTGGGACGACTCGGTAGTCGTGCTCGTCGTGACGTGCTGCACCGTGCGCGCTCTCGGCGCCGTGACGCCGAGCTCGTACTGCTCTGCGTCCATCTGGACCGGATCGAGGCGTGCGAGAGGGCGAGAGGAAAGGGGGAGCGGCGGCGGGCGGGGACCAGGGCGCGAGCGGGAGGTGCCGACGCGACTCGAGCTCTGCGGGCAGGGCGAGAGGGTGAGCGAGGGCCTAGAGGAGGGTGTGCGAGCACTGGGACGCACCCTGACAGGGCTCTGGCGGGGGACGAGGGCGAGAGGAACCCCGGCGTGCGCCTTTGTCCCTCGAAGGCGGGGACGAGCGGCGGCGGGCGGTGCGCTGGCTCGGTTGGCGGCTCTGCTGGCTGGCGGTGGTGCACAGCGACGCGTCGGGTGCGCCTTGGAGCAGCGGGTGTCGAGGGGGAGGGAGCACGAGTCGCGGGCGAGCGGGAGGAGGGCCCGAAGCCTGATCAGCTGCTCGTCTTTGCAGCCAGCTCACAGGATGGTGTGCCTTGTCCGGCTCTCCAGCTCCCAAGCAATAGGAGAGCGGATCCAGGCGCGTTCGCTGCATGCAGAGACGAAATGTCCTCGCCGACCTCGAGAACCGGTCGAGCGCCGGTCGAGGCGCAACAGGGAGCGAACGCGTGATGGGCGATACAGTGCACCTCGAGCCCTCCGTCTACAGCCTCGCTGACCCCTGCACTCCGTCCACGGCCGCCCTGTACCCCTCGGCACGCTCCAGCCCTCGGCGGAACGCGTCGACCTCGTCCGCCTTGACCTCCCTCGCCGCCGCCGGCAGCGATGGCAGTCCCCTGAGCCGCTCGAGCTCAATCTTGACCTTGTACGAGTCATCGAGGGCGAGTGCGCTGACGAACGCCTCGAGTTGAGCGAGCGTCGGCTTGTCGGCGACGAGCTTGTTCGCCTCGTCGACCTTGTCGGGCCGAGCCTCGCGCACGACGGCGAGGAAGGGCTCGAGAGCGGCGGGCTGAAAGCGCTGAGAGCGCATGAGGATGGAGAGCTTGGTGCGGGTCGACGACGAGGGCGAGATGAAGCGGGCGAAGAAGGCGACGAGGTCGGGCTTGGAGAGGTTGCGGACGAGGGCGGCCTGACGCTCACCTGCAGAGGGCAAAGACATGTGGACCGTCAGCTCTACTCGAGAGTGAACACGTCGAAGAAGGAAGGAGAGAGAGGTGCGCACGGTGGCCAAAGTCGAGCTCGCCGGACGAGATCTCGGTCCAGTACCGCCCAGACCTAAGAGCGAGCTCAGAGTCAGCGCTCCCTCCTGCAGAGTCAACGAAGAGGTGAACAGGGGAAGAGAAGACGCACTCTTGGCCGAGGCTCTTGGGCTTCTCCAGCTTCTTCTGCGCGAGGCTCTCCTTCTCCTTCTCGAAGTCCTCCTCGCTCATGCCGGCGATGTGCTCGCCGAGCGTCACCTCGAGCGCACTGATGCGCTCGTCGAGGTACTCGGCGGTGCGCTCCGACTGGACGATGATGCGGAAACCGGCGTAGGCGTGCGAGACCCAGGGCGAGGACGAAACCTGCGCGCGAGAGAGGGGAAGAGGGTCAGATGGCGAAGAACGTCGTCGCAGCGAGGGCGAAAGATGGGCGCACGATGTAGCCGAGTTGCTCCTTGGTGCGCAGCTGTAAAGGCAGAAGGATTCAGCAGGCTGCGCGCGCCGACGACGCTGGGAGACAGGAGGGCTCGTGCGCACCGTCGAGAAGACCGGGACCTTGACTATCTGGCCGAACAGCGACAGCCTCGCGAGCAGGTCATGGTCGTTGGCCGAGCCGATGTCGTAGTAGACGCTCGCCGCCGAGTTGACATTCTCGGGCGAGGGGACGGGCGAGCGAGAGACGGTGACCGAGCCGGGCGGGAGCTTGAGCGCACGGTGATGGTCGAGCTCGGCTGCGTCAACGTCTGAGGCGTCGAGCTTGTGCTCGACCGTGTCGAGGAGCTCGACGGCGCCGTCGGTCGTGAAGTTGCCGTGGACGAGCGAGTCGATGAGGAGGCGCGAGGTGAACTCTCGAGCGTGCTGCTCGACGTCGGCCAGCTTGACGCCTGCGAGCAAGGGCAAAGCATCAGGACCGGCCTCCTGTGGACGAGAAGCGGACGAGGGACGCACCTTGCAGCGCCTCGAGCCGTTCCTCCCATGTCCAGTATCGCTCCCTCGTGAACCGTCGGACCTCGGCGTCGGCGAGCGTCGACGGGTTCTGCAGCTTGGCGTTCTTGTACGCGCGCACGAGGCGGTCGTAGACGATGTCGTACTCCTTGGGCTCGACCGCGAGCGCCTTGAGCTTGTCGACAACGACCGAGGCGAGGAGGGCGAGCTTGTCGGTGTAGCCCGAGACGAGGAGGAGCATCCCGCTCGTGTCGGTGCCGAGCGAGTAATCGAGGCCGGCGAGGGACGCGTCGTACGAGTACTGAGACAGGTTCTCCTCGACGAGCAAGGTGACGAGCTGGGTGAGGACGGCCGCTCGAGCCGTCTCGTCGGCGACGGGCGAGCGCAACCGGACGTAGGCGGTGCCGCGAGGGATGATCCACAGGTCGTCGCGCTTGTGGTAGAGGCGCGACCTTGCCGTTTGTCGAACGAGGGACGGGCGCATGACGGGCTGGGAGCGGCGGCGACCAAAGTCAGTCAGGGAAAGCGAGGGTGGGCGCGCGAAGAGAGAGAGGGACGCACCTCGACCGCCTTCTCTGCGACGAGCTCGAGCTTGTCGGGGATGAAGATATTGCGCTCGGGGAGGGCGAGGTCGAGGTGCCGGCGAGCGACGGGCGGAATCTTGAGCGGGACGAGGTCGTGCTCGGTGCCGTAGTACTGCGCGCGCCGACGGGCGTGTCAGTTGGCGATCGACGACGTCGAGAGTGAGTCAGGCGACGAGGAGGAGAGGAGAGGGCGAGGGCTCACCTGCTCCTTCTGTGTCCAAAACTCGCGACCGGGCAACGGCTCCTTGGACCCAACGAAGACCCGACAGTTATCGACCCGCAGGAGCTCCATGACCTCGCGCACACACTCCTCGTCCCACTGGGTCGCAAACCAGGGCCCGACGAGCGCCTTGTCGGGCGGGTACAGCGTCTCGCCGAGCTGGCTCGCGAGGTTGCGAACCGTCGACTGCGGCTGGCCCTGCTCCTTCCACCGCCAGCCGATCTCGCCGAGCCGACGCATCTCGTTGAAGGCCCATTCTTGAGGCAGCGTCGACTTGAGCAGGTCGAGATAGGCGATGACGACGGCGAGGACCTCCTGGTAGTGCTCTGCGGGCGGGCGCGAAGCATCAGGCTCGGCGCGTCACGATGTCGAGAGTGAAGTGGATGGAGAGCGCACCTAGGCCGGTCGCAGTGAGGCTGATGTTGATGCGGAAGAAGTCGAAGCCGGCGGCGCCGTTGGCGGACGAGGCCGAGAGCGAGGTCGCCCAGCCGTGCGTCTTGAGCTGGGCGAGGATCGACCCGGGTCCTTCGTGGCCGATGTAGTGCGACAGGAAGCGGCCGGGCTGCGGACGAGAGCACGAGAAGAAAGTCAGGCAAGGTGTGCCGGCTGGAGCGTCGAAGAGAACGGACGCACCTTGGTCGCCCAGTGCTCGCGCAGGTCCGGCAAGCCGAACTCGATCCGAAGCTGCGGCGTGTCCCTGACGGTGCGGTACGAGATCTCCTTCTCGGCCTGCTCGGCAGTGATAGGGGCCGCAGGAAAGGCGGTCGGGGTGAGGTTGGCGTTGGGGACGTCCGAGTACTCGGCGACGACGAGCGAGGTGAGGTCGTCGAGCGGATCTGCAAGTACAGGAGCGTCAGTCCCGCCTCTTCGAGACGACGAGCGAGGGCGACGTACGGTTGCTGCAGAGAAGGAGGGCGTCAATGCCGCACGAGCGCTAGGATGGACAAGAGGGGAGGAGGACGCACGAGACGACGACGAGCGACATGAGGTTGGCCGAGTACTCGTTGCTGTACCACTCGAGGAGGCGTTCTCGAACGTCGACACCGCGCGCCCTCGGCTCTTCCCACAGCGTCTGCTTGCTGCCCGTGCCGAACTTGTGGTAGACGGCTCCCCCTGCTCGAGAGCTCGTCGCCTTGCCGAGCTGGAAGAGGCGCCTCGCGTCGAGCTGGAGGTTGCGACGAAACTCGCTGTCGACGGCGTTGACCTCGCGCTCGGTGCACGAGGGGTCGAAGAGCGGCGCGGTGAAGAATTGGGCGTGCCGAGCGAGGCCGCCGGCGAGACCGTCTGGCGCGCAGTCGAAGTGGTAGACCGTCTGCGTGTGCAAGAGTCAGTCACAGCGACTTGCAGAGAAGAGGGGAAGCGCACGCACCTCGGCAAGAGAAGTGTAGGCGTTGCTCGAGCCCGAGTTGCGCGACAGGTAGGTCTTGTACTCGCTCTCGTCGGGATGCTTCTCGGTGCCGAGGAAGAGCACTGCAGGATGGGTCGACGTCAGCCTGCGTCGTACTGGTGCAGAGAGAGAGGCAGGAGAGGACGCACTGTGCTCGCAGAAGTGCGCCAGGCCGGGAAGGTCGTCCGGGTCGCTCAGATGGCCGACTTGCACGCCGAGAGCCGCCGCCGCTGCAGGACAAAGCGCTCGTCAGCTTCCTCTTTCTATCCTTGACATGAGCGCTGGTCTGGAAAGAGCCCACCCTTGTCCGTCTTGACGTCCGAGATGAGGAGTGCGCGAAGGCCGTTGCCGAGCGTGAGGAAGCTGTAGCGGGAGCAAGGCTTGAGTCAGCTCGCTGCATGAGCGTCGGGACCACCTCAGGATTTGTGCGACTCACCGATATGCTCTGTCGTCGTTCGGCGAGACCTCGATGGCTGGCTCGTAGACCGCGAACCGCCGGCCCGCCGAGCCCTCCTCGCGCTCGCTCCACCCTGGTCCGAGGCTGCCGAGGGCGAATGGCTGGGTGTGCCGCTGCATGGTGATGCCGGGCGAACGGTCGAGCTGGGCGATCGGCGTACGAGGCGAGTCGAGAGTAGCGAGCGAGCGAGGTTGCGCGATGCGAGTGGGGAGGAGGGAGGGTGGGCGAGGCAGGCGAGTGCTGAGGCGGATCCGGGCTTGTCGAGCGAGTGCTGAGCAGAGCCGCGAAGCACGCAGCAGGGGCATGCGGCGGGTGGTGGTGGCAGAGCACAGCGAGCGTCGCCTCGTCCCCGAGAGCGCGATGAGGAATCGGGCACGTGCCTTGAAACCAGATTCCGTTGCACTCTGAAACGTAAGCTGAACACGCCGAGCATGCAAGAGGCCAGATGCCCGAGCGGTTAAGGGGATAGACTCGAATCAACTCGTCATCTATTAGGCTTTGCCTGCGCAGGTTCAAGTCCTGCTCTGGTCGCTTCTCTTTTTATGCACTACTTCTCCTTTCTACGAAGCGAAGCGGTCCCATTCTTTTGGCACGCAAGGCAGAGTCGGACGAGGAAGCTCGAGAGAGGCGCAGCGCACGGACCCTCGCGACCTTCTCAAGTCGGACCTCCTCGACGTCGACGTCGACGCCGTGCAGGACTGCGAACAAGCTGCTACAAGCTGCCCGCTACAAGCCCGAGGGACTGAAAGCTACACAATGACGACGCTCGACGCCACCCAAGCGTCAAACTCGTCCTCGTCCCCAGTCAGCGCCTCGAGCGGGCCAAGGGGCGGGAAATGGAGGAACAACTGCTCTGCATTGCGCTCGTCTCCATCTACGATAGCTCTAAGACGCATAGGTCGAGCTCGAGGCCACCAGAGCTAGGGTTCGACGCTGAGCGGCGCCTCGAGCCCGGGCGGGACGAGTTCCCGCTCGGCGAGGACGTCGGCGCAGCGGTCGCACACTCGCTGCGTCGCGCTCGACGAAGGCGATGCTGAAGATTCGGGTGCGGCGGAAGGTGCAGGTGCAGGTGCAGGAGGGAGGGCGTGCTGCCAGCAGCGAGGGCATTTGGCGAGGGGCGAGGGGAGGATGGTGAGGGTCGTTTCGGAACCTGCAGGGTGCACGCAGAGCAACGTCAGCTGCGGCACCATGACCCTACGAGAAAGGAGGAGACGGACCAGGCAGGGTGCTCGAGTACTTCCAGGGCGCGGCGGCGGTCGAGGAAGAGGCCGAGAGCGAGACGTCCGAGACGATGAAGAGCGTTTTCAACAGACCATCTGCGGGCGAGCCGGGTCGTCAAGTCAGTCGAGTACGTTGAGATCGAGGGTAGGAGAGAGAGAGAGAGAGAGAGCACGCACGGTGGTTTTGCAGAAGCGGAGTCGGACTGCCGATCTCGACGACCGCCTCGCTCGAGCTGCCGATACACCTGCACAACGACGTCGTCAGCCTCGGCTTCAGCGCAACGACGAGAGAAGGAGAGAAGGGACGCACTTGTCGTTGCGAGCCTGCTCGAGCAAGCCGTTGACCTCTGCACGGACCGCGAGCAGCTCCTCCATGTTGGCCTTGACCTGCGGGTCGTGCCAGACCTGGTTCTGCGAGCGCGTCGCGGGCCGTCAGAGAGCGCTCTCGAGATCGAGGTGGCGACGAGGAGAGAGAGGACGCACCGGCAAAGGCCACACGCGCTCGAAGACGCTCCCTGCGCCCTGCTCACCCTCCTGCGGGTCCTCGAGCGCTCCTCGCCGGAAGTGGTGGATCTCCTCGGCGAGCAGGGGCGCCATGGGCGCGAGCACCGAGACGTACGTGTCGTAGACGGTGTGGAGCGTCGCAATGATGTGCCGCCGGGCGAGCGACGAGAGCGACGAAGCGTAGAGCGTGTCTTTCGTGACGTCGAAGTAGAAGGACGACAAGGTCGAGTTCGAGAAGGTCGACAGGGCCTGGTAGGCTGCGAGGTGCGGGCGAGAGGAACGTACGTCAGCTTGGGCATAGAGAGGGAGCGAGAGAGGGAGCGGACGCACCCTTGTTGAACTGGTAGGTCGAGAAGGCCTCGCGCGCCGTCTGGTCGAGGTCGTTCAGCTCGTGCAGGATGTAGCGCTCGATCTGCGCGTACACAGCATCAGCTCGATGACCCTGCAGGAGAACAGGAGGGGCAGGGGAACAGAGAGAGAGAGCGAGACGCACCAAGCCCAAGTCCTCAGCGGCGAACGTCTCCCTCGGCTGGTCGCCCAGGTTGCCGAGCAGGAACCTCGCCGTGTTGCGGATCTTGCGCAGACCCTCGAACGTCTGGGCGAGGATGCCCGGGCCGATGAGGACGTCGCGCGACGAGTCGACCGAGGCGACCCAGACTCGGAGGAGGTCCGTGCCGTACGCCGGCTCGCGCTTCTTGTCCTGCGGGCAGGGCAAGGAGCGTCAGCAGCTGCTGCATCTGCTGCAGCCGAGAGGGAGCGAACAGAGAGGGGACGCACCTTGCCGCCCTGGATGACGACCGACGGGCTGACGATGTTGCCGAGGCTCTTGCTCATCTTGCGGCCCTTGTCGTCGAGGACCATGCCATGCGTGACGACGTCGCGGTACGGCGCCTGCGGGACCTCGCCCTCGTGCGCGCTCGACACCTTGGTGAGCAGGCTCGACTGGAACCACCCGCGGTGCTGGTCCGAACCCTCGAAGTAGACGTCGGCGAGCGGCTCGTCGGCGCCGCGCTCGTCGCGCACGCCCTCCTCGCGCAGGAGCGTCCACGAGCAGCCCGAGTCGAACCAGACGTCCATCGTGTCGGTGCCGGTGCGCCACTCGGTGCGCCCCTCGGCGGCGGCGCGCTCGCGCTCCTCGGGCAGGACGAACTCGGCGGCGTCGCCGGCCCACCAGTGGTCGGTCCCGCCGTGCGCCTCGAGGACGCGCACGATGTGGTCGACGTTGGCCGGCGTGAGGAGCGGCACCTCCCTGGCGGCGGCGCCGGGTGCCGACGAGTAGACGACCGGGATCGGCACGCCCCAGGCTCGCTGCCGGCTGATGCACCACTCGCTGCGGCCGTGGACGTACATCTCGAGGGTGCGCGCGCCGCGAGAGGGGAAGAAGTTGACGCGCGAGAGGGCGTCGATCGCGCTCGACTTGACCGGGTCGAGGTTGGCGAACCACTGGGACGACGCGCTGCGAGACGAGGGCGCTCAACGTCAGTCGCCGACGTGGAGAGCCGCCGCATGCAGTAGATTGCGAGAGGGACGTACCGGAAGATGACGGGCTTCTTGGTGCGCCAGTCGTACGGAAACTTGTGCTGCACCTCGACCTCCTTGAGAAGGCGCCCGCGCTCCTCGAGCAGCTCGATGACGGCGCCCGTCCCCTCCTTGAGCACGTCCTTGCCCTTGAGACGCTCGGCGACGTCGTGCTCGACCATGTCGAAGAGCGTCTCGTCGAGCCGACCGGCGGCATCGACGGCGCACAGCGTGTCCTGCGCCGCGAGGCCGTGCGCAGAGCGGTACGAGCGCCAGGCCTCCCAGTCCTCGACGCCGTGTGCGGGAGCCGTGTGGACGAGGCCCGTGCCGGTCGTCGAGGTGACGTACGAGGCGGGGATGAGCGGGCGAGAGTTGGCGGGGGAGGTCGTGGACGAGGACGAGGAGAGCGGGTCGATGTAGGTCGTCGAGAGGAGCGACGAGCCGGCGAACCGGGCGAGAGGCTCGAGAGGGGAGCCGAGGAGGTCGGAGAGGAAGGAGAGGCGGTCCGAGGCGACGATGAGGAGGGAGGAAGGCTCGGCGGACGAGCGGACGAGGGTGTACTCGAGCGACTCGGAGACGGCGATGGCCTGCGCGCGACGTCACGAGAGCGTCAGATACTGAGCAGGAGAGAGGGAGAGCGGGAGAGAGAGGTCACGCACGACGTTGCTCGGGATCGTCCACGCCGTCGTCGTCCAGACCGCCAACCCTACCTTGTCGCCCTCGCCGAGCGAGACGCCTGCCACCTCGAGCTCGCGCTCGAGCGTCGGCCCGAGCTCGGCGACGGGGAACGAGACGTAGACCGAGCGCGAGACGTGGTCCTCGCGGTACTCGAGCTCGGCTTCGGCGAGGGCCGTGCGGGACGACGGCGAGTACAGGGTCGGGCGGTGGTGCGAGACGATGAGCCCTGCGTGCGTGACGAAGCACCATCAGTGACTGCGCCGAAGAGCACGATGGCCGAGAGCGCGAGCGTGCACGCACCCTTGTCGACCATGTCGCGCACGACCTCGAGCTGCCGCCTCTCGTACCGCCAATCCATCGTGCGGTACGGGTTCTCCCAGTCGCCCATGACGCCGAACGTCTTGAACTCGCCGCTCTGGATCTCGATGCCCTTCTCGGCCTCGGCGCGCGCGGCGGCGCGGATCTCTTGCGGCGAGAGGCTCGAGGCGGGCTTCTTGAGCGCCGAGAGGGCCTTGAGCTCGAGCGGGAGGCCGTGCGTGTCGAAGCCGGGGACGTAGCTGCATCGAGGGGAAGGTTCAGTCTCGGCGCAGCAGAGGGAAAAGGCCGAGAGGAAGCCCGAGAGGCGACGCACTGGACACGGTGACCCTGGATCAGCTTTGAGCGGTTGATGAGGTCCTTGGTGACCTTGTTGAGCGCATGCCCTGCGTGGAAATCGACGTCAGTACGTGCTCTGTGCACTCGAGGGGCTGAGAGGAGCGAGACGGACCGCAATGGAGGTGCCCGTTGGCGTAAGGAGGACCGTCGTGGAGGACGAAGAGCGGCCGGTCCTTTTGCTGAGCCTGCGTGCGCGCGCCTTCAGCGTCAGCAAGAGGACAGAGTGCACGTCTCGGTGGAGCGAGACGGACGCACCTGCCACTGGTAGAGCTCGTCGGTGGTCCTGGCCCAGAAGAGCTTGTCGCGTCGAGCGGCCTCGGCGCGCAAGGGGAAGACCGTCTTTGGGAGGTTGAGCGACTCGGAGTAGAAGTTGTCGAGGGGGTCCTTTGCGCGCTTGCCCTTCTTCTTGCCGGGCGAGGCGGGTGCTGGCGGTGGTGCGGCGGGGCGGAGTGGGGTCGAGGCGAACGAGCGGGGCGAGGCGAGGGACGAGGGCGAGAGGACCCAGGGGCGGACGGGTGCGGTCGAGATGCGCCTCGAGGGCAGGGTCGAGATGCGCTGCACGAGCATGGCGGCCCTAGGCGAGGTCGAGGTGGGGGAGCGAGTCGCGATGAGGTCGCCCGGCGGACGAGACGCGCTTCGGCTCGGGTCGAGAGTGAGCCGCCTGCGGTGTGGCACGTGCGGGTGCTAGGCTGCGGGTGCGCGCACAGAGTTCCCCTGCGAGCTGACTCGGGGGAGAGGGAGAGGGACGAGGCGGTGCAGCTCGCCCGCCGCTCTCGTCCTCGAGCTCGACCCGTTGCTGTCGCCCTCCCCCACTCGCTCCTCAGGCTCCAGTGGTCAAGCAGGTCCGTCTACACTCACTACAGCTCTTCAACCCACCTCCCGCCCCGCGCACCTCGTCAAGGAGCGCCGCCGTCGCACCCTCACCTCGCTCGTGAGCGATGAGGATCCTCGACCTCGACACGCCGCCCTCGCACCGCACCGCAGCCCCTGGAGCGCAGTAGGGCAAGGCTAGCTGGGATATGGCAGGCCTGACCAAGCCGGGAGGCGCGTGCGCGACCGTGCGAGGCTGTCCTGGCCCTCCTCGAGCTCCGCCTCCTCGCCGCTTCGCCCGCACACTCGACCCAGCACATCCCGCTCACCTAGCCCGAGCCCTTTGCTGACTCTTGTCCACGTGCGCGCAGCAGTCGAGCACTACCTCCTCACCTCTCACCGACCGCCGCCATGTCCACTCCCCTCGTCGCCCCGGCCAAGCCCAAGAACGCCCGCTCCAAGCGCGCCGCCGACGCTCGCGCACCGCAGCTCGTCGAGAAGGAGGCCAAGACGGCCATCATCGCGCGCACGACCGGCATCTCGGAGAAGGTCAAGGTCGCCCTCAGCGAGCTCGTGCGTCCCTCTCTTCGTCCTCTTCCGTCGGGCGTCTCTCCTTCTCGCCCAGTGCTGATACGCCCCTGCCTACGCCCCACCTCTCTCGACCTCCTCTTGCGCACCCCGCAGAACCAGCTCAAGAAGCCCAACGCCATTGCCTTCTCCAAGGCCAACGAGGTCCGTCCGTTCGAGGACCCGGCCTCGCTCAACTTCTGGTCGTCCAAGAACGACGCGTCGCTCTTCCTCATCGGTACCCACACCAAGAAGCGCCCGCACGGTCTCGTCTGGGCCCGCTGCTTCGCTGGCGAGGTCATGGAGATGCTCGAGGTCGGCATCGAGGAGGTCATGGCCATGAGCAACTTCAAGGTGCGTCTCTCGCTCTCCTCTCGCCCGCCGTCGCTCTCCACCGTGCACCCTGACTGACTCCTCACTCGGTCGCACGTCGCAGGGCATCAAGTCGACCGCCGGCTCGGTCCCGCTGTTCCACTTCACCGCCGCCGAGCCGCTCGCCAACCTGTGGGACTCGCACCCGACGTTCCAGCAGTTCAAGTCGATCCTGCTCGACTTCTTCCGCGGCAACGAGCTCGACGGCGTGTCGCTCAAGGGCCTCGAGCGCGTCATCTCGGTCACGATCGGCGACCGCCCCGAGGACGACAGCGCCGCGAGCGTCGAGGGCGCCCTCTCGGGCAAGGGCGCGAGCAAGAACGGCAAGGGCAAGGCGGTCGAGTCGCTCATCGGCTCGTTCAACCCGGCGGCGGCGACGCAGAACTACGACGAGGACAAGACGCTCCCGCTCGTCCACTTCCGCACCTACACGGTCCACTTCATGCGCAGCGGCCTGCCGCAGCCCCGGGTCGAGCTCGCACCGCACGGCCCGCACTTTTCGTTCTCGATGCGCCGCACCCAGGCGCCGACGGCCGAGGTGTGGAAGCAGGCCATGAAGAAGTGCGTCCGCCTTCCTCTCTCCCTCTCGCCTCGTCCTCGCTTCTCGTCAACGCGCGGCGCTGACTCGCTCTTCTCTCCCTCTGCAGGAAGGAGAAGAAGAGCTCGAACGGCCCCAAGAAGAGCAAGAACCTCGACGTGCGTCGCTCGTCCCTCTCTTTTCCTCGCTCCCTCGCTGTGGCTGTCGCTCACGCTCCTCTCTCCTCCCCCTCGCAGATTGACGAGATGGGCAACAAGATTGGGCACATCCACGTCGGCCGGCAGGACCTCGACAAGCTGCAGGCGCGCAAGTTCAAGGGCCTCAAGGGCAGCAAGCGGCGCGCGTCGGACGCCGGCGAGTCGGGCGCGGCGAGCGAGGGCGAGGGCGAGGGCGCGGCGCAGGAGAGCAAGCGGGCGAGGAAGGACGAGTAGATGCGCGGGCGCGGCGGTCGTCGAGGAGCTTGTTGTACGAACACTTCGCTCAGGTCCAGTTGCGAGCGCTGCGGGCCGAGGGCGAGGTGAGCGACGCTCTGCTGTCGTGATCGGTTCGCTCGGCTTGCTCATCTCCGCATGCTCGGTCTCCTGTCTCTCTCGCTCGGCTCGCCTTCGACGGTCCGCGCACCGGACGCACGCGCCTTCGCCTCGTCGCCGGCGGTCCGGCCTCTCCTCCTCCTCACTCTGCGCCCGCCTTTGCGACTGGCTAGCGCAGCCGTGCGCGCTACCTCGACATGTTTGCACACTCTGCAAGCCCAGCGGCAGGGCCCTCACGCACCGCCACGTCCAGCTTTCCCCTCGTCGGCGACGAGTTCGCCTCCGCCAGCAGCTTCAAGCTCGCCGCCTACCGTGCCTGCCGTGCGTCCCTGTCTCCTCTACTCGCATCTCTGTAGAGCCCACGCTGACCCCAGACCCCCTCCCGCAGTCGCCAACGGCGTCTCGCCCAGCCCTCGAGTCGGCGCCGCCGCCCACGCCCACGTCCGCTGCCGCCTCACGACCCGCTCGACGAGCGACGACCCGACCTCGCCCGACAGCGGCGGCGGCACGCCGTGCTCGTTCCTCATCAGCGCGAGCAACCGACCGTTCGGCACGGGCCTCGCGCCCGTCACCGTGACCTACGCCGAGTTCGAGCACTCGTGCTCGCCGAGGGCGCGGCGCGCCGACTTCGCCGAGTACAAGGACGAGCTCGAAGCGCGGATCGAGCGCATGGCGGAGGTCCTCGAGCGGGAGGAGGACGAGGTGCGGCGGCGCGAGGCGGAGTGCGCTGCGCTGACCGAGGAGGACGAGCGAGCGGCGCAAGGGGCCGAGCGCCGCGCGAGGGCCGCCAAGCGTGAAGGCGAGCAGCGGCGGCGGGCGTCGGGCGCAGGGTCGCGCAAGAGGGAGAGCGCGGCGTCGATCGACCTGACCGGCGAGGAGTCCGAGTCCGAGGACGACGACGAGGGCGAGGACGAGCCCGAGACGGTGCGCGCGCTCTTCCCTGCCGCCGCCGATGTGCAGCCTCTCATCGACCGGCTTATCGAGGTGCGCCCCTTCTCTCGCTGCTCCTCGCTCCTCGCGACTCGCTCTGACCTTCTCGCACCGCGCCCGCAGAACGGCACGGTCGACTTCCCCGACTTCACCGACACGTTCGCCTCAGCCTCGGCCCTCCTCGCACTCCTGTACGCCTACGCCCAGCAGCGGCACTTTTCGCTCTACCGCCGGTCAGACGCCTCGTCAAGCAGCCGGATCCGCCTCCGCTGTTGGCGCAGCCACCACCGGTACGCCGCCCAGCCCGGCGGCTGCTGCCCCGTCTCGATCATCGCGACGCTCGTGGACGACGTCGACCGCTGGTCGGTCGACGAGGCGGTCCTCGAGCACAACCACCAGCTCAGCTACGAGCTGCGGCCGCTCACCGGCCCCGAGCGGGCGAGGGAGCGCGCTCAAGAACGCGCGCACAAGCGCGCTCGTCGAGCGACGGCGTCTTCCTCGCCGCCTCTCGTACAGCAGCCGCGAGCGTCGACGAGCGCATGGTCGGCTGCGCACGAGCCGCCCCGCCTCGCCGCCGCCGTCGAGCCGCACTACCTCGACCGGCCCGAGCGGCACTCGTCGCCGCCCTGCGACCCCCCGCCTCCGCTCTGCGACGACGTCGCTCTCTTTCTCGCCGGCACACTCGCACACGTCGACTCTGCGATCGTCGACTCGGTCGCATCGGCCCTCACGCACGAGCTCGGCATGTCGAGCGTCGACAACGTCGTCGACTTCCTCTCGCTCGAGCGCAACTCGGTCGACGCGATGGAGGACGAGCTGCGTCTGCGCAAAGGGTACGAGGACTGCTCGTGGAGCCTGCGCGACCTGCACGAGGTCCTGTCGGAGGCGTTCGAGTCGGGCGAGCCGTGAGGCGAGGTGGGCGTCCAGCTTTGGTAGACTCGCTCTCCTCGTTCGTCGTCAAGTAGATGCATCAATCAGTGCAGCAGTGACTTCAGAGCATCGTGCGCGAGAGGCTCTGCTCGCGCTCGTCGTCGTCGGCCGACTGGCCGTGTCTCATCAGGCTGTGGCCCCCACTCAGCTCGACCTCGCTCCTCTCCTCGTCTACACAGGCCTACGCCCGCCGCAACTGCTCGCCAGGGCTGCCTCGACCTCGATAGGGCCGACCATGGACCCGGCACAGCTGTCCACGGCCCAGCTCCCCGTCCTCGGCCAGCGCTTCTCGTCCGTCAGCTCGTTCAAGCTCCAGGCCTACCGCGCGTGCCGTGCGTCCCTTGTTCGCTCCGTCCAGTGCTCTGTACAGCGAGCCGAGCTGACTCTGGCCCTCCCTCCCCGCAGGCGTCCTCGGCGTCTCGCCCTCGAGCTGGTCCGGCACCTCGAAGCGCGCCCTGGTGCAATGCCGCCTCACGACGCTGTCGACCGAGCACGCCCTGAACCAGCAGGGCGCAAAGTGCACCTGGCTCGTGTCGGCCAACAATCGCAACTGCCACGGCGAGCTCGAGGTCGAGGTCGACCGCGTCTGCCTCGTCCACACGTGCCCCGAGGCCTGTCGCCGCGCCTACGCCGCCGAGGACCGGCCCGATCTCGAGCGCAAGATCTCGACGATGCAGGACCGGGTGCGGGCTGACGAGGAGAGGGCGCAGCGGGCCGATCGTGCGGCGGACGACCCGGCGTCGCCGTCGACGACGTCAAGTTCGAGTGCAGCAGCAAGCTCGACGCGCACGCCGACTGCATCGAGCAGCGGCAGTCGCAAGCTGCGTCGGACGCGGCCCGTCGACTACAGGGTCCCCGATCGCTTCGACCTGGACCTCGGCGAGAATGTCGAGGTGCTGTTCCCGCGGGTCGAAAAGCTCACGGACAGGATCTCAAGGATCGCGCAAGTGCGTCCCTTTCCTCTTCCTCTCTCTCTTCATTCCTCAGCGTCGCGACCTCGCTGACGCTCTCCCTCTGCAGACGGGCGCCGTCACCAAGCCTGCGCGCGGCCAGATCTTCGACTCGTCGCCGACCCTCATCGCGACCATGCACGTCTACGCCCAGCAGAACGGCTTCTACGTGTACCGCGGGTCCGTAGCCAGCAAGCTCGACCGTGTCAGCATCGTCTGCAGGCGCAACCACGGCCGCTTCGACGACTCGCCGACCGGTCGCTGCCCGGTCCAGGTCGACGCCGAGCGCAGGGACGACGACTCTTGGCGCATCGTCTCGGTCAAGCTCGAGCACAACCACGACCTCGACGCCGCGCTCGAGGCGCCGAGCGACTCGAGCCCGGCGCGGCAGCGCCCGCTCAAGCGTGCTCGCTACCAGGCGCCGAGCCCGCAGCCACGCCAGAAGCCGCTCACCGCGCCCTACCCTTCCGCCTCGACTCCCACCTCCTCGCACGACCTCATCGACGAGACGCCCGCCCGCTCGACCCCGTCCTCGACCGCCGCCATCCCGCTCGCAGCTCCTCCCCGCCGCCCGGACCCCTCGTCGGCCTCGTCCTCTCCCTCGACCGACCTCGTCGCCTTCCTCTCGGCGCTCTACCCCGCCACCGACATCACCGACAAGGCCTCGACGCTCGCGCGCGCAGGGCTCTCGACCGCCAAGGACCTCGCGCTCCTGCTCGACTTTGAGCCTCACGCCCTCCAGGCCGCCGACGAGGAGATGAGGCTGCGCGACGGCGACTTTGGGCGCTCGTGGTCGCTCGCCGAGGTACAGGGAGCGATGAGGGAGGCGTTCGCGGCGCGGTAGCGGGAGCGGGGAGAGGGAGGAGGCGCTTGAGCTGTAACTCGCTTTGTACCGCTTCTCCTTTTCCTTCCTCGGCGCTGTTGCGGCTGCTTCGAGCTCGGCGCCTCGCCTTGTCGGTAGCTTGAGCTCGACCGCGTGAGCGCTGAGGAGTGCGACGCGCCCTATGTGAGCCATAGCGCAGCAAAGCGAGAGAAGCCATCTGGGAAGGTCGACGGCGCACGGACCCCTCGAGCACGACCGACGACGCTCGCGCTCTCGCAGCTCTCAGCACAGCTCGAGCGAGTAGCTCGTGAGCATGAGTGAGAAAGAGCAGCATGCTCATGCAGTCGGACGAGCCGACTCAGTGCGAGACGAGCAGCGCAAGCCGATCCTGCTCGTCGAGAGCTCGCTCGGCAGCAAGCACAGGAAAGAGACATCGTTACAGAGAGGAGCGAGAGGGGTACAAGGTGCGCCAAGGACGACAACAAGGGCGACGATGGCGGCGAGAGCGTCTACTGCAGGAGCGGGTCGCGGTACTGTAGGCGGAGGAGGGGGAGGAGCAAAGTCAGCGCTCTGCTCGTCGAGGAGGACGACGACGACGACCGAGAAGAGAGCAGGAAGAGAGAGGATGAGGCGACGCACGTATTTCTGGCTGTTGCCGCGCAGGCCCCGGATGAAGGCCTGGTCCTGGAAGCGCTTGTGCTCGTGGAAGTGCCTCGTCGCCTTGCTCGCCTCCTTGGCCTCGCCCTTGTTGCGCGCCTTGATGACCTCGCCCGTGTTGCCGTTGCCCTTGCCGAAGCCGGCGCCCTTGGCGGGCACGAGCGCGGCCGAGAAGAGCGGACGCGCGTGCGTGCGGTCCTTCTTCATGGCCGGCACGAGCGACAGGAGCGCCTGGCTCTGCGCCGAGGGCTTGATCTCGGCCTGCGACGCGTGCGGCGGCTGCTTAAACGGCGTGCCGTCGACGTAGGGGAGCAGGTTCTGCTTGTAGATGGTGCGGTGCGCGCGGTGGCCGACGCGCGCGCCCGAGGGGAGGACGAGCTCGTACTCGGTGTCGCCGTACGTCACGTTGGTGCCCGACGGCAGGTCGTCGTCGTCGTCCGAGTCGGTGACGAGGTCGTCCGAGTCGGACCCGTCGTCGTACACGACCTCGACCTGGTCGTCGCCCTCGGCACCCTCGCCCTCGGCGCCGTCGACGGCCATGCCCTGCTCCTCGTCCTCGTCGATGTCCTCCCAACCGCCCGACTTGGCCTGCTTGGCGGCGAGGCGCGCCGCCCGCTTCTCGGCCTTCTTCTGCTGCCGCAACTCGTAGTCCGGGTACGACGGGCGGAAGTCGTAGAAGTCGGCGATGTTGAGCTGCTCCTCCTCGGTGTCGTAGCGCAGGCGGCAGTGAGACTGCGTACGACGATGTGGGACACGTGAGCTGCTTGCTCGCGGCGAGCGAGAAGAGGCGAGAGGGCAGGAGGAAGAGGCGACGCACCTTGGACTGCATGTGGGCCCGGACGGCCTCGATGCCCTTGCTCGCGCGCCGCTTGAGCTCGTCGACGGCGAGGTCCGACTCCTTGTTGAGGTCGATGTTGCCGCCGTAGCCCTTGCCGCAGCACACGCACACGTTCCACGTGCCGACCTCCTCGCCGAGGCGGCGCAGGAGGCCCTCGACGTCGACGAGGTACTCCTCCTCGGGGATGACGAAAGAGTGCGCGGCGCGCATGTGGGCGACGTTGTCCTGGGCCGAGGCCGACGCGTGCGGGCAGAACAGGCACGACGAGGGGGCGATCGGCGGGGCGTACTGGAGGCGCTTGGCGACGAGGCGGTCGAGGGCGGCGTCGCCCGACGACTCGAAGGCGGCGTCGCCGTCGACGAGCGCGGGTTCGGGTGCCGGTGCGGGCGGCGGCGCAGTCGAGGTCGAGGGGACGGGCGAGGCCATCGAGGCGTCCTCGTCCTTGTCGGCCGACGGCGTCAGGTCGGCGGCCTTGAGCTTGGAGGCGGCCTTGAAGACGGCGTCCTGGTGCTTCTTGGTCTTGACGTGAGCGTCGTGGGTGGCCTGGGACGCGAACGTCTTGCTGCAGGAGGGGGAAAGTGGCGAGAGGGGAGTCAGCGCGAGGGGTCGGAGGGTGCGACGAGAGTGGAGGGCGGTGAACGCACTTGCAGGCCTTGCAGGCGAGCTTCTTGACGGCGTCGTGGTCCTTGTCGGTGCCGCCCGGGAGCTGGGTCGAGCGCTCCTTGACCTTGTCGTCGAAGAGCTCCTGGGTGAGCGGGGCGAGGCCGGCGACGCGGCGGCGGGCGTTGTAGCGGTGGAGCTCCTGCTGGTAGTGGTTGCGCTGCGAGTGTGCGTCGGGGAAGGCGAGCTGGCACGAGAGGCAGGTGTAGGGGTGCGACTGGGCCGTCTCCATCTTGGTGCGGCGGCGGGGCGAGGTGGACGAGGGCGCGGGGTGTCGGGGTGCTGGGTGCGGCTGAGGCTCGAGTGCGGTGCTGGTGTGCTCTGTGACGAGTAGCACGAGGTGGCGAGTGCTGTCGGAGACAAGAGACGAGCAGTCGCTTGCTCAGCGGCGAGCGAGCTCATCGCAACCCGCGTCGACCTCGCCACGACCCGCTCAGGGCGCAGTCTGGTCAGCGGCAGCCTACTCAAAGTACACTCGAGTGGCTTGTCCAGCCGGTAGCGCAATTTCCTGCGAGCGACCGACACCGCCTCGTCCTCGCCGCCGGCTCACCTCCACCTCGCGACTCACATCCGCACCACGGCCGCGCACTCTCGCCTGGGCGCGCCCAGGCATGCCCACCGAGCTCGTCGACCTTCCCCTCGAGCTCCTCTCCCAGCTCCTCGCGCCCCTCGTCAGCCGCCGCGACCTCATCTCGGCCGCCCTTGTCTGTCGCGCCTGGCGACCCACCGCGCAGCAGCTCCTCCTGCGCCATGTGCGCCTCTTTGGTCGAGACCTCGTGCGTCCCGCCGCCCACCCCTCGTCGCAGCCAGAGCCGTGCCCAGTCGCTGAACCTCGCTCCCCCTCCCCCACCAGGCCATCGCTCCCCTCCTCTTCCAGACGCTCGTCGACCACCCGCACCTCGCCGCCATGGTCCGCAAGCTCGAGGTCCGCGTCTACCCGCTCTCGATGAAGCTGCGCGAGCGACAAGAGATGGAGGACCTCGCCATCCGCATGCTCCACAACTGCGTCGCCGTCGAGGACCTCGTCTGGACCCGCAAAGGCGCCTTGACCGACAAGTGCGTCCCAGACCCTCCTCGTCCTCCCTCTCAGATAGGCACATCTGACGCTCGACGGCGCGCGCAGGGTCTTCGAGGCAATCGTCGCTCTCCCCAAGCTGCGCAGCTTCGAGTGCAACGCCCACACCAACCTCTCGCCCGGCTCGTGGGACGCCGATCACTTCCTCGACCTACCGCCACTGCGCTCCTTGTCCCTCATCCTCCCCGACCGCAACGTCGCCAACCTCCTCCCCGCCTTCCTCGCCAGGCAGCGCACCCTCGCCGCCACGTCAACCTCTCGTCCCGGCGCCGCCGACGACGACAACGTCCTCCTTCTCGAGGAGCTCAGCATCCTGTGCCGCGAGTCGACCGTCATCAACGACCGGGTCGTCGCCGCCCTCGCACCCTCGCTCGCCGGCAGCCACCTCACGTCGCTCGCTCTCGCCGGCTGCGCCAAGCTCACCGGCGCACCCCTCGTCGCCCTCCTCCCGACCCTCCCCCACCTGCGCCATCTCGCCCTTGAAGCGTGCGCCCTCGACCCGCCGTCCTTCTTTCCCGCCGCCGCACCTCACCTCGCCGCCCTCGAGTCGCTCAAGCTCACACACCCGGGACCCCGGCACCCGTCCCTCGCCGCCTTCTTCCCCGCCCTCGAGGCGCTCCTCGACCACACGCGCGCCCTTACGGCCCTCACGCTGTACCACTCGGGCGCGAGCGCGACCGGCCGCCGCGAGTGGCCCGTCGTGCCGCTCGGGTTCGTGCAGCACGTCGCCGCGACGGTCGGCGCGCGGCTGCGCAAGTTCGAGGTGTCGGGCGTGCTCGTTGGCGTCGAGGCCGTCGAGGCGCTGCTGGATGGAGCGCGCGGGCTCAGCAACCTGGTGCTGCACCTCGGGCACGACTTTGACCTCGTGCGTCCTCGCTCTCTCCCTCTCTCGCTCTCCTGCAAGGGCGACGCTGAAGCTGACGACCTCTCATGCCCGCAGCCTCGTCTCACAGCATCGTTCGCGCCGCTCGCGAGCCTGCGCACCCTGCACCTGCTCTCACAGCGTGCCGACATCTCGCCCGACGACGTTCTCTCGCTCGCCGAGCAGTGCGTCCCTCTCTCGCTCCTCTCCCTCTCTAGCATCCCCACTGACCCGCTCTCCCACGCAGATGCTCGCCGACCCTGCGCCAAATCGGCTTCCGCAACCGCGTCTGGCTCGTCCGGCGCACCTACTCGCCCGCGCACGCACCCGCCAAGGTCAGTCTCGCGCCCTACGACCTCCCCTGGTTCCCCGAGGCGCTCCTGGTCGTGCGCACCTAGCTCTCCTCGAGGTGCGTGCGCCCTTGACGTCTCGTCGGCCTTTGTCCCCCAGCTCGAGCGAGAGCTGACGTGACACGCTTTGTTGCGCCCGCAGATCCGGTTCGTCGAGACGGCGGGCGCGTTCGGTGCGTTCCGGAGCAACAGGTACGGCGCCGAGAGCGATGTCGAGAGCGAGGTCGAGAGCGGGGAGGAGCTCGGGAGCGGGAGCGCGAGCGAGGAGGAGGACGAGTAGAGCTTGCTCGGCGGCGGCGGGCGCGAGGAGCGTTAGAGCTAGATGGCAATGCATAGATGACACGACATGATGAATGAGAGGGACGCTACAGATGTGCAAATGACGGTACGACAAGGTCCTGGATGAATACGAGAGCCCGCTCTGCTGCTCCTCGTCCTCCTGAGCGCACGAACCCCTCAGCGCTCGGCGCAGCCCGCCCATCCGCCCCAGACCTCCCTCGCCTTCTCGACCTCCTCGATGCGCGCCTCGGTGAAGGCCAGCTCGACGCCCCGGTCGCGGCACAGGCGGTCCAAGCGCGCCCTCGCACGGCTCCACAGCTTCGCCGTCCGGGCTTCGGCTCCGGGCAGGCCGTATCGCAGCGCGCTCGGCAGCTCGAGCGCCGCTCCCTCGCTCGGGACGAGCTCGCGCGCGACAAGGGCGTCGTTCAGCCGCTCGACGAGCGCGAGGTGCGCCCGGGCGGCGTGCGACAGGCGGCGCGGCTCGGCCCAGGTCCACTGCACGGTCACCGAGAGGCGGTGCGCCGCTGCTGCGGGACCGAGGAGGCGCTCGGGGAGCGGGAGCGACACGGTGCGCGTGCCGGTGCAGGGCGAGGGGAGGGCGAGGCCGTGCTGCGCCGTGAGGCGCGGGAGGGGGAACGTCGGCGAGGCGGGCGGGGCGCGCGAGTCGACGCTGTCGACGAGGCGCAGGTGCGGCGCCTGTGCGACGAGCGCGAGGGCGGCGTCGGCCTCCTCGGGCGACGACGAGGCGCGCGAGAGGACGTCGCGAAGGGCGACCGGGCACAGGGTGAGGTGCTCGAGCGCGGGGAAGCGCATCTGGGAGAGGTGCGTGACGGGGAACGCGCCTGGGTTCGTGAAGCGGAACGTCGTGACGTTGTTGAAGGTGCGAGGCTCGGGGAAGAGCGTCCAGACGAGGTCGCAGTGGTGCATGGCGAGCGTGACGAGGGAAGGGAGGGCGGCCGGGTCGAGGAGGGCGGCGTACGACGGGCGGAAGGTGCTGAAGCCGACCTCGTCGAGCGTGAGTGTCTCGAGGTGCGGCAGCTTGAAGGGCGGCGTCGTCGTCGACGCTGTGCGGCCGATGCGGGTCCGGCACACGTGGAGCTCGACGAGGTCTGTGCGCGCTCGCAAGGTCGTCAGCGGCGGCAAGGAGCGCTTGAGGGGAGTGGAGAGGACGCACTTGGTGCACCGCTGAGGTCTGCGAGCTCGACCAGGTCGGCGTCGATGATGGCGAGCGACCTGAGGGCGTCGCACTGCGGCGTGAAGAGCCGCCAGCACGCCGTCATGGCGTACGCCGACCCGGCGAAGCGCGGCCGGGGCGCGAACGTGATGCGCTTGACGCGCGACGAGTCGAGCGTGCAGTCATGGCGCAGGATCGGGTGCTGCGGGTCGCGCACGAGGAGGTCGCGAGCGAGCAGGCGCTGAGCGAAGGCGGTCCAGCTCGGGTGGACGAGCGCGCACGCCCTGTAAAAGTCGGCCCGCTCGAGGTAGGCTTGGACTGGGTCGAGCGTCGAGGCGGACCAATCGAGCAGGAGCTGCGGGATGAGGTCGTGCGGGAGGCGAGCGGGAAGTGGTCGTCGGCCGACGCGCCGCCGCAGGCTGCTGCAACGGAAGCATGACGTGCGTCAGCGCGCGGTCTTCTGGGAGGAGATGGACCGAGGGAGTGCAACGCACCTGGGCTGAGTCGGAGGGAGGAAGAGGCGGGCGAGCGACTTGAGCGTGTTGAGCGTCGCGGCGAGGACGAAGGCGAGGAGGAGCGAAGCGAGCGAGCGGTGCTCCGACGCGTGCGAGGCGGCGAGAGGTGCGCGATCGAGGCCTAGGTGGACGCTCACGAAGGGCCGCATGGCCGTCCCTGGCGCTAGAAGCTCAAGAGGGGGCGAGGTGAGCGAGCGCGGGGCAAGGTGCGGCGGGCGCGACGCCGCCTCCCCTGCGGTCCGCCCGCAGCAGCGAGGGGGGTCGTCCCTCCGCCCGCTCCTCCTCGCCTCGCCTCAAGACCAAGCTGCTGCACGATTCCGCTGTCACGCTCGACGACGGCAGCTCCAGCAGCGACGCCCACACGCCCGCCTCCAACGCCCTCTCACCTCGCGAGCGGGCGGCTTGTCCTCGCGTGATGTCCGCTACACGGCACCTCCGCCTCGCCCTCGTCGCGGCTCTGGCGCTGATCGGGACTGCTCAGGTGTGTCTTGCTCCCTCTCACACCCCCCTCGTCCACCGCGTCGACCCGCCCGAGCGCGAGCGAGAGATCCTGGTGAGCTGACCTTCTCTTGGCTCCCTCGTCCCCGCGGTGCGCATGCAGGCAGTCCTCGTGATCCCGCGACAGCCGCCCATCGCCTTCTTCTGGGCGACTGCCAACGACTCGATCAAGACGATCCCGCAGTGCGGCCAGTTCGAGGTCTTCACGACCGCCTCGCCGACGACGAGCGTCCAGCCCGTCGGCCCGTTCTACTTTACCGCCGCCGCGCCAGGCTACCAGCCCGAGACGCAGCTCGTCACGGCCAGCATCAACGGCACGTTCAACTGGACCGCCAACTATGCCGTCGTGCGTCCCTCTCTCGCTCGACTCCGCCTGCAGCCTCCCCGCCTCGCGTTCTCGAGCTGACCTCTCTCGTTCTTTGCGGCGCAACAGGGTACCCAGCTGCTCTTTGCCATGACCGACTCGGCCAACAACTCAGGAGGAGCCGTCGACGGCTGTGCGTCCAGTCCTTCCCTCCTCGGCCCGCGCACGACCCTCGAGAGCCGAGCTGACCTTCAGCCATCTCGCCCGCAGACACGGTCATCCCGGGCTCCGACAGCTGCGAGCTCAAGAGCGCGAGCAGCTCGAGCTCGTGGCTCAACGTCGCGACCTACCCCGACAACAACCCGTGCGGCGAGATCGACTTTGACCTCACCGTCGGCAAGGCGCCCTTCACCGTCTCGATCCTCGTCCCGCAAAGCGGCGCCTACCTCAACGCGACCGACATCGACAAGAAGTCGTTCACCGTCAAGAACATCGTGCCGGCCGGCCAGTCGTACAACTGTGCGTGCTCTCCCCCTCGTCCTCGTCACGACGCTCGACCCCTCGCTGATGCTCGTCTCGCTCGCTCGCAGTCTGGGTCACCGACTCGGAAGGGTCTTCCTCCTACGTCTCGACATCCCGCACCTCGCAGCTTAACCAGAACGGCTGCAGCGAGGCCGTGCGCCCCGACGATGGCTCGGGCACTTCGGTCGGCACGGTCGTGGGCGCCGTCATCGGCAGCGTGCTCGGCGCGCTCCTCATCGCCGGCGTCGCGTGGTGGTTCGTCCGGCGACGGAATCGGCAGCGTGCCGAGCGGTACCGGCAGCAGCCGCCCGCCGCGACGAGCGAGTTCCGCACGGCCGACGGACGAGCACCGCTCGTCGAGCCGTTCCGGATCCCCATGGCGGGCGCAGCTGCGGGCGCCGCCGCCGCCGACACGTTCGAGGACCACAGCCCGAACGCCGAGTCGTTCGAGAAGGGCCTGTACCCGCTCTCGCCCGACCACCACTACCGCCGAGACGGCCCGCCGAGCGCCGGCGTCGTCCCCGCACCACCTCCCCCTTCGCACCTGTACGACCCGAGCGCGCACCCCTACGCGCACGCCTACGACCCGTACGACCACGCGACGTACTCGGCGACGGCGTCGGGGAGCGCAGCCGGCGGGCACGGCTACGACCCGGTCGCGTCGTCGCCGGCCGACACGGCCGAGTACCTCTCGCCGTCGACGGCGCCGGGCACGGCCTACGGCGGCGAGCACTCGCGCGACGTGCGCGACGACGTCGAGGCGCCGGCAGGGGATGGCACCGACGGGCTCGCGCACCCGGGCGAGTTCGAGTTCCGGCTGCCAGGCGAGAGCCCGACGGGGCCGGCGGGCCCGCCGCGACCGTGGGCGCAGCAGCAGGGCGGCCTGCCGTACGGGCACAGGCCGTACTGAAGGAGCTCGCCCGGCTCGGTCCTCGTCGAGGCCAAAGCGCGCACCGCCGGCTGGCTCGGTGGTCGCCCTCTCTCTTCTCTCTCTCTCTCTTCCTCCCACTCGTTCAGCATGTCGCTCCTCTTCCTCCTCCTCTTCGACCCTCCTCTCTCTCGCCTCGTGCACTGTCCTGTCCCACCACCTCGTTGCTCCCCCTCCCTCCTCTCCTTCGACCCTGTTGCACCGCCCCTCCCCCTTGTCTCGACTAGACCCCCCTTTACCCTGCGTAGGCCGCTCGCGACTCGTTCTAGATAGAGCTGCATCGTGTACAAATGACCGCTTCCTCGAGCCGTCGTGTGTGGGCGAGGGGTGCGGGGAGAGCGGCGCGCGCAGCGACGACGACGACAAGGCTCGCAGCTGAGTGACCCAGCTCTCGCTCTCACCGTCGCCTGCTCTCGCCGACAGAGCAGCAGCATGTCGGGCTACGCCATGCTCCCCACGAGCTCGCACGAGGGCTCGTCGGCGTACGCGCCCTCGCCCAGCTCGTCGTCGTCGCACCGCCCCTCGTCGCCCTCATCTCCCTCGGCCCTCGTCCGCGCCCGCACCGCCCTGCACGCCCGCCTGGCCAACTCGCCCCTCTCGAGCGCACTCGACTCGCTCAAGCCCCGCACCCTCCGCCTCGGCGCCTACGCCCTCGCCGCCCTCGTCCTCGTCTCGCTCGCGGGCCTCTCATTGCGCAGCGGGACCAGTGGCGCGGCAGACGGCGGGCTGCGGCTCGAGAGCCCGCTCGCAGGCGAGAGCGCGCGCAGCCAGTGGGGCAGCTACAGCAGCTGGGCGGACGGCTGGCTCGGAGGGTCCCGAGCGGGAGCGGGTGGTGGGGCAGGAGGCCGGTCGCGCCCGCAGAACGAGCGCTTGGTGGATCCGCCGCTCGAGATGGACGCAAAGTCGGGCCTGCTCATGCCGCCCGAGGTGTACCCGGCCGCCCTCAACCCGTGCGTCCCCCTCCCACCTCCTCCATTTCGGACCTCGCTCGCCGTGCTGACCCGCTCTCCCTCCCCCTCTGCGCAGCTTCAAGCGGGCCAATGCCGCCTTTGTCGCCCTCGTACGCAACAACGAGCGCGAGGCGATGCGCAACTCGATGCGGCACCTCGAGTCGCGCTTCAACCGGCGGTACAACTACCCCTGGGTCTTCCTCAACGACGAGCCGTTCGACGACGAGTTCAAGAAGGGCGTCCGCTCAATGACGAGGAGCGAGGTCCACTTTGGTGCGTCGAGCCAGCTCTCGCACGTCGAGGAGGCTTTCAGGGTGGAGCTGACGAGCGTCGCTCGCCCGCAGAGGTCATCGCCAAAGAGCACTGGTCCTACCCGTCCTTCATCAACCAGACGCACGCCGCCGAGGAGCGACAAAAGATGGTCGACGAGCACGTCATTGTGCGTCCGCCTCTCCCTCTCCCTCCCTCGAGCGAGCGAGAGGTGAGTCTCCTCGTCGACCTTCCCAACTTACTCCCTCTCCTCTCGCTCGCAGTACGGCGGCAGCGAGTCGTACCGCCACATGTGCCGCTTCAACTCGATGTTCTTCTTCCAGCAGCCGATCCTCGAGAACTTTGACTGGTACTGGCGCGTCGAGGTGAGCCTGCTCTCTCGCAGGGTCGAGCTGGTCGCGCTCGGACCTCTCGCTGATGCTGTCTCTCGCCCCTGCAGCCCGGCGTCGAGTACTGGTGCGACATCGACTACGACCCTTTCGTCTTTGTGCGTCGTCTACCGTCCCTGCTCGTACTCGTTGTCGCCGAACCGAAGCTGAGCCGCTCCCTCTCTCGCCCGCCGCAGATGGAGGCCAACAACAAGGTCTACGGCTTCGTCATCGCCCTCTACGAGTGTGCGTCACCTCCCTCTCGATCTCGCCGACGACGAGATCTGTGCACTGACGCTGACCCTCTCCTCGCGAGCTCGCAGACCGCCGCACGGTCGAGACGCTGTGGGACGTCACCAAGGAGTTTGCCCGGCTGCACCCCGAGCACATCGCCGACAACAACGCGATCCGATTCCTCGTCGACGAGCCGGGCAAGGGCCTGCAGGACGGCGAGTGGAACAACTGGTGCGTCCGCTCGTCTCGCTCGACCCTCTCCCTCGGCCGCTCTCGACGCAGTACGGCTGACCCGACGCCTCTCTCCTGCACTGCAGCCACTTCTGGTCCAACTTCGAGATCGGCTCGCTCAAGTTCTGGCGCAGCAAACCGTACATGGACGTGCGTCGCCGTTCCTCGCGCTCCCCTCCCGCCTCGCACGACCGCTCACCTCGCTCTCCCGCGCGCAGTACGTCAAGTTCCTCGACGAGAAGGGCGGCTTCTTCTACGAGCGCTGGGGCGATGGTGCGTCCCTCTCTCTCTGTCTCTCTCCTCGTCGAGCGTCGTCGCCGTAGAGGAGCTCGCGAGCTGACCCCGATCCGGTCCCGCAGCGCCCGTCCACTCGTTCGCCGCCGCCCTCTTCGTGCCGCAGGAGCAGATCCACAACTTCTACGACATCTGTGCGTCGTCTCGAGCTGCATGTGAGGGCTCGGAGCAGGAGCGCCGGGCTCATGCTGGAGGTGCTTGATCGACTGTCGCTGACGACCTCCTCTCTCTGACCGCAGCTTACCGCCACAACCCGTACAGCACGTGCCCTCGTGCGTGCACCCTCTCTCTCGTGTGCTCTCGCTCGCTCCAAGCCTCAGCCGCTGACGCTCGACCGCGCGCAGAGAACCGCAAGCTGTTCCACGACAACGGCAAGTGCGAGTGCTACCCGGAGAACAGCTTCGACCTGGACGGCTACTCGTGCGTGCACAATTTCCTTCTCTGCGTCGACGTGCCGATCGAGCGCGAGCTGACGCTGCGCGTGGACCTTCTTGCGCTCGCAGTTGCATGCGGTGCGTCGCTCGGGCCTCGTCTTCCTCTCCTCCTCTCGTCGCTCCTCCTCCACCGTCGAGCTCGCTCGCTGACACCCTTTCTCCCTCCTCTGTTCGCGCACAGGCAATGGTGGCGGTCGGCGGGCAAGCCGGCCTACTACGAGTGAGGCGAGCGGCGCGCCGACAAGGAGGACAAGGAGCGGCTCGAGACGAGGGGCGGAACGGGCGACATAGACAGACACTCGCTGCATCATTGGCATGCCTATCTCACGTTCGAGCTTGCTGAGAGGCCGAGAAGGTCGCTGCGAGAGCGCTGAGAGAGAGAGCGCGAGGCTCGTGCACGAGCGCTTTTCGGCTCGTTCAAGAGGCTCTCTGGACGTCGAGAGCTCTCTCTGTACCCGCTCTCTCTTGCTCTCTGGATGCACGAGGCTCGACGACGACGAGATGCGAATGCGCTGGCTTGCTTCAAGCGAGAGGGACGAGGTGCAGCAGGGAGCTCTACTGCAGGAACGGGAGCGACGCGATGGCCTTGTAGCTCGAGAAGAGGAACATGGGCAGGAAGCCGAGGTACTGAAACAGGCTGCGGGCGTGCAGGGGAGGGCGTCAGGGTCTGCGGCTAGGAGGCAGGTGCAGAGCGAGAGGGAAGGAGAGAGAAGGGACGGACCCGCGCTGGCGCTTGGCCGGGTCGCCCGACGAGTAGCCGGCGATGTAGGCGAAGCGACCTGCACGACAAGTCGGGCCCTTTCATCAGTTACTGTGCTCTCGAGCGGAAGGCAAAGGACCGGAAGGAGCGAGACGAGGACGCACCGGCGAGCCAGACTGCGCCGCCGGCGGCAGCGTAGCGCGGGTGGTAGAGGCCGGTGTGGAAGAGCCTGTCGTGCGCGAGGAAGGGTCAGCTTGGCTCGTGCAAGTCTGCAGAGAGAGGGCGAGCAGAGACGCGCGAGAGGAGGAAGATGGGGAGGTTCTGGGCGCGCGGTCGAAGAGCGGGAACGAGGTCAGCTTTGCGACACCAGCTAGCCGGTACAGAATGCGCGCACCTCGAGGGTGTTGCTGTGAGCACGCTGGGCGCAGTCTGCGAGCGCGAGAGGGAGCGAGTCAGCCGAGGGACCGGCGCTCGTCCACGACCGGGCGGGCTCGAGACGCACTGAAGATCTTTGCCTTGACGTCGCGCTCGGCGACGGCGTTCTCGGCGTAGGGCGCAGGGTCTGGAGGGAGCTCCTGTCAGCTGTCGAGTCGGGCGAGGGGAGGGGAGGGGAGTGGAGGTGGGAGAGGAGGAGCGCACACTTGACGCCGGCGGCCTTGCGGGCCCCGGAGACCTTGATGGTGGCGTACTGCAGGACCGAGTAGACGCCGACGGTGCCGACTGCGACGACGTAGGCGTAGTCGGCGGGGAGGACAGCGGAGAGGAGCGACATCTGAGAGATGACGAGGTGGAGGAGGGGAGGGAAGGGGTGCGAGGGCAGAGGGGGGTCAGGTGGGGCTGCAGGGAGTGCTACTGGAGAGGGTGCGTACCTTTTTGGGCTGCTTGGAGGGTGGTGGAGGAGAGAGAGAGGGCGAGAACAAGGTGCGGCCGCGCGCCGATTCGGGGCCGCGTCTCCCTCGACCAACATCCGCCGACCACCGC